>OGPT01000574.1_pt1 | contig 39321 bp, 25 predicted proteins | sample 1552951 | NCBI WGS metagenome assembly OGPT01 (sample SAMEA2580224, study PRJEB22360) | human gut metagenome | biome: human gut; feature: human-associated habitat; material: faeces | place: Denmark | collected 2008/2010
GGCCGGTGGGTTTGGCATGGCAACCGCCACAAACTTCCACGCTGTCGCCGAATTGCACGACGCGCACCCGATCGCCGTATTTCTCTCCGAAGAGCGCGATGGCCCCCAGTTCCTTGGCCTTTTCTATCGGCATGTCACGATGGTCTTGCAGGGGCAGGTCTTCGCGGATTTTGGCATTGACGATACGTTCCACTTCGCGCAGTTGCTCGTCGGTCACTTTCTGGAAGTGGGAGAAATCGAAACGCAGGTATTCCGGAGTGACCAATGAACCTTTCTGTTCCACGTGTTCGCCCAACACCGTGCGCAGGGCCTGGTCGAGCAAGTGCGTACAAGTGTGGTTGGCTTCGCTGGCAGCGCGCAAATCGGTGTCTACGCAGGCCATGAAGTCGGCTTCGGGGTGCTCAGGCAAAGTCTTGGCGATATGTACCGGGAGGTTATTTTCCCGTTTAGTGTCTACGATTTCTATGGTCTCGTGTTCCGAACAAAGCACACCGCGGTCGCCCACCTGTCCGCCCATTTCGGCATAGAACGGCGTGTAGTCGAGTACGATTTGATAGAACGTCTGTTTCTTTTGCGTTACTTTGCGGTAGCGGAGGATGTGGCATTCGTGCTCAGTATAGTCCCAGCCTTTGAACTCGGTTTCTCCTTCCTTTACTACCACCCAGTCGCCCGTTTCCACGGCTGCGGCGTTGCGCGCGCGTTCTTTCTGCTTCTGCATCTCCGCATGGAACGTTTCTTCGTCCACGGTCATGCCGTTTTCACGACAGATGAGTTCCGTCAGGTCAAGCGGGAAACCATAGGTGTCGAACAGCGTGAAGGCTTCCACGCCGTCTATGACGGTCTTCCCGGCGGCACGCGTCTCAGCCATCACGCGGTCGAGCAGGCGGATACCGGTTTCCAAGGTGCGCAGGAAGGAGTCTTCTTCCTCTTTCATCACTTTGGAGATGAGCACCTTTTGGGCTTCCAACTCCGGGTAGGATTTTCCCATTTCCTGTACGAGCACGGGCAGGAGCTTGTACATGAAAGCTTCTTTCTGGCCTAAGAACGTGTAGGCATAGCGTACGGCGCGGCGCAGGATGCGGCGGATGACGTAACCGGCTTTGGCATTGCCCGGCAACTGGCCGTCGGCGATGGAGAAAGCTATGGTACGCAAGTGGTCGGCCACTACGCGCATGGCCACGTCCTTCTTCGCGTCTTCACCGTATCTGCAATCCGACAAGTCGCCGATTACCTTGATGATAGGCTGGAACACGTCGGTGTCGTAATTGGAACGTTTGCCTTGCATCACAGCACACAGACGTTCGAATCCCATACCCGTGTCGATGACTTTGGCCGGAAGGGGTTCCAAGGTCTGGTCGGCCTTACGGTTGTATTGCATGAACACGAGGTTCCATATTTCGATGACCAACGGGTTGTCCTTGTTCACCAGTTCGCGGCCGGGCACTTTCGCTTTTTCTTCTTCCGGACGCAAGTCGATATGGATTTCAGAACACGGACCGCAGGGGCCCGTGGCACCCATTTCCCAAAAGTTGTCGTGCTTGTTGCCGTTGATGATGTGGTCGGCCGGGAGGAACTTCTCCCAATAAGAAGCCGCTTCGTTGTCGCGTTCAAGTCCTTCTTCAGGTGAACCTTCGAAGACGGTGGCATATAGGTTGGACTTGTCGATTTTCAAGACGTCTACCAGATATTCCCAAGCCCATTCGATGGCTTCTTTCTTGAAGTAATCGCCGAAGCTCCAGTTGCCGAGCATTTCGAACATGGTATGGTGGTAAGTGTCATGGCCTACTTCTTCCAAATCGTTGTGCTTGCCGCTGACACGGAGGCATTTCTGCGAATCGGTGCAACGTTTGCTCGTGGCGGGACGGTTGCCCAGGATGATGTCTTTGAACTGGTTCATGCCCGCATTGGTAAACATCAGCGTCGGGTCGTCTTTGATGACCATCGGCGCAGACGGGACAATGAGGTGCCCCTTGGACTCGAAGAACTTGACGAACGAGTCGCGGATTTCGTTTGCAGTCATTTGATTTTTATTTTATGCGTTACTATTTTCCAAAAAGTTTTGCAAAGATAGGCCGTTTTGCCTACTTTTGCAAGGAAATGACTGGAAACGAACGGAAAAAGAGTTGAATTATGGCACTGAATCCGAATAAGGAGTTGAAACTTTATTATTCCATTGGAGAAGTGGCGGAAATGCTGGGGGTGTCCGAGACTTTGCTGCGCTACTGGGAGAAAGAATTCCCCACGATAACCCCTAAAAAATCGGGACGGAACATTCGACAGTACTCGCAGGAGGACATCGAACAAGTACGCCTGATTCACCATTTGGTCAAGGTGAAAGGCATGAAGCTGGCGGCCGCCCGCAAGGCTTTGCGGAACAGCAAGGGAGAAGTGGAGCGGAATATGGAGATTGTCAGCCGTCTGCAAGCCGTCCGCGAGGAGTTGATGCAAATAAAAAAGGAATTAGACGGTTTGGTCTGATTCCTTTCTGTGGTGTGCGCCCGGGAATGTCTCAGTCTATTCGGGTCACTTCTTCTATACCGGTCATGTTCTTCAGTTTGTTGCAGATGGTTTTGACATCCTCCACATCGTGTACTCCCAATTGTATTTCGCAATCGAATATGCCGTCCTTTGTCGAGACGGTCAATTTGTAGATATTGATGTTAAGCTGGTTGGACAGTACACCGGTCATTTCATGCAGGATACCGATATTGTCGATGCCGCTGACTTTGATGGTGGCGGGGAAGAACAACGTTTTATGTACGTCCCACGTAGCCGCGAGAATATGATTACCGTCGCTGGTCTTGAGTTTGGCGGCCACTGGACATTGGCGTTTGTGAATGTAAATGTGCTTGTCGCTGTCGATATATCCCAGCACATCGTCGCCCGGGATGGGGTGGCAACATTCCGCAATAATGAAATTCTGAATGTTTTCTTCGTTCAGAACCACTGTTTTTTTCCGATCTATGGAGATCGGTTGTTCCGGGGTCGGTTTCTCTTTTGTTTTTGAAGAAGGAGACTTCTTCTTCAGGAAGGGGATGAAATGTGTCCAACTGTTGCCCTTGTTCCCTTGTTTCTCGTGAAGCACATTCAAGTCGGCCGTGCCCAACACGACGTTTTTGCTGCCTATGGCTTGGAAGAGTTCTTCGCGGAACTTGATGCGGTGCAAGTCGCATAGTTTGTCGATGTTCATGCTGTTGGGTTCAACCTCTGCTTTTTCGAAGAATTCGTTAAGCATCTCTTCTCCTTGCTTTTGCAGCTCGCGTTCTTCGCGGCGCAGGATGGCTTGTATCTTGTTTTTGGCCTTGGCTGTGGTGGCGAAGTTGATCCACTCTTTCTGTACCCGTTGGGTTTTCGAGATCAGGATTTCCACTTGGTCGCCGCTTTGTAATTTGTGGCTGAGCGGTACCAATTTATGATTCACCTTCGCACCGATGCAATGGCTGCCGAGAAACGTGTGGATACTGAATGCAAAATCGAGTGCCGTGCAGTCGGCCGGCATCGTCTTGAACTCCCCTTTGGGCGTAACTACGAAGATTTCCGAGGCGTAGAGGTTCAACTTGATGGCATCGAGGAAGTCCAAGGCGTTCGGCTGTGGGTCGTCCAGGATTTCTTTGATGGTGTGGAGCCATTTTTCCAGTTCGTCTTCGCTGTCTGCTGTCGTTTTGCTGCCTTCTTTATATTTCCAATGGGCGGCAAATCCTTGCTCTGCCATCTCGTCCATTCTTGTGGAGCGGATTTGCACTTCTATCCATTGGCCCGTCTTACTCATGAGCGTGACATGCAGAGCTTGGTAGCCATTGGCTTTCGGGTGAGTCAACCAATCGCGCAACCGTTCGGGATGCGGCTTGTATATACGGCTGGCACACACGTAGATGCGGAAACATTCGCTGATTTCGTCTTCTGCCCTTTGCGGTTCGAAGATGATTCTTACGGCCAGGATGTCGTAGACTTCTTCGAACTCGATATGCTTGTTTTGCATCTTGCACCAAATGGAATAAGGTGTTTTGATGCGTGCTTTGATGGTATAGGTAAGCCCCATCTTGTCCAATGCCTCGCGGATGGGGCGCGTGAAATCTTCAAAGAGGGTTTCACGATGGGCGCGGGTTTGTGCCAGTTTGTCGATAATTTGCTGGTATTCCTCAGGATGCTCGTACCGGAAACTCAGGTCTTCCAGTTCTTCTTTGATTTTGTTCAGTCCGAGACGGTTGGCCAGCGGCGCATAAATATAAAGAGTTTCCCCTGCTATCTTATATTGTTTGTTGGGGGGCTGCGAGCCTAACGTACGCATATTATGCAACCGGTCGGAAATCTTGATGAGAATCACCCGGATGTCGTCGCTCATGGTCAGCAACAGTTTCTTGAAAGACTCGGCCTGGGCAGACGCCTTGTCGCCGAAGATGCCTCCCGATATTTTCGTAAGCCCGTCTACGATTTGAGCGATTTTAGGACCGAAAATGTTGGAGACGTCTTCCACGGTGTAGTCGGTGTCTTCTACCACGTCGTGGAGCAAGGCGGCACAGATGGAGGTAGAACCCAAGCCGATTTCGCTGCATACGATTTGGGCTACGGCCAGCGGATGCATGATGTAAGGTTCGCCGGAAAGGCGGCGCACTCCTTTGTGGGCTTGTTTGGCAAAATTAAAAGCCTTGGTAATGATTTCCACCTTTTTGCGGTGGCGTGACGCCAAATAAGTATTTATCAGATGCTGAAAAGCATCATTTACCATTTTCTCTTCGTCAAGTTGTTTTTTGGCAGAATCTTCCATGGTCACCTCCTTTTGTCTTTTGCGACTGTTTTATCTGACTTTCAGTTTTTTCCCGGCTCGTATGCTTGTACCTTTTATACCGTTGAGGCGTTTGAGTTTGGATACGGTCGTTCCGTAACGTTTCGCAATCGTCGAGAGAGTCTCTCCCGAACGTATGGTGTGGGTTCTCGATTTGCTGCGGCTGCTCTTGCTGCTGCGTGAACGTGTAGCAGATGATTTTTTTGCAGATTGGCTTACAGCCACTTCGCTACGGTTGGTGAACAGTTCGTCCGACTTATAGGTGTAAACGGAATCTCCGGCCGCAATGAACGCGCTGATACCGTGGGTAGGCAGGCGGAGAATGCAGCTTTTTTTGGCGCCCGGAATAAGTCCCGTACGGTATTGCGGATTAAGGGCTTTGACTTCTTCCGCCTTGACGTTGCATACAGCTACGATTTGGTCGAAATGCACGTCGCGGTCAACGATGATGGTGTCCGTGCTGGGAGGCAACGTGGTGGTCATCGGGCATATATTATGTTCGCAATAATAGTTCATGACGTAATTGGCGGCAATAAAAGCCGGTACGTAACCTCTTGTTTCCTGCGGAAGATAAGGATAGATTTGCCAATAATCCCTGCTTCCCCCTGCGCGTCGGATGGCCTTGTTTACGTTGGCCGGCCCGCAGTTGTAGGCTGCAATGACCAAAGTCCAGTCGCCGAAAATCTGATAAAGGTCTTGCAGGTAATGTGCGGCTGCATACGAGGATTTGATGGGGTCACGACGTTCGTCTATCAGACTATTGACATCGAGGCCGTACACTTTACCGGTAGAAATCATGAATTGCCACAATCCGGCTGCACCGACCCGGGAGGTGGCTCCGGGGTTGAGGGCGGACTCGATGACCGGCAGGTATTTCAGTTCCAAGGGTAACTGGTAACTTTCCAATGCTTCCTCGAATATGGGTACATAGAAGTTGTTGGCTGCCAGCATGTAAGATACGGAGCGTCTCAGCCGTGTACAATATTGGTCGATGAATTTCCGTACCACCTCGTTATAGGGCATTTCTATGACGTTGGGCAGGCGGTTGAGTCGCGAGATGTATTCCTCCTTGCTGTATTGCGGATTCTCGTCCGAACTTTCGCATTTCTCATCCACTCCCAGATAGTTCTTGGTGTTCCATTCTTGCAACAGGCTGTCTATTTCATAGGTCATACCTTCCGGGAGGCCGATCACTTCGTCTTTTCCCGTCTGGTCGTCGTGTACGGTGATGTCGTTTTGTGCTTTCATTCCCGTAGCCAATAAAGCTGCTATACAGAATAATCCGATTTTCTTCATCATGGTTTAAAAGTTTAAATTACATTGGACGCCTACCGAAGCCTCCCGTCTCCGTCCGCCAAAATTAAAGACGGCCGGTTCGATTCGCAAACCCAAATCTTTGGAAATGTCGAAAGACGAGAGTTCCGCGTCCACGTATGCGTCTACTACCGACAGCAGATATACGGCTATCATGGCGAATATACTCATGTCCCGGTACTTGCGGTAATAGTTCTTTTTGTTCTTGAATATTTCTTTGTATTGGTCTTCCCGGCCTGCAATGCTGTAATTCAACGGGAGCATATTTTCGTAGCTCTTCGTGTTGGGGTCGTCATCCATAATATCCAGATAGGCTTGTGAATAGTCGCCATACATCTGGTTGTTCCACGTCAGGGCATAGAGGCAACCTAAAAAGCCGCCGTAGACAATAGGTATTTTCCACAGTTTGCGGTTGTAAATCTGTCCGGCTCCCGGAATAATCAGGGATAACCATAGGGCACGCTGTGGATTGGGAATGAAACGCTTTTCCATAAAAGAGGGCGTGTGGCGGAGCAATGAATCGCTTTTCAGGCCGATGGCAGTGGAATCCAATGCGGTTGCTGTGGTGTCCGTCAACGTTCCTGCGGACGGCAAACTGTCGCCGGGCGTGGGGGGCGTTTCGGTGATAACGGGTGGGATGCTGTCTTTGGCCGTAACGGCCAACGTGTCGGCAAGCAAGGGTACTGCGGTGGGCACGGAATCGTGTACGGCAGGTATACTGTCTGCTGCCGGAGACGTTTGTCCCCAAACTGAAGACATCCCGCCGTGCATGAACAAGATGCCGAGCAGGATGAGTGAATGACGATATAAGAGTTTAATACACTTCAACTTTTTAAACGGTCAAACAGTTCGATAATACGTTCCAATTCTTCTTCATTCGCAAACGGAATGCTGATTTTACCCTTGCCTTTATCCGAGCAAGTGAGTTGTACTTTGGCTTGAAAGAATTTAGATAGACTTTGTTTCAAAACGTTGTATTCTTCGGGAAGACGTGCTCCCTTCGGTGTGATTTTTTTACCTCCGCTTTTTACGCTTTCGCCTTCCGTGAGAGCTTTGACCATTTCTTCCACCTTCCGGACGGAAAGATTCTCCTGAATGATTTGCTGGAATAGTTTGATTTGCAGTGTAGGGTTATCCAAAGCGAGTAGGGCGCGTGCGTGTCCCATGTCGATGTCTTTGTTTTGCAAAGCCATCTGAATAGGAGCGGGCAAACGGAGCAGACGCAGGTAGTTCGTGATGGTAGAGCGGTTTTTACCGATACGTTCACTCAATTTCTCTTGCGTCAGGTTGTATTGTTCGATAAGATGTTGGTAGGCCAGTGCTATTTCCACCGAATTCAGGTCTTCGCGTTGGATGTTCTCTATCAAGGCCATTTCCATGACATTTTCGTCATCTGCCGTACGTATGTATGCCGGGATGGTGTGCAGGCCGGCTTGTTTGGAAGCTCTCCAGCGCCGTTCTCCGGCGATAATCTGAAACGTGTCGTCTTCCATCTTGCGGAGTGTGATGGGTTGTACGATGCCGATTTCCGCAATGGAGTCGGCCAACTCGCGCAGACTTTCAGGGTCAAAATCCCTTCTCGGCTGGTTGGGATTCGGAGAAATCTTGTCCAGTTCGATTTCATTGATGGTAGAGGAACCGTCCGTGTGAACTTCCTTGGTGGAAATCAGGGCGTCCAGTCCTCGTCCTAAAGCAGGGTATTTCTTGTGTACAGCCATTCTTTTTTCTGTTATTTGTCTTTTTCAATAATTTCTTTCGCCAAAGCCAAATGGTTCTTGGAACCTGTGGAGTCCGTGTCGTAAAGGATAACCGGAAGACCGTGGCTCGGGGCTTCGCTGAGTTTGACGTTCCGTTGGATGACGGTTTTGAAGACTAATTCCTGGAAATGCTTTTTTACCTCATCATAAATCTGGTTGGCCAGACGCAGGCGGCTGTCATACATGGTCAGCAAGAAACCTTCGATTTCCAAAGACGGATTGAGCTTGGATTTGATAATCTTGATCGTATTGAGAAGTTTGCTGATACCTTCCAATGCGAAATATTCACACTGAACCGGGATGATTACGGCATCGGCTGCCGTCAATGCGTTTACGGGGATGAGGCCTAATGAAGGGGAACAATCTATCAAAATGTAATCGTATTCGCTCTTCATGGGAGAAAGGATACCCGTCAGCACTTTTTCCCGGTTGGGAAGGTTCAGCATTTCTATTTCCGCACCGACCAAATCGATGTGAGAAGGAATGATGTCCAATCCCTCGATATCCGTAGTATAAATGGCATCGCGCGGATCTGCGTGATCGATGATACATTCATAGATAGAGCAGTCTATTTCAGATACGTCTACTCCCAAACCGGAAGACGCATTGGCCTGAGGATCCGCATCGACAAGCAAGACCTTTTTTTCCAATGTCGCTAAAGAGGCGGCCAGATTCATCGAAGTCGTGGTCTTTCCGACCCCTCCTTTCTGATTTGCTAAAGCAATAATCTTTCCCATATCCTAATATTTGGTTTGCACAAAAGTAACGTATTCCTGACTACTGCGCTTTAGAGAATGCAGATAGAAACGTTAAATTGTTGAAAACTCGACTATATTGTTAATAACTGCGAGGAGCATCATGCCGCAAAGATAATGTTTTTCGGTGAAAGCACTGAGCTTTTAAACCTTTTTTCGTACTTTTGTGGAAACAAATATAGGTGAAAATGAACGACATGAGGCCGCTTATCCTACTCTCGAACGATGATGGAGTACAGGCAAAAGGATTGAACGAATTGATAGATATGTTGTCTCCCTTGGGAGATATTCTTGTAATGGCGCCGGACAGTGCCCGTTCCGGTTCCGCGTGTGCGATTACGTCACACGACCCTTTACGTTATCGCGTCGTGGCTGTGCGTCCGGGTATAAAAATCTGTGCGTGTAGCGGGACTCCGGTAGACTGTGTGAAACTGACACTTGAAATGGAAACCGGCCGTAAGCCGGATGTGGTGGTCAGTGGCATCAACCATGGGGACAATTCTTCTGTCAACGTACATTATTCGGGGACGATGGGTGTGGTGTTGGAAGGCTGCATGAAAGGCATCCCGTCTATCGGTTTTTCCTTGTGCGATTTCGATGCGGATGCTGATTTTTCTCCTACCGTCCCATACGTACGGGGCATTGTGGAGCGTGTGTTGAAAACGGGATTACCAGCAGGGGTATGTCTGAATGTAAACTTTCCCCGACCGTCGGGACAGGGTTACCGTGGGACGAAGGTATGCAGGATGGCTCGTGGGATGTGGTCTAACGAGTTGTATGTAGCCGACCATCCTCGGGGCGGAAAATATTTTTGGCTCACCGGTGAGTATACCAACAGGGAGCCGGAGTGTACGGATACGGATGCGTGGGCTTTGGCGCACGGCTATGTGGCAGTGACTCCCGTCACGGTGGACGTGACGGCTTATCGGGCTATGGACGGACTCAAAGACTTGGAAGTTTTATGAAATATTATCTGATTGTCGGTGAGGCCAGTGGGGATTTGCATGCGTCTCATCTGATGAAAGAACTGAAAGCCCGGGATGCCGAAGCGGATTTCCGCTTTTTGGGAGGAGACCTGATGAAGGCGCAAGGCGGGACTTTGGTTCGGCATTATAAAGAATTGGCCTACATGGGGTTTATTCCCGTGTTGCTCCATCTGCGTACGATACTGCACAACATGAAGGCGTGCAAACGGGACGTGTTGGAATGGAATCCCGATGTGTTGATTCTGGTGGATTATCCCGGTTTCAACTTGTCTGTGGCGGAATTCGTGCATGCGCATAGTCCCATACCGGTATATTACTATATCTCTCCCAAGATATGGGCATGGAAGGAGTATCGTATCAAGAATATCAAACGCGATGTGGACGAGCTTTTTTCCATACTTCCGTTTGAAGTGGATTTCTTTGAGGGGAAGCATCATTATCCTATTCACTATGTGGGTAATCCTACATTGGACGAAGTGGAGGCTTACAAAAAGGAAAACGAAAAAGACTTCGGACGTTTTGCGGAAGACAACGGCCTGGAGGGTAAGCCCGTCTTGGCTTTGTTGGCCGGGAGCCGTAAGCAGGAAATCAAGGACAACTTGCCCATGATGGTAGAAGCGGCTTCCGTTTATGAGGGGCAGTATGAGTTGGTGTTGGCGGCAGCTCCTAATATAGACCCTGAATTTTATGGAAAAGTGTTACGGGGCAGCCGTGTGAAAATCCTGTACGGCCAGACCTATCGTATATTGCACCATGCCTGCGCAGCTTTGGTCACGTCCGGGACGGCCACGTTGGAGACAGCCCTTTTCCGGGTGCCCCAAGTGGTGTGTTATTATACGGCCTGCGGCAAACTGGTTTCTTTCTTACGTCGGCATATCCTGAAAGTCCGTTATATTTCGTTGGTCAATCTGGTAGCCGGGCGAGAGGTGGTCAGGGAGTTGGTGGCCGACGGGATGAGCGTGGGGTATATACGGGAGGAACTTTCCCGGATTCTGCCCGGCGGAAACGGACGCACGGCCATGTTGCAGGGTTATGAAGAGATGGCTGTCAAGTTAGGGGATACCGGTGCGCCCGCGAAGGCGGCAAATCTCATGCTTCGTCTGTTAGAACGTGGCGTGGGACGGAGAGCCCCTTTCGATAGCTGTCGTTAAGACAGACCCGTATGGATAATGAAAGAGCGGGAACCGTTGCTTCGAGCGAATGGTTCCCGCTTCTTGTATCAGGTATGGCCGTCATGGCCGGGTTGTCTTTTTCTCCTTATCTTATTATAATAAGGTAAGGGTATAGAGGTAGATGACAGAAGCCGGAATGGCCAGCAACGAACTGTCGAAACGGTCGAGCATCCCTCCATGTCCCGGCAGGATATTGCCGCTGTCTTTGATTTGCAACTGCCGTTTCAGAAGGCTTTCCACAAGGTCGCCCCACGTACCGAATATTACTACCGTGAGCGCCAGCCCCAACCATTCCCATCTGTCGAGCGACGGTTCAAAGCAGGCAAAAATCTGTGAAGCGGCCACGGCGACCAATCCTCCTCCGACGGAACCCTCCCACGACTTGTTCGGAGAGATGCGCGGGAACAGTTTGTGACGACCGAAAAGCGAACCGAAACAGTAAGCTCCGGAGTCGCTGGCCCAAAGGAATACGAATACGGACAACGGAAGCATGCCCGCATAGGCCACGCCGATGCTGTAAGATGCTTCGGGTTGGTAAGCCAGGACATTGAGCGACGCAAACGGCAGAGCTACGTACATTTGGCTCATCATGGTATAGGTCCAGTTGTTCAGTGCATGTTCACTTTTCAGGTAAAGTTCACTGACCAACAGGTACACCACTGACAACAGATACGGGATGAATACCCCGGAAGGAGTAAGATTGCTGCAAAAGCCCGAAACGGCTAAAAAAAGGTAAATTCCAGCCACCGTACAAATCACCGCATTGGTTTGTACATCGGCCCGTCGGTTCACCACTTGGCAAAACTCCCATACGCTCAGACCCGTTATCACGGCAAAGAGCAAGGTGAATGTGACGTTACTCCATAAAATACCACCCACCAGTACCGCTACGAAAGCGATACCGGTGGCTGTACGGAGACATAAATTCTTTATTTTATCGGTCATTTTTCTTTAGGGGCTTGTGTGTCTTGCGGTTTCTCGGCCTCGTGATCGGATGCTTGTGCCGTGGCTTCCGTAGGATGTTCGGCCGATGTTTCCGTCGGTTGCTCATCCGAGGCTGGCGCACCCTGTTCTTCTTTTTGCTCGTCAGACTCCTGGGCCATCTCGTCTCCCGGGAGCTCTTCGTTCATGCTAAGCAACTCTTCCGTACGGCTGGTCCACGGCCGTTTGCCGAAAATCTTCTCCACGTCTTCGGCGAAAATCACTTCGCGCTCCACCAACACTTTTGCCAATTCCGCATGCCCGTCCTGATGTTCGCGTAACAAAGATTTGGCCCGTTCGTATTGTTCGGCAATCATGTGCTTCACTTCCTCGTCAATCAGTTGTGCAGTCTGGTCGGAATAAGGCTTCGTAAAGTTGTATTCGTCGTTGTTGTAATAACAGAGGTTCGGCAATCGTTCACTCATACCCAGATAGGCAATCATGCTGTAAGCCTGTTTGGTCACGCGTTCCAGGTCGTTCAACGCTCCGGAAGAGATGTGTCCCGTGAATAATTCTTCGGCGGCCCGGCCACCCAATGTGGCACACATTTCGTCGAGCATCTGCTCTTTGGTCGTAATCTGTCGTTCTTCGGGCAGATACCAGGCGGCTCCCAATGCACGTCCGCGCGGCACGATGGTCACTTTAATCAGCGGGTTGGCATATTGCAGGAACCAGGAAATGGTGGCATGTCCCGCTTCGTGCAAGGCTATGGTCTGTTTTTCTTCCACCGTCATGACTTTGGTCTGTTTCTCCAGTCCTCCGATAATACGGTCTACAGCACTGAGGAAATCTTCTTTGCCTACGGCCTTTTTACCATGCCGGGCTGCAATCAGGGCAGCTTCGTTACATACGTTGGCGATATCGGCACCGGAGAAACCGGGCGTTTGACGGGCCAACAAGTCAATGTCTACCGTGCTGTCCGTTTTCACCGGACGGAGATGGACTTTGAATACGGCTTTCCGTTCATTCAGATCCGGTAAGTCCACGTGTATCTGCCGGTCGAAACGTCCGGCACGCAACAAGGCTTTGTCCAGAATATCCACCCGGTTGGTGGCTGCCAGAATGATGACACCGCTGTTGGTGCCGAAACCGTCCATCTCGGTTAGCAACTGGTTCAATGTGTTTTCTCGTTCGTCATTGCCTCCCATGGCCGGGTTCTTGCCGCGTGCACGTCCCACGGCGTCGATTTCGTCGATGAAGATGATACACGGAGCCTTTTCCTTAGCCTGGCGGAACAGGTCACGCACACGGCTGGCTCCCACGCCTACGAACATTTCTACGAAATCGGAACCGGAAAGAGAGAAAAACGGGACGTTAGCCTCTCCGGCTACAGCCTTGGCCAATAACGTCTTACCCGTTCCCGGAGGGCCTACCAGCAAAGCACCTTTGGGTATTTTACCTCCGAGGTCGGTGAACTTCTTCGGATTTTTGAGGAACTCCACGATTTCCTCCACCTCCATTTTGGCACCGGCCTGTCCGGCCACGTCTTTGAAAGTCACTCTCGTAGCTTCTCCTTTCTCAATCAGTTTGGCTTTGCTTTTACCGACGTTGAACACGCTTCCGCCCGTAGGGCTTCCGCCGCCCATCCGTCTCATGATGAATACCCAGATGGCGATAATGAAAAGCAAGGGGAAGAAGTTCCAGAAGATATTGCTCATGAAGTCGTTGCTCTGTTCGAAGCGCAAGTTCCCCTTGAAATTGTTGTTCGCCCGGGCTTCATCCACGAGGTCCATCAGTTTTTCGTTGGAGGCATATTCCACGGTGACCATCGGAACCGTTCCTATTTTCTTGAAGTCGTCCGTGCCGAACACATCTTTCAAATGTTCTTTCGACACATACATTTCCAATACCCCCTTGTCTTTTTGCGCAATGATTTTAGAGGCATAACCGCTTTTTACGTATTGTTCGAACTGCGTGTAATCCACCGTTTTGGAGGAACTTCCACCCGTACCCGTAAAGAAGAGATACACCAATATCACAATGATAATGCCGTAAATCCAGTTCATGTTGAACCGCGGCATTTTATTTTTGTTTTCTTTTTCGTTCATAATGTTTTTAAGGTGAGTTTAGTCAATGTCGGGAAGAGAAGTCAGTTGTGCGTCTGCCCATAAGTGTTCGATGTCGTAAAAGTCGCGTGTTTGCGGCAAGAAAACATGTACGATGATGTCCGTGTAATCCATTGCCACCCACTCGGCGTTTCTCAACCCGTCCACGGCTACAGGTTTGGCGTGCGCTTTAAGCCGTGCGGATTCCCCGATGGATTCCGCTATCGCCTGCACTTGTGAGGGCGAATTTCCTTGGCAGATGATGAAATATTGGCAGATGGTGTCACCTATGTTCGTCAAGTCGGCTACGACGATGTTCTTTCCTTTCTTGTCCTGTATGCCTTCCGTGATGGCATTTACTAATTGTTGCGTTTCGTTCATGCGTTAATTCATACATAATTTGTCGGGCAAAGATAGTATATAATATGTTATCATTCCAATTTTTAGGCTCAAAACCCTTTGCTTTTTATCTTTTTTAGATAATATAATCCGGTTTGTGCCTGGCGGTTCGTCCGGAAACAAGGAGAGACCATCGCAGAGGGAGATTTTTATGGACGCGGCAGTTTCCCTACGAAAAAAGGGAATAAAAATTTGTGGGTTCGAAAATAAGTCGCTAAATTTGCAGTCGCAAAAAGGACAATGGGCTATGGTGTAATGGTAACACAACAGATTCTGGTCCTGTTTTTCCAGGTTCGAATCCTGGTAGTCCAACACGAAGCTTTCCTCATTGAGAGGAGAGCTTTTTTTATGTGAGGCGGTCGATTCCAAGATGACGTGCAGACGGCTTTCTTTCCTTCCCAGGGATTTTGCAAAAAGATCTTTCATCTTTCAGGTTGTATCGTAAGTCTTTTAAAACAAGCATATTGTGTCCTGAAGGATGCATCGGCCATCTTTCAGCCGAAGCTTTCCCCTTCCTTATGGAGGACGGGAAAAGGCCTTCCTTAAAAGGGCGTTTTTTTCTGCGCCAAACGATTTTTCAATCTCAGGCAAGCGATTTTTCGTTCTGCGCCAAATGATTTTCAGCTTTCAGCCGGTTGGTTTCCCGTTCTCATCCTGACGGAAGGCTGAAAGATGGGTATCCCATCCTTCAGTTGTTTTATATGTTGGGACACAGTGTGTTATCGTTCATTCTGAAAGATGAAGCCATTTTTCTGAAAACTCTTGGGGGAGGGGATAGGCTTCCTGTAGTTCTTTCTTTACTCATCGTTGGTTGTAATTTGCTACCCATATTAACTGTCGATGGGGAATTTTCGGCTGACAAAATGGATTATGGAACCATTCCGTTCCTTTCCCTGTATTCCGAAGGCGAAATACCAAAATAGTCTTTGAAAGCGGAGGAGAAGTGCGATTCCTGTTCAAAACCGACCTCGTAAGCGATGCTGCTTAACGGGAGACGCTTTTCTGTAAGCAGCCGGGCTGCTTCTTGCAACCGTGTATTACGTATCAAGTCACGTGCCGGTTGGTTAGTGAGTTCTTTTAATTTGCGATATAGGTGTACACGGCTTAGTCCGACTTCGGTAGCCATCATGGCCACGGAGAACGACGAGTCTGACAGGTGGGCGTTGATGCTTTTCATAACCCTTGCCATGAGTTGTTCGTCGGGGCTTTCCATTTCAATCTTATTGATATTGTGTGCTAAGGACTGGCGGCCGGAAAGTGCATTACCAATCCTTTCGTATTGAGCTACTACGTTCAGCATCGTGTGCATTAGCACTTCCATGTTAAATGGTTTGGTTAGATAAGCATCGGCTCCTACATCCATTCCCTCGATATGGTCTTCATCACGGTTTTTTGCCGTGAGCAGTACTACAGCCGTTGTGTTAAGGCGTGGGTTTGTTTTTATCTTACGGCATAAGGTCGTGCCGTCCATAACGGGCATCATTACATCGCTTAGCACGGCTGCGTATGTCTTGGTGCTCATCATGTCAAGGGCCTCTTGGCCGTTGGCACTTTCATCCACGTAAAATCTCTGTCGTAATTCTTGTTTAAGGTACAGGCGGATTTCCTCATCATCTTCCACTATGAGTACTCTATGGCGTACCCTTGGCTTGTCTTTCTTTATTTCCTGTATTTGGGGGAGGGGCGCATATGCTACTTCGCGTTTAGGTTTCACTTCTGTTGCTACAATTTCTTCTTTTCTTAGATGGTTTGTTCCTTTCGGGATGCTCACAGTGAAGCGGCTGCCGGAAGTGCCGTCGGGGTGTCCTTCCACGGTTATGCTGCCATGGTGCAAGATGACAAGTTGTCGTACTAGGTGAAGCCCTACGCCGCTACCTGTTGCCATGGTTGGGTTGTTGTTTTGAATCTGGTAAAAACGGTCGAAGATGCGGTCGCGTTCTTCAGGGGCAATGCCTGCTCCGTTGTCGTCTACCGCAATTTCATAATGATTGTCAAGGCATCGTAATGTTACTTTCACGTATCCTCCGTGTGGTGTATATTTCAAGGCATTGCTTATAAGGTTTACCACTATTTTGTCAAAATGTTCTTCGTCAACGTATGCTATGGTTTCGTTGGTGCAGGATGAGAAAGTGAGGCAGATGTTTTTGCCAGAGGCTAATTCTTTAAAAGATTCGCATACATCGGCAATGAGCGATGCCAGATTGACAGGTGCAAAGCGTAGTTTTAACTTGCCGTGATCTAATTTGCGTATATCCATCAGTTGTCCCACTAAGGTCATTATTCGTTCCGCATTGCGGTATATAGTATGGTAACGTGACAAACGTAACGGGTCGTCGTCGGCAAGCATCAACTGTCGTAGAGGGGCGATGATGAGTGACATGGGAGTACGAATCTCATGTGAAATGTTGGTAAAGAATTGCAATTTTGCCTCGTTGATTTCTTCGCCATGCTTGTGGCGTATCATGGCTCGGTGAGCCTTTATCCGTAGCCATACCTGATAAGCAATGGTCATAAGTATAACCAGTACGATTAATGTGTATGCCATCCATGCCCATGCCGTGTTCCACCATGCCTTTCGCACTATGATTTCTACTTTGCGTATATCGCTGTTATTGGCTTTTAGGCACAGCGTGTGGCGACCAGGGCTGAGCTTATTGAACGTCAGTCGGTTTGTTCCTATGGGTAACGTTATCCATGGATCTGAATCGAATGAATATGCAAACGTCAGTCGTTCGGGGCGGTTCATTTCTTTGGTTGTCAGTTCAATGGTGAAAGTATTGTCATTGTGGGCAAATTCAAAATGTGAGGCGCACCATGTCGCTGTGTCGGTTATTGCCTTGCCGCCAGACGTCATACCGGCTCTTACTGGGCGGTCGTAGAGGTATAGGTCGCTTATCCTCACGTGCCAGTTTGTATGTGGAACCGTTATGTCATGGGGATGAAAGACTGTTATTCCGTTTGTGCCACCGAACCATAGGCGGCCTTCTGAATCTGTTGCCGATGCATTTTTGCTGAATTCGTTTCCTTGCAGGCCGTCTTTGGCAAAGAAGCTTGTGATGGCGTTCTGTTGTGGGCGGTAACGGTAAAGTCCGGAGTTAGAGCTTATCCACAGATCTCCATTTTTTGCGCTTCGGATACCGTAAACCGAACCGTGTAGTCCTGTTTCTTTCAGTGCGGTCATCTGTTTGAATGTATTAAGTTGAGGATTGAAAACCATTACGCCTTCCGAAGTTCCTATCCAGATTTGCCCGTCCGTGCCTTCGTGCAGGCAATATACAATGTAGCCGTGTGACAAGCTTGTTGCGGTAACCTTGTCGTGGTGTAACTCTACTAAGCGCAGTCCATCGTGAGTCCCTACATATAATTTGCCCCTTGAACAATAAAGCAGGCAGTCTATCCATGGCATTAGTGCCTTATTGATAGTTGTGTCTCGGTTCACTTTGCCGGTTTGGGGATTAAACATAAATAAGCCCGCTCCCATTGTGGCGATCCATAGTCTGCCACGTGCGTCTTCTGCAAAATCGAAGACACGGGTTTCTGTTTTTCCGGTTGGGGTGATGAGGGGCATATAGACACATTTTCCCGATTTCTCATCGAAACGCCCCATACCTCGTGTGAATGAACCTATCCATAGTTGCCCCCGCGAGTCACGATATATGCGTAATATTGTGGGTGGGATTCCTTTTTCCTGTGGCTTGTAATGGATAGCTTGCTTCATGCCTGAATCAATCCTGTATATTCCGTCTCCATCTGTACCAATCCACATTCTGCCATCGGAGTCTGCCCATAAAGTAGTGATGCAAGATTGTCCTATAACATTATGAAGGTTTGATTTGTAACCGATATATTTAAAGCCGCTATCATTATTGGGTAACATCATTATTCCTTTTTGGTAAATGGCCAACCAAATGTTCTTTTCGCAATCACGGAAGATGGAATGTACTTTCAACGAACGGGGATTGAGACTTTGGCATTCTATAGGATAGTCGTTCAATGTATTTCCATATCGTGAATCGAACCATTTTACCCCATAACCGTCTGTTCCTATTAATAGACGGCCTCCATCAGTTTCGCAAAGTGATTTTAGTGGGAAGCCGGTATGAAGTAGGATTGAAAAACATTCTTTTTTTTCATCGTATGCCATCAGTATGCCTTGTACGATGTCGCAAGCGTAAATGCGGCCGTCAGTCGTGGCACAAATGTCGGTAAGTGTCATGTCGGGAAGCGGATTGGCATAGAAGTGATCCTTCCCTTTGTTTGTGCGGCAGTACACACCTTTGTCTGCTGCCACAACCCACAGCCTTCCTTTGTTGTCAAGGGCCATGCGGCCGGTATGTACGTCGGCAAAACTTGCCGGTGCTTTATTTATCCTCAGTTCATTATGAAAGATAGATAGCTGTACAAGCATGTGTCCTGATGCCCATACTTCACCATTAGGCAGTGTTTTTACGTCATACGTGTTATTTATAAAGGGTTTCCCGTTTCCGCTCCATCGTGCCACAGGTGAAAAACGGTCGGTAGCGTGGTCGTAAAGTTGAATGCCTTGGTTCGTCGTTACATACATACGTCCTTTTTTATCTTCATACACGCCTTGTACTTGATTTGTGGCTATGGAGGTGGAATCATCCGTTGCATGGCGGTACACTGTGAATTTTGTTCCGTCATACCTGTTCAAACCGTCCTCTGTAGCTATCCATACCATTCCATGTTTGTCACGCCACACTTGGTTTACCATGCTACTTGATAGCTGTCCGTCAGTTGTAAACAGCCTGCCAGTCTGCGCTGCGGTGATTACCGGGTACAGCCACAAAACGATTATTTGCCACAAATAGCGCATACGATTCCTTTTTGGTTTAATATCACAAAATTATAGTTTTCACACAAGAAAATATCCCGTTCATTTGATTTTTTATTGTAGTGTGTAACCTTTGCATAAGTTTTTGTAACAAGGGACTGTACTGTAAATGAAAGTTTTGCCATACTTTTGAATCGTATTTATATGTCATGTCACAATTTATATAATATTATGAAGAAAAGCAATTATCGTAAGTGGTGGCTATTGCCACTCGGTATGGTCGTATGTCTGGCTGGTATGGCGCAGAATCGATTGCCACGTGCTAACAGTGAAGCACGCGAAAATGTGATTTCACTTTCGGGTGAATGGCAGTTCCAAAGGGATGACCAGCGGGCAGGGAAACAGGAAAAATGGTATAACAGGACATCGTTCAACGATAAGATTATGTTGCCCTCTACAATAGATGAGCAGCATAAAGGGAGTGCGGAGGCCAAACAGGATGGACGTTTTACGCGTCTGTATGCTTACGAAGGGCCGGCGTGGTATCAACGTACGGTTGACATCCCAGCCATGATGGAAGGCTGTAGCTTGTTTTTATGCCTTGAACGCACAAAAGTGACAGATGTATGGTTCGACGGTCAGTATGTGGGTAGTGACAGTTCTTTGATTACGACACAGAAATTCTTGCTCACGGAACAGGCTGTGCCGGGTGTTCACCGTATTACAGTGCGTGTTACCAATGGGGCGGATGAGAATCCTCCAGTTTCCGGCTGTCACCAAATGAGTAATGGCACGCAGACCAATTGGAACGGTATACTTGGGCGTATGGAAATACATGCAGTACGGGATGTGTGGTTAGAGCAGGTTCAGGCGTATCCTAATTTGGCTGACCGTAATGTTAGATTGCGTTTTCATATAAAAAAGAAAGGGCAAAAGATGGAGGGCAGGATGCAGTTGGAACTGCAATCTTGGAACACCAAAAAGCCTCACGTATTTGAAACGTTGATGTTACCCGTCGTGATGGAATCCAATGATACTGTATTTGAATATGTTTACCCGTTAGGTGATAAGATGCAAACATGGGATGAGTTTTCTCCTACGCTTTATCGGGTGAAAAGTACTTTGACTACCACTATAAACGGGATGAATGTCAGTTCCGTGCGGGAAACGGATTTCGGAATGCGGGAAATAACTTCCGACAGCCAGGGCTTTGTGATAAACGGCAGGCCTGCTTTTATGCGGGGCAAGCACGATGCGGCGGTATTTCCTCATACCGGATATCCGCCAATGGACGTTGACGAGTGGATACGTATTCTTAAAATATATAAAGATTATGGCCTCAATCACGTACGTTGTCATACATGGTGTCCGCCATTGGCTGCATTCGAGGCGGCCGATATAGTCGGCATTTATTGGTTGCCCGAACTTCCGCATTGGGGAGCTGTTGGTGGAAAGGTCGATATAATACAGGGCGATGTGGAACAAAAAACAGAGATTTATGATAATACTACCAGTTATCTTGTATCCGAAGGTTTCCGCATGCTTGATGAAATGGGAAGCCAACCTTCATTCACCATGTTTGAATTGGGGAATGAGATGAGCGGGAGTCGCGAAGAAATGTCCAAAATCATCTCGAAGTTCCGTGACCATGATCCGCGTCATCTCTATGCCGGTGGTGCTAATAATTTCCTTTGGGCTCCTCAGTTTACACAGGGTGATGACTTTTGGACTACGACAATGACAGGAGGGACTTATGGGGCAGGGGTATATCATGACACCAAAGGACTTGAGGTACGTTCATCATATCCCAACCACAATGAAGGGCATGTCAATAATATTTTATGTGGTACGGATTATGACTATTCATCGGCTATTACCCGTTTTGATAAGCCTATAGTAAGTCATGAAACCGGGCAATATCAAGTTTACCCTAATTATAACCAAATAGAGAAATTTACGGGGGTGACGCGGGCTTATAATTTAGATACTTACCGTCAACGGTTAGAAGAAGCAGGAATGGGCGATCGTGCAGAAGATTTTTTCCGTGCTTCTGGACAGTTGGCTGCGCTTTGTTATCGTGAGGATATAGAGAGTGCGATTAGGACTGACCGTTTTGGCGGTTTTCAATTGTTGGACTTGCAGGATTATCCGGGGCAGGGAACGGCTCTTGTAGGAATGCTTGATTCTTATCTCGATTCAAAAGGTATCATAACACCGGAGCAGTGGCGTGAGTTCTGTTGTGAGGTGGTTCCTTTGTTACGCCATAAAAGTTTTACTTATACGACTGATGAAACATTCAAATCCCGTGCTGTGATTGCCAATTTCGGGGCTGCCGACCTTTCATTGAAGCCGGAGTGGACAGTCAGCTATGCTGATGGCGCACAGATAGCCCACGGTTCTTTGGCACAAACCACAATGCCGTGTGGCGCACGTACGGATGTGGGTTCCATAGAGTTTGACTTGAGTGAGGTCAAGGCTCCGTGTAAGTTGACTGTCACTTTGTCGTTACCAGGAACATCTTATCATAACAGTTATTCCATATGGGTATATCCGAGAAAAGTAGACACCAGTGTGCCCCAAGGCATCAAAGTATTTTATTCTCTCAATTCAGAGGCACAAGCAGAACTTGAACGTGGGGGAAAGGTGCTAATCCTGCCTATGCCGGCGGCTATACCTACAAGTATTGACGGGGCTTTCCAAAGTGATTTTTGGTGTTACTCCATGTTCCGTGGTTACGATCCGCCCGGAACCTTGGGTATTTGTCTTAATCCGCAACATGCTGCTTTTGATCAGTTCCCGACAGAATACCATAGTAATTGGCAGTGGTGGAGAATGCTGAAGAATGGGCGACCCATCAATTTGAATACTTTACCCCAAACATTCCGTCCTATTGTCGAGGTAATAGACAACGTGACACTCAACCGTCGTCTCGGCGTGATGTTTGAAGCAAAAGTCGGCTGTGGCCAATTGTTGGTGTGCAGTATGGATTTACAGAACTTGCAAGCTTATCCGGAAGCGCGTCAGATATATGCCAGTTTGTTGGGGTATATGGCCAGTGATAAGTTCGCTCCCACGCAAGAACTTACAATGGAGCAGTGGGTACCGTACTCACTTCGGGTGTTCCGACAGAGACAAAAGTAACACGCTCTGTCCGTATCGACGATATGAACTTTTCTGTCAGTCCGGCTGCGGACTACAAACTTAGTGGCCGTACCGTGACTTTCGATCATTCCAACAATCTGTTTTGTACTGTTACCGATGGGAGCAAGGGGTATATAAAACTCAATGACAAGTATGCCCGTTTGTTGATACCGGTAATGAAATGTGCGTCTAAAGGTTCTTTCGTCTCTTCAAATACCACCCTGCACTATATTGACACTATCGGCCATTACCGTATGCATGTTATTGGAGATGTCAAGTTCAATCAGACGGACAGTACGCAATGGATTATACAACTCGATGCGTTGGATGGAGGAGTACAAGGTATTGTCGGGCTTAGTAACACCAATTGGGGATCGGTGCTTACATTGACGTTGGGGGATGTCTGCTTGCAGCAAACGGTTGTGGCTCCTTACATCGGTGACGTAGAAAAGAGTAGGGTGCCTATTGCCAATATGCAAGAGCCATATACGGGAGGATTGTTCGGTCCTTCATGGGAGTCGTTAAGCCAATATCAAGTGCCCGAATGGTTTCGTAATGCTAAATTTGGAATATGGGCACATTGGGGGCCGCAATGCGTACCTGAGCAGGGAGATTGGTATGCCCGGCATATGTACGAACCGGGGCATCGCCATTACCAATATCATGTGGAGCATTATGGGCATCCTTCACAATTTGGTTTTAAAGATATAATACATACTTGGAAGGCTGAAAATTGGGAGCCTAATATGTTAATGAAATTGTATAAACGGGTTGGTGCGCGCTATTTCATGGCGATGGCCAATCATCACGACAACTTTGACCTTTGGGACAGCCGATATCATAAATGGAACTCGGTAGACATAGGTCCGGAGAAAAATATCATTAATGTGTGGCAAAAAGCCGCCCGTGCCGAAGGACTTCCTTTTGGGGTGAGTGTACATTCGTCGCATGCTTGGGTATGGTATGGGACAGCGCGTGGTGCCGATACGGAAGGTGAGATGGCTGGGGTGCCTTACGATGGTAACCTCACCGTTTCCGATGGGGTTGGCACATGGTGGGAAGGTCTTGACCCACAAGAACTGTATGTACAAAATCATGAGCCTAATCCATGGATGTCGTGGGATTGGAATTCGGGGGATCCAAGTGTGGAGTATTGTGAGGATTTTTACAATCGTACAGTGGATTTGATAAATAAATACCAGCCTGATATCGTGTATTTCGATGACACCGCACTGCCTTTGTGGCCTGCTAGCGATGCCGGGTTGTATGTTACTGCCAATTATTATAATAGCAGTATGCAATGGACGGGACGTGCTCCGCAGTGTGTGGTGACAGGTAAGAAATTGTCGGGTATTCAACGGCGGGGGATAGTAGAAGATATAGAGAAGGGAGCCATTGATACGATTAGTGCAATTCCGTGGCAAACGTGTTCTTGTTTGGGAGAATACCATTATCGTCGATCTTATTATGAAGATGATTCTTATAAATCGGCCGAGACTGTGGTGCGCATGTTGTGTGATATCGTGAGTAAAAACGGCAATTTGTTGTTGTCTGTTCCTATGCGTGGTGACGGTACCATTGATGATAAAGAAGAGAGCATACTGGAGGGTGTGGCCAGATGGATGGAAGTGAACTCAGAATGTATTTATGACACACGTCCATGGGTCGTGTTTGGTGAAGGACCTGATGCGGAGACACCACGCGAAGGACGGGAGACGGGGACGTATGGTGCCGACGATTTTCGTTTTACGGCAAAGGATGATAGTCTTTATGTCATCGTGATGAACCGCCCCGCAGACGGACGAGTTCGTATCAAATCCTTGGGCACTGTGAATGGAAAATGTGACCGGAAGTTCCACTCCCTTGCAGTGCTTGGCGGTGGAGTGCCTGAATATTCACGTGAGCATAATGCTCTTTTAATATCGTTACCTGCATCAGATAGCCCCATTCAGGTCGTTAAAATAGTCTTGTCTAAAGAGCAACTTGAGGTTAAGGAACCTTTCGTGCTGCGTCGTCAGAATAGTGTGGAGGACATGGTGCCTACGTCTAAAACTTTTGGCGAAAGTTACAAAATGACTTCAACCTCGGTGACTTTTGATCATTCCAATGCACTTATCAGCCAAAATACGACCACAAATAACGGTTATCTTTCGGTACCGGAGGGTAGTCAAAAACTTGTCCTGCATATTGACAAGGTTTCATCGCAAGGCGCCTATAATACAGATAATACGACTCTATACTACGTCAATGCTTCAGGTGAACTTTCATCGCATAATTATGGTAAAATAGAATTACCGAGCGAAGGTAATTTTGATTTTGTACTTCCACTTACTCCCGATGTATTGGTTGATGGTTGTCAAGGTTTGCTTAGCATCAGTAATAGTAATTGGAGTTCTGTGTTGACACTGGATGTTAGTGAAGCCTATTTTCAGCGGGGCAATGAGGTCGCATATTGTGCTTGGGGAGATCCGACGAATGAAGATACGTACGAGAAGATTACCGATCTGTTGTCGCGGTCTGACCTGAATGTCCTTGACTTGTCTGGGATTGAAGGGTTAGATGCATCAACAGATTGGCATGCGTTGGCAAACAATCCCAATATACTGATATTCACCAATGACAATAAGGCGGAACAAACTAATGAGGTGAGCAAGGGAAGGTGTACAGAACTTTATTTGGAGAGTGGTAGTCCGTCAGGTTTCTACGCTCCATGTTCTTTCACTGCTGAGCATGTTCAGGTAAATGTTCCGGTGGCAGAGGATGGACAGGTACTCATTCTTCCATTTGATATAACTCCTTCTGATGATGTCCACCTTTATTGTTTGACTGCTGTTACGGGCGATTCAGTTTACTGCGAACGTGTGTGGGGGATGGCAGAAGCCAATTCGCCACTGGTGTACTATTCTGACACAGAAGTGGTGCTTTCAGGTAGTGGTATAGTCCAATCCAGTGATTCAGACGTTTCAAGCGAGTTTTTTCATGGTACATATACTCCGGTTATGGTCGTCGCCGGTGGATATAAGTGGGGCACTGATGAGAATGGTCATGCCGGTTTTCATCTTTTGCGGACAGAAGCAAATCTTTTGCCTTTCTCATATATACTCAAATATGAAGGAGGTCCGTTTATTCCTTTGCATTTGCCTGATGTAACCACATATATAGAAGATGTCAAGAATACCACTCATGGTCCTGCCTTCTATGATCTCTCAGGCCGTCGTGTTTATGATAATTCGCGTGGTATCCGAGTGTCGAAAGGAAGAAAATATCTGATTAAGTAATCATATAGTTATGAACAAAAAAGTATTGTTTTTATTTTTGGGGGTTGTCCCGCTTCTCGGAGTTGCACAGAACAGACCGTTTGCAGACAAGGAATTACAACGGCAAGTAGACGAAGTTTACAATCGTATGACGGTGGAGGAACGTACAGCTCAACTGTTTGGTATACGTCCGAGTGAAGTGATGGAGAATGGGAAGTTTTCAGTTGAAAAGTGCCGTAAGAAGTATCCTCATGGTTTTGGGCATGTGTGCCAATTTGCTTGTGGATTGGATTTGGACGGTAATGCGTTACGTGACTTTGTAAAGCAAGTACAGTTCTATCTTATGAATGAAACATCAGCAGCTATTCCTGCCATATTTCATGAAGAAGCTATATCTGGATTTGCGGCCAAGGGGGCTACGGTTTATCCGCAGCAATTAGGGCTTTCTTGTACGTGGAACCCGGAACTGGCACGGCGTAAGACTTTTGAAACGGCAAAGGTGATGCGTGCTGTAGGTGCTACGTTTGCTTTGTCGCCCATGATAGACTTGATACGCACAGCTCATTGGTCACGTATAGAAGAATCGTATGGCGAAGACTCCTATCTGACTGCAGCCATGGGAGCTGCCTTTGTAGAAGGGTTGCAAGGCTGTGACTGGCGTACGGGGGTAGCGGCTTGCACGAAACATTTCTTGGGCTATGGTGGTGGTTCGCGGTTGCCATGGAAGGAAATTTATGAAGAGGTACTTTTTCCTCACGAGGTCGCTTTTCGCCATGCGGGCTGTAAGGTAACGATGACCTCCTATGGACGTTTTCGTAGCGAGATGGCAGTATGTAGCGATACGTTGATTAACAAAATATTACGTAATGGTTTAAAGTTTGACGGTTTGGTCGTGAGTGACTATGGGGCGGTAGGTTACCTGAGTCAGAATGATACGGCATTGTTGAAGAAGACGGCTGTTGAAGCTTTGAATGCAGGCAACGATTTGGAATTTCCTTCGAATAGTAATTATCGTTACCTGCCTGAACTTTTAGAAAAAGGATTGGTAGACCGCGAGGCGTTTGAAACATCAGTGAAACGCGCACTGATGTTGAAAGCAAAGTTAGGCTTGCTTGATAAAGATGCTCGTTTATGGAACGAGGGGCATATTGATCTTGATCCTGTCGAAGCACGAAAGACTGCTTATGAGTTGGCATGTCAGTCGGTGGTAATGCTTAAAAATGATGGTATATTGCCGCTTGATATAGAAGGACGGAAGGTAGCTCTTATTGGACCAAATGCCAATGCGGCTTGTTGTATGGTGGGTGATTATACCTACCAGTCGATGCGCTTCTTCTGGTGGGGCGGAAAGATAGACGCACATAATCCTGAGATTATAACGTTGAAGGAGGCATTAGGCAGACGTGTGGGAGGCGCACTTGGTTATGAACGTGGTTGTGAATGGAGCCGTCCCGGTGAAGTGAAGCTGGGGTGGGGTGGTGACCCACGTGTACGGCAGCTTACGCTTGGATTGGTGGAAACTCAAGACGATACAGATTGGCAACGCGCCATTCGTTTGGCTGAAGGTAGCGATGTGGTGATAGCTGCATTAGGAGAGAATCCTGCATTGTGTGGAGAAGCGCGTGAACGTAACAGTATACGTTTGCCGGGCGAACAAGAAAATTTGCTTCGTGCACTGATAGCTACAGGACGTCCCGTAATATTGGTGATGTTCGGAGGGCGTCCGCAAGTAATTGGAAATTTGGCCGATTCGTGTGCTGCCGTGCTTCAAGCATGGTATCCCGGTGAAGAAGGCGGTAATGCTGTGGCTGATATTCTTCTTGGTAATGTATGTCCGTCAGGGCGTCTTAGTGTGAGTTACCCCATGAATGAGAGCCGTGCTTCCTATTGTTACAACAATGGTGAGAAGAGTGCTGATGTGGCCTATCCTTTCGGTTATGGATTGTCATATACCGACTTTGAATTTTCGGACTTGTATGTGCCTCGTGAGGTGAAAACAAGTGATGAGAAGTTGCATATTTCCTGTAAGGTGAAGAATGTGGGGGCACGAGTTGGAGCGGAAGTTGTGCAGTTGTATCTTTCTCCCCGTTCCGGACAACCGCTTAAGCCTATCCAGTTGAAAGGTTTTGCCCGAGTGGAATTGGAGCCAGGAGAGAGTCGTAGGGTGGAATTTGTTCTTTCCCCCGAGCAGTTGGCTTATTATACCGATAAAGGATTTTATATGATCGAACCTGGTCGATATGAATTTATGGTTGGAGCTTCATCAGAAGACATCCGGCAACGAGGTTTACTCACGCTTACCGGCCAAGCAGTGAAAGCGGATTTAAGAACTCATTATCTCACGTCATGGAAATAAAACATATTTTTATACTCTTTCTGTTGCTTCTTCCCAATAAGGTTTCAGCACAGTCTTGGATGGCTGATAACGGTAATGGCACTTATACTAATCCTTTGTTTTATGATGAATGTTCAGATCCAGACATCATTCGCGTGGGTGAATATTTTTATATGACCGGTACTACGATGCATTCTATGCCGGGATTGGCTATTTATCGTTCACGCGATCTTGTTAATTGGTACTTTCTTACTTATGTGTTTGAAAGTCTCGAACTTGGTCCTGAATTTCGTCTCGAAAATGGAATGGAAGAATATGGGCAAGGCATTTGGGCACCTTGTCTGCGTTATCACGACGGACATTTCTACATTTTTTCTAATGTCAACAATCACGGTTTGCAAGTCTTTATTGCCGCTAATCCCCTTGGCCCTTGGGAACATAAGCAGATAGGTGGTAAGACCTATGATTTGTCCGTATTGTTCGATGACGATGGTAAGATATACGCCGTTTATGGTTACGATACGGTGAATCTTGTGGAGATAGAGCCTGATTTCTCTGGTTTTGTAGAAGGAAGCCGGCGAACCATTATTCGCGGGGGAAATGCTATGAGTGAAGGGCATCATTTCTATAAAATAGGAGGAAAATACTTCATTTTTAGCGCGAACTATAGTCCGATAGGACGGATGCAATGTGCCCGTGCCGATAATATTTGCGGACCTTATGAGACTCGTGTAGTAAGTACGAAAGAGACATTGGGGACACAACGTGGTTATCGTGTCAACGATGGTATTATGTGGCAACCTGATATGCCTGTGCCCGGTGACAAATTCAATGTATGGAAACCTTTGGAATGGGACTATAAAGCTGCGCCGTTGCACCAAGGTGGGATTGTAGATTTGCCCAACGGAGAGTGGTGGGGATTTTCAATGCTTGATTTTCGTTCTGTAGGGCGTACCACATGCCTTTCTCCCATCACATGGGTGGATGGTTGGCCTTATTTCGGCTTGCCCGGTAATCTTGGACGGACACCACGCACATGGTACAAGCCCAATGTGGGTATTGATGTGGAACCTCATGCACCATTTGTACGTAGTGATAGTTTCGATGGTAAAAGTTTGAACCCTATTTGGCAGTGGAATCACGAACCCAATAACCGTAAATGGGAATTGGCCAAAGGCGTATTACGTCTTCATACAATGCCTGCCGCTCATTTTATGTGGGCACGCAACACTCTTACTCAAAGGGGGATTGGACCTGAATCACAAGTTACCGTAACACTCGATGCCTCACATCTGAAAAATGGAGACATAGCTGGGTTGGCTTTGCTCAACCTTCCTTATGCTTGGATTGGTGTGGTACATACAGGACAAAAACAGACATTGCGTTGGTATGATATGTATAAGAATGATACTATTGACATACCACTTTCTCAATCGAAAGTTTGGTTGCGTGCTTTTGGAAACTTTGATCAAGATATTGCCTGCCTTAGTTACAGTTTCGACGGGAAGCATTTCAAGCAATTAGGCGACAGTATTCTCATGCCTTATCAACTCAAAACTTTCCAAGGTACACGCTATGCCCTCTTTGCCTATAATGCAGAGGGACGTGAGGGTGGATTTGCTGATTTTGACAACTTCAAACTTGATGAACCGTTAGCAGATCGTTCACAAAATATTCCTATTGGACAAATTATTCGTCTCACCAATTATGGTTCTGGTAAGCGTGTGTGGGCTAATCCTCGCGGTATGCTTTGTAGTGCAGCTATAGGAAGTAAGCCCTATGATACTTCGGATTGTTTGTTTAGAGTACATGACCGGGGTAATGGGCGTGTGGTGCTCGAAGCCATGAATGGTACGGGTTTTATCACAGTGGTGGGAGCCGGTCTTGCAGCCGATGTTCGGCTTGTGAAGCAAGAATCAGAAGCCTGTCTTTTTATGTGGCAGGATATGTTGCGCGGACAGTGTATGCTACTTTCGATGAAGACCCAACGTTATATAGGTCTTGATGCTCGTACTGATGAACCCTATTCCGCAGATTGGCCTGGCACAACCCCAAACCGTCGTGACGGTACGGTTTTATGTTGGGAAGTTGTATCGAAAATTTAATGAAGTATTTAATCCTAGCTTTTTATAAATCGGGGAATAAATTTAAGAACGTATAATCATAAAAAAAGCCGCATCCGAAGTAAAATTCCGGATGCGGCAAGTCGTTTATAAATGGTTTGTCTCTTTTATTCTGACTGTGCAGACATTTCCTTGTCGATGGCGGCAATCTTTTCGCCAATCAGGTTCAGTTCGTCTTTCAGCTTCTCCATCTTCTTGTTCATCTCGTTGAGGAGGCTGCTGCCCTTCTTAGAACTGCAAGTCAGGAAGCCCAGATTGTTTTCGTACGTCTTGATTTCGCTGCGTTTGTTTTCGTAGGCCCGTACCAAGCGTTCCCGTTCGCGGGACAAGCCTTGTCCGCCTTCTTTGGCATCGTTCTTCAAGTTGTTCTTGAAGTTGTCCAGACGGCGGCGTGCGGCCGACATGTTCAGGGCTTTGAACAGTTGGTCTACCGTTTCGTGGTAAGCCTTATAGATTTTGTCTTTCTCTTTGAAAGGTACGAAACCGATTTCGTTCCATTCCTTCATCAGTTCTCTTACGGCGTCCTGTTTGTTTTCTTCCTCGTCGGACTCCAACAAGGCTTTCAGCTTCTCGATGACCTGCTCCTTCTTTTGCAAGTTTTCTTTTTCCTCCCCACGTTGGGATGCCGTGTTCTTGCTCTTCTGTTCAAAGAAGTAGTCGCAGGCACCGATGAAACGTTGCCAAAGGGATTCGGAATGCTTTTTAGGAACGGCACCGATGGTCTTCCATTCCTTTTGTATCTGCATGAGCTTGTCGGCCGTAGCTTTCCAGTCCGTACTGTCCTTCAGTGCCTCGGCTTTTTCGCAGAGTTCCGTTTTCTTGGCCAAGTTTTGAGCCTGTTCCTCTTTCAGGCGTTTGAAGAATGCAGCCTTTTCCGTGAAGAACCGGTCGCATGCGCCACGGAAACGCTCGAAAATCTTCACGTTCATCTTTTGAGGGGCGAAACCAATGGTACGCCATTCCTTTTGCATCTCGATGATTTGCTGCGTCTGTGCCTCCCATGCAGTCGCCGTCTTGATGGCCGTCAGGTCGACGGCTTCTATTTTCTCGCAGAGTGCGGTCTTGTGTGCCAGGTTTTCTTCTTCTTTCTGCTTCAGTTCCTCGAAATATTGCTGATGACGTTTGTTCACGGCGGTAGACGCAGCCTTGAAGCGTGCCCAGATTTCTTCGCGCAATTCTTTCGCCACGGGACCCGTTTCCTTGAATTCCTGATGCAAGGCTTGCAACTGTTGGAAAGCGGATATGACATCGGCTTCTTCGTTCAGTTTCTCCGCAGTCTCGCAAAGGCGTGTCTTGATTTCCAGGTTCTTCTTGAAATCGTACTCACGGAATTCGTTGTTGAGCTTCAGTTGGTCGTAATATTGCTCTACGTACAACTGGTAGGTTTTCCACAGTTCGTTGGCTTTTTCTGCCGGGACGAGCGTCAGTTCCTTCCATTGGTTCTGGAGCTCTTTAAACTCTTTGTAGGCTTGGTTGGCTTCCTCCGGCGTGGCACTCAATACCTTGATCCGTTCCAGAATCTCTTGCTTTTTCTGCAAGTTCTCTTCTTTCTGTCGGTCCAATTCAGCCTGCAATTCAGCTCTTTTTTGCTTGATGACGTTCATGGCTGCCTTGAATTCATCCTCGAGCACATTCGGTGTCGGAAGGAAAGCTTCGGGCTCGCCTCCGTTTTCGATGAATTGTGCGCGGGCTGCCGCCACGTTTGCCTTATGTATTTTGTAGAAAGCCTGTTTCAGGGCGTCCAACTCCTGTTTCTCGGCCGGAGCGTCGGCTTCGGCCAGTTCCTTCACTCGTGCAACGACTTCTTCCTGTGTTTGCGGCACTTCTATTGTTTGATTTTCCGTTTCGTTCACTTCAGGTGCTACGTTTTCTGTTACGTTCTCTTCCGTCTGGAGAGTTTCTTGAGAGTCCATCATGTTACTTGTTTTAGTATCTGATTCGGTTTTACTATTCATTTAATCCGGCACAAATTAAGTATAAAAAACGGTGGAAACCTAAAAAATCTCCTGTTTTTTTACTTTGCCCGGCTTTAAATCCATGTTTTTCGCTTAAAATACCATACGAATGCCACTGTAATGCCCACGGTAAGCATCAAAGCCACTGGGAATCCCCAAGCCCAATTCTCCATGCCGTTGACCAGGTTCATGCCGAGTAAACTGGCGATGAGCGTGGGAAACATGAGGATAATGGAGATGGAGGTCAACATCTTCATCACGCCGCTCGTGTTGTTGTTGATGATGTTGGCGTAGGTGTCCATCGTCGAGTCGAGAATGTTGGCATAGATGGATGTCGTCTCGCGTGCCTGGCTCATCTCGATGTTGACATCCTCGATGAGGTCGGCGTCCAGTTCGTCCACCGGAAGTTTGAACTTCAGTTTGGAGAGCAGGGTTTCATTGCCTCGGATGGAAGTGATGAAATAAGTCAGACTGTCTTGCAGGCGCGACAAGTTGATGAGGTCCACGTTGTCCACGTTACGATCCAAGTGTTGCTTGGCTTTCTCGATGAGCAGGTTGATTTGCTTCAGCCGTTTCAGGTACCACACGGCAGACGAAAGGAACAGGCGGAACACCATGTCTACGGAGTCGGTGAATCCCAATCCGCGTTTTTGCTGATAGCTTACGAAGTCTATCATCATGTTCGTCTCGAAATTGCATACGGTGATACACACCTCTTTGTTCAGGATGATACCGAGGGGAATGGTCGTATAAGGCGTGCGCGAGCGTACTTCTTTCACGTAGGGGATACGCAGGATGATGAGTATCCAACCGTCGTCGAACTCATAGCGGGCACGCTCGTCGGTATCGGCGATGTCCATTAAGAAGTAATCGGGAATGTGGAGCGTATTCTCCAGATAATCTATGTCGTCCTGAGTCGGACAAGTAACCTGTACCCAGCAGTTGGGTTCCCACTTTTCGAGCGTGCGCAGGCCGCGGTTTGTATTCCAGTATGTTCGCATGAATAAAAATCCTCCATAATTATAACGGAACGGAGGCAGCTCCTTGCAAACCTCTGTCCTACTTAGTTCATATTTTCCGCGTGATAATCGTCCATTTTAAATAAACACTGTGATAAATTGCGGTGCAAAGATACGATAAACCGCTTGAAGTTACAAATAAAAAAATGGCTTTGAGGCCGTTTTTTCTATCTTTTTCCCGGATTATGCCGTTTCGGAAGTTTCCCGGGCCACGGCATTGGTCAGATTGACGAATTCGGCCACGGATAATTGCTCCGGACGGCGGCCGAAAATCTCGGCGGAGAGAAATTCGGTGTGGTCTTTAGGCTGCCGTCCTTCCTGTTGTGCCTTGTGGTCGGCATCTGCCAGCACAGGGCGGATGGAGTTGCGAAGCACTTTGCGCCGTTGGTTGAATGTGGTTTTCACCACTTGTTTGAAGAGCCGCTCGTCGCAGCCTAAGTCCGTCGTGGCGTTGCGTGTCATACGGATGACCGCGCTCTTCACCTTGGGGGGAGGGTTGAATACGTGTTCATGTACCGTGAACAGGTATTCCACGCTGTACCATGCCTGGAGCAGTACGCTCAGGATGCCGTAGGTTTTGCTGCCCGGTCCGGCGGCGATGCGTTCCGCCACTTCTTTCTGTATCATGCCCGTACAGCAAGGGATAAGGTCCTTGTAGTCGAGCATCTTGAAGAATATCTGGCTGGAAATGTTATAAGGGTAGTTGCCCGTAAGTACGAACGGCTGTCCGCCGAACGTCCGTTCCAGATGCATTTTCAGGAAATCGTCTTCTATGATGTTTTCTTCCAGTTGGGGATAGTGGGTGCGCAGGTAGGCCACGGATTCGAAATCAATCTCGATCACTTTGAGGGGGCGGTCTTTGCGCACGAGGAACTGGGTCATGACACCCATGCCCGGCCCCACTTCGAGCACCGGGATTCCGGGGCAGGTATCCACCGTATCGGCGATGTCCTGTGCGATTTTCAGGTCTTTTAAAAAATGCTGTCCGAGAAACTTTTTGGGCTTGACTGTCTTCATTGTTGTTTTTTTGTTTTATTTTTGTGGGGACAAAGGTAATTAAAAAATAGACATAGGCGGCATTGGAAACTTCTAAGATCATTCGTCATGCGTTGAATTTTGCGATTAAGCGAGCGCAGACAGAGCTTGCTCTGAATCTGCCGAGCGTGAGCAGATTATTCAAAATAGCCTTTCCCTTGGTGTTGGGAGGCTTGATTTTGTGGTGGATGTACCGTGATTTCGACTGGAACGGGCTGTGGGACGCGTTGAACGACGGGATGAATTGGACGTGGATGTGGCTTTCCATGCCTTTCGGCGTGTTGGCGCAAGTCTTGCGGGCGGCCCGTTGGCGGCAAGCCTTGGAACCGTTGGACGAGCGTCCGCGTTTGTCTTCGTGCGTGCATGCCGTGTTCCTTTCATACGCCTCCAGTCTTGTGGTGCCCCGGGTGGGAGAGGTCTTGCGTTGCGGGGTACTGAAGAAATATGACGGGACTTCTTTTACGAAGTCCTTGGGGACGGTGGTGACCGAGCGTATGGTGGATTCCCTCCTGATGTTGTTATTGGCAGCTTTGACCGTCTTGCTGCAAGTCAAGGTGTTTATGGTATTCTTTGCCGAGACGGGAGTGAGTTTTGAAGAACTGGCCGGACGTTTCTCGGCAGCCGGTTATTGGGTCACGGCGGCCTGTTTGTTGGTCGTGCTGGTCTTTCTCGCCGTTTTGGCCAAGCGGTTAGCATGGTTCAACCACACCCGTAACCTGCTCCGCAATGTGGTGGACGGTGTACTTTCTTTGCGCAATGTCCGTCATGTCCCTATATATATAATATATTCGTTAGGGATATGGGCTTCCTATTTCCTGCATTTCTATTTGACTTTTTATTGTTTTTCCTATACTTCGGGATTAGGGATTACGGCGGCTTTGATTGCTTTCGTGGTCGGCACGTTTGCCGTTTTGGTACCCACGCCGAACGGTGCCGGACCGTGGCATTTCGCGGTAAAGACCATTCTGGTGCTCTACGGCGTATGCGAGTCGGACGCTGTCGTGTTCGTGCTCATCGTACATACGTTGCAAACCCTACTCGTCGTCTTGCTCGGGCTCTATGCTGCGGGGGCATTGGCCTTTACCCGCCGGAGGTGCTTGGCCGGAGGGGAGGACGGAACGGAATAAATTGGATTGTTGAACCATAATATAGGTTGTTATGAACGAGATTAAGAACTTGGAACCGCAGATCGTATGGAAGAATTTCCATGCGTTGACCCGCGTTCCGCGTCCGTCTGGACATTTGGAGAAAGTGCAGCAATTCCTGTTGGATTGGGCGGCTGCGCACGGTATAGAGGCTTTTAAGGACAAGGGTGAGAACATCGTCATGCGCAAGCCTGCCACGCCGGGGATGGAGAACCGCAAAAAAGCCGTCATGCAAGCCCACATGGACATGGTGCCGCAGAAGACGGCGGAGAGCCGGCATAATTTTGAGACCGACCCCATCGAAACCTACATCGACGGCGAGTGGGTGAAAGCCAAGGGGACGACCTTGGGCTCGGACGACGGAATGGGGGTGGCGGCCATTATGGCCGTGATGGAAGACGAGAGCCTGGAGCACGGCCCGTTGGAGGCATTGATTACAGCCGACGAGGAAACTTGCATGTACGGGGTCAACCATCTTGCGCCCGACACGTTGACGGGCGACATCCTGCTGAACTTCGACAACGAGACGATGGGCGAATTTGTGGTAGGAAGTGCCGGAGGGGTGAACGTCACGGCATCGATTTCCTATAAAGCCGTGGAGGCAGATCCGGCTGACGTGGCGGTCAGAGTGACGGTCAAAGGTCTGCGCGGTGGACATTCCGGTCTGGAGATTTGCGAGGGGCGTGCCAATGCCAACAAACTGATGGCGCGGTTCCTGAATATGGCCATTCGTGAGAACGAAGCGCGTTTGGCTTCGTGGAAAGGGGGCAATATGCGCAATGCCATACCTCGTGAGAGCGAAGCGGTGGTGACGGTACCGGTCGATGATGTCGATGAGTTGCAGGGACTGGTGGAATATTGTGCGGAAATGTTTGCCGAAGAATACCGCGGGGTGGAAGAAAACATTGTGATGACGATGGAGCGCGTGGATTTGCCTGCTGCCCAAGTGCCGGAAGACATTCAGGACAATGTGCTGGATGCCATTATGGCTTGTCATGACGGTGTACTCCGCTACATCCCGTCCATTCCGCACATCGTGGAGACCTCGTCTAACTTGGCGATTGTCAACGTGACGCCGGAACGTGCGGAAGTGCTGATTCTGGCACGCAGTTCGAGCGAGAGCATGATGGATTATATCGGAACCATGTTGGAAAGTTGCTTCAACATGGCGGGTATGAAGGTGGAATTCAGTGGCCGTTACGGGGCATGGCAGCCTAATTTCGATTCGCAGATTACGGCACAGATGGTGGAAATCTATAAGGAAATGTTCGGCGAAGAGGCATTGGTGCAAGTGGTGCATGCCGGTTTGGAGTGCAGTCTTATCGGGGAGGTATTTCATCTCGTAGGTTGAGCCGAATAAGTACACCGTCCTGTTCTATCAGATCAGAGGCATCAACACCCGCACCTACCAAGACTTCGCGACTGTCACGCAGTGCATGAAGTGTACGGTTCCTCTGTGCCGCTTACCGAACAGACTTGCTGGACTTTTACCTGGATGAGCTGCAAAGGGCGAATCCCACCATCCGCCAGATTTCGTACAACATTGACGACGTGCTGAACTTCATCGACAGCCTGGCCCAGTGTAACATTATTGTGTAGGCCCAGCTTCTCTCCGTTCCTACTAGATTTGACCCCCAAACGAACCTCGGAACCCCTTTCGGCAAGAACGGGGTGAAGACGAAGATGGTTCAGTACCTGGAGTACATTTCCGATAAGCAGTACGCGCGCTTGTTGCAACAAACAGCCCACACTACGCAGACTACGACCGGTATATGAATCCGTTGTTTGTGAAGTTGTCCAGCTCGGCGATCCAGCGCTCGTGGCAGGAGGGGCAGAAGCCCTTTTCCACGTCGTCGCCCGTTGTCTCCAGCGACACGAGCGAGCGATACGCGCATCTCCTGTGCAGTGCCGTGCCGCAGTGGGGACAATGCAGGCCCTACTCCTCACCTCCACCTTTTGTTGCAACGCCCACAACAGGATCCATGCAGATGGGGCACTCCGGGAGCTGGACGACATTCACAAGCCAGTTGCCCAGCTCCGCGATCAACCGCGGTCCTCCAATCACCGTGACCTTGTTGCTGCACTTCTATTCCGTCAGTCCATCCGTTCATGGGAACATAGGCGGACAGCCAGTTGTATGTGAACAGCTCGCTCAGAATGGTGTTCCGGTCCTTGGGAAGGGAAGTATACGTGTCGTGCGATCCCACGGGGGTCTTTGCGTCCAGCAGACATCGCAGCGTGCTGATTCCGAGATTGTCGTCGTGTCCCTCCGTTCCCTCGTACTCGTTGATGAGCTCCACGACGTAGCGCAGAACGCATAGATACCTATCGATAAAGCACGGTCCGATGGACGCACTCCTTTGAGAGCGATCCCATGGCGGAAATGAAGTCGCTCGTCTGCGCATAATCGTTGAGCAAAATACGAACCGTGTTAATGAAGCAGTAGTAGGTGTAGCCGTCATCGCAGACGCTCTCGTTGATCGTGAAGCCAATGTCTCGCAATTTGTTGTTTATCATGCTTATCACGGGAGCCACCTGATAGGAGGCTACGGGTAACGAACGGCTCTGGGCCCACTTTTGAACTGGCTATTTAAGCGCGGAATGATTTCCAACTCGAACTCCTTCTTTGTGACAGCGTTTCGCGCCTATCCATTCAAACCTAGTCGAATCCCAACCAGAAGGATCTGCAGCGCCGCCCTGTGAAACTCGTTGTATATGTTTGCCGATTCTTCGGGCATTCTGTGGATGGAGGAAGAACAATGGCGATCCACAGCGGTCGTCTCACGGAATCCAACAAACAAGCACACCGAAAATACAAGCTACTTCTTGGCAAACAGCGGCTGTCCCTTCTCGTCCTTCTTGCACATCAGGCACTGCCACTTCTCCTCCGTCAGCTCGGCGGGGTCCTTGCCCTTTTCCGTCTGCTTCTTCACCCATTTTTCAAAGCTCGGCTCGGGCTTGCCGAGGTGCGAGCAGGCGATGACCGCCGCGCCCTGCCCGAGCAGGTAGCGGATGGTCGGCAGAGCGGCGACGATGCGCTTATCCGAGGTGATCGCGCCGGTGGCCTTGTCCTGGGGGACGTTGAAGTCGCAGCGCAGCAGGACCTTCTTGCCCGCCACGTCGATGTCGTACACAGTCTTCTTGTTGTAGTTCATGATGACGCTCCTTCTATGTGAATGTTTACGGATCAGTCCAGTTGCTCCGCCATCTCGCCGGTGCCCTTGAGCCCGGGGAAGCCGAGCTGCTTGAGAGCCTCGTAGGTCAGAATGGCGACGGAATTGCTCAGGTTCAGGCTGCGCGCCTCGGCGCGCATGGGAAGGCGGATGCAGCGTTCATAATGCGCCAGACGGAAGTCCTCGGGCAGACCGGCGGTCTCCTTGCCGAAGAAGAGCCAGCAGCCATCGTGAAATTCCGCCTCGCAGTAGTCCTGCGGCGCCTTGGTCGTGGCGAGCCAGCAGTCCGCGGCGGCCTCGGGGTGCTGTTCAAAGAGGTCGGCGAGGTTTTCGTAGGTGCTGACCTCGACCAGATGCCAGTAGTCCAGCCCCGCGCGCTTGACGGCGCGGTCGGAAATGTCGAAACCGAGCGGCTTGACGAGGTGCAGCCGCGAACCGGTCGCGGCGCAGGTGCGCGCGATGTTGCCGCAATTCTGCGGGATCTCCGGCTCAACGAGCACGATATTCAGCACGGAACCATCCCACCTTTTTCCGAAAGTCTGCTTATTATACCTCTTAAAGTTTACGAAATCAACCATAAAACTCACTTTCTTTAACATTATTTTGCGCATTGCATGAATTCATGCAGAGCATGAAAAACTTTTTGGGAAAATTGCAGGAAAAGGTGGATTTTTCAAAAAGGTTTGGTATAATACAGATAAAAATAGAAGTAGACGCAAAGGAGGGGACTATCCGATGGACCAGAAGATCGCCGTGCTTTTCATGCCGGACAACATCGCCTGTACCGAAGAGAAGACGCCGCTGATGCTGCAGCCCATTTTGTTCTGCCCCGTCCTGACGTGGATGTGCGCGGAGCTGTGCGGGCGCGGCATTGAGCGGCTTTTTATTGTTTCCGACGTTTCCGCGCAGGAGCAGATGAAGCCTTATCTGCCCAAGGACGCGGACGTCACCTTTGTTGACGGCGCGAAGCACGCGGAGGAGCTTTTGAAGCTCCTTGAGGGCGAAACGGGCAGCATTCTGATCGTCAACGGCGTGGTGCTGCCGGTGGGCGTGTTCTCCGGCGGCGCGGTGTATTCCGCTCCGGCGGACGCCTGCTGCGACGTGCTGCGCGAGCACGGCGCGTTTGCCGCGTTCCCCAAGGGCTGTGAGAT
>OGPT01000589.1_pt1 | contig 38657 bp, 28 predicted proteins | sample 1552951 | NCBI WGS metagenome assembly OGPT01 (sample SAMEA2580224, study PRJEB22360) | human gut metagenome | biome: human gut; feature: human-associated habitat; material: faeces | place: Denmark | collected 2008/2010
TTGCTGGCGATCTGATACGGACCGTAGCCCTCAATCGTCATGGCAAAAATGCGCTTGACCACCTCTGCGGCTTCGGGGTCAACCAACCATTGGTCTCTGGCTTCGTTCCAGAGATAGCCGTAAATGACCGTGCCTGTGAGGTGCTTGCCGGACTTGCCTTTGGACTGGAAAGTGGAACGGATTTTACGGCTGGTGTCTCTGGCGTAATACTCGTTCATAATGTTGCGGAAAGGGGTAAAATCATCGTCCCCTCTGGCACTGTCCACGCCGTCATTGATGGCGATAAGGCGAACGCCACGCTGACGCAGGATTTCCATAATCTGACCGACTTTCAGATAGTCACGACCCATGCGGCTCATGTCCTTGATACACAGGTACTCCACATTCCCGGCTTCCACTTCTTTCATCATTGCTAAAAATCCGGGACGGTCAAAGCAAGTACCACTAATGCCATCGTCCGTGAAATGGACAATGTTTGTAAAGCCCTGCCGTGCGGCGAACTCCTCCAACATAGCCTTTTGATTGGAAATGGAATTGCTCTCACGCTGTTGGTCATCATCTTTGCCAAAGTCATCACGGCTCAGTCGTTCGTACAGAGCTGTGATTTTCTCGTTTTTTCTCATAACTTGCGCTCCTTTCTTCGGTTTTAGGTTGTGTGTTCTAAGAGACTTCCCAACCGCTTGATTAAGAAGTCTTTTAGAGCATACAACACCCGCCGCTAAGCGGTATTTGGCATATTGGCGCACGGCGAAGTGATGCGGCTCCCGTTTTGCCAGTTCCTCAAACATCAGATCGACGGGATTTTTGAAGTCCTCGTCGTCCTCCCGCACCTCCATGGTGTTGATCATCTCGATGAGTGTGGCGAAGTTCTGCTCCTCCACCGGCGCTTCGTAGTAGATATACCCGATGAGCGCCGTGTAGAGCAGCGTCTCCGCCTTGCGCCAGAAGTCGTCGCCGGATTTCCCGTCCCCCTGCGTGTTGGCAATGAGGGTCGTGACCAGCTTCAGAATGTCCTTTTCCGAGTGGAGATACGCGAAGGGGTTATAGTGGTGGGACTTCTTGAAGTTGATCGTGTTCAGAATCTTGATCTTATACTGATTTCGCTGGAGTAATTTTCCACATTCGACCACGATGCTGCCTTTCGGATCGGTGACAACGTAGGAACTGTGAAGCTGCATGAGGTTGGGCTTGATGAAAAACCGCGTTTTGCCGCTGCCGGAGCCGCCTACTACCAGTACGTTTTTGTTTCGCGCCGTTTTCGGGTCCTTGGGTCGGCTGTTCATGGTCAGCCGCTCCGTCTGGGTGAGAATGACGTTGTTGGCAAAGGTGGGGTCAGTGTAGGGCTTGATGTCCTCTGCGTTGCCCCATCTTGCGCTGCCATACTCGATATTCTTCCGAAACTTCCGCGCGTTCTTCCCCTTGACGTAGACGGCAAGCCGGATGAGCAGGGCGGCGGCAACGCCCACGCACAGGTCGATGGGGTGGAAGCTGGGCAGCGCCGATTGGAACGCGGCGGCGAAGCCCTCCATGATGTGCAGCGCCTTTTGGGAGAAGTCCGCGCCGGGAGCCAGCCGCGCCGCCTGCCCCAGCTTGGTGGCAAAGAGCGCGATAAAGACGTAGGGAAGATTGGGAAGCAGGAGCTTCTTTACGTTGATCTGCTTCATAGCTCCAGCCCCTTGTCCTTGTTCCGGGCTTTGTCCGGCGTAAGGGACAGCACCTTCGCCTTGAGCGCGCGGAGCTGCTCCAGCACCGAGGGTTTGTCCTGCGAGGCCCGCTTGACCTCTTTTGCCGTGTATTCTCGGAACGCCGCCGTCAGTGCGTCTGCGTCCCGCCCCTTGAAAAAGACGAGGTATTTCGGCGGGGACACGCTGCGGTCCTTCTTCACGGCGAAATCCACGCCGTACTTCCGTGCCACGCGCTCAAAAGATTTGATGTTGCTGTCGGTGATCTCGATGTTGGATACGCCCTGATTCTGCCCGATGAGCTGCTTTACCGTCTGCTTGCCGGTGGGCTTTTCCGGTGCGGCGCGGGCTTTTTGCAGCCGCTTCTCCTTGCGGCTTGCCAGATATTTCAGAATGGCGGCTTTCAGCAGCCGCCCGGTGAGCTTTGTCGCGCTGATGACTAGCGTGACCGCTCTGTTTTCCACTTCCTCCTGCAAGGGTCATCCCTCCTTTGTTCGTGATTGGATAAATGCCGGTGGAAGCCGGCGCTCATCTGCCGCGCAGCCCGTCGCCGTACATATCGTGGTTGACGAGGGCGGAATAGTAGCTCCCGATGGTGCTGGGCGCGTTGAACAGCGACGCCAGCAGGTATTTCTTGATGTTGCGGACGTAGGTGGTATTCTGCTTCAGGCAGTCAAAGACGTACTCGATGTGGGAGGACGTGATGCGCAGCAGCTTCTCCTTCACCATCTCAGCCGGGTACTCGTCTCCGGCAATCACGATGGTTTTCTTACGGGAGCAGAGGGTTTCCGCAATGAGGTCTACTACCTCGTCAAGCTGCTCCCTGTCCTGCCGCGGGTCCTGCACGAGAGTGTCATACTCAATGTTTTCTCTGACGATCTCTCGCGCTTCCTCGTATCCCATCCCGTCATATCCCGCGCCCTGCAAGGGGGGTGGGGGATAGATTGGATCAGGATTTGATGTGTCCGTAATAGATTCATCAGGAATTTCTTTTTCTTTATTTCTTCTATCTTTATTTAATTGCGCGGGCTTTTCCGTATATGGCTCGTCCGTATCCGGGGTATCCAGATACGGGTTTTCCGTATCTGGTGAAGCCGTATCCGGCAAGGGCGGATGCGGGGATTCGTAGATGGTGTACTCGGTGTCGGTGATACGCCCGCGGCTGTCCCTGAGCTGGCGGCGTACAAGGTAGCCGTGCGATTCCAGCTCCTTCAGCGCCGCGCCGATGGCGTCCACGCCCTCCTTGCAGATGGCGGCAAGCCCGCGGGTGGTGTAGTCCCACTCATCTGTCAGAGAGAGCATTTTGGACAGCAGACCGATAGCCTTGAGGGTCAGGGCGGTGTCCCGCAGGTGGTAATTGGACATGACCGTGTAATTGTGGTTCTTCTCCACGCGAAATACTGCCACGGTGTTCACCTCCCCTCGGAGGGAAAAAGCAGCCCCGCAGACGGAGCGTTTCCCCCTGCTTCGCGGCGGATGAGGCGGCGGAGGGTATATTCCCGCTGTCCGCGTCTTGCGGTAATTTTCAGGGCGTCCAGCCCGAAACGGGCGATGAGCAGGGAGTTGATGAGCAGCCGGAACGCTTCGTCCGGGATGATCTGCGGCTCAGCAAGATCGCCCTGCGTGACCTCCGCCGTATGGCAGTAAAGGCTCTTTGCCGCCATGAGCAGCGTGTAGTCATGGGATGAGATGCCGCGCCTACGGGCGTAGCGGAAGTCGATGCCGCCGCGGAAGAAGCAGTTAAAGGTCCTGTCCGCAAGCTCCTTGTTGGAGGTCAGCAGATACAGCGCGGCGAAGAACTCCGGCGTGTCGCGCTCCTTGCGGCAGCCCAGCAGCAGCCGCAGGGGTTCCCTACGCTTCCGGTGGGCGTCGTCCTGCCACATGGTTCCGGGAAAGCTCTCCGCCAGCCACATGATTCTTGCGGTCAGGCGCGGACGGTACGGAAACAGCTCCGCAACAGCCTCCGCGTAGCCCACCGTACCGGCTTCCATACGCTCGGCAAGGCAGGGGCAGGACAGGGCGGTGCAGCCCAGCTTTTTGACATATTCCGTGCAGAGGACGCAGGAAACGTCCTCCGGCTTATACTTGAACGTGTTGATATACATGGCTTTGCTCCTCTCTGGATATGACAAAACCGGGCAAAGAAAGCTCTCTGCCCGGTCGGTGTCGTGGTTGTCTGCGGTCGTATTTGGTTATCTGGACTGGTCGCGCTGGCGCTTGCGCAGCCATGCGTCCAGCAGCTTGAGGATGGTTTCCTCCATCTTCTGCGGCGTATAGGAGCGCGGGAAGTATTTGCGCAGCTTGTCCGCCGAGAGGACGACGTTATAGCCCTCCGGCTTTTTCTGCTCCATCATGATGTCCAGCATGGTGTCGTCGTTGAGCTTGCCGTCGCGGGAGAGCTTTTTCATGCGCTGCGCCTGAGAAAGCGAGGGCGTAGCCTGCTCGCTGTCGATGGCGGTCAGGAGCATCTGCTGTTCCTCCGGCTTGAGGTAGGAGATTTCCACGGCGGGGGTCATGCCGATCTTCTTCTCGTCCACCATCTGCTGAAGCTCCGGGGTGAGTTCGGTCAGGCGGATGTAGCGTTGCACCTGTCTACCGCTTTCACCGGCTTCCTGTCCAACAATATCTGCACTTTCTAAATTCCCGACAACTTGTCGGGAATTATTTTTGCCGTCTATTTCGGCAGTTTTTGCCGGTCTGCCAGCCTTGCGGCGGATAGCCTCCAGCTTCATTTTATACGCCTGCGCCCGTTCGGAGGGCAGGATATTCTCCCGCTGGATGTTGCTGTCCACCATGAGGATGGTGGCGGTGTCGTCGTCCATCTGCCGCACGATGCAGGGCATGGCGGAAAGCCCCGCCAGCTCGCTGCCGTGCCTGCGCCGATGTCCGGCGATGATCTCGTAGCCGCCGTCCTCACGGGGACGGACGATGGCGGGAACGAGAACGCCGTACTGCCGGATGCTCTCCGCCGTTTCCTGCATGGCCTCGTCGTCCCGCACCTTGAAGGGGTGGTTGGGGAAGTCGTGCAGCTCCGACAGCGGGAGCAGCGTGATTTTATCCTCTTGCGCAGCCGCAGCGGTCTTTGCCCCGCGCTTTGCTGTGCTTTTCGGTTCTTCCATGTTCGTGTTCCTCCTGTTGAAAGCGGCAGGAACGAAAAAAGGGAGAATGACCGCTGTTACCGCCATTCTCCCTTGAAAACAACTATGCGATTGTGATTTCAGCCCCTTGGCCGTCTGAAAGAGAGCTATCTGATCGAGAGCCATCTCGCCGCAAACCCGCATGAATACTGCATTTTTGCTGTTTGCGCTTCACCTTCCCGAATGACGTATGTTCAACGAGTGGTACGCCAAGGACACAAGTAAGAAGATCCGGGCCGTTATGAAGGTCAAAGGAAATGCGGGAGAACACCTGACCACCAATGCACCTTACGGGTATATGAAAGACCCTGCCAATCCGAAGCAATGGGTACGGGACAACGATGCAGCCAATGTGGTTTATGATATTGGTCTGTATGTGATGGACGGATACGGGCCTTCTCAAATCGCAAGGCTGTTGAAGCAGCGGAAGATCCTTACCCCTGCCGCTTACTACGAAAGTAAGGGTATCAACTGCAATGTAAAACCGCAGGATGATCCCTATGGCTGGAATGCTTCGACAGTTGCCCATATCCTTGACCGCTGGCGGGAATATCTGGGGCACACAGTAAACTTCAAAACCACGAAGAAATCCTACAAAAGCAAAAAGAAGATTCAGAATCCCGAAAGTGAGTGGGTGATCTTTGAGAATACCCACGAACCGATCTGGACGGAATCCATTGCCGATGCGGTAAGACTGGCACGGCAGACCCGGCGCAGGCCAACCAAAATGGGAGAGATGGGGATGTTTTCCGGCATGATGTTCTGTGCTGACTGCGGCTCAATCATGTACCAATGCAGGGCAACCGGCTTCCGGCGGGAGCAGGAGTATTATTTGTGTGCGGGGTATCGGAAAAGCCGGGATATATGCGGCTCCACCCATTCCATACTGACGGTCATTCTGGAAGAACTGATACTGCAAAATCTCTGTAAGGTTGTTTCCTATGCAAGGGAACAGGAAGATCAGTTTGTGAAGATGGTCATGGATATGGACGAGAAGGAGAGAAGCAAGGGCCTTGCCAAAAAGAAGAAGCTCCTGACCGATGCAGAGAAACGGATTTCGGAGCTGGATAGAATCTTCAAGCATTTGTATGAGGACAATATCACGGGCAAACTGACAGACGAACGGTTCAAGAAACTGTCCGCTGACTATGAAGCAGAGCAGGCAGCCTTGCAGACCCAAGCAAACAGCCTCCGGGAAGAAATCCAGGAGGAGGAAAGCAAGTGTGCCAATGTGGAACGGTTTCTGTCCATTGTCCGAAAGTACACAGAAATCCCGGAACTGACACCCCATATCCTGCATGAGTTTGTGGAGAAGATCGTCGTACACGCAGCCACCGATCCCCACAGCAAAACCAACCGCAAACAGGAAGTCGATATTTACTACAAGGGCATCGGTATCTTGGAAATGTCCAAGGTATTCGATATCCGGCAAAATGAAGAAACGGCATAGCCGAAGCTATACCGTTTCTTTCAAACCCAACAATGTTTTCTTATTGGGACACCCCGTGGTGAGCCGTGCGTTCTTTTTCTGCATAAGTTTTCTGGTGAAGCCAAATCAAAGGAGTACAACGCATTTCCCGTTTGCGTTGTTCTGTAATAAGAATAGCGTATGAAGTGGCTTTTGTCAAGGGTTTTTCCAGGTAAAATTGTGAACAAAAAGAAAATTCGCCGCTCCCAGCATGGAAACGGCGAAAAATGCGGAATTAAAGAAGTAATTCGGCAATCTGTACAGCATTGGTGGCAGCACCCTTGCGAATCTGATCGCCGCAGCACCAAAGACAGAGGCCATTGGGATTGGTAAGGTCGGGACGAATGCGGCCAACATACACCAGATCCTGATCGCTGGTATCCAACGGCATGGGATAAACATCCTGCGAAAGGTCATCAACCAGGCGGCAGCCGGGAGCTGCCGCAATCGCTGCGCGAGCTTCCTCTACCGAAATGGGGCGTTCAAAGCGTGCCGTAACCGCGATGGAGTGGGAACGCACAACCGGCACCCGTACACAGGTGCAGCTGACCTTCATCTCCGGCAAGTGCAGAATCTTTCGGCCCTCGTTCTGGAGCTTCATTTCCTCGGAAGTATAACCTTCATACGATTGACTTCCGATTTTGGGAATAAGATTATAGGCAATCTGATACGGGAATATATGGGGCTGTACCGGCTCGCCTTTGTACAGGGCATCCACCTCGGCTTCCAACTCCACCGGGCCACCGGCACCGGCACCGGAAACTGCCTGATATGTAGCAGCTACCATGCTGGTAATCGGCGAAAGACGACGCAGTGCCGCAACCGCTACTACAGTGATGATGGTGGAGCAGTTTGGATTGGCAATGATGCCATGATGATGCAGAGCATCTTCCGGGTTGATTTCCGGAACAACTAGCGGAACATCTTCATCCATACGGAAGGCACTGGAATTATCAATAAATACTGCACCAGTCGCCTTGATTGCCGGGGCAAAACGACGGGCAATATCATTCTCGGCTGCGCCCAGCACAATATCTGCATCAGTAAAGGCAGCATCCGTTGCCTCTTCTACCATGATTTCTCGCCCAGCAAAAGGCAGCTTTTTCCCGACACTGCGGGCACTGGCCAGGCAGCGCAGTTCCCCAATGGGAAAATTGCGTTCCTCCAGGATTTTAAGCATCTCCCGGCCCACCGCGCCGGTGGCGCCCAGTATAGTCACATTCGGATTTTTCATGGCATGTTCTCTCCTCTCGGTCATCTGACAAAGCTTTCGTAAAGTACACGCACCGTTTTTTCAAAGTCAGCGTTATCCACGCCCACAATGATGTTGAGCTCCTCTGGACCTTGGCTAATCATGCGGATGCTGATACCGTTTTCACCCAGAGCGGCAAAGATCTTGCCGGAGATACCAGGGCGGAACGCCATCTTGCGGCCAACTGCCGCCACAATAGATATATTTTCCGCCACCTGCAGTTTATCCGGGCGGAATTCCTTTTGCAGTTCGCCCAAAATAGAGTAAAGGCAGGAAGCCGCTTTTCCGCTTTGCACAACCAGCGAAACACTGTCTATCCCAGATGGAGTGTACTCTACATTCAGATTATGCCGTTCAAATACTTCCAATACACGGCGCAGGCTGCCGATGGAGGAAGACAGGCCGTTCTTCGCCATCGTAATGATAGAAAAATTGCGGCGGCCGGCAATGCCTGTGATGAAACGGTTCTTTTCGCTTTCCAGTTCATCCTCAAAATGCTCCCGAATGAGGGTACCGGGATGGCCCGGATCATTGGTGTTGCGGATATTCAGCGGAATATCCGCCTGGCGAACTGGAAAAACACTGGCCTCGTGCAGGACCTGCGCTCCCATATAGCTAAGCTCCCGCAGCTCGTTATAGGTGATGCGCTCGATGGGGCGGGGATTTTCCACAATGCGGGGATCCGCCATAAGAATACCGGAAACATCGGTCCAGTTTTCGTATACATCGGCCCCCAATGCCGCTGCCGCCAAAGCACCGGTCACATCACTTCCGCCACGGCTGAGCACCTTAATATGGCCATCCGGCATGACGCCGTAAAAACCTGGAATGACTACGCTGCGGTCTTCTGCTATGCGGCGAAGCGCTTCGTAGGAATGCTCCCGGTCAATTTGGCCATCGAAGGAAAACTGGAGCCATTCGGCGGCATCGAGAAAATCAAAGCCGAGGTATTCCGCCATAAGGCGGGCAGCGAAATATTCGCCGCGGGAGACCAACTCATCCTGGCTGATGCCCTGCTGCATCTTTTCATAAAGGGCCAAAAACTCTTTATCGATATCAGCAGAAAGGCCACAATCGGCCACAATGGAACGATAGCGCTCCACCACCATGCTGAATACCCCTTCGGCGCTGACGCCGTACTGAAGATGGGCATAGCAAAGGTAAAGTAAATCCGTAATCTTGTGATCTGCGGAAAAGCGCTTGCCCGGTGCAGAAACAACCACAACCCGGCGGGCTGGATCCGCCGTGATAATCTGGCGGACTTTTTCGAACTGAGCAGCATCGGCCAGGGAGGAACCGCCAAATTTAACTACTTTTAACATAATAGGCATTCCTTTCCCTTAACCCTGCAGCGCAGCGAAGAAGATGCCGGGATCATTGCTGCGGGCTTCCACATACCAAGAGTGCATCTGTGCCGGAGAAACCGGACGGGTAAGAACGCCATTACCCCAGCGCTTTTCCACACAACCATCCATGAACCAGGTATCCACGATATAACGGACATAGTACCGGCGCTCTTCACACATATTATTGGAAGGCAGCGGCTGGGACAGCTGTGTATAGAAGCCTTGCTTTCTCTCGCAGAGATCAAGAAGATCCTGCACAACGGCAGCGGCTGTGGGCCAGCGGCCGGCTCCTTCACCAAAGAAGCTTTGCCGACCAGCGTATTCCGAAACGGCGGTGATGAGATTATAATTGGCGGGGGCAGCTGCTTCCAGTGTTTCTGCCTTAAAAAGGGTGGGTTCTACCACTGCAAGAATTGCTCCATCGGCGACACGCTTAGCGGTAGCGTACAGCTTGCAGACATAGCCCATTTCATTGAAGCCGGCAATATCTTCCCGGGTGATACCGGCAATCCCGGCGGCCGGCACCTGCTGCTCAGTCAGGCTGGCATCAAAGGCAATATTGGCGCTGATCATGAGCTTACGCTGAATATCATAGCCTTCAATATCGGCAGTGGGATCCGCTTCGGCATATCCGAAGCTTTGGGCATCGTGCAGAACACTCTCGTAATCATAGCCCTTCTTATGCATCATACTGAGGATATAATTAGTGGTACCATTCATAATGCCGCAAATCTCATTGACGGCGCCAATGCGCTTGAGCCGCTGCAGATTGGGCAGCCAGGGAATGCCGCCGCCAACCGCAGCCGAAGTGCGGAAACCGATACCGGTTTCTTTGGCAAGAGTGGTCAGTTCATCATAATAGACGGCAAGCAGATGCTTATTGGCGGTGACAATATTTTTGCCGGCGCGCATGGCGGCTACCATATATTCATGGGCAGGCTCCAAACCGCCCATGACCTCCACGACGGTATCCACTTCCCCATCATTCAAAATCGTGGAAAAATCAGTGACCGAAACAGCACCTAATTCTGCAATGGGGCTGCGGTCCAATACATATTTTACTGTAATATCGCTGCGGTTCTTCAGCAGTTCATATACACCACCGCCAACCGTTCCGTGGCCAAGAAGGGCAACTACCATATCTTTTTTCCTCCTGTAAAATGTGTCGTTTATAGAGATACGATTGTTTCTCCATAAAAATCACTTGTATTTCGTCGAAAAACAGTATATCATATGAGAAGATGGAAAGCAAGACTTGCCGGGGGCTTTCACCCGGTATGGTGATGCAGAAAAGGAGACTCCTATGCAATATAACAGCACCAGAAATCATAAACAGACTGCCAGCCCTGCCGAAGCGGTGTTGCGCGGCATAGCGCCCGATGGCGGATTGTACCTGTGTGACCCGGCCGCTCTGCCGCTGGATCCAGCAGAAATGCTGCAGAAAGACTTTGCCGGGATGGCGGAGGCCGTACTGGTGCGGCTGCTGCCGGATTACACCCCAGAAATGCTGCGGCCAATGATTGCAGCGGCTTACGGAAAATTTGACACTGCCGACATAACACCGCTGGTTATGGTCGGCGATTACCATGTACTAGAGCTCTTTCATGGGCCAACTTGCGCCTTTAAGGATGTAGCACTCTCCTTGCTTCCATATCTTATCACAGGTGCGAAGCAGCTGCTGAATGATAAGGCCAAGACGGTGATCCTAACCGCGACAAGTGGTGACACTGGCAAAGCAGCATTGGAAGGCTTCTGCGATGTGACCAGCACTTCCATTGTGGTATTCTATCCTAAGGATGGCGTAAGCAAAATACAAGAACGGCAGATGGTGACACAGCGTGGAAAAAATGTTTCGGTGGCGGCGGTACGCGGCAATTTTGATGACGCGCAGACTGGAGTAAAGCACATCTTTGCCGAGGTAAAACCGACAGAAAAAGCGGAACTTTCCAGCGCCAACTCCATCAATATCGGGCGGCTGGCCCCGCAGATCATCTACTATTGGTACGCTTGGGCAACACTTTGCCGCACCGGAAAAATAAATCCGACCGAACCGGTGAATTTTTCGGTCCCGACCGGCAATTTTGGTGATATTTTGGCGGGCTATTTTGCCAAGTGCATGGGACTGCCAGTGGACAAGCTCCTTTGTGCAAGCAATGCCAACAATGTGCTGACGGAGTTCCTAACGACGGGGCGCTATGACCGGCGGCGACCTTTTTACAAGACCTCCTCGCCCTCGATGGACATTCTGGTCTCCAGCAATCTGGAGCGGCTTTTATATCTGGCAAGCGGCGGCGACGCTAAAATGGTGGCAGAGAAGATGCAAGAGCTGGACGGACAGGGGTGGTATCAGATCGGCGATACGCTGCTGAAAAAGATACAGAAGGTATTCCTGTGCGGATGCTGCGACGACACAATGACCTCCGAGACGATAAAGACAGTGTGGGAGCGGGACAAGTACCTGCTTGACCCGCACACGGCGGTGGCGTGGGCGGTAGCGGAGCAGCACAAAGCCGTATTATGCGGACAGACGGTGGTGCTGAGTACCGCTTCGCCATATAAATTTGCACCGGCAGTGCTGGCAGCCTTGGGGCAGAAGGTGCCGGATGATGCCCTTGCTGCAATGGCAAAGTTGCAAGCACTGACCGGTGTGCCTGTCCCAACCCCTTTGGCGGAATTGCAAACACTGCCGGTACTGCACCATGACTGTATAGAAGTAAACGAAATGGCTGACTATGTGCGTCGCAAAATGGGGGACTGACATGGAAAAAATCACGATACGAGTGCCGGCCACCACGGCCAATATCGGACCGGGCTTTGACAGCATGGGCTGCGCGCTGGCACTGTATGACCGGCTGACCTGCGAGGTGCTGCCTGCCGGAGAGCTGCGCATCTGCGGCTGCCCTGCCGCGTACCAAAATGAAGACAATCTTGCCGTACAGGGCTATCGCGCTGTATTAAAAAGGCTGGGATTGCCCGATGAGGGACTGTCGCTGACCATAGAAGCCGAAATACCGGTGTGCCGCGGTCTGGGCAGCAGCGCTGCCATGATCGCCGGAGGAGCGGCAGCAGCAAACCTGCTGCATGGTTCTCCCCTCCCCCCTGCCGAACTGTTGGAGGTGACTAATGAAATAGAAGGCCATCCTGATAATCTGGCTCCTGCTATCTATGGCGGACTGACCGCCAGCCTGGTGGAGGATGGAAAGCCCCGAACAGTAAAGCTGCCGCTTTCCCCCACCCTACGCTGGGTTGCGGCGATACCGGACTTTGAACTAAGCACCCACCTGGCGCGTGCCGTGCTGCCAAAAGAGGTTGCCTTTGTGGATGCGGTCTATAATGCCTCCCATGTGGCTGTATTGGTTGGGGCGCTTGGACGCGGAGACCGGGAACTAATTGCCATGGCACTGCGCGACCGGGTGCACCAGCCCTACCGTGAGAAACTGATCCCGGAATACAACAAAGTAAAAACAGCAGCGGAGCAATGCGGGGCGATCGCCTTCTGCATCAGCGGGGCAGGCCCTACCCTACTGGCACTGACCGATGAAGCAAGCTTTGCTGCCCAATTTGCTGAGAAATGCAAACGCTTAGAACACCGCTGGAATATCATGGAGCTTGCGGTGGACACTGAGGGGATCGTGGCGGAGTGAAAGTAAGGCGGCGAGGAAAAAGCGGGAGACGGCAATGAGCCACCGAAAACAGGCTAGCGCCCGACGAAAGGCGGGCTGGCGCCTGTTGAGGGAAGCGACACAGCCGGAACCGATTTTTGCAGCCGTCGGAACGAAGTAGGAAAACAGAAAAGTGGCTCCCTGCCCTGCGATGGGTTAGGAGCCGTTTTTTATTATATTTATTCCTTAGTGATTTTTACTTCGACTGTTTTAGCAACTTCAATGACTTCTGCCGGTTCGGCGTGCAGTTCGCCGCGCACCCGCAGGTCACTGATAATTCGGTCATACATTTCCTTATTGATTTTAAACTTGCAGCGATAGATGATATAACCTGCCAGAATGAACACCACAGGCAGAACGATCATCATAAGCTTGACGGTGAACTGGCCGCTCGCCGAGATACTCTCCGCCGCAGTCTCGCCGACCTTAATACCAGACCAGACCAACATCAGACTGGTGATGCCCATGGAAACAGCGCCGCCGATTTTATTGATAAGCGGCTGCACCGAGAGGGTAATGCTCTCACTGCGCTTACCGTTTTTCCACTGGCCGTACTCGATGGTGTCCTCTAGGAACATGAGCATAAGCAGCTGAATGAACGCCTGACCGATAAAGATAAACAAAGCGCCCACAGCGATGAGGATAATGCTGACCTCAGCAAAGAAGAAGATGGCATAGCCGATCATAACAAGGATAGTAGCCAAAAGATACAATTTCTCGCGCGGCATCCGCTTGGAGAAAGACTGGAAGATGACCAAGGCCAGCAGCTGTGCTACGCCGACAACCGCCGCCAGCACCGCGTACATATCCTTATTGCCGTAAACATACTGCATGTAGTAAATGGCCATAGTAGTGGTACTCATGTAGCCGATGTTAAAGAGTGACATGGCAAGGGTGGTCCACAGGAGCTGATCATTTTTGGTGAGGACTTCCCACATGCCACGCAGGGTGGTTTTTTCCTCCTCGCGCCGGAACATATCCTTGCGTTCCCTGACACCGAACAGTGTGAAGAGCTGGAACAGCAGCATGAGAATGGTAACGGCGAGTGCCACGGTAAACCACGCCTTGGGGGTATTGCCCATACCGGAGGTAATGGGCTCCCAGCCGACCATGATGGAGAACATACCGATATTGGCGCAGATGCGGGCAAAGGCGCCCATCTTTTCACGGGTCTTCTGCTCTACCGAAAGGGAGGGCAGCATGGACCAGTATGCAATATCATTGAGGCCATAGAAAATATCCCACAAAATATAGGCAATGGCAAACACCGCCACAAACCAATAATCCCGCAAACCAAAATCGGCAAAAAGGACAAGGTAGCAAGCACCGCCCGCCAAGGCCCCCAGCGCCATCGGGGGCTTAAAGCGTCCGTGACGGGAGCGGGTATTATCCACCAGCAGACCCATCAGCGGGTCGTTCAGAGCATCAAAGACACGCAGCACAGTAAAAACCATGCTGGTAGCCAAAAAGACGCCTAACGGCAGGCTGAGAACATTGGAAAGGTAGTAAATGAGGGCATTAGCTTCAAAGGCATAGAACATATCCCGCCCAATGGTACCAAGTCCGAAGAAAATCATATTTCTTCTATCCAGTTTATTCATTTGGTGTTATCCTCCTCATTTTCGCCGAGTTGCTCGACGAGATATAGCTGGGAACCAAAATCCCCCCAAAGGCGCAGATCTTTATGGTAGCCTGTGCCAAGAAACTGATCATTGAGCGGAATACCGCTGGCCAATGCCGCACCGGAAGCCATGGCGGTGAAGCTGCCATCCGGCAGGGCGTAGTGACGATTGACCGTGCGCAGCACCAGGCCATCGGTGGAAAGCTTGACTGGGGCAATGTGCTTGACCAAGCCGCCGAACCGAGCAACCGCCACCTGCTGTGGTACGGCAGTAACACGGTATCTGGCCTCCGGCTTCAACCCCGGAACCGTGAGATAATCCGCTGGAGGAGCCGCTGTGCAAAGCCGCTGCGCCAGCAGGACAACAGCCTGTTTCTTATCCGGTGCGACCGCCGCCCAGCTGATAAGACCCTGGCGACGGGTAGGGACACGGAACAAATCACCATATTGCAGGGTGGGGCGGTATTTTTTGTACCATTCTATCTGCGCGGCGACCTGCTTTTTCTCCTGCGGGGAAAGCTCGCCCAGATCCAATTCATATCCCAGAACACCGAAGGCAGCGACATTGAAACGGGTGGAAAGCGGTGTCTGTCTTAGAGTCTGCTGATGGGGCGACTGTGAAACATGGGCGCCCATGGTGCAGGGCGGGTAGAAATAGCTGAGCCCTTTCTGAATGGAAAGACGCTCAATCGGGTCGGTATCATCACTCGACCAAATCTGCGGCGAGTAGCACAGCATACCAAGATCAAAACGGTTACCCCCGGAGGAACAGGTCTCCAAAAGGATATGGGGGCGAGGGGTAAAGATGCGTTCCAGCACCTCGTAAAGCCCCAGCATATAGCGGTGGGGCAGCTCCCCGCCCGCCGTGACAGCGGAATAAAGATCGCTCATGTGGCGGTTCATATCCCACTTGACATAGGTGATGGGGCAATGGTCCAAAAGATGGGTAATGTGGTGAACGATATAATCCCGCACCTCAGGACGGGTAAGATCAAGCAGGAGCTGGTGCCGTCCCATAGAGGGCTGCCGTCCCGGCTGCTGTAAAGCCCACTCTGGGTGGGTGCGGTACAACTCACTCTCCAGATTAACAGATTCCGGTTCAAACCATAAGCCGAAGCGAAGGCCCATCGTTGTGATCTTCTGCGCCAGGCCTTCGATGCCACCGGGGAGTTTTTTGCGGTTGACGGTATAATCGCCAAGACCCGCTGTATCGCTGTTTCGCTCACCAAACCAGCCATCATCCAAAACAAACAGCTCGACGCCGACCGCTTTGGCCTGTTTGGCGAGGGAAAGCAATTTTGCTTCGGTAAAATCAAAGAAGTACGCCTCCCAGTTATTAAGCAAGACCGGACGAGGTTTTTCCTTCCAATTTCCACGCAGGATATGCTGCCGTACAAAGCGATGAAAATTGCCGCTAAGGCCATTTAGGCCCTCATTGGAAAAAGTCATCACCGCTTCCGGTGCACGGAAAATTTCCCCTGCGGGAAGCCGCCAGCAGAAGCCCTGCGGCTGGATACCGGAGATAATCCTGACAAAGTCACGCGGAGAACGCTCCACAGCAGTGTAATGGCTGCCGCTATACAATAGATTAAAGCCATAGGCAAGACCGGTATTCTCTCCTGTTCCCTGTTCCAGTAGGATCACGCCGGGATTGTGTCGGTTGGAGGAAAAGCCGGTGGTGCTTTCATTGACCAGCCGCCCCGGCTGCACCGACCGGGTATGCACATGCGTTTCACTTATCCAGTCACCATCAAGGGTAAGCAGCTCGTACTCCTGCTGAGGGAGATCGATCTGCTGACTCATCAGGCTGCGAACAGTAATTGGAACAGTTTCGTCATTATAAAGAACAGTGCGACGAGTGATGGCATCCGCTGCTGGAAACACGGTGAAGATAATCTCCAGCCGCAGGGCAAATTTCTTTTCCCTGAGGGAAAGCACCAGCGTTTCCGCTTCACCGCTTTCATCGTAGGCAGCAGGCAACCCCACAGCGGGCAGCGTCCCTGCACGGAGGGTACAATCCTCATAGACGAAATCAGTGGTAAGGGTGCCGTCCGGCAATTCCAGTTCAATAGGTGAAATGCGGAAATCGCCTTTGCCAACCCCCGACCAGAGAAGAGGAATATTATCGAGGCAGTAGGTGGGGTCTTCTTCGGTATACATCCCCTGGCTGCCATAGGGCATAGTACGACGGGCTGCCAAGGCCGCCGCGTCTTCTATGGATACCGGCATGCCGTAATGCAGCAGTTCCACATGACCGTACTTTGTAATTTGAAGCAGCATAGCAGTATGAGCGGTGGAAAGCAGAAAGGTATTTTCCTGCTGAGTGATATGTCTCATAGCCTACACCTCCCGCAGAATGAGTGCTTCATAAGGAGAAAGGCAGGCGGGACTTTCCTGCCGACCGTAGTTGGAAAGGACAACGGTGCCTGAAACGGGATTGGGTCGTTCCTTTGTAGAAAGGCTGATAACAACAATAAGGCTTTCGACATTTAGACTGCGGCGATAGGCATAAACTCCATCCTTACGATATAATTCGGAAAAATCACCTGCTTGTAGAATCTCACTGCCATTACGGAAAGCAATCAACTGCCGGTAATACGCTAAAACAGAGTTTGGCGCATTCTCCTGCTCTGCCACATTGATACGGGGATAATTGCCATTGACCGAAAGCCACGGCGTACCAGTAGTAAAGCCTGCATTGGGGCTATCATTCCACTGCATGGGGGTGCGGGCATTATCGCGGCTTTTGGTCTTGATCATGCGCCAGCGCAGCGAATACGGCAGATGCAGCTGTTTGCCGATGTTCCAGATATTGATGGATTCGACATCGCGCACCTTCTGCATATCTGGAAAATCAAAATTGGTCATGCCGATCTCCTGCCCCTCATACAAAAAGGGCGTTCCCCGCAGGGTAAGCACCAGTGTTGCCAGCGCCTTAGCGCTTTCATCGTGGTACTTGGTATCGTTGCCGTAGCGGGAGACAGAGCGGGGCTGATCGTGATTTTCGAGGTAGACGGTGTTCCACGGCAGAGCCTTCTGCCACTTGGTCAAGCAGGCAAAGAATCGATCCGGACTAAAACGGCGCAGAAACCATTTGATTTTATAGCAGTCGGTTTCCATGTGCTCAAAGGCAAATACCGTGGAAAGTTCCCCACGGGCGGGATTGACTAGGTCATCCGCCATTTTAGGCGTAACAAAAACCGTCTCCCCTACCGTAAAGGCATCATACTTGGCGAGCACATCTTCATGGAGACGGTGCAGCACCCGATGGCAGCCGGGGGTGGAGAGATAATACTCGCTGCCGGTGAGGGCAGGACGCCATTTGCCGTTCTTGATGGCTTCCTTATAGATGATATTGATGACATCGCAGCGGAAGCCTGCAACGCCGCGATCCAGCCAAAAATGCATGACTTCTTCAATCGCTTCGATGACTGCTTCATTGTGATAGTTGAGGTCAGGCTGTTCCTTAGCGAAAAGATGAAGATAATATTCCCCACGCAGGTCATCGTACTCCCAGCAATCTCCACCGAAGAAATTACCCCAGTTGGTGGGCTTTTTGCCCTTTTCCCCTTTCCGCCAGATGTAATAATCGGTGTAGGGTTCTATGCGGTGGCGGCTCTTCTGGAACCATTCATGCTGATCGCTGGTGTGGTTGATAACAAGATCCATAATAATGCGGATGTCCCGCTTTTTTGCTTCTGCAATGAGGGTATCCATATCCTGCAGCGTACCATAATTGGGGTGGATATTGCAGTAATCGCTGATATCATAGCCGTTATCCTTATTGGGTGAGGGATAGACCGGTGAAAGCCACAGGGCGCCGACACCGAGCTTTTGCAGATAATCCAGCCGGGAGAGGATGCCAGGCAGATCGCCAATCCCATCACCATTGCTATCGCAAAAGCTCATGGGATAGATCTGATAAATAACTTTTTGCTTCCACCAAGGGGTATCAGCCATTGGGATAGACCTCCTTTTCCACCTCTGCCGCCATTTCTCCGGTGATACCATGCTCCGCAATCATACGGGCATAGAACTCTCCGCTCTTTTTGATGGTGCGGGCATGAGTATCGGTATCGAAATGCACAAGACCAAAGCGGGCAGTAAAGCCCTCCAGCCATTCGAAGTTATCCACAAAGCACCAGTGGTAATAGCGGGTGACGGGCAGACCACTCTCCGAAAGAACCTTGAGATGCTCATAAAGATAACGACGGCGGAACGCATCATTATTATCGGCCGTACCGTTTTCGGTGATGTAAATGGGCAATTCCGGCAGAAGGGCGTGGAGTTTTTGGCAGCACTCCACAATGCCGGCCGGGTAGATCTCCCAGCCTAGATCATTCACCGGAACATTCGGCAAAGTACCATCCCCCAAGCCGGAGGTAGCAGTACGAGCATAATAATTGAGGCCCAAAAAATCGGCGTAGGGGCCCTCGGGGCCCAGCATATAGGTCTTGTTCAACTTAGTCTGGAAGTTGTATTCCGAAATGCGGCAAGCAATGCGATGCCACAAATTTTTCGCATTGTACGGCACAAAGGCGCGCATATGCATGGCTAGGCCAACCTTGGGTTCGGCATAGCCCAGTTCTTCATGGATATTATGAATTAACCGGTAAGCCCGACGGTGGCATTCGCCCATCACCTTCATTACCCGCAGAGCATGGGAGATATTGAATTCCCCAGGGGGGAAGCCTGCCCCCAAATAACCGCAGACCGCATAGACATTTGGTTCATTGATGGTAACATATTCATCCACCAGATCACCAAGGTGGCGCACAGCAAATTCCACCATGGCAAGGTACCTCTTTACGGCATTTTTGCCCAAAAAGCCGCCCTGATGCTCAAACCACAAAGGATTGGAGAAATGATGCAGGGTAAGCAGCACATGAATGCCATTTTGGTGCAGCAGCGTAATTTCCTCTCGCACCTTTTCAATCTCTTCCTGCAAAAACTGGCCCTCCTGCGGCTCCAGCCGGGCCCACTCCAGCCCAAAGCGGTAGTGACGAATTCCCATTTCCGCCATTAGGCGGGTATCTTCCTCCAAATGGCCGCGATGGTCAGTTGCGATATTGGGATCGCTGTTATCCTTTATCTTTCCATTTTTGTACCACTCATACCAGTTGCTTTCCTTGCAGTCGCCATCAATTTGGGTAGCAGCGGAAGCAGCCCCAAGAGCAAAGCCCTTTGGAAAATGAACAGCACTCATTCAGTTTCCTCCTCTCGGTTGGCTGTGTGGGTCCCAATGATAATGTGTAGAACAGGGTTTTCTTTTTCTGCCTCAAAAAATGTCATCAGCAAACGGCAGCCATATTCCCGCAGGGCAGAAAACATAGCGCCTGGATGACGGACTGTAATAACTGTCTCCTCTCCTATTTCGATCAGGCAATCCCACAGAGCATCCAAATTGGCACCATAATACTCCGGCAAGGATAGCTTATTCTTGATCTCTGCATGCGCCGCGGCACGGTCGGTCATCAGCCGGCCCTCTAGATAAACTTCTCTCATGGTGTTTCCTCCTCGCCATAAACCAGGGTAAAGCTCGCATAATGATCATCGGTATAGTAGATCAGTCCATCACTGGAGTAGAGCAGCCGCTCCGCCCCGCGGAAGCCGCCCATATAGTTCACATCACACTCGTACCAGGTGCGTCCATCAGCTTCCGGCAACAGACCCTCGCGGTTGCCAAAGCGATCACCGCCAATGGATTTTCCTTCGGCTACTTCCCACAGGTTTCCCTGGGAAGCAGCCCACCCCAGTGCTTTCGCTTCCTGCTTGGTTAAATAGTTCTGTGGCAGATGGCCATAAAAATGCAGGTATTCTGCCACCTTCTCTGGCGTAGAATAGGAGCCATCCTCAACCAGCAGCGTGCCGTTTTCCTGCACCAGCGGGTCATCTTCTCCCATCGGCCGGGTTGTCATACCGCCGCAGGCAGGCAGCAGCGCCAGCATCAGTACCGTCAGCAGAACCAATAGAACCGCCGGAAAACGGCGGAAAAGAAGTTGTTTTTTCACTATGTGCTCCTCCTTATAAAAATACAGTTTAATTGTACCATACCGTGGGGAAAAATGATAGGCGCAGAGTAACAGAGATTTATCCGTAAAAGATGTGAAATATGCCCGCCCACTCCGTTCATAAATTGTTTTCATCTTAGCTTTAATCTTGTAAAGTTTGACGATTGCAATGACTATATAACTGCGCTATAATTGTTAGCATCCTAACAAGATAGAAAGGAGCCAATATGAAGATAAAGCGCCCGTCTATATGCATGAAGATTAAAGGAATCTCCAACTTGATTCACCAAGAATTGGGCACCAATCGTGATACAGTCCACCCCGGAACCATGATGCAGAAAATGTTTTTGGGTTATTTAGAAGTACACGAGGACCAGCCAGTCTTTCAAAAGGACTTGGAGTCAGCATTTCATATCCGGCGCAGCACCGCAACCGGCATATTGCAGATTATGGTGCGGGACGGATTGATCGTGCGGGAACCCGTGGAGGGCGATGCCCGCCTTAAACGACTGGTCCTAACACCGATCGCCATAGAACAGCTGGCGCAAATGCAGCAGGATATCCTGCGGGTAGAGCAGAAAGTGACTGCCGGATTAACCGGCGAAGAGTTGAAGACCCTTTATGTCCTGCTAGATAAAGTGATAGAAAACTTGACCCCTGGCAAGGAGGAACGAACCATTGATTAAACGACTGTCCCAATGCATACGGGAATATAAAAAAGACGCGATTCTCTCCCCTCTTTATGTACTGGTGGAATCGCTTTTGGATGTGGCCATCCCCTTTGTAATGGCTGGCCTAATTGATAAGGGCATAGAAGCCGGCAACATGAGCATGATCCTGCGATATGGTGCCATTCTAGTGGGTTTTGCACTGGTAGCGCTTACTTTTGGTGCACTGAGCGGCCGGAGCTGTGCACGCGCCACGGCAGGCTTTGCCCGCAATCTGCGGCATGATATGTTTCATCATCTGCAGGTATACTCCTTCTCCAATATTGATAAATTTAGCAGCGCTGGTCTGGTCACCCGTCTGACTACCGATGTGAGCAATGTGCAGAATGCTTTTATGATGATCATTCGTACCCTTATCCGCTGCCCTGCCATGCTCATCTTCGCCATGGTCATGTCCTTTCGCATCAATCACGATATTTCTCTCATTTTCCTGGCCGTCATTCCCATCCTTGGTGTGGGGCTTTACCTTATCATCAAACATGTTCACCCCGTGTTTGAACGGGTCTTTAAGACCTATGACAGACTGAATGGCGTAGTGCAGGAGAATCTTTCCGGTATCCGTGTGGTAAAAAACTTTGTGCGCGAGGACCATGAGATCGAAAAGTTTGATACCATCTCCGGCACCATTTATAAGGATTTTTCACTTGCCGAGCGCATCTTGGCCCTCAACTCCCCACTGATGCAAGGCTGTGTGTATGCCTGTATGATTTTGGTCTCCTGGCTGGGTGCCAAACAGATCGTCATTGGAAATATGTCCACCGGAAACCTAATGAGCTTCTTCACCTACATCATGCAGATCCTTTCCAGTCTGATGATGCTTTCGATGGTATTTGTTATGATTACCATGTCCCGTGCCTCCGCCGAGCGCATCGTGGAAGTGCTGGATGAGGAAAGTGATATCACCAACTGTGATAACCCTGTGTATGAGGTCAAAGACGGCAGTGTGGAATTCACTGATGTGAGCTTCAGCTATGCCAAGCGTCCCGATAAAACGGTGCTGGATGACATTGACCTGATTATCCCCTCTGGACAGACGGTTGGTATTATCGGCGGCACCGGATCTTCCAAAAGCAGCCTAGTGCAGCTCATCCCCCGCCTGTACGATGTGACTGGCGGCTGTGTAAAGGTAGGCGGCGTGGATGTGCGGAACTATGACCTGCAAACACTTCGGCACAATGTGGCGATGGTATTGCAGAAGAATACCTTGTTCAGCGGGACGATAAAGGAGAACCTGCGCTGGGGCAACCCCGACGCGACCGACGAGGAGCTGGTACATGCCTGTCGTCTGGCGCAGGCCGATGACTTTATCAGCACCTTCCCCGATGGGTATGATACCTATATCGAGCAGGGCGGTACCAATGTTTCCGGCGGGCAGAAGCAGCGCCTGTGCATTGCCCGTGCGATCCTGCGCAAGCCGAAGATCCTTATTCTGGACGACAGCACCAGTGCCGTGGATACCAAGACTGATGCCCTGATCCGCCAGGCCTTCCGTGAGGAAATCCCCAATACCACAAAAATCATTATTGCCCAGCGCATCAGCTCGGTGATGGACGCCGACCAGATCGTTGTAATGGATAACGGCAGAATAAACGCCTGCGGCACCCACGAAGAACTGCTGGCCAATAATGAAATCTACCGTGAGGTCTATGAATCTCAACAGAAAGGGGGGCTGGAAGAATGAGTGCTGCTCCTAGAAGAGGCTTTACCGGCGGCAAGCGGGCCAAGGATGCCAGAGGAACATTGAAGCGCCTTATAGGCTACATCGCCAAAGGAAATAAAGCCCGGCTGGTATGTGTTTTTATTTTACTCATCATCAGTACAGTAGCCAGTGTTTCCGCCTCTCTTTTCCTCAAATCGCTGATCGATGATTATATCGCTCCGCTTATTGGACAGTCGGCACCAAGCTTCGCCCCGCTTCTTCAAGCTTTGACCATGATGGGGTGCATTTACCTGGCCGGTATGCTGGCTTCCTACTTGCAGACACGGCTGATGATCCCCGTGGCGCAGGGCACCCTAAAAACCATAAGGGACGATATGTTTGCCCACATGCAAACCTTGCCCATCAAGTACTTTGATACCCATACCCATGGCAATGTGATGAGCTACTACACCAACGATACCGATACCTTGCGGCAAATGATCAGCCAGAGCCTACCCAACGCGGTCAGTTCCATCATCAGCATCACAGCAGTATTCATTGCCATGCTGAGTACCAGTGTGTGGCTTACCCTCCTCATGTTTGTCTTTTTGGGATTGATGCTGTTCGTCGTAAAGAATGTAGGTGGCGGCAGCGCCAAATACTTTGTAAAGCAGCAGCAATCCCTTGGCAAAGTAAATGGCTTTATTGAAGAAATGATCGGCGGGCAGAAGGTTGTCAAGGTTTTCTGCCATGAAGAACAAAATCAAAAGGACTTTGATGCACTCAATAATGAGTTCTGTGAAAACGCTACAAAAGCAAACACCTATGCCAATATTATGATGCCTATTATGGGCAACCTTGGGCATTTACAGTATGTACTGGTCGCTATTGTGGGTGGTCTTTTGGCCATAGCCGCGGTACCCAATCTAACTCTGACCGGCATCGGTACAATGACACTGGGCAGCATTGCTTCTTTCCTGCAGCTCAGCCGCAGCTTTACCATGCCCATCAGCCAGGTTTCCCAGCAGATCAACTCTGTCGTCATGGCGCTGGCTGGCGCCGAGCGCATCTTTGAACTGATGGACGAACCCAGTGAGGAGGATCACGGCGTAGTAACGCTGGTGAATGCCGAGGAGAAGGACGGAGCATTGGTTGAATCCAACTGCCGCACCGGTATCTGGGCATGGAAAAAGCCTCTGCCGGAAGGCGGCTATGAGCTGATAAGGCAGCACGGCGATGTGCGCATGAAAGATGTGGATTTTTCCTATGTGGATGGAAAGCCCGTTCTGCATGATATTACTCTGTATGCCGAGCCGGGACAGAAGGTAGCTTTCGTGGGAGCAACAGGCGCGGGTAAGACTACCATCACCAACCTTATCAACCGCTTTTATGATATCGCCGATGGCAAGATCCGTTACGATGGTATCAATATTAACAAGATCAAAAAGAGTGACTTGCGACGCAGCCTAGGCGTGGTCCTGCAGGATGTCAACCTCTTTACCGGTAGCGTAATGGATAACATCCGCTATGGACGACTGGATGCCACCGATGAAGAATGCATTGCGGCAGCCAAGCTGGCCAATGCGCACTACTTCATCTCCCATCTGCCGGATGGCTATAATACTATCCTTTCCGGTGATGGCGGCAATCTTTCTCAGGGGCAGCGCCAGCTCATTTCCATCGCACGGGCGGCAGTCGCCGATCCACCCGTGATGATTCTTGATGAAGCCACCTCCAGCATTGATACCCGCACCGAGGTCATTGTACAGCGCGGCATGGACCAGCTGATGCATGGCCGGACGGTATTCGTCATCGCGCATCGTCTCTCCACCGTGCAGAATGCCGATGTCATCATGGTGCTGGAACACGGACGCATTATCGAGCGTGGTACACACGATATGCTAATCGCCCAAAAAGGGAAATACTATCAGTTGTATACCGGCGCCTTTGAGCTGGAATAACATAAAAGCAAAAGGATTCGGGTAAAGTTTTTGTTTTACCCGAATTTTTTTGAAAAAAGGTCTTTACAAACTCCCCATGATATGCTATTATAGTCAAGCAGTCCAAAAACACATGGGGGCGTAGCTCACTTGGGAGAGCGCTTGACTGGCAGTCAAGAGGTAGAGAGTTCGATCCTCTTCGTCTCCACCACAACGAATAAATCCGAACCTTGTGCCGGTTGGCGATGGGTTCGGATTTATTATTTCAGAGGATTTACTGTAAAAGCGGAAGGACAGGTAATGATGCCCGTCCTTCTGCTTTTGCGATTTTATGACGCTGTAATCTGTATTAAATTAAGAAAAAGCCACATGTACATTTTCTGAAATTGTTGAGATTTTCACAGAACTGTGATAGAATATTTGTAGACTACTATTTGTGAGGTGCAGCATGGCTGTTAGTTATAAGAGATTGCAGCATTTGATGATTGAGCAGGGTGTGTCCAATGCTGAACTGATGCGACGGGCGAGAATCTCTGCGAATATAATCGCAAAAATTAAAAACGGGCAGTATATGGCGCTTGATAAAGTGGAAAGCATCTGCCGAGCAATGAACTGCACACCAAACGATATATTGGAATTTTTGCCGGAAGAAAAGGAGGACACGTGATATGACACCCGAAGAAAAAGCACGGCTGGTGATTGATGAAAAACTCCGTCAGTCCGGCTGGGTCATTCAAGATATGAAACAGCTGAATCTTTCTTCTGCACTCGGTGTTGCAGTCCGTGAATTCCCAACAAGTACCGGTGAAGTGGACTACGCTCTTTTCATTGACGGCAAGCCCGTGGGTATCGCTGAGGCCAAGCGTGAAGAAAAAGGTGAATCCATCACTGATGTTGAAGTGCAGTCTAGTCGCTATGCCAACAGCACCTTCAAATGGATAAAAAATGATTATAAAATCCGGTTTGCCTATGAAGCAACAGATAAGCTGATTCGTTTCACGGACTATAACGATGTAAAATACCGCTCCAGAACGGTGTTTTCATTCCACCGACCGGAAACGCTGCTTGCACTGTTGGGACAGCCGGATACCATTCGTAATAATATGAAGCACTTTCCTACATTGGATGAGACAGGATTTCGCAAATGTCAGGTGAATGCCATCAAAAATTTGGACAAATCTTTCTCGGAGAACCGCCCCAAGGCACTGGTACAGATGGCAACAGGTGCAGGAAAAACCTTCACAGCAATCACTGCTGCTTACCGTCTATTAAAATACGGAAAAATGAACCGTATCCTTTTCCTTGTGGATACAAGAGGTCTGGGAGAACAGGCGGAGCGCGAGTTCCTTGCCTATACCCCCAATGATGACCCACGCTCGTTTTCACAACTTTATGGTGTGCGCAGGCTAAAAAGTTCCTACATACCAAACGATATTCAGATTTGTATCTGCACTATTCAGAGAATGTATTCCATCCTGAAGGGCGAGGAACTGGATGAATCCACCGAAGAAAAATCTTTTGCTGAATTTGTTACGGCAGAGAGCAAAGCACCAAAAGAGGTGGTATATAACGAAAAATATCCACCGGAATTCTTTGACTGCATTATAGTCGATGAATGCCACCGCTCCATTTATAATGTGTGGAGCCAAGTTCTGTCCTATTTTGATGCTTTCATCATCGGCTTGACCGCCACCCCGGATAACCGCACCTTTGCATTTTTCAATGAAAACATAGTCAGCGAATATCCAAGAGAACAAGCTATTATCGATGGGGTTAATGTCGGTGAAGATATATTCCTCATTGAAACACAGGTGGGCAAGAATGGTGCTCATCTGATGAAACAGCTGATTGAATACCGTAACCGTTTGTCCAGAGCCAAGCGCTGGAAACAGCTTGATGAAGATGTGGATTACACTCCTTCGCAGCTCGACCGGGATATTGTCAATCCAAGTCAGATACGCACTGTCATTCGATCGTTTAAGGAAAATCTGTTCACCACGCTGTTCCCACGCAGAAAAGAAGTGCCAAAGACGCTGATTTTTGCAAAAACGGACAGCCATGCCGATGACATCATTCAGATTGTTCGTGAGGAATTTGGTGAAGGCAATGACTTCTGCCGAAAAATCACCTATTCCGCAGATAACCCGGAGTCGGTGCTGAGTTCCTTCCGCAATGATTATAACCCTCGTATTGCCGTTACGGTGGATATGATTGCGACTGGTACCGATGTCAAGCCAATCGAATGTCTTATTTTTATGCGTGATGTACGCAGCAAAAACTATTTTGAGCAAATGAAGGGCAGAGGCACTCGTGTGCTCAGCAAGGAAGACTTGCAAAAGGTCACTCCATCTGCCACAGAGAATAAAGATCATTTCGTTATTGTGGATGCCGTAGGTGTTACAAAATCCAAAAAGTCAGATACCAGACCATTGGAACGCAAACCGACCGTCAGCATGAAAGAACTCATGATGAATGTGGCACTGGGTGCAAAGGATGAGGATACGCTGACTTCTCTGGCAAACCGTGTCATTCGTCTGAACAGCCAAATGTCCCCGGCAGAGCGTAAGCAGTTTGAATCAAAGGTAGGCACTGCTGCCGGAACTGTTGCAGAAAATCTGCTGAATGCCTTTGATGAAGATGTACTGATTGCCAAGGCACAGGCGGACACAGGCTCTACCGAGGTCACAGAGGAACAGCTGAAACAGGCACAGAAAGAATTGATACAAGCTGCCGTTGCACCATTCCATGATCCGGATATCCGTGATTATATTGAAAATGTGCGCCGTAGCCACGACCAGATTATCGACAATACCAATATCGATTCTGTTCTCTTTGCGGGCTTTGATGCACAGCAGGAGGAAAACGCTGATCGCATTATTTCTTCCTTCCATACATTTATTGAAGAAAATAAGGATGAGATCATCGCTTTGCGTATCATTTATAACGAAAGCTACAAAGATCGTCCTATGGCAATCGAGCAGTTAAAGGCACTTTACGAAAAGCTGAAAGCCAAGGGCATCACCGTAGAACGCCTGTGGGATTGCTATGCCATTAAGAAGTTGGATAAGGTAAAGCGCGGTACAATGGCACAACTGGCAGATTTAATTTCAATCATTCGCTTTGAGATGGGATATTCCGATAACCTCACTCCGTTTGCGGATAAGGTGAATTATAACTTCATGCAGTGGACATTCAGACGCAATGCCGGACACATCCAGTTTACCGAAGAACAGATGGAATGGCTGCGTCTGATTAAAGACCATATTGCCACATCACTCAGTATCCTGCCGGAGGATCTGGATTTGACACCATTTGATAAAAAAGGCGGTCTGCTCGGTTTCTATGATTCTTTTGGGGATGATTATGAGGCGATTTTAATGGAAATGAATTTCGAATTGGTAGCGTAAATATGGGGAGACGATTTGGGAAATGCGCTTTATGTGGTGCGGAATGTGAACTAACATTTGAACATATTCCGCCCCGGGCGGCCTTTAATTCTACCCCTGCCAAGCCTGTTACCGGAGAAGGCTTACTTGATGATGATCGGATGCCCTGGGATACATCGGGACTCCACTATTCCAATCAACAACAGGGGATGGGTAAATATAGCCTTTGCCAAACCTGCAACAATAACACAGGTACATGGTATGGCAATGACTATAGAATCGTTGCTGGTGTAGTTCACAGCATTCTGAAGGAACCATTGGAGCCACTTCGGCATCCGTGATATACACCCGCTTAGATTTGTAAAACAGGTTCTGTCGATGTTTTGCTCCATTAACAACTTCGATGATAAGCGCATCAATACACTCCGTGATTTTGTGTTGGATAAAAACGCTGTTGGACTGGATAAATCGAAGTATAAATTGTGCCTTTACCTCACCAAAAGCAATTTAATGAAGTATGCCCCACTATCTGTCATTTTGCGAATGGGCGAGACAGGTTGTGAGGCGATGGCACTTAGTGAAATCACAGCATATCCTTTAGGGTTTGTGTTGTACTTCAATCCAACAGACACTTTTCACTATAATGGGGTAGATATCACCCATTTTGCAGATTGTAAGTATGATGATGTCGCAGATATCGAGATACCGTTTTGTATTTATGAGATGAACGATATTTTTCCCACACACTACCGTTCAAAAGAAGAAATTGAGCAATGCATAGCAGAGAACAAGAAATGGACTGAAGAACATGAACCATAATTTGAATACGGAGTGGAAGGAATACGAACTTGGTCAACTGCTTTCATACGAGCAACCTGGCCCTTATATCGTTGAATCCACTGATTATAATGATAAATACAAGGTTCCGGTATTGACGGCAGGAAAGACATTTATCCTCGGATACACAGATGAGCAAAATGGAATATACAAGGCATTTCCTGCCATTATCTTTGACGATTTTACAACAGCGAGCAGGTATGTGAATTTTCCGTTCAAGGTGAAATCTTCTGCTATGAAGATTTTGACCTCCAATACCTCGTTGGTGCTGCCAAAATACATTTATTATCGGATGCAGATCATTGAATTCGATCACAGCACCCACAAGCGGTACTGGATTCAGCAGTATTCGAAAATCAAGGTCGGTATTCCTTCGCTCCCCGAACAAGAACGCGTCGTTGCTCGCATTGAAGAGCTTTTCTCCGAACTGGACAAGGCTGTGGAAACCCTGCAGACTACAAAGCAGCAGTTGGCGGTGTATCGGCAGGCGGTGCTGAAAGAGGCGTTTTCAAACATTACAAACAAAAAGCCTCTTCGTGAAATTACATCCATTGTAACAAGTGGTTCCAGAGGATGGGCAAAATATTATGCAGATTTTGGTGCACGTTTTGTTCGAATAACAGACCTCACCAGGGACCGTATTATTCTAAAAAATGACAGTATCCAATATGTATCTCTCCCAGAAAATGTGGAAGGAACACGAAGTCGATTATATCCCAACGATGTGTTAATATCCATCACAGCAGATTTAGGTAGCATTGCATTAGTACCAAACGATATCAAAGAAGCATATATTAATCAGCATATTGCTTTGGTTCGTTTCAACAACACGGTACAAGGTGAATACATGGCATGGTATCTAAAGAGCGAATGGGGACAAAAGGACTTATTGAAAAACAAGCGCGGTGGGGGAAAACTCGGACTTGGACTTGATGATATTCGTAATACTCCTGTTCCAATAGTAAGTGATAAAGCTGCAAAAGAGATACTGTACAAAATCGAATCTCGCCTGTCCGTATGCGAAAGCATTGATCAGACCGTGGATACCGCATTGGCACAGGCAGATGCCCTGCGGCAGAGCATCCTAAAACAAGCCTTTGAAGGAGGATTCTAATAAATGAGTGAACAAACATCAGCAATCGTATCAAAGGTTTGGGGAATGTGCAATCCGCTCCGGGATGACGGTGTTTCCTACGGAGATTATCTGGAACAGCTTACCTACCTTATCTTTTTGAAAATGTCAGATGAGTATTCCAGACCACCGTACAAAAAAGAAACAGGTATTCCTGCCGGATATACATGGTCGGATATGAACACTCTCAAAGGGGCAGAACTGGAAGAACGGTATAAATCCACCCTGGAAGAGTTGGGGAAGCAAGGCGGTATTCTTGGTAAAATCTTCAAAGGAGCAAGCAACAAAATCAGCAGTGCTGCTATTCTGTATCGTGTGGTACAGATGATTGACAACGAAAAATGGGTGGCAATGTCCTCCGATGTCAAAGGCGAAATCTATGAAGGTTTGCTGCAGAAGAACGCTGAAGATATCAAGAGTGGCGCAGGTCAGTATTTTACCCCTCGTCCACTGATTCACGCAATGGTGAAATGTATCCGTCCGGAGCCTATGAAAACCATCGCAGATCCCTGTTGTGGTTCCGGAGGATTTTTCCTCGCATCGCAGTCGTTTGTTGCCGACCCAGAGAATTATTCCCTTGACCGTGAGCAAAAAGAATTTCTGAAAAACGAAACATTCTATGGTAACGAAATCGTATCCGCTACCTACAAAACCGCACTGATGAATCTGTATCTTCACAACATTGGTGACATTTACGGCAATGTTCCGATTGCCCTTGGTGATGCTCTTCTCACCGATCCCGGCTATCGTGTGGACTATGTGCTGACCAATCCGCCATTCGGTAAAAAGTCTGCTCTGACTTTCACCAATGAAGAAGGCGAGCAGGAGGAAGAAGATCTCGTTTACAACCGACAGGATTTCTGGACAACCAGTTCCAATAAACAGCTTAACTTTGTGCAGCACATCAATACCATCCTCAAAGCCACGGGCAAGGCTGCCGTTGTTGTTCCGGACAATGTGCTGTTTGAGGGCGGTGCGGGAGAAATCGTGCGGAAGAAGCTGTTGGAAACCACCGACCTCCATACCATTCTTCGTCTGCCGACTGGTATATTCTATAAGCCGGGTGTTAAGGCAAATGTTATCTTCTTTGACAAACGCCCTGCTAGTGCCGAAATGCAGACCAAGGAAGTGTGGATTTATGACTTCCGTACCAATATCCATTTTACGCTGAAGCAGCACCCAATGACCGATGCAGACCTTCTTGACTTCATTCAGTGCTATCACCCGGAGAATCGTCACGAGCGTACCGAAACGTGGTCGGAAGAAAACCCGGATGGTCGTTTCCGCAGATTTGATGTGAAGGATATCCTGGAGCGTGACAAGACCAGTCTTGACCTTTTCTGGATTAAGGATAAGTCTCTCGCAGACCTGGATAGTCTGCCTGCCCCGGATGAACTTGCTTCGGATATCATTGAGAATCTGCAAAGTGCATTGGAAAGTTTCCAAGAACTGCAGAGTCAGCTGAAAAAGCATTGAAAGACTAACGTATAAAAGTATAAGTGCTATCCAACTGGCCATCCAACCATCCAAATCCAATACATTTAAGCGGAGGTAGGCTATCCATGTGGATAGCCTACCTCTTTTACTCACCACAGATTTCCTGAATAATAGGTTCTTGTCCGATCATCCAGTTAATAAATTGCACTGTAGATAAATCCCCGTTCTGAATCTGCTTTTTGTACTGGCCAGCTTCCTTTCGGAACTGTCGGAAAGCGGCTTTTGCCCTTTGGATCTGTTCCTGCGGGGCATGATTCTTTTCCAGCTTCTTGATGCGGTTGTACCAAAACATATACTCCCGCTTATAAGCCTGCTCGTATTCCTCCTCTTTTGCCTTGCCGTTAAAATTCTTCTTTGCCGCTTTTTTGCTGGCCTTGCGGCATCGTTCGCTGCACAGGTTACTGCGGGAATCCGGGGCAAAGAACACCCGCCCGCATTGGCTGCAGGTGCGCATGACCATGCCGGCGTCCAGTATCCGCTGGCGATAATAGATCAGAGCCGGCCGCAGAGAACCGCTCACTACTGCACATTCAAAGGGTACTTCTCCATGGGGATACCATAATTCCAGCCTGGCGTCTTCCCGATGATTCCATACAGGGACAACAGGCTTTTCTCGTTTCCAATTGGCCATCTCCGGCGAGTATTCCCCAAAGGGCAGGATCAGCAGCTGTGCGTAATCCCGCAGGGCAGTTTCTGCTTTGTGTTTATCTTTTCCTCGGCAGCAGCGCAGGTACATCTCCCAAATCTGGATGGCCGCATACAGAGAAGCGGAATTTCTCACTGTTAGCTGGGAAAGAAGTTCAGCCGCTTTCTGCTCTTGTGCTTCCCGTTCTGCCCTTCGCGCCAACAATGCCCCACAAAGGGACCACACAGCCTCCGTCCAGCCGTCGGCGAAGCTTTTCCCGAACTCGCACCAAAACGCCCCCAGTGGGCGGGTTTGGGCCAGATACAAAGGCTTGTCCAGTCCACGCAAAGTAGCCTCGACCTCATATTCCGTTCCTAGCCAGAGTTGTTCCTTCAATTGTTTGGTATTGACTCTTAAAGCTAAAACCACCTGCTGAGTCAAAGGCTCTTTATGTTCAAAGCGATATTCTTCCATTCGTTTGCCCTTTCTTATGGGAATTATAATTTTACAAGTTATGATTTCTTATATCATACCGCAAAAGCCTTGAAATGGCAAGCTTCCCATGTTAGACTGTGGCATACAATCTTTCCTGCTTGGAGGGGGACTACAGGGGGTGGCAAGCTGACGCTTCCCCCCAAAAACCTCCTACTTGGCTGGGAAAGAAAAAGAGAGCTACAGAAAAGGAGGGATGTCAGCCAATCAAGTCGTTTTAGAAAACAAGACAGAACCAATACCGCAGTCAGCGGTTGAAAGTCTTGCCCGCACATTGCTTCCCCAGATGCAGGCGTTTTTTGAGAGTGAACAGGGCAAACAAGCGCTGATGGAATGGCGTGAAGAAAGGGAGCGACACAGTTGAAAGCTCCCGCCGGGCTGGGAGAGTTTTTCTTTCCCAGCCGGTACTTTTTTGATAGATTTGAGGCCGAAATTCATACAGGTTGGTGATAGCTTTCCGGCAGCAGTTGTGGTAGTGTGTGGTGCTGGGAAAACGGTTTTCCCAGCCGGTGACTGGTTTCGCAAGCATAGCGTTTGGATATCCACCAACGCCCTTTGGGAGAACCCCAACCCCTCAAAGCAGACAAACGGAGGTGATGTGGATGAAGGCGGTAATTTACGCCAGATACAGCAGTGACAATCAGCGAGAAGAAAGCATTGAAGGACAGCTTCGGGAATGCAAAGAATACGCAGAGAAAAACGGGATCACGATTCTGCGTAGCTACATTGACCGGGCGCTTTCCGCCAAGACGGATAACCGCCCGGAATTTCAGAAAATGGTGCAAGACAGTGCAAAAGGACTGTTCGATACTGTGCTGGTATGGAAGCTGGATCGGTTTGCCCGCAACCGTTACGACAGCGCCCATTACAAGGCGGCACTCCGGCGAAACGGCGTCAAGGTGGTATCCGCCACAGAGAATATCTCTGATGGGCCGGAGGGTATTATTCTGGAATCTATGCTGGAAGGGATGGCGGAATATTATTCGGCGGAACTGGCGCAAAAGATCAACCGGGGTCTTACAGAAAATGCGCTGAAAGGTAAAAACAACGGCGGCGGGATTCCGCTTGGTTATCAGCTGACCGACGACCAGCATCTCAGAATTGACCCATTGACCGCCCCGATTGTGCGGGAGATTTACCAGAGATATGCTGAGGGCGAGACAGTTCGCAGCATTATCACTTCTCTGAATGAACGCCATATTCTGACGCAAAAGCAGAGGCCATTCCGTCCCAACAGTCTTCACAGCGTGTTGTGTAACCGGAAATACATCGGGGAATATCGGTACAAAGACATTGTGATCCCAGACGGCGTGCCGAGCATTATTCCAAATGATTTGTTTGAAAGGGTGCAGATGAGGGTGGAAAAGAACAAGCGGACTCCGGCAAGAACAAAAGCTGAGGAAGAATATTTGCTGACCACCAAGCTGTTTTGCGGTCACTGCGGGCGGATGATGGTTGGCGAGAGCGGTAAATCCCACACTGGTGCTATCCATCGCTATTACAAATGCAGTGGAGCTAAGAGGAGGCTGGGCTGTCACAAGAAGGCGGTGAAGAAAGACTGGATCGAACGCATCGCTGTGCAGTACACCATACAGCGGGTCTTTCAGGAGGAATTGATCGCCCAAATTGCAGACAAGCTGATGGAACTGCAAAATGTCGAGGACAACAGCCTTCCACTGCTGCGCAAACAGCTTGCAGATACCAACCGAGGGATTGAAAATATGCTCAATGCCATTCAGCAGGGCATCCTGACCAGCAGCACCAAAGAACGGCTGGAGGAACTGGAAAAGCTACGGGAAGAATTAAAGACCAGCATTTTACAGGCGGAACTGGAGCGCCCACAATACAGCCGGGAGGACATCATCGAGTGGATCAGCCGGTTCAAATACGAAGATCCAAACAACAAGGAGTACCAGCAGCAGATCATCGACATTTTCCTCAATAGCATCTATGTATTTGACGGCCGGCTGGTTTTCACGTATAATTACAAAAACGGAACGCAGACTGTGACGATGGAGGATATTTTTGCAGCTTTTGGTTCGGATTTGAAGTCCTGCACTCCACCAAAAGAGATCCGCAGGAACACAGTTTCTGCGGTCTTTTTGTATAATCGACCGACTGTTTTTGTTCCCGTTCCTCATCGACAAAGGAGACACCATGAAAAAGAAACTAACCGTAAAAGAGTACATCTATGTTGCCAGCATGCTGTTTGGCTTGTTCTTTGGCGCAGGTAACCTCATCTTCCCCACTGCAGTGGGTCAGCTTGCCGGCCGCAATATGTGGAGCGCCATTCTGGGACTGCTGATTACCGGTGTTGGACTGCCGCTGTTGGGTGTTGCAGCTCTGGGGCTTTCCCGCAGTGATGGTCTGTTTTCCCTCAGCAGCAAGGTAAACCGTCCCTATGCCTATTTCTTTACCTGTGCGCTGTACCTCACCATTGGTCCATTCTTTGCTATTCCCCGCTGCGCTACCGTTTCCTTCACCGTCGGGCTGGAACAGATCCTTCCCCAGAACGGCAATATGAAGCTGTATCTCCTGCTGTTCACGCTGGCGTTCTTTATTGCGGCGCTGCTGTTTTCTCTGCGCCCCGGCAAGATCCTCACATGGGTCGGCAAGATCCTCAATCCCTTCTTCCTGCTGTTCCTCGGCATCCTTGTCGTGGTAACGCTGGTCTCCCCCGCCGCCGTTCCCATTTCCAGTGTGGAGCCTATGGGCGGCTACATCCAACAGCCCTTCCTCACCGGCTTTTTGGAGGGCTACAACACCATGGACGCCCTTGCAAGCCTTGCCTTCGGCATCATCGTGGTACAGGTCATCCGGGAACTGGGCGTTGATGAGCCCGGCGCCGTAGCACGCAATACCGCCAAGGCCGGTATCTTCAGCTGCCTATTCATGGGGCTTATCTATGTTGCCGTCACCGCCATGAGCGCCAAGAGCCGCGGCGTACTGCCCGCAGCCGAAAACGGCGGTGTAGCGCTGGCGCAGATCTCTCAAACCTTCCTCGGCCGGATCGGTCTGCTGATCATCGCCGTCACCGTAACGCTTGCCTGCCTCAAGACCGCCGTTGGCCTTATCACCAGCTGCTCCGAGACCTTTACCGGCCTGTTCCCCAAGGGTCCCGCTTACCGGGTCTGGGCGGTCATCTTCACGCTGGTTTCCCTCATTTTTGCCAATTTCGGTCTTTCCGCCATCATCGATTATGCCGTTCCGGTGCTGATGTTCCTCTACCCGCTGGCCATCGTGCTTATCCTGCTGGCGCTGTTCGGCAAGTTCTTCTCCCACGATAAGAAGGTCTATAACTGGGTCATCAGCCTTACGCTGATCTCCGCCCTTTATGACCTGCTGCGCACCCTGCCCGCCGCTCTGCGTGCCGCCTGCCACCTCGATGGCATCATCGAAGCGATCGGTAGCGTTCTGCCCCTTGCGGGCCTCGGTCTCGGCTGGATCTGCCCCGCCGCCGTCGGTCTTGTCATCGGTCTTGTGGCACACAGCACCGCCAAGGCCAAAAAACAGACCGCATAATAGATCCGTCACAGTAAAAGGCCTCCGAAGCAATCAGCTCCGGAGGTCTTTTTCATATTCATTTTAGGATGGCTGCCCGCTTTCCCGCAGGACCTCTGCATCGGCGGCGCGCTGCTCTAGGATAGCCTCCTTGAGAATCATATCCTTGACCTTCATCAGCCGGATGGTATTGGCGCGCTCGTTTTCATCCAGCTTCATGGTGATGTAGCGGATGTTCTCCTGCATCTGCGGGATCTTGACATATTCCAGTGCATTCACCCGGCGGCGGGTCTTTTCTATCTCCTCCGCCAGCAGCTGCGTAGTCTTTTCAATCTCCGCCAGGCGCAGCATATCCCGGAATACCCCGGAAAGCGATGCCACTGCGTCATCCAGTTCTCCGCTGGTCTGGACATAGCCATAGGGATAAGCGCTGCCGCCCTGATGCTCGGTAAAATGGTAACGGGGCACCTCCACTGACATGATATTCTCAAAGCTCAAATCCAACTCCACACTGCGGCTGGGAATGAGCAGCGACTGCCCAAGCATCTCCGGTGTCATCAGCGCCGCCGCCACCGTAAAGGACGCATGCGCCTTGGAAAGGCCCTGTTCCACACGCTGGCGCAAAGCACGGTTTTCCCGCACCGTCTCCATAAATTGCTTCATCAGCTCATCACGCTTATCCCGCAGCAGCTTGTGACCTCGTTGGGCAGTACGCAGCTGGCGTTTCAGGCGGGTCAGCTCCATGCGGGTAGGGTTAATGATTGTTCCCGGCAAGTTGCTCCCTCCTTAGCTCTGCTGCGGCAGGTATTTTTCGATATACTCCGGCTTGATGCGCTTGAGCTCGCTCTTGGGCAACAGGCCCAGCAGCTGCCAGCCCAGGTCCAGTGTTTCCTCGATAGACCGGTTCTCCTCGCTGCCCTGCGAGACATACCGCCGCTCAAACTCATCGGCAAAGCGGGCATACTGCAGATCCACCTCGGAAAGAGCGGCTTCGCCCAAAATGGACATCAGCTCCTTGTTTTCCTTGCCGGTGGCATAGGCGGCGAAGAGCTGGTTCATGGTGCCGGAATGATCCTCCCGGGTCTTCCCCGTCCCGATCCCCTTATCCTTCAGACGGGAAAGTGAGGGCAATACATCCACCGGCGGGTTAATGCCCCGGCGGAACAGCTCTCTGGAAAGGATGATCTGGCCTTCCGTAATGTACCCCGTCAGGTCGGGGATAGGGTGGGTTTTATCGTCCTCTGGCATGGTCAAAATGGGTATCATGGTAATGGAGCCTTCCTTGCCCACCTGCCGGCCGGCCCGCTCATACATAGTGGCCAAGTCGGTATACAGGTAACCGGGATAACCACGGCGTCCGGGGACTTCCTTCTTGGCGGCGGAAATTTCCCGCAGCGCTTCAGCGTAGTTGGTGATATCGGTGAGGATGACCAGCACATGCATTCCAAGGTCAAAGGCCAGGTACTCAGCGGCCGTCAGTGCCATACGCGGGGTGGCAATGCGCTCGACCGCCGGATCATTGGCCAGGTTGGTAAACAGCACCGTGCGGTCGATGGCGCCGGTACGGCGGAACTCATTGACAAAGAATTCCGATTCCTCAAAGGTGATACCGATGGCGGCGAAAACTACAGCAAAGTTGCTCTCGCCATCCAGTACCCGCGCCTGACGGGCAATCTGAGCCGCCAGCTGGGCGTGCGGCAGACCGGAGCCGGAGAAGATAGGCAGCTTCTGCCCTCTTACCAGGGTGTTCAGGCCATCAATGGTAGAGATGCCGGTCTGGATAAACTCATTGGGGTAGTTGCGGGCGGCTGGGTTCATTGCCAGACCATTGATATCCCGGTATTCATCCGCCAAAATAGCCGGACCATCATCGATGGGCTGCCCCATGCCGTTAAAGACGCGTCCCAGCATATCGCCGGAAACCGCCAGCTGCAGCGGGTGACCCAAAAACCGAATCTTGGACTCCGCCAGGTTGATGCCGGCGGAAGCCTCAAACAGCTGCACCACGGCGGTATCGCCGTTGACCTCCAACACCTTGCAGCGCCGGGTGGAACCGTCGGTCAGCTCGATCTCCGCCAGTTCATCGTAGGTCACGCCCTGCACATTGTCTACCACCATCAAGGGGCCGGAGATCTCCCGGATCGTCTTATATTCACGGATCACAGCGTTTCCTCTCCTTTCTGTGCCAGCGCTTCCAGTTCTTCTTCCATCTGGGTCAGCAGCTTATCGTATTCCTCGGCATAGCAGTCGGCCGGCACACTCTTGGCACGGCCCAGCTTCTCGCGGGAGGGTGTCATAAACAGATCGGCTACCCGGCAGCCGTGCTCGGCGGCGGTACGGCACAGGCCGTCGTACCGGCGGATCATCGAAAGCATCCTTGCCTGACGGTCGTATTCCGAGAAGGCATCCACATCCACAAAGGAGTTCTGCTGCAGGAAGTCCTCCCGTACCATACGGGCGGTCTCCAGCGTGATCTGATCCTTGGCGGAAAGGGAGTCCTTACCTACCAGCTGCACGATCTCATTAAGGCTTGCCTCCTCCTGCAGGATGGACATCGCCCATTCCCGGTTCATCAGGAAGGCCTTGCCGAAGTTCTGCTCATACCACGGCCGCAGGCTGTCGATATAAAGCGAATAGGAATTGAGCCAGTTAATGGCCGGGAAGTGCCGCCGATAGGCAAGGGTTGGATCCCCACCTCCCG
>OGPT01000607.1_pt1 | contig 38045 bp, 37 predicted proteins | sample 1552951 | NCBI WGS metagenome assembly OGPT01 (sample SAMEA2580224, study PRJEB22360) | human gut metagenome | biome: human gut; feature: human-associated habitat; material: faeces | place: Denmark | collected 2008/2010
GATGACAGCAGTTATGCGACCAGCGTACCCGGTGTTTTCGCAGCCGGTGACGCACGTCGCGGACAGAGCCTAGTGGTGTGGGCTATTGCCGAAGGGCGTGGTGCCGCACATGCGGTTGATAAATTTTTGCGTAAGTAAGCTATAAGATTCTCCTTTCCTTTTATAAAAGTGCTTGCAGCTTTTGTGTATATAAAAAATAGCTGCAGGCACATTTTTTATTAGCTGTAGCCTTGAAATAGGTAACGGCTACAGCAATGCACCATCTGCGTCATATAAATCAGAAGTGAAATCTTCGCAAACTCAAAGCTTTTCTGCGGATTTGATTGTTACCACGTTGCACTTTCCCTGCAAGATAAGCTATAATATAGATAAATATACCTAGCAATAGCTAAATTTACGATATAGGAGAAAACAAAATGTTTATTGACAGAGCGAGAATTTACGTAGAAGCAGGCGATGGCGGCGACGGCATGAGCAGCTTCCGCAGAGAAAAATTTGTAGAAAAGGGTGGCCCGAACGGCGGTAACGGCGGTCGCGGCGGTGATGTTGTCCTGATTGCGGACAAAAATCTCAATACCCTGATTGACTTCCGTTACAAGAGAAAATATGTTGCCAAGCGCGGCGGTCAGGGCGGTACCAAAAACTGCACCGGTGTACGCGCTGATACCGTATTCGTTAAGGTGCCGATGGGCACCTTGGTACGTGACGACGCTACCGGCGCCGTTATGGCAGACCTTGTTGAGGACGGCCAGACCTATACGGCTGCTAAAAGCGGCCGCCGGCGGCAAGGGCAATGCCTGCTATGTTACCAGCACTAACCGTGCACCGACCTTTGCCGAAAAGGGCGAACCCGGTGAAAACCGTTGGCTGAAGCTGGAGCTGAAGCTGCTGGCTGACGTTGGCCTGGTAGGCTATCCCAGCGTAGGCAAGTCCAGCATTATCGCACAGGTGAGCGCTGCCCGCCCCGAAATTGCTGCCTACCATTTTACAACGCTGTCCCCGGTTTTGGGCGTAGTACGTTTGGATGAGGAGCGCAGCTTTGTATTGGCGGATATCCCCGGTTTGATTGAAGGTGCGCATGAGGGTGTAGGCCTTGGTCATGACTTCCTGCGTCACGTAGAGCGTACTAAGGTACTGCTGCATATTGTTGACGTGGCAGGCGTTGACGGCCGTGATCCGATTGAGGACTTTGATAAAATCAATACAGAGCTGGCAGAATACAGCGAGCGTCTGGCACGTCGTAAGCAACTGGTTGTTGCCAACAAAATGGACCTGCCGGAAGCGCAGGAAAACTTTGAGCGCTTAAAGGAATACGTTGAAGCTAAAGGCTACGAAATCTGTAAGGCCAGTGCTGCTACCGGCGAAGGTCTGCGTGAGCTGATGTTTAAGGCTTACGACCTGCTGCTGCAATATGTTCCGGAAGAGGATGAAGAAGACCTGGCACGCTTTGACGAAATTGATCCGGACAGCTACGAAATTGTTGTCGGCAATGATACTGACTGGGAGGTTCGCGGCAAGAACATTGAACGTCTTGTTGCTATGACCAACTTTGATAACGATGAGGCACTTTACCGCTTCCAGCTTATTTGGAAACGTCTTGGTATTGACGAGGCGCTGAAGGAGAGAGGCGTACAGGAAGGTCAGAGTGTGCGTATTAGGGATATGGTTTTCGACTACAAAGATTGATCCTGCGGATAACGCACCGTCTGCGTCATGAAATTTACTTGACGTACGAGGAGTACGCCATCGTAAATTTCATTTAGCATCCGGCACATTCTCCACAGTCTCTAAAAAGCAAGTGTGCGGATAACGTGCTATCTGCGTCATGAAATTTCCTCGACGTACGAGGAGTACGCCGTCGGCAATTTCATTTAGCATCCGGCACATTCTCTGCGCCATTGGCGAAAGAGATGTATTGCGGATAACGCAAAAAATATAAAAAACTAGAACTGCAGGTGAGGGGAAATGTTAAACAATGAAGCAAGCCGTGAGGCTTTAAAAAAGGCTAAGCGTATTGTCATTAAGGTTGGTACGAGTACGATTACCTATGCCAACGGCAAGCGCAATTTTAGTCAGATTGATCGTCTGGCACGCGAAATCAGCGATTTGCAGAATCAGGGCAAGGAAATGATTCTGGTTACCAGCGGTGCAGTGGCTGTGGGTGTGGATCGTATGGGATTGCCGGGCAAGCCGAAAACTATTCCCGGCAAGCAGGCCGCTGCTGCCGTAGGTCAGGGCGTTCTTATGCACACCTACGAAAAATTCTTTGCCGATTACGGTCAGATCGTGGCGCAGGTGCTGATTACCAAAACAGAGGCCATTGACCGCCATCGTTATACAAATACGCGTAATACCTTTATGGAGCTGATGCGTCAGCGTGTTCTCCCTATCGTCAACGAAAATGACGTTGTGGCGCTCGATGAGCTGAAAATCGGCGATAACGATAATATGTCTGCTCTTGTTGCAGGCATTGTGGATGCTGACCTTGTTATCATTTTGTCGGATGTGGATGGCCTGTATACCGCTAATCCGCAAACGCATCCCGATGCTGTTATTGTGCCAGAGGTTACGGAAATCACTCCGGAGATTGAGGCAAGTGCCGGCGGTGTTGGCTCTGCCCGCGGTACAGGCGGTATGGCGACTAAGATTCAGGCTGCCAAGGCTGCGACAAGCAGCGGTATTCATCTGGTAATTGCCAGCGGTACCGAGAAGAATGCCATTACCCGTGTGCTGCAGGGTGAAGAGCTGGGAACATTGTTCGTAAGCCGGGAAAACCGTCTGCAGTTCCGCAAGCGCTGGCTGGCCTTTGGTGCCAAAATCGCCGGCAGTATTGTTGTGGATGATGGCTGTGCCAAGGCTATTCGCAAGGCCGGCGGCTGCAGTATTCTGCCGGCAGGTGTGTTTGCCGTGCAGGGTGATTTTTTGCCGGGCAGCACGGTAAGCGTTATCGATAAGGATGCGCATGAGCTGGCACGTGGCTTAGTGCATTATTCTTCTGCCGAGCTGGAGCAGATTAAGGGCTGCAATTCCGGTGAGATTGCAAATATTCTGGGACATAAAAATTTTGATGAGGTTATTCACCGCGATGACCTGGTTATTTTATAAGGCAGGGTGAGGATTATGGCAACGTATGAATTGGTTCAGGCTAAGGCGCAGGCTGCAAAGCAGGCTGCAGCAAAGCTTGCCGTTACTTCTACCGCAGTTAAGAATGCGGCACTTTTGGCGATGGCTGCTGCGCTTGAGGCACAACAGGCTGAAATTTTGGCTGCGAATGAGCGTGATATGACTGCTGCTGCAGCCAAGGGCATGAAAAGCTCAATGCTGGACCGCCTGAAGCTGACTGCCGAGCGCATCAGCGGTATGGCTGACGGCCTGCGTCAGGTAGCAGGCCTGGCTGACCCTGTGGGCAATGTAATTGACGGCAAAACCTTGCCCAATGGTCTGCATATTACAAAAATTCGCGTTCCCTTGGGTGTTATCGGTATTATTTACGAGGCACGTCCCAATGTTACTGCGGATGCCGCAGGCCTGTGTTTGAAGTCCGGCAATGCTGTTATCCTTAAGGGCGGCAGTGAGGCGATGGAGTCCAATAAAACTGTTGCTGCGATTTTGGCGCAGGCTGCGGAGGGTGCAGGCATTCCTGCGGGCTCTATTCAGTTTATTGATACCAGTGACAGACAGGCTGTGCAGGATTTAATCCATATGAATGGCCTTGTCGACGTGGTTATTCCTCGCGGCGGTGCCGGGCTGATTCAGGCGGTGGTGCGTAATGCCAGCGTGCCGGTTATCGAAACAGGTGCGGGCGTATGCCATACCTATGTTGACAAGGATGCCGACGTGGAGATGGCTATGAAAATTGCTTTCAATGCCAAGGTGCAGCGTCCTTCCGTATGCAATGCAATGGAAACACTGCTGGTGCATAAGGATATTGCGGATAAATTCTTGCCTATGATGCTGATGATGTATAATTCCTCCGCTGTAGAAATACGCGGTGATGAGGCTGTGCAGGAGTACAGCGGTCAGGTGCATGCGGCGACGGAAGAGGACTGGTCTACGGAATATGGCGATTTGCGTCTTTCTGTAAAGATTGTGGACAGCATTGAGGAAGCTATGGCACATATTGCCAAATACGGCACCGGCCACAGCGAATGTATTGTTACGAATAATTATCAGGCGGCACAGCTTTTCCAATATACCGTGGATGCTGCTGCTGTTTACGTCAATGCTTCTACCCGTTTTACCGACGGCAACGAATTCGGCTTCGGTGCTGAAATCGGCATCAGCACACAAAAGCTGCATGCCCGCGGACCGATGGCGCTGCCGGAGCTTACGAGTACAAAGTACCTGATTAACGGTAATGGTCAGGTGCGCAAATAGGCTCTCATGTACTTAAGTTGCTGAATTGTTAGCGATGAAAAACTTCAGTAATGGTTTTAATTACCAGGGGCTGACGCAATGCCAGCTGCTGAATTTCACTAAAGCATAATACTTACTAAAACACCGCTTCGATGGCGTAAGCCGGCGAAGCGGTGTTTTGCTTTTGCAGGAAAGCTGTCTGATGCAGGTAAAATTCACATTTTTGCACTGATTTTTATTGCCTGAGGTATATGCTTTAAGTGTAAAATTTGATATAATTAATTGGATAAGATTGCTTTGTTGCTATTGCACAATTTAGAAAGCTGGAGGGAACTCTTTTGGAAGAATTGTATCGTGAAGAATCTGGAACAAGTACGCAAAGAAAAATCTTTGCAGTGATTGCCTTGCTGATGATTGCGAGCCTTTATTGGCATGAATGGACCTGGCTGCAGGAACATAGACGCTTTGATATGCTGGGCTGGGGTATGGATACAGTGCTTTTGGCTCTGTGGATTTGGCGCGTAGCCTTTGGCTATACTCTGATACTCTACAAGGATATGAAGCTTGAGGTAATCAGCCACGGCTTAGGCTTTATTAAACGCAGTTATGTTGTTGACCTGACCCGTACAGAAAGCTTTACCGATAAATATGTAAAGAGCTTTTTCCGCAAAACAGCGATTAAGCATTATATCCATCGCTATAATTCACTTGATGAAAATCCGCAGCGCTTGCTGGTGTTTACCGAAGGCAAGAAAAATAAGCTGGCGGGTTTGCTGTTTAAATCAAGTGATGAGTTTGTTCGTGTATTGCGTAAGGAAATGCCGGATAAATTTATTCAGCTTTAATTGATGATTGTTTTTGATATAGGAGGCTTTGAGATATGGAAACTATAGCTAACGTAGAACCGGTGGTAGTATGCGCCCGCGTTATGCAAATATTTTTTGGTTCTTTTATTTACATTTATCTGATTGCCAAGCTGGTTGGCCCCGATAACAAATTGGCGTGGTTCAGAAAACGTAAAAAATATACTTTTTTTAACCGCCGTGGTATTTTCGGTGAGGATATCAACTTCGGTTATCCTGTATGCTGGCAAGGCGTTCTTGTTTTCCTGGCAATTTACGGCGTAGTTTTCGGCTTCGGCTATTGGTATATTTTCGTACACGCTTATTAAGCTAAATATTTGGTAGAGGAAGGATTTGCTTCAATGGCAGAAATTAGAGGTATTATTGTTAAAAAGCAGGGTGAGCGCGCTGAGGTAAAGGTTGACAAAGCTGAAAGCGAACTGACAGGCCTGCCTAAATACATAGATTGCTGGAACCCGGTAGGTGCCAAGGCCGGCGATGTAGTAGGTGCGGAATACCGCGATTTTGACCAACGCAAGGCTAAGCTGGTTATTTACGGCCTGCCGGTAGCAGGCATTCTTGCAGGTGTTGCCTGCGGACACAGTATGGCTACGTTCTTTCATATGGATGAATTGCCGTTTATTGCCGGCTGTATTGTTTTGTGGCTTTTGGTAACCGTAAACTATGCACGTATTTTTAAACGTGATGCGGTACGCGAAGGCAAGCAGGCTGTTATTTTTGAAATCCAGCAGCCGAAGATTGTTATTGATATGGGTAAAAAGGAATAGGCTGAAGCATGAAGGTTATTTTGGCATCAGCCTCTCCGCGCAGACAGGCGCTACTGCAACAAATAGGTATTACTCCGTTGGTTTGTCCGGCGGATTTTGCCGAAGGCAGCGGCACTGCCAGCCAGGCGCAGGAGGTTGCTTTGCATAATGCAGCCGGCAAATGCGCTGCTGTAGCAGCAAAAATGGGAGATGAGCTTCCTGTAATTGCTGCAGATACAATCGTAGTAATTGATAATGTTATTTTGGGCAAGCCGCAGGATGCAGCAGCTGCCAAGGCTATGCTGCAGCGTTTGTCCGGACGTACACATCAGGTTATGACAGGCGTTGCTGTATGTTATAAGGGACAAAAGATGTCCGAGGTGTGCGTTACTGATGTAAGCTTTCGTCAGCTGACCGCTGAAGAAATAGATGCTTATATTGCTACAGGCGAGCCTATGGATAAGGCAGGAGCCTATGGCATTCAGGGCAGAGGTGCTGTCCTGGTGGAAAAAATCAATGGCTGCTATAACAATGTTGTAGGTCTGCCGTTGTCGTTGTTGTACTTAATGATGCAAAGACTAGGAGTATGAGGAGCTATGAAGAGTGACTAATCCTGCAGAAAGCAGGACCTGCGATTTTCGCAGTGATTTTAGTAGTATCGACAAAACAACAAACACAGAAAAAATTAAAAACCTTCCCTTAGAGGACAGACCACGGGAAAAGCTTTTTCTGCGTGGAGTGAACGCGCTGACAGATGCAGAGCTGCTGGCAATATTGCTGCGCACAGGTACTGCTCAAAAATCAGCGTTGGAGATTGCTAAGGAGCTCACGGCTGACGGAGGTCTGTACAGGCGTCTGGCGGGAGTGAGGGACTTAAATGAGCTTATGCAAATCAAGGGTATGGGGCAGGCTAAGGCAGCAACTGTTTTGGCAGCTCTGGAAATAGGCAGACGTATTGCGTCGGCCCGCCCTTTGGATAAAATCCATTTTGGCTGTCCGCAGGATGGTGCGGCGTTTTTGATGCCACGCCTGCGTTATGCCACAAAGGAACAATTTTTAGTAATTTTGTTGAACAGTAAGAATAAAGTAATAGGCACAGAGCTGGTATCAGAGGGTTCGCTGACAAACTCGGTGGTGCATCCGCGTGAGGTATTCCTGCCGGCGATTCTGCAGCATGCAGCCTCTATCTGTGTGGCACATAATCATCCTTCGGGTGATCCGATGCCAAGCATTGAGGACAGGCAGCTGACAGCTGTTTTGCTGGCTGCAGGACAAACGCTGGGAATTCCGCTTTTGGACCATCTGATTATCGGGGACGGTGCTTATTACAGCTTTCAGGAAGATGGAGCATTAGAAGTTTAGGAGGATAGTCGGAAATGAAGTTTACTTTCCCTAATATCAGTATTTTTAACAATATGTCGGATGACATGGGTATAGATTTGGGCACTGCGAATACGTTGGTGCATTGCAAGGATAAGGGTATTATTATCCGCGAGCCGTCGGTAGTAGCTGTTGAAAAGGACACTAACGAGGTACTGGCAATCGGTGCGGAGGCTAAGAGAATGATTGGCCGTACTCCCGGTAACATTATCGCTATCCGTCCGATGAAGGATGGCGTTATTGCCGACTATGAAATTACTCAGTCTATGCTGAAATATTTTATTAAACAGGCTATGGGCAACCGTACCTTTGTACGTCCGCGTATTCTGGTTGGTGTGCCTTCCGGTGTTACCGAAGTAGAAAAGCGTGCAGTTGTTGATGCTACTATTGAAGCAGGTGCGCGTGAGGCTTACTTGATTGAAGAACCGATGGCGGCAGCAATCGGTGCAGGCTTGCCTGTACAGGAAGCAACCGGCAGCATGGTTGTTGATATCGGCGGCGGCACCTGTGAGGTTGCCGTAATTTCTCTGGGCGGCATTGTTGTCAGCAAGAGCGTACGCTGCGGCGGCGATGCTATCGACAGTGCTATTGTACGTTATATCCGCAAAGCCTTTAATATGTTTATCGGTGAGCGTACAGCAGAAAATATTAAAATTGAAATCGGTACCGCAATGAAGGTTGATGAGCCTGCTGTTATGGAAGTTCGCGGCCGCGACCTGCTCAGCGGTCTGCCTAAGAGTATAGAGGTTAATGCCAACCATGTTTGCGAAGCTGTTAACGAGCCTGTAAGCATGATTGTGGACGCTGTTCGTAACACATTGGAGCGTACACCGCCTGAACTGTCCGCTGATATTATGGACCGTGGCATTGTGATGACAGGCGGCAGCTCTATGCTGCGCAATCTGGACAGACTTATTTCTCAGGAAACCGGTATGCCGGTATTCGTGTCCGATGAAGCTTTGAACTGTGTTGCTCTCGGCACCGGTATTGCTGTAGAAAATATTGACATTTACCGCAAAGGCTTTATGACCTCTAAATAAGTAGGAATGCAGCATGAATAAGAAGGTTATGTTGGTAGTTCTGTTTGTTCTGGTCCTGTTTTCTATGCTGGCGATGGCTGTAGCAGGCAGAAGCCGTTTTCCTTTGGTCAACAGAGCGGTGGCGGCAGTAGTGCTGCCGGTAGAAAGTATGCTGACCGGGTTAGGCAATGCCAGTGATGGCGTGCGTGGCTATTGGAAGGCACTGACAGTAATGCAGAGCGAAAATGCAAAGCTGAAACAAGAAAATATTGAGCTGCGTAATGCCAATATCCAGATGGCTTCGATGTATGCAGAAAACAGGCAGCTTAGAGGCTTGCTGGAGTATAAGGAGCAGCACAAATCGCAGAAGGTTGTAGCAGCAAAGGTAATTGCCCGCAGCTTTGGCGATTTACGCGATTGCATCTATATTGCTGCCGGTAAAGACAGAGGTCTGGCACCGGATATGGCAGTTGTTAATGGTGGCCTTGTAGGCGTGGTTGATGAGGTATATGATGATTATGCCCGTGTACTTTTGCTCACCTCTCCGCGTTGTCGTGTAGGTGCTAGGGTATTGCGCGCTGATTCACGTGCTGTCGGTGTAGCCGGCGGTGTCAGCGGCAAGGATAAGCTGCTGTTGGAGCATATTTACCGCGAAGCAAGCCTGCGTGAGGGTGATATTATCGTTACCAGCGGTTACAGCGGCAGCCATCCTGCGGATATTCTTATCGGTAAGGTTACTGCTACTCATATGGATAGTGTAGGTCTGCTGCAGGAAGCAGATATTGTACCTGCTGCTGATATTGCAGATGTTGAACAGGTATTGGTTATTGTTGGCTTTACGCCGGAAGCGAAAATTGTATTACAGGGAGGACAGGCAAAATGAGGAGACTGATTTGGCCCGTCCTGTTTCTGTTCTTAATGCTGCTGCAGGGTTCGATGTCTGTATATTATACAGGCTGGCTTTCCTGTGATTTGCTGCTTTTGGCGGTATATGCTTATGCGATGCTGCGCGGCGAAAAAGCTGGTGCGGTAGTTGGCGGTATCACCGGACTGCTGCAGGATGCAATGACGGTGGGTATTTTTGGCTTCCATATTCTCAGTCGTATCTGTGTAGGTTATATAGTGGGCCTGACAAAGGAAAAGGTGTTTAAGGATAATTATCTTTATCATATGAGCGCTATTGCGACGATTACTTTTATCCTGCGTTTTGTTTACTGGTGGCTGGAACTTTTGCGCAGTGGCGGACGCTGGAGCATATTTTTTGCATATTTATGGGATTCCCTGGGCTATATTATAGGCAATGCGCTGTTGGTATGGCCTGTTGTAGTTATAATGAAGATGATTTATGAATGGATCAGAAAAGAAGATATATCTTATTAACCAGGAAGCAGGAAAGGAGACAGACGTAGCCTATGGAAGATAGAAACCGGATAACCAGATTGCACACCTTGCTGGTTGTGTGTTTGGTATTATTTGCTGTGCTGCTGGGACGAATGGTTTATTTGCAGCTGTGGCGCGGTGATTACTACGCTAAGCAATCTGACGGCAACAGGCTGCGCCAGTCACGCATTCTTGCTCCCCGTGGAATTATTTATGACAGTGAGGGCAAAGAGCTGGTTAACAATCTGCCGGGATATGCGGTAGTATTGCAAAAGCAATCCAGCTATAAACCGGAAACGCTGCAGCGTCTCAGCAATCTGCTGCAGATGCCAGTAGCAGAGATTAACGCTAAAATTAAGGCGAGCGAAAATTTTTATGAACCTATTATGCTGAAGAATAATCTTGATCAGCAGATGGTAACAAAAATAGAGGAACAGCGCCGCTATATGCCGGAGGTTATGCTTTCGGTGCAGCCTATCCGCAATTACCCTTATCATGAGCTTGCTGTACATGCCTTAGGTTATGTGGGCGAGGTTAGTGCCTATGAAATTGAACAGGGCTTGTTTAAGAATATTACTCAGGGCAGTCTTGTTGGTAAGGCCGGATTGGAAAAGACTTATGATAAATATCTGCGCGGTGAGGATGGCGCCTTTATGGAGGAGGTTGACGTTGCAGGTAATGTTGTTAAGCATTACGATTCTGTACAGCCTGTCCCCGGTAAAAATCTGAAGCTGACGCTTGATTATCAGCTGCAAAAGGAGCTGGAGGAGTTTACCGATAAGCATCTTGCTTACCTGCGCAACAGTGGTATTGCTCCCGGAGCGAGAGCGGCGGCAGTAATAGCCATCGACCCGCGCAATGGCGCGGTGAGGGCGATGGTCAGCCGTCCTGGATATGATCCTAACTGGTTTGTACATGGCATTTCCTCTAAAAATTGGAACTCCATTAATAATGACACTAATTTCCCGATGAATAACAAGGTTATCACAGGCGAATATCCGCCTGGTTCCACCTTTAAGATTGTTACTGGCAGTGCTGCCTTCGAGCTGAAAAAGGTTGGCCTGAACGAGCCCATTTTCGACGGTGGTTTTCATCCGATGGTTCCTACTATGGGTAACGCCGGCGGCGAGGTTTTAGGATGGCTGACATTTATCAAAGCGTTGGCGATGAGTGATAACGTTTATTTTTACGAGCTTGGTTATCGCGTCGGCATTGATAATATTGAAAAATATGCGCATATCTTTGGCTTTGGCGAACGCACCGGTATTGACCTGGAAGGCGAAAGCAAAGGCCTTGTTGCCTCTAAAAAAGTAAAGCGTGAAATTTGGGATGAGGACTGGCGCTTGGGTGATACCTTCAATGCTGCAATCGGTCAGGGCTTTAACCTGACAACACCGATTCAGCTTTCTGTTATGCTCAGTATTGTTGCTAACGGCGGTACCAAGTATCAGCCATATCTTGTTGACAGCATTACTAACAGTGACGGCAGTCTTTTTGAAAAGCCTAAACGTGCCGAAGGCAAGCATATTGATGTGTCACAGCAGACGATTGATTATATCCGCATGGGTATGAGTGCTACTACGCAGGAGGGTGGTACGGCATCGTACTTTGCCGGTTTACCTAAGCCTATAGCCGGTAAAACCGGTACTGCCGAAAACTCTCATGGACGTGACCATGGTTTGTTTGTAGCCTATGGTCCGGTAGATGACCCGGAGCTTGTTGTAGTCTGCATTGTAGAGCAGGGTGGCTTCGGTTCTATCGCTGCAGGTCCTATTGTTTATAAAGCATTTGAAGAATTTTTCCAGGAAAAGGGCTATATGCCCCGCCCTGATAAGGCTGCCCCGAAGAAGGACACCGTCCAATAATGCAGGAAGGAGTACATTGTGGATTTTAAACGTATCCTGAAAAATCTTGACTGGTGGCTGATTGCTGCTGTGTTAATACTTATGGGTTGTGGCTTGGGGCTTATCGACAGTGCTACCCATTCCTTTGCAGTGAGCACCGGTAAGGCCTGGCATGTGCAGCGCCAAAGTATGTTTATGCTCTTTGGCCTGGCTGTTGTTACTGCATCGTTGGCTTTTGATTACCGTGTACTCAAAAATTATGCTACCAAGCTGTATATACTTAACATCATACTGCTTTTGGCAGTAATGTTTGTAGGTCAGAGTCAATTGGGTGCACAGCGTTGGATTCAAATAGGCTCGCTGTCCTTTCAGCCCAGTGAATTTGCTAAGGTCTTTCTCATTATCTGTTTAGCAACCTTTATGGATAAGCGTATTGAATGGCTGGAGGAATTTAAGGATTATCTGCCGGTTTTTGCTTATATTCTGGTGCCGTTTATACTTGTTATGCGTCAGCCGGACTTAGGAACATCGTTGACTTTTATAGCTATTTTAATAGGTATGATTTTTGTCAGCGGCTTTAGGTATAAATGGTTCTTCCGCATGGGATTAGCTTTTATGGCCTTGCTGCCGGCGTTTTGGATGATTCTGAAGGATTATCAGAAGAACCGTATCCGTGTTTTTCTGAATCCGGAGCTTGATCCTTTCGGCAGCGGTTATCATGTTATTCAGTCTAAAATTGCTATCGGCAGCGGCGGCTTCCTTGGCAAAGGCTGGCTGGCCGGAACGCAGAGCCAGCTGAACTTTTTGCCGGAAAACCATACGGACTTTATATTTGCTGTTGCCGGTGAAGAGTTTGGCTTTATCGGAACGGTGTTTATCATTTCTATGTATATGATTATTATTTGGCGCGGTATTGCGATTGCGCTTGATGCCGATGATACCTTCGGCATGCTTCTGGCAACCGGTGTAACGTCTATGTTTATGTTCCATGTTATGGTCAACATTGGTATGACTGCCGGTATTATGCCTGTAACCGGTGTACCTTTGCCGTTCTTGAGCTATGGCGTCAGCTCGCTGACAACAAACCTTATGTTGGTGGCGATTTTGTTGAATATTAAGGTGAAAAAACAGAACTTACAGTTCTAAGGATAATGATATCAACCTTTTTATAAAAATTATAGGAATCGGTCGACGCTAAAGTGCCATATGCTTAGCAACGACTCCTAGGAGTACGTTTAGTACGCCGTCGTCGCCGTTGCTTCGCCTCTGACACTTTCTCGTCAACCTTTTTATAAAAATTATAGGAATCCGTCGACGCTAAAGCGCCATATGCTTAGCAACGACTCCTAGGAGTACGTTTAGTACGCCGTCGTCGCTTCGCCTCTGACACTTTCTCGTCAACCTTTTTATAAAAACTAGAGGGAGCGGTCGACGCTAAAGCATCATATCAGATAAATATTGACGAAAACTGTTTTGAATAAACCCTTCAATCATTAAATATAGAGGAGAATATGAATTTGAAAAAGGATTTAACTATTGATATTTTAAGCAGCGTGCAAAAGCCTGCACGCTACACCGGTGGCGAGTTCGCCAGCATTGTTAAGCCTGCCGAAGAAGTAGAGGCAACTATTGCTCTGGCCTTTCCGGATGTATACGAAGTAGGTATGAGTTACCTTGGCTTTAAAATTTTATACCATCTGCTGAATAAGGAAGACGGAATTGCCGCAGAACGTGTTTACGCGCCCTGGATTGACCTGGAGACGAAGATGCGTGAGCGTGAGATTGCGCTTTGCACTCTGGAAACCAAAAAGGCTTTGAGCGAATGTGATATTGTAGGCTTTACTCTGCAATACGAGCTTTCCTATACCAATATCTTAAATATGCTTGATTTGGGTGGCGTACCGCTGCTGGCTAAGGATCGTACTGATGCAGACCCCTTTGTTATTGTAGGCGGCCCCTGTGTTTATAACCCGGAGCCTTTGGCTGATTTCTGCGATTTTGCTGTTATCGGTGAAGGCGAAGAGGTTTTGATTGAGGTAATGCGTTGCTACAAGGAGTGGAAGCGTGAAGGCAAACCCGGCGGCAGACAAGAATTTCTGCAGCGTGTGGTAAAAATCAAGGGCATTTATGTACCTTCCTTCTATGAAGCAGAATATAACGAAGATGGTACTTTTAAGGCAATTAAGCCGCTGCGCGAGGATATTCCTGCTGTTATCCAAAAGCGTGTTATAGAGGATATGAATAGCGTAGATTTCCCGACATCTCCGATTGTTCCTTTCGGTGAAATCGTTCATGACCGCATCATGCTGGAGGTTTTCCGTGGCTGCAGCCGTGGCTGCCGTTTCTGCCATGCAGGCATGGTTTACCGCCCGGTGCGTGAGCGCAAGCCGGAGGTGCTGATGGACCTGTCGCGTAAGCTGGTAGATAACACAGGCTATAACGAAATCAGCCTGGTATCCCTTTCCAGCGCCGATTATTCCTGCCTGGCTCCGCTGGTACATAAGATGATTGGCGAGTTTAAGGATGAACGCGTCAGCGTTTCTCTGCCTTCTCTGCGTATCGACAGCTTCTGTGTTGCCATAGCCAAGGAGGTACAGGCAGTGCGTAAGAGCGGTCTGACCTTTGCTCCGGAAGCAGGCAGCCAGAAGATGCGTGACGTTATCAACAAGGGTGTTACCGAAGAGGATTTGATGAATGCTGTCGGTGCAGCATTTGAATCCGGCTGGAACAGCGTTAAGCTGTACTTTATGATAGGTCTTCCCTATGAAACTGACGAGGACGTACTGGCGATTGCTGATTTGGCACGCAAGGTACAGTATAAATATTTCCAGATTACCGGTAAGCGTGGCTGCAAGGTTACCGTAAGTGCTTCGTCCTTCGTACCTAAGCCGTACACTGCTTTCCAATGGTTTGCGCAGAACGATTTGGAAGAAATTCGCCGTAAGCAGTTCCTGCTGAAGGATGAAATCAAAAAATATAAGAATATCACCTTAAACTATCATGATGCCAAAACCGGTACGATTGAGGCTGTTTTTGCCCGTGGCGACCGCCGTGTAGGCAAAGCACTGTTGCTGGCATGGCAGAAGGGCGCGCGTTTTGACGGCTGGAGCGATTGCTTCTCCTACGAGCGTTGGCTGGAGGCTATCAGCGATGCCGGCCTTGATAAAGACTTTTACGTTGCACGCGAGCGCGGTGAGAACGAAGCTTTCCCGTGGGAGCATATCTCTCCGGGTGTCAGCCGCCGCTTCCTGTGGAACGAATGGCGTAAGGCTTATGCTCAGCAGCTTACACACGACTGCCGTCGCGCAAGCTGTACCGGCTGTGGTGTTTGCCAGGCATTGGGCGTAAAAATCGTTGACTATAAAGAAGAGTATCAAAACAATGGGGAGGTACAGGCATAATGAAACTGCGTATGCAAATTACCAAGGATAAGGATATCCGCTTTATCTCCCATCTGGAATATGTGCGCACTATCGGCCGTGCAATCCGCCGTGCTAAGCTGCCTGCTGCCTATTCCGAAGGCTTTAATCCGCATTTGAAGTTCAGTCTGGCTTCTGCGCTGGGCGTAGGTGTAGTAAGCTATACCGAGTTCGTAGAAATCGAGCTTGCCGAGCCAATGGAGGTAGAAAAGGCTGCGTTGGCTCTTGATGCTGCTTTGCCGCGCGGTATTCGCGTACTGGCTGCCGATGCTGTTGATACGCATCACGCTGCCCTGATGAGTCAGGCGGCAGGTGCAAGCTATCGCGTAACGCTGCCTTATAGCAAAGACGTGAGCGCTGCTGTTGCGGAGTTCAATGCTGCACCGGAGCTGCTGTTCAAAAAAGCTGCACCTAAGACGAAGGCTAAGTTCAAGGAAATTGACGTTAAGTTTTACATTCCGCAGCTTACTGCAGAGCAGACCGAAACAGAAACAATCTTCAGCTTTGACTGCAAGATTACACCGACAGGCAGCATGAAGGCAGTAGATTTACTGAATGCGCTGAATGAGCAGTATGGTTTGGCGCTGCCTGTTGAGATGGCCGATATTGAGCGTCTCAGACTGTACCGTAATAATAAAAATGGCAAGCCCATTCCAATGCTGAACAGTGATGCCGTAATCTTAGGCTGATTTTAGCTTAAGGCTGTAAAAATAAAAAAGAGCAAAGCTTGCTCAGAGCTTTGCTGATTAGAAAACCCCGTGGCGACTGCCGCGGGGTTTTTGTGCGCTATAAATAATTATTTTATCTGCAGCTCCAGCTTGTAAATATATTTATCCATATCGCCTGTCAACCAGTAGTCGCATAGAGATGTGACATAAAGCGGTGATATCGGCGTAAGCTGATGCTCCTTGCAATATTCTGCCAACATTTGCAGATACTTTTTGTTGTTGAACATGTAGACGCCTTGAAAATATAGCGTCAGATAATCGCCTGCTGGTTTTTGATAACAATGCGGTGTAGGGAGCTTGTCATGAAGCGTATAAAAATAATGCTTAAGATGCTTGCTTGCGAAATCCTGCAAAATTTCCGTATCGTAAATATAACCAAAGCCGTTGGTTGTTAAGGCAGTATCCTTTTGCAGATGGGTGAACATTCTGGCGATATGCGAAGAACGCTTTTTAAAGCATTCATTTTCTTCGGTAGCATTGCTCAGATAAAGATAATGTGCCTGATCATGGACAAGCATAATTTTATCCAGAGTAATGTCCGCAATATGGTCGAGCTTGCCTAATTCGCTCTGCAGCTCTGTTTTCATGGCTTGCAGACGAGCGATTTCCTGCGTGAAGAAATCTATGCGCTCATTAAATAAATCACGATAGTTTTGCGGCGAGCGGTTGGCAAGATAATCCTTGATGCGTGCAATCGGTACCTCAAGCTGGCGTAGCGTAAGAATCAGCTGCAGCAAAAACAGCTGACTGCGCTTGTAATAGCGGTAACCGTTTTCATCGACAAGTTCTGGGGTAATCAATCCCAGTTTGTCATAGTAAAGCAGTGTCTTGCGGGGAATTTTGCAAAGCTGTGATAATTCGCCGGTCGTAAAGTAATTTTGTAGATTTTTTGACATTTTTAGCATTTCCCCCTTGACTGTCTAGCTACTATACATAGTATTATAACATATAAAAGAGAGATTGCATATTAATACTTCGTTCAAATAATTTCAAGTGCTTAATACGCAACTCGTTGTTTTTTTGATGAGTGAATGGAGGTATATCTGTGAAAAAACTGGCTAGTAAAGGTTTATTGATGAGCGCATTGATTTGTGGTAATGTACTTTTTGGGGGGGACAACAGTTCTTGCTAATGAGGTTCAGGAGTATGAACTGGATGAGATGGTTGTAACGGCGACGAGAACCATGAAGCAGATTCAGGAGGTTCCGTCCAGTGTCAGTGTGGTAACGGCAAAAGAGTTGGAAAATCATAATGTAATATCTGTTCAGGACGCTTTACAATATTTGCCGGGCGTATATATGGATCAATCTTCTCAAGGAGCTATCAGCTTAAGAGGTTTTGGTTCTACGAACGTTCTTGTTTTAGTCGATGGTGTGCAACAAAATGATACGTATGAAGGCGCAGTAAACTATAATTCTATTCCGGTAGAAAACATTGAGCGTATTGAAGTGGTTCGCGGTGCAGGCTCCTCCATTTACGGCGGTCATGCTGTGGGCGGTGTAATCAATATCACTACTAAAGAAGCTAAGGCCGGTACGCATATTGATGCTGCAGTTTCCTATGGCAGCTATAAGACATGGAAAAAATCCATGAATGTAAATGCTAAAATCAATGATAAATGGAGCTTTGGCTTAGGCTTTGAAAATAGAAAGGCTGATGGCTTTGACGGCTATTACAATACTGCAAAAGCTTCTGCCGGTACCGGTCAATATACTGCAAATTTACCGCAATTAAGTGACGGGTCTTATGTTTACGGCGGTCGCGGCACCAGTGATTGGGATCATAAAACCTATACGGCTAATCTCAAATATAACTTTGATGACAGTAAATCCTTAAAATATAGCTACACCAAGTATAAAACATATTTCGGCTATAAAAATCCGTACAGCTTTGTAAAGGATGAAAACGGCAATCCGGTATACAGCGGTTCTGTTACCACTCAACACGGCAATGTAATTAGTATCAAAGCAAGCAATTTCTACGGATATAACAATATTAAAGAACGTGATACTCATGCCTTAGCATATAAGGATGAAGCTAATAAGTTCAATGCTTCCTTCAGCTATTTGAATGATAAGAAGAGCGGTTTTACAAGTGCTTCCGTACCTAAAACATATCCAGGTCTTGATTGGGATGGTGCCGGCGGTTATTCTTCTCATCCCGGCAAAATTTATAATTTCAATATGGAAAAGGCTTGGGAAAATGTTGGTAAACACACCATTGTTGTAGGTGCTAACTTCAAACAGGAAGAAATGGTTCAGGACCGTTATACCTTAAAGCATTGGAAGGATGAGAATTCTAAGGATCAGTACTATGCTCACGATAAAGGTAAGGTACAAAATTTTGCATTGTTCGTGCAGGATGAATATAAAATGAGTGATCCTGTTACCATGTATCTGGGAGCAAGATTGGACTATTATAAGAAGTGTGAAGGTGTTTTCTGGAACACAACTACCAGTAATCCGTTAGATACAACTTCTCCGTCCGAAACTCATATCGAGCTTAGTCCTAAGGTTGCTTTTGATTATAAGGCTGATGACAAGACTCACTATTTTGTTTCTTACGGTCACTCCTTCAATCCTCCTGCTATGTATAAGATGTACAGATACTCTGAATACACTAGATACTGGTATGTTCCGAATCCGGATTTGAAGCCGGAAACCTCTGATACCTTTGAAATCGGCATGAAGAAGGAGTTGGATAAGGATACTAATTTCAATGTTACTCTGTATCATGTAAAGACCGATGATAAGATTGCTGCTTCCGGTATCCTGCCCGGCGAAACCTATATGGGCAAGGGCGTTAAGAAGTATATGAACTTCGATTCCGAAAAACGCAATGGTGTTGAGTTTGAGCTTACCCATAAAATCAGCGATAAGTTTGATACCTATATTAACTATGCATGGCAACAGGGCAAATTGAAATTGGGCGGTAAGGAAAGCACCAATTTCGATATTCCGAAGCATTTATTGCATGCCGGCATTGAATATAATTATGATAAGTGGAACGCTATGCTCGATTGCCAGTATGTAAGTGCTCGTCAGGCTCCTGATGATGAAACCGGCGAGTATGGCGCAGAGGATGCATATTTCATTATTAATACAGCAGTAAACTATAAGATTGCGAAGAATGCAACCTTGCAGTTTGGTGTTACCAACCTGCTTGATCGCGAATTCTATTCCGGTGATGCAACCGGTGGCCGTACCTATAATGTTGGCCTGCGCTACAGCTTCTGATTACTTGCTTAACGTTTTTCAATAGTAAAATAGGGATAGGGTGTTTGAGTTACCCTATCCCTATTTGTTATCGAGGTGATTGTCTATGTTATATAACCTTAAACGTTTAATCGGTTACGCTCTTGGCTTTATACTGTTTTACGCGCCGGTGGCGCTCTTTCAGCGCTGCCTGTTCTATTTGCTTTACGGAAGCTGGCAGCCGCAGAGTATTCACGGACTTTGTTTTCGTATTCCAATAGAGCATGTGTTGGACGGAATAATCTGGCGGCTGACGCCGATAAGCATGCTGAGCACATTACTGCTTTTGGCGGCAGCCTTCTTCCTGGGGCCTGTTTTTTGCGGCAGGTTGTGCCCGGCAGGTGCGTTCACCGAATATCTGTCGAAGTTGGTGCCGTCCAAATTTCAAATCAGCTGGCATCGTTATACAGAAATTGCCCCCATCCGTTACGGTATGTTGGCAGGCTTTTGCCTGGTACCTTTTTTCGGTGGTATTCTGGCATGCTCCTATTGCAATTTCTTTTTGTTCGATTTATTGGCCAACTATTATACACGAGGTTACTTTATTTCGCTGACCTCCAGTCTGCTGCTGACAGCAATTATGTGGGTGCTTGTCTTTGGTATCTTTACTAAAGGCGGACGCGGCTTCTGCAATTTTTTGTGCCCGGTAGGTGCGGCGCAGGGACTGATGCATGCCATAGGCTGCAGGCTGCCGTTTGTACTGCGCATGCGTGTAGATAAAAACCAATGCATAGGCTGTGGCTTATGCGAAAAGAAATGCCCGATGGAATCCGCTGAGCTTGCTGAAGGCAAAGCGCAGATTAACCAGCATAACTGCATCTGCTGCGGTGTATGTCAGCATGCTTGCCCGGTGCAGGCTATCAGCTACGGGAGGAAACGCGTATGAAAAATAAGCTGATAAATTTTATTGCGGCGATGGGCATTCCCATCAGCGGCATTACCACGCAGGGGGCAGGCTGTACAGGGATTTGCGGCAGCTGCAGCTTGAATTGCGCGCCGGGAATTGTTGCTTTACTGCTTTTGGCAGGCAAGGCAATTTACAAACGTTATCATAGCGGGGTGATGCAGCATGAATAAGCAAATGTTGAAGCGTGCAGCTGCCTTTCTTTTGATGGCGGCTGTAATGGTAGGCCTGGTGTTTTTCCGCAGCGAAAATAATTATGACAAGCACTATTTCCGTGCCAAGCTGGCGCGGGGGCAGGAGGTGCATTGCCGGATAGACCTGGGCAAGGAGGGCGAGCTGAAATATTTGCTGCAGCCTAATATCTATACCTTATATTTACGTCTGCTGCCGGAGGATAAGCAAGCGCAGCTGCGCTGCGAGGGCGAGGGCCTGCAGCTGCTATTGTCGCGCAGCAGCAAAAAGGGCTTGTGGCGCAAGCTGTCGCCTGATGAGATGCTGAAGCTGTACAAGGGACAGATGTCAGTGAGTGCGGAGCTTTATTTTTCACCGGAGCAGTTAAAGCAGCGTCATGTGCAGAGTGGCAAAATCAGGTTTTATGATGCACAGGGCTTGTACGGAACTGTTGTCGTTGAAGTAATCAATTCGCGGGTGAAGTGAGATTAATATGGTTTTCAAGCTGTGGGCAGAAGTTCTGCCTGCAGCTTTTTGCTTTATAAATAATAAAGATATATTCCTAAGTTTTCTTGCAATCAATTAGGAATAGTGATAAAATAGCGAATGAAAAAAGTAATTAAATGATATAGATACTTAATTGCTTTGAATAATGTTGTTTTAGGGCGCAAAAGCAGTTCTTATAGCTGCTGATGTCAAAAGGAGGCTTATATTATGGCTGAAGAGTTTAAGAAAAATCAACAAGAAGTGAAAAACGAGATTCGTAAAGGAATAGTTGAGCGTCTGCTCGGCAGCAAGCTGGATACAGAAAATGCAGAAATGCCGATAAGGTCCAGCTTCGTGAATCATAACCTGGATGATTACGATATTATAGATGCACATTATCAAGCCTTAAAAGAAGAAGTTTTACATGAGTTGGGAGCGTATCTTTTACACAATAAAAGCACTAATGAGAATGATGAAATGCCTATCAGAGCAAGCTATGTTAATCACACACCTGCAGATACCCGTATTCTCGATGGTCATTACCAAAAGCTGAAGGATGAAATCTGCCATGAAATTGCTCAACAGGTTGTCGGTGACAAGGTTGCTGTCGAAAAGGATGCTATGGCAATTCGTGCAAGCTATCTGCATGAGTTGCAGGAGCAGGGAAGCCTGAATGAAGCTATTGCCAAACGCCTGCTGGCTAAAGGCATGAGCGTGGCTGATGTTGCTGAGGCTATGCAGATGCCTGAGGAAAGTGTTGCTAAGCTGCAGAAAAAATAGGAAAGGCGTAGCAGTTAACAGGTTTTTGAAAGCAGATAAATTATATTTTCATCTGTTGACATTGCACAAGCTGTCTATTGCCAACCCTCCTCAATAATGATAAAATCAAATCAACAGCAAGGCTGAAAATGCCTGCAAGTTATTTTTTGGAGGAATATATTATGAAGAAAATAGCAATTCTGCGCTGTCTAATAACCTCCGCTTCCTGTGCGGGAGCAGGCTGTCTGCGTGCTCTGTATGAAAAGGATAAAGCCTTTGCGCAGTAGCAAGAAAGGATTATGGCGCAAGCTGGCACCTGATGAGATGATAAAGTAGTACAAGGGGCAGATGTCAGTGAGCGCGGAGCTTTATTTTTCACCGGAGCAGTTAAAGCAGCGGCACGTACAGCAGGGGAAAATAAAGTTCTATGATGCACAGGGCTTGTACGGAACTGTTGTTGTTGACGTAATCAATTCGCGGGTGAAGTTAGATTAATATGTTTTTTTAGCTGTGGGCAGAATTTCTGCCTGCAGTTTTTTTATAGAAATATTTGTGAGTTTTTGAGTAACAAAATGATTCATTATTCTTCTCTTCACTACGCCCGTCAAGTGCAATAAAGTTGAAAATTTTTCAGACAATAAGTCTTGACGGGGGGGGGGCATCTGTATTATAATGAACTCAGCAGCAAGAGTTTGCAGATCGCTTTATGACAGTACTAAGGATTTTGCAATCTGCATTTCCTCCTATTGCTGTGTTGAATACGTTTATAAATTGCCCACGGTGGATACCGGCAAAGAAGTACAGAGGAAACAAGGCAACTCTTGCACAGACTTTACTGAAGTTTCCCTTAGGGTGATTTGTAAAAATAAAAATTGGCAGTCGACAATACTGCCGGATTTCCTAAGGGAGGAAAAGAAAATGAAAAAATCTTTAGTTCTCGCAATGGCAATGGCTCTTGGCGTAACCGCTTCCGCTTACGCTGCTAACCCCTTCTCTGACGTTCCTGCTGGCCACTGGGCTTATGACAGCATCAACAAACTGGCTGCTGCTGGCGTAATCGAAGGCTACGGCGACTCCACCTTCGGTGGCGACAAACTGATGACCCGTTATGAAATGGCTCAAATCGTTGCTAAAGCAATGGCAAAAGGCGCTAACGTTGACAAACTGGCTGCTGAATTTGCTGACGAGCTGGACAACTTGGGTGTTCGCGTTGCTAACCTGGAGAAAAAAGCTGACAATGTAAAAATTACCGGCAACATCCGTTACAACTATGCTGACTATGATGAAGACGGTTACAAAACCGGTCTGCGTTCCCGTATCTGGGTAAAAGGCCAAATCAATGATGATTGGACCTACACCGGCATGCTGCAAAACGTACAAAACCTGAAAAACAACGCTGGCGATGAGAAAACTGATTTCCAACGCGCTTATGTTGATGGTAAAATCGGTGGCTTAGCTGTTGAAGCTGGTCGTCTGCAGCTGAATCTGGTTGATGGCAACCTGTATGACACCCGTGCTGACGGCGTTGTTGCTTCCTATGGCAAAGACGTTAAAGTAACCGGTTTCTATGCTAAACCGACTGACCAAGGTAAAGCTCTGAGCTCTACTGTAGATCTCGAATATGATAATGTTTACGGTGCAAAAGTTGACGCTAAATTTGGCGTTGTAGCTGCAACCGCTGGTTACACTGTATTCAAAGATGGCACTTTCACTGATGGTGCATTCTCCGAAAAATGGGATGACAACAAGATCTGGAATGTTGGCGTAGCATTTGATCTGGCTAAAGACCTGAACCTGACTGCTAACTACATGGATTCTGACCAAGAAATCTATGGTGATGACGATGCTTTCGTTATCGGTCTGTCCTATGCTGGTGCTAAAGCTGCTAAAGAAGGTTCCTTCGGCGTTTACGGCAAATACTATGACCAAGCTCGTTCCACCGTTGTTGCTCACACCATGAACGGTGCATACGGCAACCATGGCTTCAAAGGCTACATGGTAGGCGCTAACTACACCTTCGCTAAGAACATCGTTGGTGCTGTTGAATACTATGACCTGGAAGACAAATGGAACCACTCCGATATCAACACTCTGTGGAGCCAAGTAGTATTCACTTTCTAATTTGACTTTACGTCAATCCGCTGAAAAGCAAAAAATCGCATATGCATAAATTAAAAGAGGACGGTGCGCACCGTCCTCTTTTTGACGTGAGCACCAAGCAACAAAGCACATGATTTAAGTATGATTTACTTGCCAACCCTCCTCAATAATGATAAAATCAAATAAACAGCAAGGCAGAAAATGCCTGCAAGTTATTTTTTGGAGGAATATATTATGAAGAAAATAGCAATTCTGCGCTGCCTGAAAACCTCCGCATCCTGTGCGGGAGCAGGCTGCTTGCGTGCTTTTTATGAAAAGGATAAAGCCTTTGCGCAGTATGGTGATGAGGAGCTGCGCCTGATGGCGATGTGGACCTGTAACGGCTGCGGTGATTCCATGCTGGAAAACCAGGAAGGTATCCGCAAGAAGATAGAGCGTATGAAGGCTTTGGAGCTGGATGCGCTGCATATCAGCCACTGCACGCACAAAAAGGATGACAATGGAGAAAAGCATCTCTGTCCCAAGATTAAAGCGATTATCGATGAACTGCAGGAAGCAGGTATCACCATCGTAGACGGCACTCACTGAAAAATATATAAAGTTTGGCAAAGCAACAGTCAGTAATGGCTGTTGCTTTTCACTTTATCAACTTAAAAAAATCTCCCGTGGCAGGATTTTTTACCCGCTCTAACGAATAAATGTAAATATGATTCCAAATACGAAAGGGGTAATAAAATGAGAGAAGCCGTAAAAAAGTATATTGCCGAGCATTATGAGGATTATGTGAAGGACTTGGAAGCCTTGACGAATATTGATTCCGGTAATGGTGACAGAGAAGGTACAGAGGCAGCAAATAAATTTGTTGCTGAAAAAATGACAGCAATCGGTGCTACCACGGAGTTCAGATATAATGACAGAGCCTGCCACTTGATTTCCCGCTTAAAGGGAACAGGCAAATACACGATTCTGCTTGTTGCCCATGTTGATACAGTATTTAAGAAAGGTGAAGCTGCACGCCGTCCGTTCCGTGTTGACGAGAATAACTTTGCCTGGGGACCGGGTGTGGGTGATGACAAGGCTACTGTTGTAGAGGTTATCTATGGCTTGGAAGCCTTGAAGGCTGCAGGCTTTGATAATTTTAAGGAATTTATTTATTACACTAACGGTGAAGAGGAAGGCGGCAGCAAGACTGCCGAGGATATTGTGGCAGAGCTGTCGCAGAAGTCCGATTTTGCGATTATCATGGACGTTGCCCGTCCAAACTGGGGCATTGTTACTCAGCGCAAGGGCAATGCCAAATATCGCGTTGAGGTTACCGGTAAGGGCGGACACCACGGCAATGCATCCCAATCCTGTGCCAATGCTATTCACCAGCTGGCATATACGATTACCGAGCTGCAGAAGCTTGCCAGCCCCATGCCGGGGAATCCGGAGGATTATACGGCAGCAGCGCTGAAGGCGCGCGGCATTGTTGATGCTGGTCAGTTTATTCCGCAGAATACCGTTAATGTTGGCGTAATCGGTTCTACCAATGATAAAATCAGCGTTATTCCTGGTGATGCCTTCTGCGAGGTTAATATCCGTTGCTTTACGATTGAAGAACAACAGCGCATTGATGCTGAGGTTAAGGCATTGGCAGATAAGGTTGTTATCCCCGGCACCAGCATTAAGATTACCGGCGGCATTGTTACCGGACCGATGCAGAAAACGGCGCAGGCACAGAAGATGGTTGATGTTTATAAGCGTATCGTTAAAGAGGAATACGGCGCTGAGGTAAACGAATGGGTAGCAGGCGGCCTCACCGACGGCAACCGCACAGCGAAGTTCGTACCGACACTGGATGCTTTGGGCGTAGAAAACTATGATGAGCATACCGACCATGAATCTGTAGATTTGAACACCGCAGTTCCCAGAACTACAGCCTTTGCACTGACTCTGGCTGAGCTGGCAGAAACCTTCTGATAAAATTTTAATAATGAGCTGAAAGCTTTCCCCGCGTACTGAATGTGCGTCGGGGAAACTTTTTTGCTATATTCTGACTTTCTGCCGACCTTTATCTGTTTTGCATAATGACTAGACACTGCACTTGTGGTATAATAAAATAGTTAAAATATTACAGATAAGGTGTGATGATATGTCGAAAAAAAGTAATAAATATGCAGGTGATCAGCCTGCCGCTTACGATCCTACAGGTGTAAGCGAGTATCTTGGCCTGGGACGCCCGATTGACTTTGACAAAAAGCCGGTGCGTATTGCTATGATGTGTGCTGTTGCTATTTCCGTTGTGGTAACGCTGTGGAAATGCTCTACCGGTATGGATTCCGGCGCTGCTGTAGTAAGTGCTTTAGGTTATGCTTTATCCTTCCTCTTCAGCTATATGCTGGCTCTGGAGCTTGACCCTGACCGTCAGCTCGGCGGTTTCATCGGCGGCGGTCTGACGCTGATAGCAACTTATTTTATGGGCGAGGGCAATATCTTGGTGATGCTGTGGCTGCTCTTTATCCTGCGTATGCTGAACCGCAGCTCCGGTGACAGACATCGTCTGATTGATAACATTATTATGATTGGCAGTGCTGCCTGGCTCGGACTGCAAGGCTTATGGGTATTCCCGCTGCTGACCGGTGCTGCCTATATTCTGGAAAGCCAAATTCAGGCAGGCTATTTCCGCAGTCTTTATCTGGCAGGTATTTCTCTGGCTTGCTTGATTTTTGCGAAGTATGATACTGTTGCCAATGAGCTGTCTATGAGCAATATTATTATTATGGCACTGGCCTTCATTCTTTTTCTGCCGGAAATCCGCGTGGCAGATTACGTGAAGTCCAAGGGTGATAAAAACGGCAAGCGTCTGCTGCCGAAGCGTCTGCAGACCATGCAGGGTTATTTCTGCATGATGCTGTTCAGTCTGACCTTTTTGCATGGCAATGCTATCGTACCGTCTTTGATGCCGGCTGTAGGTGCTGCGGCAGGCTGCGGTATCTATCTGTTTGTTGCGCTGCTGAAGCATGAAGTATTTTAAAGCTATTCTGGAGGTAAATATCAATGAGTGAAAACAGAAAAATTAAATTTACGACTAATAAAGGTGTTTTCGTTGCCGAAATGTTTGAGGACAAGGCTCCGCTGACTACCAAAAACTTTATTGAGCTGGTAGAAAAAGGCTTCTACGACGGTATTATTTTCCACCGTGTAATCGACGGCTTTATGATTCAGGGCGGTGATCCGACCGGTACCGGTATGGGCGGCCCCGGCTACAAGATTAAAGACGAGTTCGGTGAAGGACTGAAGCATGACGACGAGGGCATTCTGTCCATGGCTAATGCAGGCCCGAACACCGGCGGCAGCCAATTCTTCATCACTCTGGCACCGACTCCCTGGCTGAACGGCCACCATGCAATTTTTGGCAAGATTGTTGAAGGTATGGATGTTGTTCGCCTGATTGGCGTAGTACCGACTGATTTCCGTGACCGTCCGCGCGAAGCTGTGACCATGGAAAAGGTAGAGGTTGTAAAATAAATGGCGGCGTTTGTATATATGCTGCGCTGCAAGGACGGCAGCTTATATACAGGCTGGACCAATGATCTGGAGCACCGTCTGGCAATGCATAACAGCGGACGCGGCGCCAAATATACGCGTGGACGCGGTCCTTTGGAGCTGGTCTACAGCGAAGAGCTGCCGGATAAGGAAGCTGCTTTGCGGCGCGAGTGTGCCATAAAAAAGCTGCGCCGGGAGCAGAAGCTCGCTTTGCTGCAGACATGGCAAGCTCGCATTGCAGAATAAAATTATAAAGATTCAGACAAATATTTGCTTTTCCTGTACATATAGGCTATAATAAGCTAAGTGAGTTTTAGAGGCTCAAATAGTAATTAGGGAGGCCTACAGATGACAGGCAAAGTTAAATGGTTTAATGCAGAAAAGGGCTATGGTTTTATCCAAAGAGAAGGCGGCAAGGACTTGTTCGTTCACTTCTCCGGTATTAAAAGCGAAGGCTTTAAAACCTTGGAAGAAGGCTGGAACGTAGAATTTGACGTTATCCAGGGTGACCGTGGCGAACAGGCAACTAACGTTGTACATGTTGAATAATAAATGCAAGTAAAAAGCTGATGCTAAGGCAGGTAACTGCCGGAGCATCAGCTTTTTTGCTGTTTGCGGGAGGATGAGAGTTCAGTTGGTGACAAAGGAGGATATCACGGAAGCCTTGGTGACAATACCGCAAAATAGTTTGTTCTCGTCAATTACGGGCAGAGGGAAGGGGGTGCTTGCCGAAAGCGGCATAATATCTGCTACGGGTGTATCAAGATTATCTATCACAGGTACATTGCGCAGAATGCTTTTCTCAAAGGTTGTATAGCCGGAAAGCACCTGCATAGCGCTATCCAATGTAATGATACCGATAAAGCGCAGATGTTCGTCAACTACGTAGGCACTGGATACGCCGCTGTTTTTCATATTGCGCAGAGCCACGGCAGCACCGTCGATATTGCGCACTATACATGTCTGTGTGCTCATAACGTTGCGCACAGTAAAAATTTTGCTGGAATCGGCATTGTTAATAAAGCTGCGCACATAGTCATCTGCGGGATTGGTAATCATTTCCTCCGGCGTACCGATTTGCACCATGCGTCCGTCGCGCAAAATGCCGACGTGTGTTCCCAGACGGAAGGCTTCGTTGATATCATGGGTGATAAAAACAATGGTCTTACCGGTTTTTTCCTGAATACGCAGCAGCTCGAACTGTAAATCGTTGCGTACCAAGGGGTCGAGGGCGGAAAAGGCTTCGTCCATCAGCAGGATATCGGGATCGTTGGCAAGTGCGCGGGCGATACCTACGCGTTGCTTCATACCGCCGGAAAGCGCACTGATGCGCGTTTTTTCCCAGCCCTGCAGGCCAACCATTTCCAACATCTGCATAGCCTTTTCGGTACGTTCCTTCAGTGGTACGCCGCGTATTTCCAAACCATAATAGGCATTCTCCAAAACATTACGGTTGCTGATAAGCCCGAAATTCTGAAAAACCATAGCTACCTTAGTGCGGCGCAGCTCCTGCAGTTGTTTGCTGCTGAAATCGGTAATGTTATCGCCTTCAAGATAAACTGTGCCCGAAGTTGGCGGGTTAAGCATATTCAGGCAACGGATAAGCGTTGATTTGCCGCTGCCGGAAAGACCGATGAGGACAAATACTTCGCCTTTTTTGACCGTGAAGTTTATATCAATAAGGCCGGCGGTAATGCCGGTGGCTTCCTGCACCTCAGTGCGGGAAGCACCTTGCTCCAGCATGGACATAGCCTTTTTTTCGTTTTGCGAATGCTCCAGAGGAATAAACAGCTTGTACAGGTTTTTTACCTGCAATACAGGTACAGTCATTTATTTTCCCTCCTTTTTCTTATCTGCCAGGCTTTGCGTCAGGCGGTCAATGATAATCGCAATAATAACGATAGAAATACCGGCGATAAGTCCGCGGCCGGATTCTGTACGGTTAATGGCAATCAGCACCTCCATTCCTAGGCCGTTGGCACCGATCATCGCGCAGGTAACAACCATTGCTACAGCCATCATCATAGTTTGGTTGATGCCTGTCATAATCGTGGGCATGGCCTGCGGAATCTGCACCTTGAACAGAGTTTGCCAACGCGAAGCGCCGAAGGCAGCGGAGGCTTCGACAACGTTGGGGTCAACCTGCTGAATACCGTGGCTGGTTAAGCGGATGACGGGCACAACGGCATAAACTACCGTAGCAAGAACTGCAGGCACCTTGCCGGGACCGAGCAGCATAACCGCAGGAATCATATAGACAAAGGTAGGCATGGTCTGCATAGCGTCAAGCAGAGGACGCAGCAGGCGGTTTGCCAGCCTGCTGGTGGACACAAGAATGCCGATGGGCAGGCCTAAAAGCAGCGAGATGATAACCGAGGAAATAACTACTGCCAGTGTTTCGTTCATCATGCTCCAGTAGCCGAAGGCGCCGATGGCGAAAAGTCCTATCCCGTAGATAATACTGCGCGACAGCTTGCCGGTAAGCACCTTGCCCAAGGCAGCAATAGCGATGATAGTCAGCCACCAGGGAATAAAGTTCAGCAATCGTTCGATAGAAAGAATGCACCAGGTAAGAATATCCTTCACCTTATTGAAGAAGCTGGCGTAGGTGGTGTTGATGTAGTTGACGAAATTGTCGATGGGCTTAGTCCAGTCTACCTGAACTTCTTCAGGAAAGCTAAGAAGCCAGTTGGCGGCGGTCGCGCTGTCACCCTTGAGGGCTTTGTTTATGCTTTGCAGTTTGTCATCGGGCAGCCACTGTGTGAGCAGCTCGGGGTGGCGCTGCATGAACCAAATGGCAGCCTCGTCATAGGTGCATTTGGTATCTGCAATGTGCGCCAACGCTTCCGCGGTGAGTGCGCTGGTGGTGTGATATTTTTGCAGGAAGGCAACAAATTCCGGTGATTTGCTTTGCAGCTGTTTGTTGGCAACGATGCAGACGGGAACAGAGCGTGCCTCCGTCAGGCCGCGCTGAAAGCCGACTTCGTTGTAGGGATCGTCCTGCAGCAGGACCAGGTCCAGCTTGCCGGTGAGCCAGGTCGGCTCGTAGTTGTAGCCTACAATCGGTTCGCCCTTAGTGTAGGCGGCGAGGAAGGCGCTGTTCAGCGCCGCCTCGCTGCCGGAACGGAAGTAGACGTAATTTTTGTTTAAGCCGTAAGCTTCATATTTCAAATAAAGTATCTTATCAATGCTCCAGCCGGGAATTGCGCCGTAAAGACGTCCCTTTGAGGGATCTTCGGGATCCTTAAAAAGATGTGCGTAGCGTGCCAGGTCTTTGACGGTTTTCAAATCCGGAGCGAGTGCTTTGATGCCACGGCTGGCGTCACCCTCAATAAGATAGCGGGGAACATAAAGGCCCTGCTTATCATCATCAAAGTTGATGCCAAGGTTGAGCAGCTTGCCGGTTTTCATGTCAGCTTCAAAGGTAGGCACGTTATCGGTCCACAGCTCCATATGCACATCTACGTCGCCGCGGAGCAGCGCTGTCTGGATGATGGGCGTGGAGCCGCTGATAATTTTGGGAGTGATGTTATAGGCGTGAGTGCCGATGAAACCGGCAACAGCATTGTGGAATTTGACACTGTCCCAGCCGGCGTCGGCAAAAACAACCTCTTGCTTTGCTTGCTCATTAGCGGCGTTGACATTGCCTGCTATAAATCCCAGTGAGGTCAGTATGAGTAAAAAAACGGCCGATAATTTTCGTAACATGGCTTCACCTCCGTCAAAGCAATAAAAAGAAAAATACTCCTCTTAAATTTATTTTACAAAGCGAAAAATCTTCTTGTCAACTGAAAATGCAACAATATACAAAAGAATAACTTTAAAAACTAAAGTTATTGTAAATGCAGAGCTTTGTATAAAGAGAAGTGTATGCGAATATTGGTGAGGATGATAAAACCAATTAGAAGAGTGATTGAGAAATGTCGGAGCTAAGATTAATAGATATAGAAGAAACACCTGAAAGTATTAAATTTTCGTTATGAAGAGAATGCGCACCAAATTTTCCTAAAAGGATTTCAAAAAATGTTGTAGAATTATATTAATAGCTTTTTCTTACGTTTGTTATATAAAGTTGATTTTCCGAAAGGGGGATTTTGAGTGGCGGAAATAGATGTATTAATTAAGTCTGCTTTGTTGCATGACATAGGCAAGATGTGTTTGCGTGCTGATCATAGTTTGGGGAATCATTCTAATGCCGGAGCAAATTTTTTAAAACAGTATATGGATAATTCTCCGGAGGCAGAGCAGGTTTTACGTTGTTTGCGTTTACACCATGCTAAAGCTTTGAAAACAGCAAAACCTTTAGCTGATGATTTTAGCTATATTGTATATGAGGCTGATAATATCGCTGCTGCAGCTGACAGACGCGAGCGTGAAGATGAGGGTGTTGACCGTGGCTTTGATGCACAGTCTTGCTTGCAAAGTGTGTTTAATATTTTTGGAGAACAAACCAGCAATCCGGTTAGCAAATATTATTTACGTGGGCTGAATCCTTCGGATAAATTTAATTATCCGACAACGGAAATGTGCTATGCTTCAGATGACAAGTATGAAGAGCTTGTAAATGTATTGGAAAGTAATTTTCAACGTGCTGGTGTACTTGATATGAGTAATGGCGAACTTTTGCGCATTTTGGAGGATGTTATGAGTTACATACCATCCAGTACGAATAAAAATGAAGTTTGTGATATTTCGCTATATATTCATTCTAAGGTAACAGCAGCGCTTGCCTCTTGTATGTATGAATATTTTTCAGCAAATAAGATTAAAGATTATAAAAAATACTGCTATGACCAATCCGGTAATAGTGAATTTAGAAAACAGGATGCGTTTTTACTTGTATCAGGAGATTTTTCTGGAATACAAGATTTTATTTATACCGTACCAAGTAAGGGTGCTTTAAAATCTCTAAGAGGTCGCTCTTTCTATTTAGAAATTTTTATGGAGAATTATATTGATGAGATTTTACAGCAGCTTGGCTTGAGCAGAGCTAATCTGTTATATACAGGTGGTGGGCATTTCTATCTTTTAGCTGCTAATACCAGTGCTACAAAAGACAATTTGAAGAAAATACAGAATGCCTGCAATGAATGGTTATTGGAAAAATTTGGTACAAAGCTGTATATGGCTATGGGATTTGCTCCCTGCAGTGCTTCTGACTTGCAGAATTCAGGCATGCAACGTAATGTATTTGCTGCTGTAAGTAAAAAATTAAATCAAGATAAGCTATGTCGCTATGATATTCAAAATTTGGCAAAGCTCTTTGATAGTGATAGCAGTTATAATAAAAATCTTGATGGCAGCAGAGAATGCGCTGTTTGCCATATGTCCAGTAAAAAATTAATTGCGAATGGTGATGCAGGTGATATTTGTCCGACTTGCAAAGGGCTATTTCAGTTGGGAGAAAAGCTTTTTAAATCTAATAGACATTTTGCTGTTTTAAGCAAAGCTGGTGGTGAAGAACTGGATTTATTTGGTTACAATAAACCGCTGTTTTTAGCTGTCATGGATGAAAAGGAGCTGGAAGAAAACAACAGTAGCTTGGTACGTATTTACAGTAAAAATAAAGCTTTGACAGGTAGAAATATCGGAACTCGCTTATGGTTAGCTGATTATTACAGTACTAATTATAAAGGTGCTGTTATGGAGTTTGAAGATTTAGCTGAACAATGTTGCGATGGTGGGCATGGTATTAAGCGTTTAGGCGTTTTACGTGCGGATGTAGATAATTTAGGTGCCGCTTTTATCGGTGGCTTTATCCGTTATGGTAAAGAAGAACCGGAAAAATATGCTACATTGTCAAGATATGCTGATTTATCCAGAGATTTAGGTATGTTCTTTAAATTGGCAGTAGGTAAGCTTTGCAGAGGTGAGCTGAATGGCTTTGACAAAATTAATCAGCAGCAATTCAGCTTATATGGCTTACAAAAGCCGGTGCAGAGAAAAGTTCATGTTGTATATTCCGGCGGTGATGATATGTTCATTGTGGGAGCATGGGATGAGCTTATAGAGCTTGCTGTAGATATCAGACGAGCTTTTACAAGGTTTACTAATGGCAAATTGAGTTTTTCAGCAGGATTGGCAATGTTCAGTCATGGATATCCGATAAGCAAGATGGCTGAAATTACCGGTATGTTGGAGAGTGCAGCTAAGAGCAGCAACAAAATGAAAAACAGCATTGCTTTATTTGGCTTTGAAACGGAACAGAAAAATGCGGAAAGCGGTTTATGCTGTGAACATATCTATGACTGGACAACGTTTACCGATAAGGTTTGTAAGGAAAAGCTGCAATTTCTTTTACAACACCTAAATATAGATACTGTTGACAATAATAAATTGAAGGCTGGCAAAGCTATGCTTTATAGACTGCTGAATTTACTGGAAGAAAAGGATGACAACATGAATCTGGCAAGATTTGCCTATACGCTTGGACGTATGCAACCGGAAAAAGCCTCGGTACAGTTGCAGCAGTGCTACAATGAATTCAGTCAGCAGATGTATAAATGGTTTAAAGATGCTGATGCCAGAAAACAGTTACGGACAGCTCTAGACTTAATTATTTATTATATTCGTGATACGAAGGAGGATGCATGATGGTTAATAATATGCGGGAACAACTTGTCAAAGCCGGGTATGCGCAGAATAGCAGACCTAATATGCAGATAAAAGGACAACAATTTGATTTTGATAATTTTGATGTTGTAACTGAGGCAGAAAAAGCAATTAAAGGGCTGCAATATAAAGATAGATACGATAATACTAAAATTGATGTTACCACCTCGCAAATCAGAAAGTTTTTGACAGCAGTAAATGTTGTGCGCAATAAAGTTGACCTTTATAAGGCAAAAAACAAAGGTGCTGAAGCCTTATCTAAAGAATTGACTGCTGAAATTAAATTTTTAAAGGTTAATTTGCTCTATCAGGCCGGAAGAACAGCCGCTGTAAAACAATTTATGACAGTTTCGAAGTTGAATGTTATTATTGATAGTATTGGTGATAGTTTAGCTAGATTTGTGAAATTCACTAAATATGTAGAAGCACTCGTTGCATATCATAAGTTTTTAGGAGGTAAGGATAAATGATGGAAGAACAGAAAAGACAACAACAGCCATTGCAGGGAAAAATTGTTCTGTCCGGTATTTTGCAGGTACTGACAGGTATGCATATTGGCGGAAGCAGTGACTTCGCTCCGATTGGTGCAGTAGACAGCCCCTTTATCCGTGATCCGTTTAGCCATGCGCCCATTATTCCCGGCAGCTCTTTAAAAGGCAAGATTAGAACTTTGCTGGCAAAGATAAATTGTGATGGTTATGTTTTAAATAAGGTTGCTGATGATAATGAAATTGTAGCACGCTTGTTTGGTGCCAGCGGCAAAAATTATGCTATGCCGGCTCGTCTGCAGTTTTTTGACTTGTTTGTAACGGAGGATACTAAAAACAATTTCAATGCTATAGAAACAGACACTTATATTGGTGAGGTTAAATTCGAAAATACTATTAACAGAGCCAGTGGTGTAGCTAATCCACGTCAGATTGAACGTGTACCGGCAGGAGCGGAGTTTGACTTTAAGCTAGTTTATAATGTTGAAAAACTGCAGGATGTACAGGAAGATTTAGAAACATTGGCTGAAGGTTTTGAACTGTTGGCTAACGATTATCTTGGCGGACATGGTTCTCGCGGATATGGCAGGGTAAGATTACATGATATTAAGCTGCGAGCTATTGGTAAGCTGGATATAGATTTAGCAGCCTATGAGGATTTGTTTAAGGATTGATGCATGATGATGTATTATATTTTTACCTTAAAATTTTTGACACCGGTACATTTTGGTGACACTGCCAATGGTGGCAGTTTGGATAAGTTTTCGCTTCAATGCAGTGCGGATACATTATTTGCAGCCTTGTGTAATGAAGCTGCAAATAAAGGGAGTGATGCAGTAGAAACGTTGGTGAAAAAAACAGCAGAAGGGAAGATAGTTTTTTCCAGCTTGTTTCCCTATTGGCGTACTGCTGATAGTGATTTATATTTTTATTTACCCAAACCGTTGCTTAAGCTAGAGCAAGAAGAGCAACGCTCCGCAAAAAGCTTTGAGGAAATCAAACAATTAGCTACTAAGCTGAAAAAGCAGAAAAAATCAACATATATACGTGCTTCGCAGATTAATAGCTTGTTGGAGTCAGGAGGCAGTGATAGACAATTTGCTGTGCCTGAGTTTGCTGCTCCGCTTGTTGCCGGAAGAGTTGCATTGCGTGAGGAAAAACCGCTTCCGTATTATGTGGGCAGCTATGTATTCAGTGAGAACTCCGGCCTGTATTTCATACTGGGTGTTGAGCATGAAGAAGAGTTTATGTTGATTAAGGAGTTGTTGCTTAGTCTTGGCTATAGTGGTATAGGTGGCAAGCGTAGCAGTGGCTATGGTAAATTCGAACAGGCTGATGAGGAATGGGAGTTGTTTGATGATGGTGGTGTTTATGACGATGATACTGCCATCGCACTGATGCTGTATAACGAAAAAAGTAAGCATCAAATGTGCCTTGCTCCTGTTTGTCCCCATGCAGATGAATTGGCAGTTGTTAAGCAGGGAAGCTATAAGCTGATTAAGCGTGGCGGTTTTATTGCCTCATCTGCGGCAAAAGATAATATTAAGCGTAATAGTATTTACATGCTGCAGGAAGGCTCATGCTTTCCTGAAAGATTACGTGGACAAATGCTGCAGCAGACTGTGGACGGTTTAGCACATGATGTTTACCGTGATGGAATAGGAATGTTTGTGGGGTTAAAAAATGAATAGCAAACAATTTGAAACAGCAAAAATGTGCCTAAAGGTAGTTACACCTATAAATATTGCTGACGGTATAGTGTTGGGCGCTAAGGATTATTTGTATGATAGCAGAAGGCAGAAGGTATATTTTTTGAATCTGCATCAATGGCATATGTTTATTTATAAGCATATGCTGTTGGAAAAATATGAAAGCTATCTTGCAAATTTTAGGGATAAACAGAGCTTGTTGGAATGGCTTCGGATGCAGGGATATGATATAGATGATGTACGTACTGTTATAACTTCAGAAGCACAGGCAACAGTTAATCTGATGGATAGCGAAAGGAAGAAAACGCTCAATGATATTAACAGACATATTCAGCAGCCTGATGGAAGTCTATATGTTCCGGGAAGTAGCATAAAAGGCGTGTTCAGAACAGCGATTTTGTATAGTCTTTTGCAGAAAAGACAGGATATTAAGGTTAAATATTGGCGGCAGATTCAGGAAAAAATTAGCAGCAATTATTTTAAACCTTATAGAGATTTCAATAAACTGATCAGTGATTTGGAAAATGAATTATTGCATACTTTACGTTTGGTGGATGGCAATATTCGCAGTAATAATGCGGTCTGCAGCGCAATGCGTGGCTTACAGGTTAGTGATACCTATGCAAGCCGGAATACGCAGACAGCTATTTTACAAAAAGTTGATGGCGGATTTGACAAATTTGGCAAGGCTTCTCCCAAAAAACTTCCGATTTTCAGAGAATGCATGCTTCCCGAAGCAGAGTTATTCTTTGATGTAAAGATTGAAAAGGCTGTTATGAACACCATTGGCATTAACAGCGTTGACGATTTATTGAGGGCAACGCATAGCTTTTTTGCGGCGGTGACAGATTTGCTACAACAGGCGTTTGGAAAAGAGTATCAAGAAGCATTTCAAGGTGTAGCAGCCGGCAATATATTCCTTGGCGGTAATACAGGCTTTTTGAGTAAAACTCTTTTAGCCATGTTGGCTCCGGATAAAGATACTGCCAAAAATACGATCAAGGTATTGCTAGATAAAAGCTTTAAAACTTACAAGCATTTACTGCGTGATAAAGTTATTGCACCGCGTACTCTTAAATGTACAAATTACAATGGAAAGCTGATGCTGATGGGAGTTGCGGAGGTGCGCAAAGTATGATTCGTTCATTGGAAATAAAGTTAGCCGCTCCGACAGGTGCAAAGCTTACGCAGTCTGCCTGCTCATTGTTGCACGGCGTGCTGATGGAGCATATTGACAGCACATATGCAGAGCTTTTGCATCAACAGAGCTTGCGTCCGTATAGCCAGTATCTTTATTTTGATAAGGAACGTGACAGTGTTTACTGGCGCTTGACGGCGCTGAATAAGCAAGCAGATGATGAGTTATTGGGAGCAGCATTTTCACTGCCAGCGACTGTTTATCTGAAGAAAAAACAGATGGAAGTACAACTTGTGAGCAAGGAATATCTGAAGGAAACCAGCTATGCTGAAATTGCAGAAAAATGCTTTGTACAGCCGTTAGCAGGAAAATATTTAAGCTGCAGCTTTTTGACATCCTGCAGTTTTAAGAGCGAAGGGCAATATGTAATTTTCCCTCAACCGCAATTTCTGCTTGGCAGTCTTGTAAAGCGCTGGAACAGCTTTGCTGATAAGGAAAGACTGGATGCGCTTGGATTAGTACAAGACTTGGCACAGGAAACATACGTTGCTGATTATAAACTTAGCTTGCACTCCTTTAGTGTAGATGGCGCACGTATACCGGCATTTAGAGGCTTATATGTGTTAGGCATGAAAAATAATGTGATGTGCAACAGGATTATCGCTATGTTGGGTGAATATGCTAATTATAGTGGTATAGGAATTAAGACTGCCTTGGGAATGGGGGCAGTTCAAACAGCATTGAATGAAAGATTTTGAGTGAAACTGCGCCGCACCGCTTGCAGAGTGGATTTGGAGGGTGTGAGGCAGGTTGTTTTTAGGGCAAGTGGTCTGTTGGTAAGGTTTGCGCCGCAAATGGCGGGCGCAGACCTTATGACAGGCGGACTTGCAGGGACAGGATTTCAGAGATAGCCCCAAATAAGGGGACGGAAACTTACTCGCTTTTACATCTTCACTTTTTTCAAGATTTCAGAGATAGCCCCAAATAAGGGGACGGAAACCTTCTTTTCGTGCTTCCGTTGCAAGATTGTAATAAATTTCAGAGATAGCCCCAAATAAGGGGACGGAAACCGCTGGGTTTTAACTCTTCGATTCTATATGCTTTAAATTTCAGAGATAGCCCCAAATAAGGGGACGGAAACTTACTCGCTTTTACATCTTC
>OGPT01000616.1_pt1 | contig 37792 bp, 26 predicted proteins | sample 1552951 | NCBI WGS metagenome assembly OGPT01 (sample SAMEA2580224, study PRJEB22360) | human gut metagenome | biome: human gut; feature: human-associated habitat; material: faeces | place: Denmark | collected 2008/2010
TGGAGACAAAGATAACAATTTATATATTTAACCCTCAGGGTTATTCATTGATCCCGTTTTTCTTTATCCATATCTTAATAAAGACTAAAGACAGTAACATTTTCAGTGCTAAATCACTATATTGCAAAAAACATAGAAAACAGTAGCTATGAAGATGAAAACTACTAACCCGTTATTCGCAAAGATCAGACTATTTCTTATTGTCCTGACATTGTGCGTTATCGTTACCTGCATCTTTCTGGTCATCATTCATCCGGAAGCATGGATAGCACCAGTATGTGTAATGGCCGTAGCACTATGCATCTTGCTGTATCAGGTATTTGGCACACGTAAGAAATAGGAAGTTTAGATAAAATGTTGCTTTTTCAATTCTTCGGCAACAGCTTCAAGTTCTTTGTACCATTCTTCACCGAATTTACGAATCAAAGGTTCTTTCAGAAATTTATAGACAGGGACATTCTCTTTTTTTCCTAACAGAACCGCAGCCTTGCATACATCCCAACGATGATAATTCACCGCTTTATAAGGTCCGTAATCTCCAATGCGAATAGGATAAAGATGACATGATATCGGTTTATAGAAATCTGTTTTCCCTTCCCGGAAAGCTTTTTCAATAGCACAGTAGCAACATCCTTTCTCGTCATAACAAGTAAAGACGCAGTCTTTGTTATTTACAATAGAAGTTACCAAGTCTCCTTCCTGGTCAGTATATACCACCCCCTGCTTTTCTATCACCGCACGCGCTTCCGGAGCCAGTTCATCCCAGATAACCGGCAACACTTCCTCCAGTTTCATCACTTCATCCAGTTCTACCGGTGCTCCGGCATCTCCCTCAATGCAACATTCACCTTTACAGGCATCCAAGTTACAAAGAAATTTCTCCTGAAGTACATCAAGCGATACAACTACATCATTAATCTGAATCATAAAACTTATGTGAGACAAAAAGGGCGGAGTTCTACTCCGCCCTCCCAGTTATAGAAATCTAAATTACTTAATCAAAACATTCCCGTTCATTTCAGCCGGAGCTTCCAGTCCCATAATCTTCAGGATAGTTGGAGCAACGTCTGCCAGACGGCCATCTTCTACTTTCGCAGCTTTGTTTTCTGTTACGTAAACACAAGGAACCGGATTCAAAGAGTGGGCAGTATTCGGAGTACCGTCTTCATTCAAAGCATGGTCAGCATTACCATGGTCAGCGATAATGATTGCTTCGTAATCCTGTGCTTTAGCGGCTTCGATTACATCTTTCACACAAGCATCAACAGCAACAACAGCTTTTTCGATTGCTTCGTAAATGCCGGTATGACCTACCATATCACCGTTAGCAAAGTTTACTACGATGAAGTCATATTTGTTTTCATTGATAGCAGCCACCAGTTTGTCTTTTACTTCGTAAGCGCTCATTTCCGGCTTCAAGTCGTAAGTAGCAACTTTCGGAGACGGAACAAGAATACGGTCTTCGTTATCGTACGGAGTTTCACGGCCACCGTTGAAGAAGAATGTTACGTGAGCATACTTTTCTGTTTCTGCAATATGGAGTTGATTCAGTCCCTTAGCAGCAAGGTATTCACCCAACGTATTAGAAACGTTTTCTTTATCGAATAAGATGTGTACACCTTTGAAAGAAGCGTCATACGGAGTCATACAGTAATATTGCAGTCCCGGGATTGTACGCATACCAGCTTCCGGCATATCTTGTTGAGTCAATACTACTGTCAACTCTTTCGCACGGTCGTTACGGTAGTTGAAGAAGATTACTACATCTCCTTCTTTGATTGTTCCGTCGAAATTAGCATTTACAATCGGTTTGATAAATTCGTCTGTCACGCCTTCATCATAAGATTCCTGCATTGCCTGAACCATATCGGCAGCTTTCTTACCTTCACCTTTTACTAACAAATCATAGGCTTCTTTCACACGTTCCCAACGTTTGTCACGGTCCATAGCATAATAACGGCCGATGATTGAAGCAATCTTTCCTGCTGACTTTTCACAGTGCGCAGATAGTTCTTCGATAAAACCTTTACCGCTCTTCGGATCAGTATCACGACCGTCCATAAAGCAGTGGATGAATGTATTGTCGATATTATATTCTTTAGCGATGTCGCAAAGTTTGAAGAGATGAACGAGTGAGCTATGTACGCCACCGTTAGAAGTCAGCCCCATAAAGTGAACATTCTTTCCATTTTCTTTTGCATAAGAAAAAGCAGCGACAATCTCAGGATTCTTCAGAATACTATTATCAGCGCAAGCACGGTTGATTTTTACTAAATCCTGATAAACCACACGTCCGGCACCGATATTCAAGTGACCTACTTCCGAGTTACCCATCTGTCCGTCGGGCAAACCTACGTTTTCACCGCTTGCCTGAAGTTGAGAGTGAGGATAAGTAGTCATCAGATAATCCCAGTAAGGAGTGGGAGTGTTGAAGATTACGTCGTCTTTCTTTTGGTCGCCTAATCCCCAACCGTCGAGGATCATTAAAAGGGCTTTCTTACTCATAATATTTCAATATTTAAATTATCACTCTGATTTTCCGGCTGCAAAGGTACAAAAAAGATGATTACCTGAACGTTTAATCTATGTTAAGTTGCAGAGTAAAAGAATACAAGGCTATGGATATTTTCCTTACTTTGTAAGGATAGTATTAAACACGTTCATCAAAAAACTATTATTATGAAAGCAACCTTATTCTGCATTTTACTTGTATTATCGGGCATACTAAGTGCACAAACAATCGACAATCCTCCTTTCAAAGCCCGTTCGGGAAGTATCTCCAACATTACCCGCATAGAACGTACTCCAGAAAGTACACGAGTATACATACATGCTATTTTTCGTCCGCACTGGTGGATTAAAGAAAAAGGAACAAGTTACCTGGAAGATGCAACCACCGGAAAGAAATATAAGTTTAAAGGTGCAGAAGGTATCGAAATCAATAAAGAAGTATATATGCCTGATTCCGGTGAAAAAGACTACGTGCTTATTTTCGAACCCCTGCCTGAAGAAACTCAAACGATCCACCTTCTCAGCCCGACTAATTATGAAGGGAATACATACGATATTTCCTTGATTCCGCAGAAAGGAAAGAATACTCCTCCACTAGCTGCCGTCAAGGGTAACTGGTTCAAGACAGACGGCTCCGGTCAGTGGGAATACGGAATTTACGATTCAATCACGATCATGAATAATCGGATATACACCAATGAAAGTATCCGCAAGAAAGGGAAACGAATTGAGATGACCGTTAAAGACAAACAAAATGGGACTATCCGTACATTGTTGATAACCCCGCAAAAGAGTGGCAACTGTATTATAAAAACAGACCAAACAAATGAATTATCGTATACCCGCCAAAAGGCTGCCATAAGCACAATAGAGCCGGACAATGGTTTTCAACAGTTCTTCCGTAAAGATACCGCCTGTCTGCAAGGATATATCGATGGCTACGACCCGCGTTTGGGATTCGAGACAGGACTTGTTTATCTATCAAATGAACTCACCCGTGAAGATTATCCTACTGTTGTGCAAATAGATAAAGACGGAAGTTTTACATGCAAGTTCGTTATTCATCATCCGGTAGAGCAATCATTAACCCTCAACAATGACTGGATTCCATTCTATATTGAGCCTGGACAAACTCTCACCATGTACATTGACTGGGAAGCAATCATGGCTCGAAGCCGTGCACGCGATCATTATTTTCCGATTAACAATATAGCATATATGGGACCGACAGCTCCCTTCTCCTATATACTATCCGATTTTAGCAAGTCTATTCCTTATCGGTACGAAGATTTATCCAAATCACAAAAGACACTTACTCCCAACCAATACAAGGAACACATGAGACCTATCATCGCACAATGGAGAGATATTGCCGATTCCGTATGCCGGGTCTACCACCCCTCCCTGAAGGCAGTTTGCCTGATTAAAAACAAAGTAAAACTGCAAACAGGAAATGCATTCTTCGATTTTGCAATGAGCAGGGATTATTATGCCAAACAAGATACGGCCAATCAAGCCTTGAAAGTAAAGGAAGATGATTCGTATTACGATTTCCTAAAAGAGATGCCACTTGACGATAAAACAATTCTCGCAGATGAGAAAGCGGACATCTTCACCAATCGCTTTGAATTTATGGCTCCCCTCCGAAAAGCTTATTCGGACGAAGTCGAAGGATCGGTGGAGATTCCTTTTACTTACCCAGAAAAGCCTCTCTTGACATTCCTGAAAGAAAAAGGAGTGAAACTTAATGCTGAACAAGAAGCGATAAGGCAAAAACAGGAAAAACTTGCCGGACAAGAAATAAAAATAACGCTTGCAGAACTTCAAGAAGATGACAGGAAGACCAGTGCTCTATTTAAACAAGAAGAAAAACTGGTAAAAGAATACATGGACTATATCAATAAACAGAAACCTTCTCAAAAAGAAAAGTCACAGCAAGAAGAAGATAGGGCCAGCATAGCAATGGAACAGAAATATGAAGAGAAGAAAAATGCCATTATCGCCCGACTATGCAATACTCCCAATCCTCTGCTCTGGCAAATAGCCAAGGTACGCCATCTCACTTATGACCTACAAAATATACAAACAAAAACAATTGCCCGTGAATATATAGACAGCCTCAAGCAAGAATTTACTGCCCCCTTCTTAGTTGCCGAAACTGAACAATTGTTTGAAAATGCTTATCCTTCGGAAGATGCTAAATCATACCAACTCCCGGAAGGCAAAGCAACCGACATTTTCCGCAATATCATCAAGAATCATCCGGGCAAAGTACTATTTGTTGACTTTTGGGCCACTAGCTGCGGGCCTTGTCGTAGCGGAATAGAAGCAACAGCAGACTTGCGCAAGAAGTACAAAGATCATCCGGAGTTCCAGTTTATTTATATCACCGGAGAAAGAGAATCTCCGGCAGGAGCTTACAAACAATATGTCGAAAAGCATCTGAAAGGAGAAGCAAGTTATTATGTCACCGGAACGGAATATAATTACCTCCGCCAACTTTTCCATTTCAACGGCATTCCTCATTACGAACTCGTAGAGAAAGACGGCAGTATATCCAATGAAAAATTAAGTAGTTACAGTATCGGACAATATTTGAAGAAACGTTTCGGTACTTCCGAACCTTCGGAAACAGAGCAGCACGCAGAGTAAGTACGGACTGCAAACAATAGAAATTCGAAAAAAACGGTGCAAAAGAATGGAAGCCAGCTTGATTTTCCGTACCTTTGCACCGCTTTTACATTAAAATCATAGAAATATGGACGATTCAAACCCGCGAACGTGCACAACTAGTATTAATTAAAGCGAACAGAGTCATTGAAGTCTGATGTCTCTGCTCGTGCTAAACAAACGAAAGGAGACAATAAGATGAGAACGTATCTTTATTGTGAGGCCGGCTTTGTGGAAAAAGCACAATGGCTTCCTAATAGCTGGGTAAACGTAGTATGCCCGAACAATGATGACTTTGAATTTCTGACTAAAACACTCAACGTACCCGAATCATTTCTTGATGACATAGCCGACACGGATGAACGTCCGCGTACGGATACGGAAGGTAACTGGCTGTTAACGATCCTGCGTATCCCTGTGCAAAACAAGCAGAACGGAAGCCTGCCTTTCGCCACTGTACCTATCGGCATAATCACAAACAACGAGATTATAGTATCCGTATGTTACCATAACACCGATTTACTACCGGATTTCATCGAACATACCCGTAGGAAAGGTATTGTAGTCCGTAATAAACTCGATCTGATTCTCCGGTTGATTTACTCTTCCGCCGTATGGTTCCTGAAATATCTGAAACAAATCAATATAGATATCAGTGCAGCAGAGAAGGAGTTGGAACGCAGCATCCGTAATGAAGACCTACTCCGTCTGATGAGATTGCAGAAAACCTTGGTTTACTTCAACACCTCCATTCGTGGCAATGAAGTGATGATAGGTAAACTTAAGACTATTTTCCAAGATACGGATTTTCTGGATAAAGAGTTAGTGGAAGACGTTATCATCGAATTGAAACAAGCACTCAATACGGTGAACATTTACAGCGACATTCTCACTGGGACAATGGACGCCTTCGCCTCCATTATCTCAAACAATGTGAATACTATCATGAAACGTATGACCAGCTTGTCTATCGTCTTAATGCTCCCTACATTGATTGCCAGTTTTTATGGCATGAACGTAGATATTCATCTGGAAGAAGTGCCCTTTGCTTTTTCTTTGATTGTACTCTTCTCTATCGGATTGTCCACGCTGGCGTTTGTGATATTCAGAAAGATCAAATGGTTCTGATCTTTCACTTAACATTATAGAATATTACCTTTACCGTTACAGTATTACTGAGACGATAAAGGTAATATCTATTAAATCCTCAAAACAATCTTCCTATTCCAACGAAAGATACTCTATAACAGGGAGCCATTCTGTATTATCACATCCATTATCTCCTCTCATGGATACCATAAACTGAACTTCATCTCCTTTATTGACCGAAACCGTATTAGTTCCCATATCTACAAAATTTTGATTGGAGCTTTCTATTGTCATACTCCAAAACGGAATCTGATAGTTCTTTCTGACAGATACATCAACTCCGTCTCCACAAGTACCCGGACGACGTACCTTTCCACGAACCAGAATTTTACCCGAAGCTGGAGCCTTCCATATCAAAATAGGTTGTTTATTGACATCCGGGTGCATAGCAGCAGCCATTTGTGGGAAGTTACGTACAGGATTAGTGTCCGTACGTTGCCAACCAATGTAACAATATGTGTCAACATCCCAAAAATTACGGGAACTATTCCACAAAAGTTCTTTCATCTCACTGCCATCCAAATATTTATAATACCAATTGAAACGTCCTTGCTCACTACTGAATCCACTAAACTCTGTTGAAAAATCCCAAACTTCACCTACCCATGTTCCATTCTTCAAATTAGGAGACACATTTATATTACTTGTATAAACATTTGTCGTCACTTTATCTTCAGCTAAAGAAAGGCCTTCACTATTTCTCACATTTATAAAATCCACACCAGAAACTTCCGCTTGAGTTGTTCCATAAATGATACCTCCAAGAGTTCCTCCATAATTAATGTACACATCTTCAATTCTGACATTTCGTATAGTTCCTGTCCCTTCATCTACTACAAAACGAAACAGACTATTCTGAGGAACTTTCACATCTACACGAATATCCTTATAAACGACCCCATCGACTACTCCCTCATTATGAGGTTCAATAGCCATTACAGCTTCCAGCTGCCACACATTCGGACGTGAAATATTAAGAACATCTATCCTCTCATACCGAATATTACGAATGTCCTGATTGGTTTCATAACCTATTGTCATGGGATTAGAGGAATCACACCAAACTACACAGTTTCGAAAAGTTACATTCTCACAAGTTTGAGGGACGGGCATTTCGTTTATAAAATCTCTTGCCTTGACAGCCAATATATCATCATGCCCCCGAAAAAAACTATTCTCAACCAGTACATCATGGCAACCCGTTATATCACAGCCATCCGAACTCATCCCATGAGATATTGTATGTACATTATCTATATGTATGTTATTACTTTGATACATGGCAATAGTCCAAACTTTAGGATGCATCACATTAATACCTTCGATTTTAATATTATTACTTTTCTTATTAATACAAACAATACGTCCTTCATCCCCCAAGCTAGTCAGATGTTCTCCACAAATCACACCACGCCCGCGAATAGTGACATTCTGAAGTTCCACCCCATAAAAACGACCATATACAAAAGCTCCTCCTGCAATATAATATATTTTATTACTTTCGAGTTTATAAAATTTATGCTCATAAACTCCAGGAGCAAAATATACGACATTAGGGTCATCTTTCGAAGGAGCATCTATTTCCGGAGGGTTAGCAAAAATATAAAGATTCTTAGTTGCACTACTACCATTTTCTGAATCACCATTGATCTTAACAAAATATTGTCCCGGCTCACGAATAGCAAAAGAAATCTCACTACCATTCACTTTAGGAACTATTTGTGCTCTTGACGGAAGAATCTCAACAGAACTAACAGAATAGTTAGGTTTTACTTTTATCGCAACCGAACCTTTAAAATCGAAATAAGCATATTCAGGATATACGCTTCCATAATCACCTCCGCCTGTGGCTTCCGTACGATAAACAAAACAAGACTGATCGTTCACCCAAACAGAATGGTCCATTCCAATTACATTCTGTGCCAAATTGCCAGGAGCCGGATATAATTGAAGATATTCAGTCTCAACCGGTTCGTCACCATCATTGTCACTTCCACCATTTCCTTCATTGTCTTTAACCGCTTTATCGCTACACCCTGCTAAAAACAGAATGGTAGACATTGCGATAGAAACAAATATATCTAATATATGTACCATAATACTTTTTTAATATTACAAGTTAATTCTTATATTACTATTTCATCATATAAAATTTTAAAATACCACCTTCCATTATATCTTTATGCGAAATACTATTTCCAGTCAGTTCTTTACCGTTCAGTTCTATCTTTCTCACATGAATATTTTCAAGAGAGTAATTCACGGTCTCAACAACAAATCGCTTATTATTTTCCAATTCAATTGTAATTCTCGGAAGTTGTGGAGCACCCAAAATATATTCTCCGCCGCAAGGATTTACCGGATAGAATCCCATAGCAGAAAAGACATACCAAGCAGACATTTGTCCACAATCATCATTACCACAAAGTCCATCAACACGATCAAGATATTTTGTCTTACAAATATAATTCACCAGTTCTTCCGTCTTTGAAGGTTTACCAGCCATTCTATACAGATAAGCCACGTGATGACTAGGTTCATTCCCATGAGCATATTGCCCGATCAGGCCGGTCACATCCGAAGAAAAACCTTCATTATGCACCACTTCTTTCAATATAAAAAGAGAATCCAATTTAGTAATAAATGCATCTTCTCCTCCCAACATATTAATCAAACTATCAGGCTCGTGCTGAACATGCCATGTATATTGCCAGGCATTTCCTTCTGTATAATCTCCTCCAGAAGTGCTCTCATGTGATATAACTAATTTATCAAACGGTGTCCGCCAGTTTCCTTTTGAGTCCTTCGGCCGCATCAGACCGGCTTCTCTGTCAAATAAGTTTTTATAGTAACCAGCCCGTTTAGTAAAGAAACGGTAATCATCTTCTTTACCAAGAGCTTTAGCTAATTGTGCGGCACAATAATCATCAAAACATGATTCCAATGTTCTCGACACACTCTCATCTTTTATGATATCAAACGGCAGATATCCATATTGATCATAAACATCCCAATTTGATTTAGGCAAATTTGTAAGCAAAGATGTTCTTATAGCAGAGTATGCTTTCTCCACATCAAAACCACGGAAACCTTTCAGATAAGCATCCACAATAACAGGCACAGCATGATTTCCAATCATAGTGTAAGTTTCTCCGCCCCACAAAGCCCAGATTGGTAAAAAGCCTTGTGTATCAAATTGCTTTAACATAGAATTCACAAAGTCATTTACTATTTCAGGCGAAACAATAGTATATAATGGATGCGCAGCCCTGTAAGTATCCCACAGAGATAACGTACTATAAAATGTTGGTTGGTCAGTATCAGCTATATTGTTAGGTTGAATAAATAATCGATACATTGCCGTATAGAATATTCTTTTCTGTTCAGTCGTACCTTTCACATTTATTCGCGATAAAAACTTATGCCACTCCTTATGAGCCACTTGCTTGACTGCATTGAAATCCCAACCGGGCAATTCAGTTTCCAGATTTCTCTTTGCACCTTCAATACTAACTGACGAAAGCGCTACCTTCACCAACAGCTCCTCCCCCTTCTTCAAATCAAAATCAAGTACATAACGCGGAGCTTGTTCCCGAATATCACGTAAAGGAAGCTTATGCTTTTGTTTGTAAGGCCTATTAAATTCAATCGTATAATAATAACAACGCTCAATCCAAGATTTAGTACGAGCAAAGCCTACAATGCGGGTCGACGATTCGAAAAGTTGTTCCGCATTCAGCACATATTGATGAAAAGTATTTTCATCACCTACCATTCCATTTTGAAAATCAATCAGTAACCGAGCCGAATCATTAGTATTAAAAGTATAACGATGTATCGCAACATGCGGGCTAGCTGTCATCTCGGCATTCACCTCATAATCATCGAGATATACCATATAATATCCCGGTTCAGCAAACTGGTTCTTTTTCTGATAACCACTAGCATATTCTTTCTGCTCCATATCGCCCGTATATGGCAACATCAACAAATCACCCAGATCAGGACAACCGGTACCATTCACTCGTGTTTGAGAAAATCCATAGAGTACTGTATCTTTATACTGATACCCTCCTGTATAGTCCCACGAACAATTACCACTTTGTGGTCCTACTTGAATAAGCCCAAACGGAAAACAAGCATTCGGAATGCAATGCCCAAACTCAGCTGCACCGACAAACGGATCAACGTACTGAGTATTACTCTCGACGTTTGAATGTACTGAACAAGCACTCAAACAAAAAGATAAAGAGAAAGCAGATAATAAGTTCTTCATAATTTTAATGTTTACGGATCATTGCTGCATATCCCCCTCCAGATACCATTTGAACGGGTAATACAGTATTCTTATTCACTTGTATCGTTTCTATTGAGAAATCTTTAGCATTACGCGTGGCATTTATGCCATCTTTCCAAATCTTGATTTGATATTCTCCTTCAGGTAAAAAATCAAGTTTTATAGAAAGCTCCCGAGAGTCTGAATTTGTCATACACCCAATATACCATTGTCCATCAAACGCCTGTCTTGCTATTGAAACATATTCTCCAACTTTACAATCCAACGGAATAGTCTGTTTCCAGACAGTAGGAACTGTTCGCAGAAATTCCATACATTCTGGTTCTGCAAGATATTTTGTAGGACTATCCGACAACATTTGTAACGGACTTTCATACACAACATACATAGCCAATTGATGACAACGCGTACCTATGCTCATCGGTTCATTCCAATTAGGATACCATTCCTGTTTATGAGCGTTCTCCATCGCACCTGGCGTATAATCCATAGGTCCTGCAACCATACGATTAAAAGGCAATATCAGATTATGGTCAGGATTAATAGCTTTATCACGATCGCCTTTACACTGTTCCTGCCCATAAACACCTTCAAATGTCACCACATTAGGATACGTGCGATACAATCCCGTAGGTTTATAGCAACCGTGAAAATCGACTAACAATTTATACTTAGCCGCTTCTCTGGAGACTCTCGTATAAAAACCAACCATTTCCTGATCATCACGGGACATAAAATCAACTTTTATGGCTTTAATGCCCCATTTCGAAAATTGTTTCAACGCCTCATCCAGTTTCTCATCTAGCCGTACCCATGTACACCATAAAACAAGACCCACATTCTTAGATCTGCCATACGCTGAAAGTTCATCCATATCAATATCCCGGGAAAGCTTCATGATATCAGACAAATCATACCATCCTTCATCCAGCACTACATACTCAAGCCCGTTCGATGCTGCAAAATCAATCAAGTATTTATAGGTTTCAGTATTCATCCCAGCTTTGAAATCGACTTTGTAGATATTGCAGTTATTCCACCAATCCCACAACGCCTTTCCCGGTTTCACCCATGCAAAATCATCCTTTGCCGGAGTTGCAAGCTGATAAACAAGTGTATTGTTCAACAAGTCCTTATCTTCTCTTGCAAGAGCTATCACCCGCCACGGGAACTCTGTCGGTGAAGAATACCAAGCTATAAAATTCTCCCGAGAATGTACGTATTCATCCCTGTCCCCTTTTATTTCCTTCTCTTTCGGATAATGAGGAAAAATAGCCCTTAGTTTTCCTCCTATCGAACTTTCAAGCCACATACCCGCATAATCCAATAAGTTTGCTTCCGTTATTAACACTTTTACCCCATTGATATCAAAAAGGACAGGAAGACAAGCTAGTTTTTTAGCTCCCAAATTCTCTAAAGTACATTTCGTAAACTTTGGTTCATTACCTGAATAAAAACTTTTTTCTCCCGGATACCAAACAACATCTTTCTTATTGAACATAAATTCGGCAACTTCATCCGTGACCTTATATTCACCCTTTATATTAGATAACCAACGCCACGAAACGCCGTTATCATACGCCCGCCATTCCAAAGAAATACGATCGGAAAAATCTATTCGTAGTTGATTATATATATCAGCTATCATTGAAGCCTTTTGGGATACCACCGGATGTAGGACAGTATTTACAGATGAACGGCTTACCTTTCTTACCTTTAATCTTTTATCCGCAGACATATCTGTCAAAAAAGCAATCTTCGCCTGCTTAACAATCGATTTTCCATCCATTATCACATTGAAACCAATCGAATCCGATATCCCAATTGTTACTGATACCCGGTGATCCGGCGAATGCAATATATAATCTTTGGCAAAGGTTCCAGTAGACAGCATTATCAAGACCAATAACGCAGAGGTTCGCAGATATATTTTTTTTCTTCGCATAATCCATTTTTTTGTGGAACACAAGGTACAGAAAATACCTCTATACCTTAGTGTTCCGATGTTTATCATTTTATTTTGTTCTAGCCAATCTTAATCCTGTAGGCCACGCCCTTTCACTAGGAGGCTGTACCCAACGCGAATATGTCAGATATACGGTTCCACCCCAATTCCAAATAGAACCACCACGTTTTATCTTGGCATACTGTCCCCATTGAACAGGAATATCATTCGGATAATTCTTCGGAGTTTCCGTATATGCAGTATGCCATTCCCAACAGTGCTCTGCTACATTACCGTTCATATCATAGAAACCTAAGCTATTCGGTAGTTTAGTTGCAATTTTCTTCAAGCTGTCAGTAGTACCTTCGATCCATCCATATAACTGAAGTTCTGAATAATCATCGGTTCCTGCATATTTCGTTCTGTGCTCTGCACCGCCTCCGGCTGCATATTCCCATTCTGCCTCATTAGGCAAACGATATCCTTTAGCGTTCCAATCACACACGACACGTTCTTCAATATTATTTTGGTATATCCAATTATCCGGGTCTGTTTCTCCGTTAATAGAATAACATGGAGACAATCCCTTCAAAAAACTCAACTTGTTACAGAATACGATAGCATCATACCAGGTTATATTCGATACGGGATAATAATCATCCACTGGTGAAGGACAATCCGTACAAGTAGGATTGTAATTCATCACTTCTACCCATAACTTCTGCGTGGTTTCCACTTTTGACAAATAAAATGCCGGAACGCTTACCAGAAATGTAGGTCCTGATTCATTTCCATCATTGCCTCCCATTAGGAAAGTAGCGGACTCCATTAATATCATATCCAATCCATCATCCACATAAGACGGAGTAAACAAAATCTCATTTCCATATTGTGTACCAATCTCATTAGTTGCATAAGCTCGTACATGATAAACTTTACCAGCCTGCAATCCGGAAAGTTCACTACTAAACGCTCCCATTCCTGCCCCATCTACAGTATAATTGTCAGCTAAAGTAGGTTCCTTTGTAGTAGACCAGCAAATCCCTCGGGCTGTGACAGCCGCTCCTCCATCCAAAGTAACATTACCTCCAGATTTTGCAGTAGTAGATGTGATATCCGTTACAGATAAAGTTGATAATGTCGGCAATACAGGCTGTATAGTAGAGAATGAAATTTCCTCTCCATAAGCAGTTCCCGCAAAATTAGTTGCATAAGCACGCAGATAATAGGTTACTTCCGGAGTCAGTCCTGTCAATGTGCTGATAAATTCACCTGTGCCTGTTCCGTCTACAGTCTTATTATCTTCAATAGTAGGATTATGATCCGTAGACCAACAGACACCACGAGCAGAAATGACATCATCACCATCCTTTGTGACATTTCCACCACTGATCGCAGTAGCACCAAAAGCATTAGTCACATGTGCCGATACAACAGTTGCCAATGTCGGATTCTTTGTCGTTATGGTATATTCTTCACCATAAACCACGCCTTTCTCATTAGTGACAAAGGCACGTATGTTATAGGTTTTACCAGGAACCAGCCCTGTGATAACATGTTGGAATGTCCCTTTTCCTGTTCCACAAAGTTTCTTGTCATTATCAGTTGTCGGGCTTTCAGTTGTAGCCCAGCAGACTCCCCTTTCTGTTATATTTCCACCTCCATCGGACATTACGTGTCCGCCAGCCAATACAGATGTGGCTTTGATATCCGTCGGAGCCACAGTCATGATCCGAGGAAGCATTACAACTTCCGAATTATTTTTCTCGTCGTCACAAGCGTACAGACAGAGTAATCCTGCTATGCATACCAGCAGATGATATATTTTTGTTTTCATGTTGTTTATTCTCCCGTATTGATTGTTACTTCCATTACTTCACTGTAATTGACATATCCGTTTGTCTTGGCTCCGATCCTGAAATAAACCCTGTTACCATTTACCTGTATTTTATACTTATTAGTTTGATAAGTATTATCTGTTGCTAAATTAAAAGTAAATGTCCCATTCTCACTACCAGTACTTTCCGTTAGTTTCCGGCTATAATGGCTACTTACATCATCAACCAACTTCTGATAATCCCAATAAGCATATACCTCCGTCAATTTATAAGCCGGATCGTTCTTACTCACCTTGTAGCTTAAAGTAACTACTTCTCCATTCGCTTCAGCCGATGCTTCGATACGAGAATACGGAATAACAATAATATCCAGTTTCGTCTGTCCTTTTACTGTGGTTGTATACTCTCCTACAGTTTGAAACGGACCGGTTGCAGTAACAGAATAATCACAATTAAAAACTTTTGTATTAGCATACGATCCATCCTGCTTAGCGTAAAACCCTACAGGCTGTGTAGCTTTTGTTCCAATCTCCATGATTCTAATAATCGTTCCCGTTGAACCTTCTACCGGCAATGGCACAGGTTTACCCGTCTGCTGATCAATGATTAACCCATACAATCCACCATTCGGTGCATCATAATTATCCTTTTCACATGCTGCCAGTATACCTCCTATTAGAACAATGATTCCTATTAAATATTTAGTTTTCATAACTTACAAATTGAGTTTAGTTTAGAAATTCCGGATTCTGAATCAAACTAGGATTTGAATTCATATCATTTCCTGAGAATTTAGTATAATAGTTTTTCTCTGTAAAGACACGCTGCCGTTTAGGCAAATCATTAGCAACTTCAAACACGTACTTTCGAATACGCAAATCAAAGAAGGGATGTAGCCCTGCCCCACGGAAACCGTTAAGACCACCCTGCTCTACCGGTAGATGTGCAATACGCCACCTTTTCATATCCCAAAAGCGATGCCCTTCAAAAGCTAATTCCACCTGACGTTCGTGCCTTACTTTCTCCACATCCACTACCGCAAAAGGAGTTACCACTCCAGCCCTATCCCGTATTTTTTTAATAGCCTCAAAAGCTTCAGTCTGGTACTTACCCATTTCCACAGCAGCCTCAGCTAGATTCAGATAGACTTCAGCCAATCTGAAAATCGGGAAAGATGTTTCGGTCTTGCCGAAATCCCATTGTGCTTCAGTCTTCAGATTCTCATTGACAAACTTACGAATATTGAATCCTGTTTTCGAAGCATCTCCTGTATATGTACCTCCATCTTTACCAAAAATGGTATCTTTACGTTGTGTTTCAGGATCAATATATGTCTCCAACAAGTAAGAAGGACCGGGAGCGCTTTGGGCATAATATTTGGAACCATCTTTCAAAATCAATCCTCTTTGAAACTGCATTGTTGAGCCCAACAAAGAAGAACCCGGTACATAAATGGAAGCTAAGAATCGAGGATCTTTCCCTTGAAACATTTCATACGTTGTTTCGAATGACTGTCCAATATCTATCTTTCCTTCCGAACCATCCTGATATTCAAAAGCTTCGACCATTTCAAAAGTAGGAGTGATGGATCCCCAACGGCAATAAGAATAAGGCAAATGTTTCTTATCGTATGAATTTCCCAATCCCGTAGCTACGTCAAAAAGTTTCTCGAAGATGTATTCTCCATTATCTTTTGTAACGAACAATTTATTAAAATTCTGTTCCTTGTCCGGTATCTGGTTAAATAATTTGTAAGGTCCTTTTTTAATAATAAAATCCGCAGCATCATAAGCAATTTGATAGAACTCATCTGCCTTAGAACTTTCAATACCAGTAAGTTTACCCAGTCCCACTTTACCATATTTAGCAATAGAACCAGCATATAACGCAGCACGTGAACAAAGGGCCAAAGCAGCATATCTCGTCACTCGGGCTTTTTCAGTAGTTCGCACCTCGGGTAATGCTTCGGCAGCCTCTTTACAATCCTTGATAATAAATCGAAAAATTTCTTCTTCCGTTGAACGGGGAACTTCCAATTCAGCTAACGATTCTTTACCCGTATACTGCTGCGGTTTATCAATAAGAGGTACACCACCATATCTTTTTACCAAAGTAAAATAAACCCAAGCTCTCAAGAATTTGACTTCACCAATTGTTGTTTTCTTCTCATCCTCATTCATCGGAGCATCGATTATTTTCTCCAGAAAGTCATTGCAATTTCTTATCAGTCGATAAGATTCTGGATACACGGAACGTACATTTCCTTCTCCTCCCTGATCCCCCTGAATATAAATGTAATTACCTAAAAATTCATCCGGATACTCAAAAACTGCATTATATTGATCAAAAGCAGGTTCTTTCTGAAATCCCGCCGTACATTCATCCGACATGGCAGACAGGTCCATGCTACGCCATGAGTAGTCTCCATAGAAATAGCTAAAGTCCTCAATAATCATACTATTATACATATTTGCAAGTATGCCCGTTATAGCTGCCGGATCGTTCCAAACATCCTTTGGAAGTATTTTATTGTTCGACTTTATATCACTGAAAGAGTCCATACAACCTGACGTTGAAAAGAGTACTGCCGCCGTAACAATTATATTAATCCATTTATTCTTTTTCATACCAGATAGTGTTTTTAAAATGATAAGCTTAAACCGAAATTATACATCTTAGCTTGCGGATAATACCATGCATTAGAGTTATTATTTTCCGGGTCGATATTCTTCATTAACCAACCTTTGGTAAATGTCAGCAGATTACTGCCATTAAAGAATACTCGTATCTTATCGACTCCTATCTTTGAAGTCAGGCCCTTAGGAACAGTGTAGCCTATTTCCAGATTCTTTAACCTCAAATAATCCGCATCCAATAGATAATATGAATTTACCTTTTCGTTATTGGCAAATCCGGCCTTCCGCACCGGCGGTAATTTACCAATAATCCATTCACTCGCAGGATCTTTTGAATCAACGCGGTGAGAACGTTCTATCCAGATAGCCATACCGTTACTGTTTCCTTCATTCATAAAACTCTGATAAAATGCAGAGCCCAACTGAATTTTATGTCCTCCGGCTCCCTGAAACAATACATTTACATCAAATCCTTTCCAGGCAGCAGTCAAATTTAACCCGAAATAAATAAAAGGCGTATTTCCTAATCCGATAACAGAAACATCATTATCGTCAATAATGTTATCACCATTCAAATCTTTATACTTAAAATCCCCTGGTAACAAAGATTTGTTTCCATTACTATCCTGAACAGGAGAATTTAGTATTTCTTCGTAATCTCGGAATTGACCAATCATTGTATATCCCCATGTGAGATCTTTATTACGATCATTCGAGTTATTACGCCAGTTTGTATATTTATTAGAATCCGGTGCACGCTCCACATACTTATTACGACTCCGGGTAATAGTAGCATTTGATTTCACTCCGTATGTAAAATCCCCTATTGTATTATTATGTCCCAATACCAATTCAAAACCTCTAGTCATATCCGAATTTAAGTTTTCTTCCGGCAATTCAGTTCCGAAAGAAGTAGGCAAAGTAAGATTCCGACGTGCCATAAGTCCACTGCGATCACGTCTAAACATATCAAACTCAGCAGTAAACAATCCATTAAGAATAGAAAGTTCAAATCCTATATTAGCTATTTTAGACTCAAACCAAGTAAGATCCGGATTGGCAATACCGCTCGAAGATAATCCGATAGTCGTTACATTCTCTGTAAACAAGTATTTGCCACTCGGATAATAATATCCTTCGAGATATTGGAAAGGAGAAAAACCTCCCTGATCACCTACCACACCGTAAGATGCACGTAACTTAAAATTACTAATAAAGGAAATGTTTTCCTTAAAAAAGGACTCTTCCGAAATTCTCCAACCAATAGACACTGAAGGAAAAGTGCCCCAACGTTTATCGGGAGCAAAAGTACTGGAACCGTCATATCTCAACACTCCTTCAATCATATATTTATTCGCATAAGCATAATTCACACGACCGATCAATGCCATTACCAGACTAGAACCTTCCGTTCCACCATTATTCTGTTTCAGATCGTTACCTGCATTTAGAACAGGCAATGAATTTATCATAAACTCCCGGAAACCCGTCATCCACTCATAACTGGGGTTAGTTGCCTGATACATAGCCATAGCTGAGATATCATGTTTCCCAAATGTACGAGTATAGTTTAATGAAAATTGCATATCCTTGGTAATATTATTCCCCATTTCCTGATTCAACTTACCTACCGTAGAACCGACTTCTGCCTTTACTATCTCACCGGATTCTGTCGGTTCATAAGTATAAGGGTCTTTGGGATTAAAATTTTTATTTTTATAATTCCTGAAATCGTAACTCATTTTTGCTTTAGCCTTCAATCCTTTCACCCAAGGAATCTCCCAATTTATATCAAGACTGCTATTCAGGTATCTCTCATCAAAAATGCCCTGCCCATATTCTTTGAAGGTAGAACGTAACGGTCCAACCGGTTCATCAAAATAATAAGGGCTTCCGAATGGCTTTGCCTGCTGTATACTTTGAAAAACGCCACTACCACCAGACACATTACGACGATCAGACTGTGCTGTCAGCAATACATCTACGTCTAATCCTTTAGCCAAAGTTGTTCCGATATGCGCATGCATACTATATCGACGATTATTCCAGTCATTAGATCTAAAATAAGACTGTTGGTCCATTACTCCGGCAGACAAATAATATCTGGCATATTCATTCCCTCCCTTTACACTGAAATTATGAGAAGTCTCCGGAGCATTATCTCGTGTGATCGCATGAAGCCAGTTCGTACTTTTATAGAATTCACCATCACCTGTTCTGAACTTCTCCATTTTCTCCTCATTATATACATCTGCCAAACCAATATTATTGGCGGCTTCATTGGACAACATAGCGTATTGATAAGAATTATACACCTCCGGATAACGGGTCATACGTTGGAAACCATACCAACCGGAATATTCAAACTTAGGTTTGCTTTCAGTCCCTTTTTTAGTAGTCACCAGAATAACGCCATTTGCACCTTTACTACCATATACAGCCGCAGAAGCATCTTTCAATATACTGATTGATTCCACATCGTTCGGGTCCAGTTTTGCAAAACTACGTTCTACCCCGTCAACAATAATCAGCGCATTGCCAAAACCACGAATATCCATCTCCGGAATATTCTCCCCAGGAGCACCCGAGCGTTGTACGGCTCTCAGGCCGGGAAGCCTTCCTACTAAGGTATTGGCAACACTTCCCGTTTTCACGGTTGTCAGCTCTTTAGAAACAATATTGGCTACTGATCCTGTAATGGAAGCTCGTTTTTGCGTTCCATACCCCACAACAACGACTTCATCCAAATTCTCCGAATCTTCCGATAACATCACCACAAGATTTTTTTGTTGTCCTACTGTGATTTCTTTAGTTTTATATCCGATATAAGATATTTGTATAATACTGGCGGTAGTTACATTATCTAATGTAAACTCACCTTTTACATCCGTTATAACACCCCGGGATGTACCTTTGAGAATAACATTAGCACCAATTATCGGTTCTTTTGCATAATCCAATACAGTACCCGTTACTTTTCTACTTTGTTGTGCCATTAATAGACTCCCATACGAAGGAAATGTACTTAAAAGCAGAATCAATAATCCGATCAGGTACCAAGGTCTTTTCGGTTTTGTTTCCATGTTTTTAGATTAATAAGTTTCACAATAAATTAATAGATCTAATATTACCTGTTTATAGGTTTTACGCTCATGGTTATTTCTTTATAAGGCTATCATAGGCTTTATTCATTAGAGGGTTAACAATGTTGTTTTTAATCACATGAACAAAAGTAGGGCTTTAGGCATTAGGGTACGAAAACAAATCGTTCCAATGTTAACATGAATCGTTACACCCCTTAAAAACAGCTATATAAAGGGAAAAAATATTTCATTGAAGGGTTAGAGAAGAAAAATATTGCCTATCTTTTATTCATTCTTCTACTTCATATTCATTAGGATTACATCCAAACTCTTCTTTAAATCGCAAGCTAAAATAAGAACGATTATTAAATCCAACCTGATACATCACGTCACTTATCGACGATTTATCTTGTGCCAATAATTGTGCTGCTCGCTTCAACCGTATAGAGCGTATAAACTCAACAACCGACAGACCGGTCAACGATTTCACCTTCTTATATACCGCCGGCCGACTAAGCCCCACTCCTCTACACAACTCGTCTACATTGAAATCAGGATCAGCAATATTAGCCTCAATAAGTTCTACACATTTCTTCAACAATTGCTCATCCAATGTAGTTACCGTTAATTTCGTCGGTTCAACCACTATCTGTTTTCTAAATGCAACTCTTAGTTCATTACGTTGCCTGATGATATTATTAATCCGCACCATCAACAACTTCAGGTTGAATGGTTTAGAGATATACTCGTCCGCTCCGGACTCATATCCTTCTATTTTATGCTCCACCTCCCCTTTCGCTGTCAAAAGAATGACAGGGATATGTGACAGGCGAATGTCATTCTTTATTTTTGAACACAATTCGATACCATCCATAACCGGCATCATCACATCACTAATAATCAAGTCCGTTTCTTTTTTCAAAGCTATTTTCCAGGCTAACTCGCCGTTCACAGCTGTAATGACCGTAAAATAATTCGATAATGATTCTTCCAGATAGGTTAACATCTCTATATTATCATCTACTACTAATACAACCGGTTTTTCGTCTTCCGACAACAAGTCTAAAGAAATATGTTCACCAAGTTCAGACATTTCTGTTGTTTTCGAAGTTGTTACAGTGATAGATTTCGGCTGGATTTTTACTTTATCATTATCAAAATGATCCTTTCCCAATAATAATTCCACATAGAAGTCTGTACCTTTTGTATAAGTTGACTCTACCCAAATACGCCCCTTGTGCTGGTCAATAACCGCTTTAGCCAAGGCCAGTCCTATTCCGGTGCCACCCTGTGTCGAATTTTCTCCTTGATAATATCGTTCGAATATATGATTTACATCATCTGTCTTTATTCCCAAGCCATTATCGCAGATATGCAAAATAACCCTATTATCTTTCTCCCTACAATCAATAGAAATCTCTCCCCCGTTTTTAGTATATTTGAAAGCATTGCTAATTATATTCATCAGCACCTTCTCGATTTTTTCTTTATCAATCCAGACTTCAATGTTCTCCTTGTTCGAATGGAAAATGAAACGTATGCTTCTCCGTTCTGCCTCATCCTCAAAATAACACATTACGGAACGGCACAAACCAATTAGATTTTCTCTTGTAATAGCCAATTGCATCATGTTATTATCAAACTTTCTGAAATCCATAATCTGCTCGACCAGATTGAGCAACCGCCCAATATTACGCCGCACAAACATCAATTTCCGTGCGACAAGAGGTTCTAATCCCGGTTCGTTGATCAATTCTTCAATAGGCGAGTAAATAAGAGCCAACGGAGTCTTCAACTCATGTGACACATCCGTAAAGAACTTCAATTTCATCTGATGTATCTTATTTTCCTCCTCCCTCATGTGATGTTCCATTATAAGTGCATTTTTTCTTTTTTCCGTCATAATCAGGTTTCGCCTGAAAAGCAACAGAGCAATAACCAAAAGACAAAAATAGATAAAGTATGCGGCATTAGTTTGCCAGAAAGGAGGAGTTACTACAATCTCAATGGTTCGCGGATAATCAGTCCATAGATTATCACAATTACTTCCATATACTTTAAAAGTATAAGTTCCGGGTTTCAGGTTAGTATAAATTGCCCGGTTTTTATTTCCTTGTGCATACCGCCAGCCCTTATCCTCTCCTTCCAACATATAACGGTAATTATTCTTTGAAGGAGAAACAAAGTGCAAGGCAACAAATGAAATACTAATACTATTCATATCATAAGGCAACGTAATCTTTTTTGTCATGTTCAGTGATTGCCTCAAAATTATACGTCCATCATAAGGCTGAAGCGGCTTGACTTCCTTATCAAAGATCATAAAGTCTGTCAAGGCAACTTTGGGAACAATCTTATTATCTTTAAAATTCTGGGGAGCAAAAATCGTAAAGCCGTTGATTCCGCCAAATACTAATTCGCCTGAACGAAGTTTATAGGAAGACCATATTTTAAATGAATTACTCTGCAAACCGTCCTGCTCATCAAAATAACGGAACGCAACTAATTTAGGGTCAAAGCGTACAAGACGCACTCCTCCCATCCAAAAATTTCCATACCCATCTTCTTGCAATGATTCGGTAGTATTGAATGTCCCATTTTCATTGATATTAAGACTATTAAATTGGGGATATTCATCATTATATCTATTGTCTATCAGTTTATTCATCCAGCCATCAATTCCAATTATCCATAAATCTGAATTACTATCTTGATGAATGACAGAAATAAATTCACCTTTCAAGCCGGTAGAAGTCGTATCATTCTTAATATGGAGTACCTTCATCCCTTCTTTGGTAAAAAGCAGCTTATTAAGTCCGTTACTAGTCCCGGCCCAGATTATTTTATTAGCCCCAGCCGATACCTGGTCTACAAAAATATCTGTCATGAAGTTGTTGGTCAATACATTATTACTGGTGGCAGTATTACTGTAATTCAGAAAAGTGCCATTATAATAATCTTCTGCCGACGGTATATACCTATATATTCCCCGAGTTGTACTCATCCATAGTTCTCCGTCTTTATCTTCTATGATCTTAAAAATTGTCATTGGAGAAATATGATGCTTACGAAGCATAGAAGTAAGTTTCAACGGCGCATTACTATCTATTTTATCTCTCTCTATTTTAGATAATATAAAAAGATTATCCCATGTACCGATCCATAGATTTCCTTTTCGGTCGAGGAAGAATGCTGAGATTGTTTCATTTGCCAGTTCAGGTGCTCTTCGGGCGTCAATAGTTTGCAGTTTCTGCGTTTTTCTGTCAAGAATCCTCAAATCAGTAGCTTGAGAACCAATCCACAAACGTCCGTCTTCATCTTCAAAAAAGGTTGCAGTCTTGTTTCTAACCGTCTGCCCTTCACGTAGATTCTCATCAAGAATACTATTATAAACTTCAAACTCTTTTCCTCCAAGTGTCAACTTGCTCATGCCATTTCGTGTACCAATCCATAAGTTACCTGAGAAATCTTCACAGAACGCACGTATATGATTATTGCTTAGTCCTTTACTTTGCCATATATGGCCATATTGGTAGGTTGCCAACAACTTCAAGTCATGACTAAACTTAAATAGACCATCGTTCATGGTACCAATCCATATCTCGTGATTGCTTGTAATGCAGATCGTAGCAATATTTACATCAAGTATCTTTCTCCACCCCCCTCCACGTGTATACAAAAAAAGTCCATCTGCTCCGCCAATAAGAGTTGCATCAAGTGACAAGTCCTGCATACACGCCCAATGATGATCAAAAAGTAGTCTAGCCTGTCTTGTGTGTTTGTTTATCTCATAAACCCCAGTATTAGATGTAACCCATAAAATATCCTGATCAACCTCTTTTATATCAGTAACCATTGGAATATTAGGTATATACTCCTGATAAGAAAAAGAGGTTCCTTGTTTTTGCAATACCCAAAGTCCGGTATCCGTGCCAACCCATATTTTCTCATTTATTCCCTTTCGGATAGCATAAACGATTTGAGAAGACAACTCACTTTCAACTTTCAAGATAGCGGTATTCTCAAAACTTTCTTTATAAAGATTGAAAACATTTAACCCTCCTCCTTCCGTTCCTATGAATAATAGAGAATCACTGTCGTGGTATAGTGAGATGATACGAATATTACTCAATGAGTTGGATGAGTTATCTCGGATATATGTTTTCATTGAATTACCATCGTACCGGGTTAGTCCATTGAGAGTACCAAGCCATAAAAAACCTGTCTTATCTTGTATAATAGATGTTATCTCACTATGAGGTAATCCGTCGCTAACAGTCAGGTTCTTGAATAATCGCTGATCTTGAGCAAGTGCACCAGACGCTGCCATAATCAGTATTATGAATAAGATTAAAGGGTTCTTTGTCATGTCTAGGATATTATTCTTTCAATAGATGTTTTGTACAAAGATATAGAATATATTCAGTTCTGAAAGTTAATAGCCCCAAAAGTATAAAAGCCTTGCCACTTCATAATTCTTTTTATGAGTATTGCCATGAATAGACGACAAATATTAAATAATAATAGAAAAGCTCACTACTCAGAATATCTTATTAGAATAATTCAAAAGTAGCGAGCTATAAATAATAATAGGAAATACGTTTTTTCTTCTATAGAGAATTAATTAAAAGAGAATGTTTAGAGAGAGAAATTATTTTTTATCCTTGTTTACTTTTTCTTCCACCCAACGGAATAGAAACTCCAACAAATCCATTAACAGTGTTAGAGTTCTTTCCTAAGAACATATAGTCGGTTCCGAGGAACAACGGCCCTAATTTCAGACCAAGACCGAAAGATTTTCCTGCTGACTGAATGGCAGAATAGCTAAGTGCAACGTTAAACCAGCTTTTCGGACGATAATTTGCAGAGAATGTCAACTCTGTAAGAGCGTCAGGTTGTACAAAACGAGTGGTAGACAATACACCAACAGCTAATTTGTTATTGAAGAAACCGTATTCTGCACCCAACACCAATGTAGAAGCCAGACGGGACTTACGAGATTCTTTTGCATCACCTACTTCGAGTTGCAACATATCATAGTCGAGTACATCACCGTTAGTTACACGATCCATATACCCTTGAGTATCATCTTGCAACTGTTTTACTGCATTCACCACAGATGTTTCAGGATTAGCGGGATCGACCATTGCTGCATAAGTACTTCCTTTAATATTAATAGGATCCGGATTGGCTGACGCAATCTTCGTACTTGATTTTGACCAAGAGATAAAACCTAAGTCAAGAATAGATGCAGATACAGTCAGATTATCCAATATTTTATAAGAAGCACCCAAATCAATACCAAAACCGTAACCAGCGATACCCAATTTGCCACTATCAAATTCGAAGTCTGTTACATAATCCTTACCCTCTTCTTCTTGTAATTCCAAACCTTTGAAAGAACTCTTCAATTCTGCACCAACATTCAAATTTGCATGGTAATTATCAAATTTTGCTTTCAATTCAGTAGCTTGTTTAATAGCTTCTTGTTGGCTTAAGCCACTCCAATAATTTTCATCTGACCACTTTGCAATCTCTGCATCACTGGGCAGATTAGCACTCATTGCCACATTTTTGAGTTTTAACTCCATATTACCGATACCCAACAAAGCTTTCACTCTGGCACCGACTGTCAAACGACTGTTAATCTGACGTGAGAGTCCTAAACCAATTTCAGTATAAGCATTGATATTCAATTGCTGACCACTGATATCATAGTTACTGTTTCTCCAGTTTTCTTCAACAGTCTCCATCTCATTCAGGAAAGTAAACATAGATTTAGTCAAGTTCGCACCAATATCGGTACGAAGACCAATGTTGAACGACCAGAAGTTCTTTCCTTTGTACCAACCGGCAGAAAGGATTTCCGTACTAAAGTTCACATTCAACTTATTGTTATCTTTCAGCCGGTTCATGAAATCCGGTTTCGTATAGAAATCATCTCCGTCATCAATAATATCAATAATATCCTGATATCCTAATGAAGTAGACCCCACGGTTGCATTAACTGCACCAACCACCGGAAGATTGAAGTAACCTTTAGTCGGTGTCAAAGCCGGATTCAGCTGTTGACGATAATGCGTACCTTCCATAAAATAAGAAGTACGCAAGAACTGTGCATTTGCAGGAAGTGCACAAACTAACATAATAAAAAATACCCCAATGAGCTTAGTAGAGCTTAGTAGCTTGTTCGTTGCCATGATTTTAAACTTTTTAATTCTTATTATTGTTTGCAAATATATAGGATTTCAATAACAATTAAAAGCACGGAGCAACACTTTTTTAGCCTAAACAGAACAATTCAAGCACTAAACAGGCTAAAATCGTGCTTATACTGCAAAAAAATGTAGAAAATATAATTTAAGAAAGGAACAACGGGAATTAAAAGTCCAAAGAAAGTTGTTCACCTCCCAACAAATTGAACGTCATCCGATGATAAGGAGTTGTTCCATGTTCGGCAATGGCGGCACGGTGTTTTTTGGTAGGATACCCTTTATTACGGTTCCAGTCATAATAGGGATACTCTTCGTGGAGACGGTTCATATAATCATCACGATACGTTTTGGCCAGAATAGATGCAGCAGCTATCGAAAGGTATTTTCCGTCGCCTTTGATTACCGTGGTATGCGGGATACCGGGATATTTATTGAACCGGTTTCCGTCAATGAGCAGGTGTTCGGGACGGGTGGACAGTTGATCGACAGCACGATGCATGGCCAGGAAAGAAGCACGCAGGATATTTATCTCATCTATCTCTTCGGGTGAAACGATACCCACCGCCCATGCTATCGCTTCACGTTCTATTACCTCACGCAGGGCATAACGTTGTTTCTCCGTCAGTTGCTTGGAGTCATTCAGTAACTCATTCTTAAAATCTTTCGGAAGAATGACGGCAGCAGCATAGACAGAACCCGCCAAACAGCCGCGGCCTGCCTCATCGCATCCTGCTTCTATCAGATTCTCATTTAAATAAGGTAATAGCATCTTTATCGTTTTTATCTCTGCAAAGGTAAATGAAATAAAAAAGGAGACCTAGATTCCGGTCTCCATTTTCTTATCTTTTTAACACAAAATCCTTAGAACAGACTCCAGGCAACCGTAAGTCCTGCCATTACAATGGCTACCATGCTCATAAGCTTTATCAATATATTCAAGCTCGGACCGGAGGTATCTTTAAACGGGTCGCCCACCGTATCGCCCACCACCGTTGCCTTATGAACCTCACTTCCTTTTCCTCCGAAATTGCCTTCTTCCACATATTTCTTTGCATTATCCCAGGCACCACCGGCATTTGCCATAAAGATAGCGAGCACGAAACCGCTGCTCAAACCACCGATCAACAAACCAAGCACACCGGGAACACCGAAGACAAGTCCCGTAAAGATCGGGGCAATGATAGCAATCAATGAAGGAAGCACCATTTCGCGCTGTGCCCCCTTCGTAGAGATTTCCACACAACGTTCGTAGTCCGGTTCGGCTTCTCCCGTCAGGATACCTTTTATTTCACGGAACTGGCGGCGCACTTCGTCCACCATGTGTCCTGCCGCACGTCCCACGGCATTCATGGTCAGCCCGCAGAACAGGAAAGCCATCATAGAGCCGAGAAACATCCCCGAAAGTACCTTCGGATTCATCAGGTTCACTTCATAATAGTTCATGAAGTCAATGAAAGTAGCATTTGCCACACTGATTGTATTTCCGTCCGAGAAAGTCAGATCCATATTGCCGAGACGAGTCAGTCCGATACGTATTTCTTCAATATAAGAAGCGAGCAAAGCCAATCCCGTCAAGGCAGCAGAACCAATCGCAAAACCTTTTCCGGTTGCGGCAGTCGTGTTTCCGAGAGAATCGAGCGCATCGGTACGTTTGCGAACTTCTTCACCCAAGCCGGACATTTCTGCGTTTCCGCCTGCGTTATCCGCAATCGGGCCGTAAGCGTCCGTTGCCAAAGTGATTCCCAGCGTAGAAAGCATACCGACGGCAGCAATGCCGATTCCGTACAACCCCATACCGATATTGGCAAAATCGCCGGCAGCAGCCAGTAGATAAGAAGCAATGATACCCACCACAACTGCAATAACGGGGATAGCCGTAGAAAGCATTCCCAGACCGATGCCGGAAATGATGACCGTAGCAGGTCCCGTCTTCCCGCTTTCACTCAACTTCTGAGTAGGACGATAGGATTGGGAAGTATAATATTCAGTAGAACGGCCTATCACAATGCCGACAAGCAGGCCGACAACCACCGCACAGGAGATCCAAACCCAGTTCTGCAACTGCAAAAGCCACAGGATAAAGAAAGTAGCAACGACGATAAGTACAGAACTGAGGTTTGTACCGAACGCCAGCGAACCAAGCAGATCTTTCATCTTCGCATTCTCTTTGGTACGGACGGCGAAGATACCTATAATAGAAAGGATAACCCCGACAGCCGCAATCAACATCGGAGCAATAACCGCTTTGAACTGCATAGCCGTGTCCGAAGAATGAATAAAGGCGGCAGCACCAAGCGCGGCAGTTGCCAGGATCGAACCGCAATAAGATTCGTACAAGTCGGCTCCCATGCCGGCCACGTCACCCACGTTGTCACCTACGTTATCGGCAATAGTGGCAGGGTTGCGCGGGTCGTCTTCGGGGATTCCGGCCTCTACCTTACCTACAAGGTCGGCCCCCACATCGGCAGCTTTCGTATAGATACCACCGCCGACACGGGCGAAGAGTGCCTGTGTGGAAGCTCCCATACCGAAGGTCAGCATGGTGGTGGTTATGATGGTCAGTTTATGTGTGGCATCCATCGTTTCTGCCGGAATGCAGATATTCAATAATATGTACCAGAACGAAATGTCCAGCAAGCCGAGGCCGACGACAACCAGCCCCATTACGGCACCGCTCCTGAAAGCAACCTGCAAGCCGCTATTCAAAGACGACCGGGCGGCATTGGCGGTACGGGCGGATGCGTAAGTAGCCGTCTTCATTCCTAAGAAACCGGCAAGGCCAGAGAAGAAACCGCCGGTCAGGAAAGCGATCGGAACCCATTCGTTTTGTACTCCGAATCCATACGCCATGATGGAGAACAAAACCACCAGGGCGAGAAACACCGAAGCGACAACCTTGTATTGTTGTTTCAGGTATGACATAGCCCCTTTGCGTACGTGCCGGGCTATTTTTGCCATTAACTCCGTCCCTTCACTCTCTTTCATCATCTGCCTGAAGAAGAACCAAGCAAATACCAGTGCCAGGATGGAGGCTACCGGTATGATCCAAAAAATAGGTGTAATCATAGCAATGAGATTTAAAATTAATACGAATTTAATCGTTTTGACACTTAGCGTCTTACGATCCTTTATTGTTCATCTGTAAATATAACAAAAATAAAGAAGTAGAGAAACTTTTTCGTAAATAATAATGTTTCATTCTAAAAAAAACAGCATATTTGTCACAGAATAAGAATGAAAACGCAAATGACGGAAGAAACGAACCATAAGACCTGTAAATTAGGCTTGGCTCTGAGCGGAGGAGGAGCGAAAGGTTTCGCTCATATCGGAGTTTTTAGATTACTGGAAGAATGCGGTCTGAAGCCGGATATCATCGTTGGTACGAGTGTCGGTTCGTTGATGGGTGCTTTGTTTGCCGATGGCTATACGTCCGACGAAATTAAAGAACTCTTTACCGGCCGTGAGTTCTCCGAATTCGCCCAGTTGCAAATCCCGAAATCGGGATTGTTCGACAGCAAGCGGTTCCGCTATTTTCTTCGTCGTCATTTGAGGGCTAAAACGTTTGAAGAGCTGAAAACTCCTCTGGTTGTCGTGGCGACCGATCTTGACAATGGCGAGAGCCATGAGTTTCGTAGCGGTCCCATCGTAGAGGCGGTGACCGCTTCCTGTAGTATTCCGATTATCTTTAGCCCGGTCGTGATAAACGGAGTGCATTATGTTGACGGAGGTCTTTTCCATAATTTCCCGGTTTCGATCATCCGTGAAGAGTGTGAGCGTATCATCGGGGTAAATGTCAGTCCCCTTGTCCCGCAAAAGTACAAGCAGACGATTTTCCATATCGCGGAACGTTCCTACCACTATATGTTCCGGGCGAACACGTTGGAGGACCGCGAGATGTGCGATGTCCTGATCGAGGCGGAGGAGTTCGGTATGTATAAGACATTCGATCTGGAAAATGTGGATGAGATCGCGGGTATCGGATATGCTGCGGCGATCCGGGCATTCGAGGTCGTGATAAAAGAAAATAAATATGAAACCTTGGTGAACGCTATTATGGCAAGAAGAAACAACGCCTTGATGCCATAGTTTTTTCCGGAAGTTCCGGTGTTCACCCCAAATATTAACTAAGTTGGCAAATAACGCGATGAAACAGGCAAATAAGATGGTAATATATCAGGTCTTTCCACGTTGGTTTGGAAATATGAAATCATCCCTGGTGAAGAATGGAAGTAAAGTTGAAAACGGAGTAGGAAAGTTTTCGGACTTTACGCCGGTTGCTTTGTCCAAGATCAAGGAGTTGGGAACTACCCATGTGTGGTATACCGGAGTGATCGAACATGCAACGAATACTGATTATACGGCTTACCAGATACGAAGAGACCATGCGGCAGTCGTAAAGGGGAATGCCGGCTCGCCTTATGCGATCAAAGATTATTATGATATAGACCCGGACCTGGCCGATAATGTGCCTGACCGTATGAAAGAATTCGAATCGCTGGTCAGAAGGACGCATGAAGCCGGAATGAAAGTAATCATCGATTTCGTACCTAATCATGTGGCCCGCCAGTATTATTCGGATGCCAAGATGGCGTATGTGGAAGACTTGGGGCAAAAAGACAATACTTCGAAAGCTTTCGATCCTAATAATAATTTCTATTATATACCGGGGCAGACTTTGTGCCTGCAATTCGGTGCTCAGCAGGAAGATTTTGAATATAGTGAATTTCCGGCGAAAGTCACAGGGAATGATTGCTTCAGTACCTGTCCCGGACAAAACGACTGGTATGAGACGGTCAAGTTGAATTATGGTGTTGATTATGTGAACGGCCGTACCCTGCATTTTGATCCGGTTCCCAATACATGGGCGAAGATGCTGGATATCCTGCTTTTCTGGGCGGAAAAAGGGATAGACGGTTTCCGGTGCGATATGGCGGAAATGGTTCCGGTTGAATTCTGGAACTGGGTGATCCCGAAGGTGAAACAGGCTTATGATGTTTGTTTTATTGCCGAAGTTTATAATCCGGCAGAATATCGCAATTATATCTGGAACGGACATTTTGATTATTTGTATGATAAGGTCGGACTGTACGATACGGTACGGGCGGTCATGTGTAACCAGGCTCCGGCAAGCAATATCTCCGGATGCTGGCAGTCACTCGAAGGCATCCAGCATAATATGTTGAACTTCCTTGAAAACCATGACGAGCAGCGTATCGCTTCTTACTTCTTTGCCGGTGATCCGCGTCCGGGAATTCCGGGGATGATCGTGTCGGCTATGATGAATACCAATCCGGTGATGATCTACAGCGGACAGGAGTTAGGAGAGCCGGGAATGGACGATGAAGGGTTCAGCGGACGTGATGGGCGCACGACGATTTTTGATTACTGGAGTCTTGCCAGCTTGCGTAACTGGATAAACGAGGGAGCTTTCGATGGCGGCAAACTGACTGCCGAACAACGGCAGTTGCGCGAGGTGTACGCAAAGATCTTGAATATATCAAAGTCCGAACGGGTTATCACGGAAGGAGTTTTCTATGATTTGATGTATGCAAACCTGAGCAATCCGTATTTTAATTCACACCGTCAATTCGTGTTCATGCGTAAATATCAGAATGAAGTGTTGTTAGTGGTGGTCAACTTTGACAAGGCAGAGCAGACGGTACGCATCCAAATTCCTGACGAGGCATTCAAGGCACTTGATTTCGGGGACAACAAAGCTGCCGTACAGACCGATCTGATGACTGGAGAGGACTGTATCAGCACATTGACGGCTGCTTGGCCCTATCAGGTCGTTATACCTGCTTATTCCGGTCGTTTACTGAAGTTTACATATTGATTTATGATTTATGGTTTGTGATTTATGATCTGCTCTGACCGATGTGTTTGGTAATAAATCATAAATCATAAATCATAAATCATAATTGTTTTGTACCTTTGCACTCACAATTCAAATCTATTTACTTAAGATAAATATTCGGAATAATGAGTGCACAAACTCCTTTCTTGGTGTTTTCGGGAACTAACTCCCGGTATCTTGCAGAGAAAATTTGCAATAGTCTTGGTTGTCCGCTGGGACAGATGAACATTCAACACTTTGCCGATGGTGAATTTGCCGTCTCTTATGAAGAGTCGATTCGCGGTCGCGATGTATTCCTGGTACAATCAACGTTTCCTAACTCTGATAATCTGATGGAGCTTCTCCTGATGATCGATGCTGCCAAGCGTGCTTCAGCACACTCTGTAATCGCAGTTATTCCTTATTTCGGTTGGGCACGTCAGGATAGAAAAGATAAACCGCGTGTTTCTATCGGGGCCAAGCTGATCGCAGACATGCTGAGTACTGCCGGTATCGACCGCTTGATTACGATGGACCTGCATGCCGATCAGATTCAGGGATTCTTTAATGTTCCGGTCGACCACTTGTATGCATCTTCCATTTTCCTGGATTACATTAAAACATCATTGCCTCTGGATAACCTGTGTATCGCTACACCGGATGTTGGAGGAACTAAACGTGCCAGCAGTTATTCCAAATACCTGGGTTTGCCGATGGTTATTTGCCACAAGTCACGTCTGCGTGCCAATGAAGTGGCCGAAATGCGTATCATCGGTGATGTGAAAGGTTTGGATGTACTTTTGATCGACGATATGGTGGATACGGCCGGTACTATTACGAAGGCTGCCAACCTGATGCTCGAAAACGGTGCTAAATCCGTGCGTGCCATCGCCAGTCATGCCGTTATGTCCGACCCGGCTTCCACACGTGTAGACCAGTCTGCTTTGACTGAAATGATCTTTACGGATTCTATCCCTTATGCAAAGAAATGCGAAAAGGTGAAAGTGTTGTCTGTTGCCGATATGTTTGCCGAAGCCATCCGTCGTGTTTGTAGTGGTGAATCTATCAGTTCTCTGTATATTATTTAATTAATGCATATATCAAGGAAAGGCTGCAATCCTGCGGGATGAGCAGCCTTTTTATTTCCATATAATTCTTAACTTTGTCTGCATGAAAAAGAGCGAGAACCTTCTCGCTTGATATGATTAAGATGAATTATTGGTTTAATCTATAGGTCAGAATGGATCAGCATGCGTACCGGTATCGGTAAAAAGGAGTATAAGCTCTGTTTCGTTTTGGCTCCAGACTAATAATCGGTCTGATTGTATAATGGCACTCCCATAGACCGTCATACTTATGTTTTTACCGTTTCTTTTTTACTTGTTGCCTCCATCTTTACTTAATTTGAATATTACGGCCAAAAATAATAATTAGCAATTTGCCTATTTCTCTTCATCAATAATCATGCCACTGCCGAGGCAAAGACGATGGTCTTTGTCGTAGACTACTCCGTACTGTCCGGGGGCTATTCCTTGGATTTTGTTGTCGGATTCGATGCGGTATAAGTCTCCGATGCGACGGATGCGGCCGTGTGTGAAGTCTGGTGTGTGGCGGATCTTGAAAGTGATCTCTTTCTCGTCTTCAAATTCTCCCCATGGGTCTTCGGTGATAAAGTCGAAGCCGTGCATGTTGATAATCTTGCCGTACTGTGTTTCCGGATCATAACCGTTGGAAACATAGATAATGTTCCGCTTGATGTCCTTTTTGATAACGAACCACGGTCCTCCGCTCAAGCCTAAACCCTTACGCTGTCCGATGGTGTGGAACCAGTAGCCGTTGTGTTTGCCTAACACCTTGCCTGTTTCCAGTTCGACGATCTTTCCGGTTCGTTTGCCCAGGTAGCGTTCGATGAAATCATTATAGTTGATCTTGCCTAAGAAGCAGATTCCCTGGCTGTCTTTCCGTTTGGCACTCGGCAGTTTTTGTTGTTCGGCTATAGCTCGGACTTCGCTTTTCATGAGATGTCCGATCGGGAACATTAATTTCTGTATTTGCAAACGGGTGATTTGGCCAAGGAAGTCAGTCTGATCTTTTACCGGATCCTTGGCGGTGGAAAGCCATACTTTACTGTCTATCTCGGTTGTCGTGGCATAATGGCCGGTCGCTATTTTATCGAAATCCTTTCCCCATTTCTCTTCGAAGCAGCCGAATTTGATATATTTATTGCACATCATATCCGGGTTGGGGGTGAGTCCGCGTTTTACGGAATCAATGGTGTAGCTCACGACACGATCCCAATATTCGTCGTGCAAGGAGACGATTTCAAACCGGCAACCGTACTTCTTGGCGATATAAGAGGTGATTTCAATATCTTCTTCGGCAGGGCAGTCTATATATCCGTCTTTATCTTCCATGCCGATACGGATATAGAAAATGGTAGGATCGTATCCTGCCTCTTTCAACTGGTGGACGACTACGGAGCTATCTACTCCTCCCGAAACTAATGCTGCGATTTCCATATTTTTACAGTGAATAAGAATTGTACAAAGGTACGGTAAATTTTTCAATTAAAACAGGAGAGATACTTTGGGTGCATCGATTACCGATAAGATACATGTCGGGACGACGAAAAATTATTGGCAGTATCTTTCGGAAATGTTGGGTTTGGAACTGCTCGATTACGGTATTATATCTAGCCGGACGAATCTTATTCTAACTGAAGGGATAGTAGTGACGATTTGATAGAATTGAAAGAGCGATTCTAGTTGGGATACTTTTAACCTGCAAAACATTTTTCATCTCATCGGAATTGCTTATTTTCGCATCCATAATAGTTCTCTTTTATGAATGTAGACATAACAGATTTAAAGACGGTCCGTTTGAGTCAGGACGGGAGTGCTGTGATTATCTTGGACCAGACCTGCTTGCCGGGATCTGAAGTCTATGTTTCCCTTTCTTCTGCAGAAGAGATTTGGGAGGCTATATATAGATTAAAGGTGCGCGGGGCGCCGGCTATCGGGATAGCTGCTGCCTATGGCATTTATGTTTGTAGCCGACAGATTGCGGCAAACACTTATGGTGGTTTTTGCAGTGAGTTTCTCCGAATCAAGGATTATCTGGCATCTTCTCGCCCTACTGCGGTCAACTTGGTTGCGGCTTTGGACCGGATGGAAAAAGTTGTGGTCGCCCATTCTGTGAATCCTGTTCCGGAAATAGTGGAACTGTTGCGTGTCGAGGCGGAGGCGATCCGGGCGGAAGATGCGGCTGCTTGCCGTAAGATAGGAGAGAACTGCTTGTCCTTGTTGCGCCCGGGAATGGGAATCCTGACACATTGCAATGCCGGTCATTTGGCGGTATCGGAATATGGAACGGCTCTCGCTCCGGTTTATTTAGGAGAAGAACGTGGATATGGCTTTAAGGTGTTTGCCGATGAAACGCGTCCGCTGTTGCAGGGTGCACGCCTGACGGCCTACGAATTGCAGAAGGTGGGTGTGGATGTTACCTTGATTTGTGATAATATGGCGTCGGCCGTCATGCGGAAAGGCTGGGTACAGGCTGTCGTGGTCGGTTGCGACCGGGTCGCGGCAAATGGCGATACGGCTAATAAGATCGGGACTTCGGGAGTGGCGATCCTGGCTCGTTATTACGGTATTCCTTTTTATGTGTTAGGTCCGACATCCACTATTGATTTGAATTGTCCGGATGGGGATTCGATCGTGATAGAAGAACGGAATCCCAAGGAAATTACGGATATGTGGTATGCTTCGCGGATGGCTCCTGAAGGGGTGAAAGCTTATAATCCGGCTTTTGATGTAACTCCTCACGACTTGATAACTGCGATTATAACCGAAAAAGGTATTGCTTATCCTCCTTTCCGTCTGGAGGATTTCTGAAAAATATTTACGGAAAGTTTTGCTAATCCCGAAACAATCAGTAATTTTGCTGCCCAATTTGTGGATATAGTAATTAAACAATATAATAAATTAAATTATGATCGTAGTTCCATTAAAAGAAGGCGAAAACATTGAAAAAGCGCTGAAGAAATTCAAAAGAAAGTTCGAAAAAACAGGTGTAGTAAAAGAATTGAGAAACCGTCAGGCTTTCGAAAAACCCTCTGTAGCAAAGAGAAAACAAACTATGCGTGCTGTTTACGTTCAGCAATTACAGCAGGTAGAAGAATAAAAATACAAAATCTATCTGCCAGGCTTGTTTTATTGGATTCTTATTCTTATTTTCGTTGCATAAAAGTTGATGCAACGTGAATGTGCTGATTGATTCATTTTTAGATTATCTTCGGTATGAGCGGAATTATTCCGAATATACGATTAATGCTTATTTCAAAGATTTACAGCAGTTTGAAGATTTTGTAAAAGAGAAGAAGGAAGGCATATTTGTGCCGGGGGAAGTTGATACGGATATTGTACGGAATTGGATTATATCTTTGTTGGATAATAAGATTTCGCCCGTATCTGTCAATCGGAAATTGAGTTCTTTGAAATCTTTTTTTAAATTCCTTATGAAGCAGGGATTCGTTTCTGTAAACCCGTTACGGTTTGTGACCGGTCCGAAAACAAAGAAGCCGTTACCTACTTTTGTAAAAGAGAAGGATATGGAAGAGTTGTTGGATGGAGACGGGTTTGATGAGGATTTTGAAGGGGTGAGGGATCGTCTGATACTTGAAATGCTGTATGATACCGGGGTGAGACGTTCGGAGTTGGTCGGTTTACAAGATACCGATATAGACTACGATGCTATGCTGATCAGGGTGACAGGTAAGCGTAACAAGCAGCGGCTGATTCCTTTTGCAGAAAGATTAAAAAACTTGATGCTTGCATACACTGAAGTCCGAAATCGTGAAGTTGACGCAGGATGCGGATGGTTCTTTGTCCGGAAGAATGGAGAACAATTGTCTACGGGTATTCTTTATACGATAGTAAAAAAGAAGCTTTCGGACATTCCGACATTGGCAAAATGCAGTCCCCACGTATTAAGACATTCGTTTGCAACAAGTATGTTGAATAATGGAGCGGAGTTGAACGCCGTGAAAGAGTTACTCGGTCATAGCAGTCTGGCTTCTACCAGTATTTACACACATACAACCTTTGAGGAATTAAAAAAAGTGTATCATGCTCATCCAAGAGCACAAAAAGAAGGAGGTTTATTATGAACATTAGAATTCAAGCAATCCATTTTGATGCAACTGATCAATTAGAAGCGTTTATTCAGAAGAAAGTGGCTAAGTTGGAACAGTATTTCGACGGCATTATATCGGCAGAAGTTAGTTTAAAGGTTGTAAAACCAGAATCTGCAAAGAATAAAGAAGCTGCTATTCGGTTGATTATTAAAAATGGAGATTGTTTTGCCGAAAAGGTAAATGATACCTTTGAAGAATCAATTGACGAATGCGTAGAAGCATTGGAGAAACAGTTAGTTAAATTCAAGGAAAAAATCAGAGCCAAATAAAAAAAACGGTAGATAAATTTGGTATATAAGAAATAATGCCTAAATTTGCAGCCGTTTCGCCTTGGTGACGAAACGGCTGCTTTTTGAAGCAGATATGCCTCTTTAGCTCAGTTGGCCAGAGCACGTGATTTGTAATCTCGGGGTCGTTG
>OGPT01000630.1_pt1 | contig 37380 bp, 31 predicted proteins | sample 1552951 | NCBI WGS metagenome assembly OGPT01 (sample SAMEA2580224, study PRJEB22360) | human gut metagenome | biome: human gut; feature: human-associated habitat; material: faeces | place: Denmark | collected 2008/2010
AGATATTGATTCACTTATACAGGAACTTGAAGAATCAAAAGATGAATTTACAAAATATGAAGACTTATTAGATATGTTTGTTTATGTTGATAACAAAGGAAATATTATTGGACGTACAATAACTATTACAGCTGATAAAACATACACCATAGAATATAAACGTGCTATAAAAGCAACTTCTTTAGGAATTGAGTCAACTATTAAAGAAGGCGATAAGGTAGTATTTTTCATCTACATTAACTGAATTTAGTGGAGATTTTGTAATTACTTTCCCAACTGAAGAGGTAACAATAAACGCAACAGTATCTAATGGTGATGTTTCTAAATTGTTAGATGGAACATTTAATGGTGATATAACTCTTACTACTACTTACAAAGATTTAGAAGACTATAAATTGAATTTATCAGTAAAAACATCTCTTTTAAGCAGTTTGGTTAAAGTTGAAGCCCTAGATAAAGAAAACAGTTGTGGTATATTAACACTTAAACAGGAATCTACAAACAAAGCTGATATCGATTTTCCTGATACTAATTCAACATTTATCGATGTTTCTGACTCAAATGCGCTAGATAACTATATTTCTAATTTTAACATTGAATCATTTATTAATGATTTTGCTTCAAGAGCAAATCTTGATATTTCATACTCAGATATAGTATCAGACACTTTAGGTTATTATTCATCTTTAAAGAATGACTATAATGCATCTGATTATAATTTCTCTGATTTTGATGCATCTGATTATAATACTTCTGACTTTGATATATCGGACTACGACTCTTCAGATTTTGATTCGTCAGATTCCTATATTTCTGACTATACATCTGACCTTGATATTTATTAAAAATAACTATTTTCATTTGTTATTGTATCAGATGTGGCTTTAATTAATTGAGATTTATAATTTATTAATATTGAAAATCACTGTATTTAATGTTAAAATAATTTAACTAGTGCCTAATTGGGCTATATAATAAATCATTTTACAAATTGTTAAATTATAAATTTATTTTACAAGGAGAATCAAATGCGCACAGCTATTATGACTGATACCAATAGTGGTATTACAACTGAAGAAGGAAAATCTTTAGGAATTTTTGTCATTCCTATGCCGATAATTATTGATGATAAAGTTTATTATGAAGGTATAAATATAACTGAGAAGGAATTCTATGAAGCTTTGACCGGTGGTAAAAATCTTTCCACATCTCAGCCTTCTCCCGGAGAAGTAATGGATATGTGGGACTCTATCCTTGAAAGTGGAGATTATGATCAGGTTGTATATATTCCTATGTCAAGCGGGCTCAGCGGAACATGTCAGACAGCTACTATGGTTGCTGATGATTATGATGGAAAGGTTCAGGTTGTCAATAACCAGAGAATTTCTGTAACCATGAGACAGTCTGTTCTTGATGCGAAGGAGCTTGCTAAGAGAGGTAAGTCTGCGGCAGAGATTAAGGAGATTCTTGAGAAACATAAGATGGAATCAAGCATATATATTACACTTGATACTCTTAAGTACTTAAAGAAGGGCGGAAGAATAACTCCTGCGGCAGCTGCTATTGGAACTATGTTAAAGCTTAATCCTGTGCTTCAGATTCAGGGTGAGAAGTTAGATGCATTTGCCAAGGCAAGAGGTAAGGCTTCAGCGAAGAAGATTATGCTTAAGGCAATGCAGGATGATTTAGATACAAGATTTGCAGAGTTTGCAAAGATGCATATGGAGGTTGCCTATTCAGGTAATCCTGAGGAGGCGGAGGAATGGGCTGCGTTAGTTAAAGAGACTTTTCCACAGTTTGATTTCCACATGGATCCACTTTCGCTTTCAGTTGCCTGCCACATAGGACATGGTGCACTTGCGATAGCGACATCTGCTTATCTGCCAGAACTTGATTAATACGAATGATAAGCCTGTGACAGCGCATGAGTTGTTGCAGGCTTTTGTTATAGATACGGATATTCCCGTAATTTAATATGAATGGAGGATTGTTATGCCAGCAAGAAGTGAGATTGATGATAAGTTTAAATGGGCTGTGAGTGATTTATACAGCTCTGATGAAGCATGGGAGAAGGATTATAACAGTATACTTGAACTGACTGACCAGCCAAGTGAGCTTAAGGGCAGGATGGGCGAGTCTGCCGGCATGCTTTACAAGGCGCTTAAGGAGTATGAACAGGTAGAATACATTACTGAAAGAGTGTATGTGTATGCATTTATGAAATATTATGAGGATACAGGCAATTCAAAGTATCAGGAAATATCTGGGAAAGCCCAGATGGCTGCGATGAAGGTGTCAGAGAAGTATGCATTTTTAGAGCCTGAGCTTATATCAATAGATGCTGATGTGCTTGATAAATATATCAGCGAGGATGAAAGGCTTGGAATGTATAAGCATTTTATTGATGACTGCCTCGCAGGGAAAGAGCATACGCTTTCTGAAAAGGAGGAAGCACTGCTTGCAAAGGCATCACAGATGTCAACTGTGCCTAATGAGGTATTCTCTAAGTTTAACAATGCTGATGTTAAGTTTGGCAAGGTGAAAAGAGAGAATGGACAGGAAGATGAGCTGACTAACGGCAATTTTGCCACATTTATGGAAAGTCATGACCGAGCTGTAAGAAAGGCGGCATTTGAGGCGTTGTATAAGCAGTATGGGGCGTATATCAACACAATTGCGGCAGCGTTTTATGGCAATGTCAAGCAGGCAATGTTCTATGCAGACGCAAGGGGTTACAAGTCAACACTGAACATGTATCTTGATGGTTCATTTATTCCGGAAAATGTATATAAGAATCTTATTAAGACTGTCAATGACAATCTTGACAAAATGTACTGCTATGTTGATATAAGAAAGAAGACGCTTGGCGTTGATAAGCTGCATTTTTATGATATCTATGCACCGATGGTAGAGGATATTGACTGGAAGATAAGCTATGATGAGGCTAAGGACATTGTTGTGAAGGCACTTGCACCAATGGGTGAGGAGTATGTTTCACACATTAAAGAAGGCTTCAATAATGGCTGGGTAGATGTGTATGAGAATACCGGAAAGCGTTCAGGAGCATTTTCATGGGGCGCTTATGGCACACACCCATATGTATTTCTTAATTACTCAGATACACTCAATGATGTATTTACGGTTATTCATGAGATGGGACATGCAATGCACACTTATTATTCTAATGCAAACCAGCCTTATATTTATGCAGGATATAAGATTTTTGTTGCGGAGGTTGCGTCAACCTGTAATGAAGCGATTCTTATGCAGTATATGTTAAAGAATACTGATGATGAGAAGAAGAAAAGATATCTGCTCAATCATTTCTTTGAGCAGTTTAAGGGAACTCTTTACAGACAGACTATGTTTGCTGAGTTTGAGATGGAGGCACATGCAAAGGCTGAACAGGGTGAGGTTTTATCAGCAGAGAGTCTTTGTGCCATGTACAAGAAACTGAATGAGAAGTATTTCGGTCCGGATATGGTTATTGATGATGAGATAGCACTTGAGTGGGCAAGAATACCACATTTTTACACACCATTCTATGTATACCAGTATGCAACAGGCTATTCCGCTGCAATTGCAATATCAACCAAGATACTTGCAGGCGATGAGCAGGTTATAGCAGGTTACAGAAAGTTCTTGTCAGGCGGCTCTTCAATGCACCCTATTGAGCTTCTTAAGCTGTGCGGAATAGATATGACAAGACCGGATGTTGTGCAGGAAGCACTGGATGTGTTTGGGGAATTACTAAAACAGTGGTAATGCTTAATGTGTTGTGAATATAAATATGATTCTGGGAGATAATGCATCTTCCAGAATTTTTTTATGGGATAAATGTAACCGTTGCATTAAGTGTAACTGTGACATATGGAGACGGAACAACAGAGATTGTTGATGTGGGATTCAAAGAAGTCGGTGGTGCCATGTCTTTTTGCACAAATAAAGGAAGCCAGATAAATGCTGACTTCCTTACAAAATAAAAGAGCGCGAGACGGGGATCGAACCCGCGACCCCCTCCTTGGCAAGGAGGTGCTCCACCACTGAGCCACTCGCGCAAACACAACTAAGATAATAATGGCAAAAAGATATTTTGTCAACACTTTTTTAGGAAAAATATTTTAAATTCTAATTTCTGTAAAATTAATATATGGGAAAGGACGTCAGGGATTTCTATTTTTTTGATAATATGGTATACTTTGCATGCTGAGTAGCAGAATTAGAAAGAATGGAGATTATTATGAATCCAGCATCAATTATGAAGCTTATGAGTGCCAAGAACAAGTTTCAGAAGAATCATCCTAAGTTCGTGGCATTTCTTAACAGATGTTTTGCAGGAGGTCTTAAGGAAGGAACTATAATTGAGATTACAGTTACTAATCCTGGAGAGGCGCCTATAACATCTAATATAAAGGTACAGCAGTCTGATTTGGAACTGCTTGAAGAATTAAAAGAAATGGGGAGATAGTTTGCTTCGCAAAACAATGCGAAATAACAAGGAGGAGTGGAATGTTTGGGAATGAAAAGTCCAGAAAGAGCGGACTTAATATTATAGTTGTAGGTGGCGGTAAGGTTGGTGCCACTCTTGTTGAGAGACTCAGCAGGGAGAACCATGACGTTACGCTTATTGATAAGAACAGGGTTAAGCTTGATGCAATAACAGGTGCATATGATGTTATGGGAGTTGAGGGCAATGGTGCAAGCTTTGCTGTTCAGAAAGAAGCCGGTATTGACTCAGCTGACCTTCTTATATCGGTAACTGATTCTGATGAGCTGAATCTTTTATGCTGTACACTTGCAAAGAGGGCTGGCAGATGTGAGGCAATTGCAAGAGTAAGAACACCTGAATACAGTCAGGAGGCTGCATTTTTAAGAGACAGATTAGGTCTGGCAATGATTATTAATCCGGAATTTGAGGCTGCAAGTGAGATAGCACGTGTGCTTTACATGCCCACAGCACTTGAGATTGGAACATTCGCACATGGACAGGCAGAGATGATTAAGATAAAAGTCCCTGAGGGTAACCAAATGTGTCACCATACTCTGGCGGAGATATCTAAGGCTTCATCATCTAAGGTTCTTATATGTGCAGTTGAGAGGGATGGAGAGGTGTTCATTCCATCAGGACATTTTATTATAAGGGCAGATGATAAGTTATCTTTCATTGCATCAAGAAAGAATGCAAGGACATTTCTTGCAAGTGTAGGTTTTCAGACACATCAGGTAAAGAGTACCATGATTGTCGGAGGCGGAAGAGTTGCATATTATCTTGCAAAACAGCTCCTTAACATGGGAATTGATGTAAAGATTATTGAGAATGACAAGGAACGCGCGTTAAAGTTAAGCGAGGAGCTTCCGGGAGCCGTCATTATCAATGGTGATGGTACTGACGAGAGCCTTTTAAGAGAAGAGGGGATTGAGTATGTGGAGAGCTTTGTTCCTCTTACAGGTATTGATGAAGAGAATGTAATGCTTACTCTGTATGCAAGAAAAGTATCTGAAGCTAAATGTATCACTAAGATTACAAGAATGGGATTCAGTAGTGTTATTGACAGCCTTGATTTAGGAAGTGTTATATATCCAAGGTATATAACCTCAGAAGCAATTATTGCATATGTAAGAGCTAAGAAGGAGTCTATGGGAAGCAATAACATACAGACCTTGTATCATTTATTTGACCAGAAGGCAGAAGCTATAGAGTTTAACATTGATAAGGAATCAGGAGTTACGGGCAAGCAGCTTATGGAACTTAAACTGAAGGATAATCTGCTTATAGCACTTATTAACCGTAATGGTAAGATTATTATTCCAAGTGGTACTGACAGTCTTATGGTTGGAGATACTGTGGTTATTGTAACAACTAATACAGGGTTTGATGCTATAACTGATATTCTTAGATAGGAAAGGCTGGGAACATTGATATGAACAGTTCTATAGTAAGATATATTCTTGGACATGTTTTAAAGATAGAAGCAGCACTTATGGTCATTCCTGTGGTTGTTGGCATTATATACAGAGAACAGGCAACATCTGCATTCTTGATAACAATTGCATTATGTGCTGTATGTGGAATTCTTATGACAATTAAAAAGCCTGCCAATACAGTTTTTTATCTGAAGGAGGGGTGTGTTACAACTGCACTCAGCTGGATTCTTATGAGTATATTTGGCTGTCTGCCTTTTTTTATAAGCAGGGAAATTCCTTCATTTACAGATGCACTTTTTGAGACAATATCAGGATTTACAACAACAGGAGCAAGTATATTAAGTGAAGTTGAAGGGCTGTCTCAGAGCATTATGTTCTGGAGATGCTTTACTCACTGGATTGGTGGTATGGGAGTTCTTGTATTTCTGCTTGCAGTAATACCTCTTACAGGTGGCTCTAATATCAATCTTATGAAAGCAGAGAGTCCGGGACCATCAGTGGGAAAACTTGTCCCTAAGATCAGATATACAGCAAGAATACTGTATATTATATATTTTGGGATGACTGTACTTCAGACGGTTCTTCTTCTTTTTGGAGGAATGACATTCCTTGATGCACTTAATACAGCAATGGGAACAGCCGGAACAGGTGGATTTGGTATCAGGAATGACAGCTTTACAAGCTTTTCACCTTATATCCAATGGGTTGTAACCATATTTATGATATTGTTTGGAGTTAATTTCAACGCATATTATCTTATTGTTCTAAGACAGTTTAAGAAGGCTGTTAAAGTAGAAGAAGTGAGATGTTATTTCGGAATTATCCTTGCGGCAACAGCAATTATATTTGTTAATATATACAGAAGTGTAGGTGCTGTTGAACTCACACTGAGACAGTCAATGTTTCAGGTTGCATCTATTATAACGACAACCGGATTTTCATCAGTAGATTTCGATATGTGGCCGTCACTGTCCAAGTCGGTGCTTGTTGTGCTGATGTTTGTGGGAGCATGTGCCGGAAGTACAGGTGGCGGAATTAAGGTTTCAAGGTTTATAATAGGGGTAAAGACAATATTCAGAGAGATTCAGTCATATATTCATCCTAAGAGTGTTAAGGTGATTAAGACAGAAGGAAAGCCTGTTGATAGTGAAACGTGCAGGTCTGTGAGTATATATTTCATAACATTTATGATGATATTCACAGCATCCTTACTGCTTATTTCTATTGAAGGCAAGGATATTGTGACGAATTTCACAGCAGTAGCCGCGACTATTAATAATATAGGTCCGGGTCTTTCGGCTGTCGGACCGACACAGAATTTTGGAAGTTATTCTGATTTCAGCAAATATGTACTGATGTTTGATATGCTTGCCGGTCGACTGGAGTTATTTCCACTGATAATTCTGTTTACACCTTCAATATGGAAGGATCTTGTAACCAAGAAGGTTTCTGAAAGGAAAATGCGTAGAATAAGAAGGGGTTAAGTATGAGTAATGTATCTGATTATTTGAAATGGAGAGGTGACCTTGATTTTAGCCAGGCGCCATTTAATGACGTGGACAATTTAATACTTGCGCAGATTGCATATGTTGATTTTACTGATATTGTACCGGCACCGGGAAGTATTGAGACTATTACAATTGCGGAAGCGGCAGACACATTTTTTGATACCCATGATGAGAAGGAGATTAAGAAATGCAAATCTTTCATAGGAAAAGCTCCGTATCTTTTAAGGGAGGCAGCAGCAACAAAAAGATTTGGCTCACTTATACTTACTAATTATGTTGATTATGTCGATGGCGGCAAAGAAGAACAGTTTGCGGCATTTCATGTAAGAATTGATAACAGACTTACGTATATTGCTTTCAGGGGAACTGATGATACACTTGTAGGCTGGAAAGAGGACTTTAACATGAGCTTCCTATCACCTGTTCCATCGCAGAAGGATGCAGTAAGATATATTGACACAACCGTGCAGCGTTCAGAAGGAAAGCTGATTCTTGGAGGACATTCCAAAGGTGGTAATCTGGCGGTATATGCATCAGTCTTTGCAAGACCATCAGTTAAGAAAAGAATTATTACTGTTTATAATAATGATGGTCCGGGATTTGACAGTAATTTTGTAAAGCATCCGGATTATCTGGCAATTCTGCCAAGGATTAAGAGTATTGTTCCTTATTGTTCAGTTGTTGGAATGCTTCTTAATCACGATGGAGATTATGAGGTTGTAAAGAGCAGTCAGTCAGGTCTCATGCAGCATGATTCTATGTCATGGCAGGTTATAGGACCAGATTTTGAGACTGAGCAGGATTTAAGCCCTAAGAGTAAAAGGTTAAATACAGCACTGAGTGCATGGATAGACGGACTTACAAGAGAACAGAGAGCAGAATTCGTAGATACATTATTTTCACTGGTAACTGCAAGTGGTGCAAAGAACCTTTCAGAGATAAGTACAGTCAGGTTTAAGAATGTTAATGCGGTTCTTAAGTCTTTCAGGAAACTTGACAAATCAGAACGTGCGATGATACTTAAGATATTTGCTTCGCTTACAGGTGAGATTGGAAAAGCCTATAAGAACAACTAGTAAGGAGATAAAGAATGGGACAGGTTATATCGGCAGGAATATTGTTAGTTGTGGTTGTTGCCATATACATTGCAGTTTCATATAAGCATGAAAAAAGCGGTCTTGGGAAGGGCTGTGATGGTAATTGTGGTTCATGCGGACTTAGAAGCTGTAAGACAGATAAGAAATAGTACTTTACGGAGGATTGAATGAGCAATACTTGTGACAGGCTGAAGCAATGCCGTGTTAAGAGAGGATTATCAAGGGTAGAAGTAGCAGAAATGTTACATATAAGTCCTGATTATCTTGCCCGAGTTGAAACAGGAACTCAGCCGGTTACATACAGGATGATAGAAAGAATAAACAGATATACAGACTGGAATTCAGATTACATCCTGCACGAAATTGACAATACCAATCCTTTTCTGGATATGTATATGACATGCCCGGATAAGAGAAAGAAAGTTTTTATAAGAAATGCTCTCTGTCTGTTTGACAGTATGCTTCAATTTGGGTATAAAGATGAAAGAAAAGTGGGATATTACCACAGAATGATACTTGAAATTGTCAATGGTATGGAATTGGATGTACCTGACAATGTACGTATAGGATATACGCTTACAGAGTTAAGACGGATTCTTGATATGGACAAGCATATGATGGCTCAGGCTGTTGGTATGACAGACAGAAGTTTTTGCTCATTAGAGAACGGATTATCAAAGCCGGATGTCGGGGTACTGCAGATAATATATACGATATACGGCTTTAATATAAAATATTTTATAAGCCGTAATCCGCTTGAATGTGAAGCTATAAGCAATATATACAGGGGTTTTGATGAGCCTTTAAGAGATTTTATTATGAGACGCATCAGGGACGATTATGATGAAATAATAATTATGAGAGGCCGGACGTATGGTAGAGATATATAGAACAGATCAACAGGTTTTAAGTACGCTGGATGATATTCAGGAAGGCTGTTGGATTAATATGGTTGATCCAACTAACAAGGAAATTGAGCAGATAGCAAAACGCTTCGAGATAGAGCCGGAAGATATAGCATCCGCACTGGATGAAGAAGAAAGTTCACGTATTAGTCTTGAAGATGGATATACTGTTATACTTGTGGATATTCCTACACCTGAGGTAAGACATGAAAAGAAAATGTATACAACAATTCCTCTTGGTATAATCCTTAAAAGTGAAGCAATAATTACAGTGTGTAAGATTGACACACCAATTATTAATTATTTTGTAAGGAATAAGGTAAAAGAATTCAGTACTAAGAAAAAAATGCGTTTTATATATCAGATGCTTTTCCGTTCAGCATTTGTATATCAGGCTAATCTTCGTCTTATTGATAAGAAGAGAATAGAGATAGAAGAACGTGTTGATGGAGATACATCAGATACAGATCTTATTGAGCTTCATGAGCTGGAATCTACGCTAGTCTATTTTGCAACATCTCTTCGAGCTAACAGTATTGTGTTAGAAAGACTCAGAAGATATAAAAGACTTGAGCAGTATCCGGAGGATATGGAGCTTCTGGAAGATGTAATGGTCGAGTACCAGCAGGCTATAGAAATGACTACGATATACAGGGATGTCATTGATGGTACAAGGGAACTGATGTCATCAGTAATTGACAGTAAGCTGAATAATGTAATGAAATATCTTACTTCAATTACAATTGTAATGGCTATTCCGACAATAATATCAGGCATATATGGAATGAATGTCGGGGAAGAATGGATGCCGTTTGCAAAGACCCCATTTGGTTTCGAGATAATAAGTGGCATAATGCTTATTATATGCATCATAGTACTGTGGGTATTAAGAAAAAAGAAGATGCTATAAAAATGCAGTGTCTGTATTGAATCTGGTGATTACCAGTTCTGTATACAGACACTGCATTTTTTGGATGATTATTTGTAAATTTCCTGCCAGCGCGATACCATCTCTAAAGCTTCATTCTCAGATGATACCTTTGTAACTATAACCCCATCAAGATAAATTTCGTACACAGGGAACTTCTTGGCCATATTGCCATGATTGACCTCAACTCTGTTATACTTTACGCGTTCCATTAGAAAACCTCCTCATATTTAATAATAGTGCTTCAAGCTAAAATCAACAATATGTTGTATTATATCACGATGTACAACAAAATGAAATACTATATTTGGTATTAGTACTAAAGTACCAAAAAATTAAGAGGAGTGCTTCAGAATACTTGTAAAATTGTAATATATATAATATAATTTTACTATTGAAATCCGGAATTAGTTATCGATAATTAATAATAAATAGCATGAGGTACCAACATGGATGATAAAGTGACAGAAAAAGAAAGATATGAAATTATACACAAAATGAGCAGGAGAGTCGCATTTGTTGACAAATATTGTGTAGTAAGTGTTTCTAACAAAGCTTTTGAAGAATATTTCGGACATATTGTAGATACGCTTCTTGAAGTGGTAGCACCACAGGATAAAGAAAGGCTGATAAATTTTATAGACAATTATGATGGTACCGCTAAGAGTGGAATGTTTAAGTTTATTAATGCACGGGGAGAGGAAAGATATAATCATCTTTTTGTATATCAGCAGCGCGGTGCTGGCAATGAACATATGAGAGATATTGAGCTTGTAGATGTTGAGTCAATTGAGGAGACCAATAAAAGCCTCAGGGATGATGTAACAAAGCATAAGATGCTTCTTGGATTAGACCGTGAATACACATTTACATATAACAGGGATAATAATATTTTCAGTATGTATAGGTATGATGTTGATTCAAGGGATATTATATATAAAGCTGACATTGATGACTGGAAGAAGCGGATGCTTTCAGAAGGATATATAGAGAAAAGTGATAAGGAAATGTTCACTAACTTTATATCTGAGGTGCGTTCATACACACAGACATTCTCAACAAAGTTTAAGACCAGCATGCGTACATATAACAAGGTTATGGAAACGTTGAGATTCATTGGAACTGTTATGACTAAGAGCGATGGAGGAAAGATTGTTGTTGGCAGGGTCATTCCAGAGGTAGATAATCGTAGTTATAACCAGATTTCAGATGTGATAGAGGAGTTACAGTTTGATTCTCTCACGCATGTATATAATAAAAAAACAATAACTGCTTATGCTGAAAAGTGTCTTAAAGAAGAAAAGAATAACAGGGTCACAATAGCTATTCTTGATGTGGATCATTTTAAGAAGGTCAATGATGTGTATGGTCATATGTATGGAGATAAGATTCTTGCCAGAGTAGGACGAAAGCTTAAGGAAGTGGTTGGTGAGGATGGAGTTGTCGGAAGAATAGGCGGCGATGAATTTATCATTGTGTTTAATGGCATTAATGATGAACATGCATTAAGAGGAATGCTAAGAGCGATAAGAACACAGATTAAATGGGAATTTGTTGATGATTTTGAAGACCTGACTATAACATGTTCTATTGGAGCATCATATAGTCCAAATAATGGCACAGAATATGAAGAACTTTTCAAAAAAGCAGATTATTGCTTGTATGTTGCTAAGGAAAAGGGAAGAGACAGATATGTATTTTTCAGGGATGATCTTCATAAGGAATCATATGAGAATTCGCTTAATGTTAAGGATAAGAATGTTAATGATGGCAGAGAGATGAAGGAACTTCGTTTTCTGTCAGGAATAATGGAAGAATTTGCACAGGATAGAAGAAAAGCTGTTGATGAACTGCTTCATCATATGTATGATTCTTTTAAGCTTGACAGTATTAATCTGTATTGGGGACATAACCTTAGCAGGACATATTATATCGGAGTAGAACTGGGCGGTTCAATGAATGCAGGCTATGTTAATACAGAAGAATTCAGGAAGCTTCTTGGTGGAAAGAATCATGTTGCTGTTGGATTTGTTGGAAGACAGACAGATATTGCACCGGAATTTGGGATGGCAATGAGAGAAAAGAGGGTTTTTTCTACCGTACAATGCATAGTTGGAACACAGAACAATGTTAAGGGAATATTTACAATCGACCGTTGTAAGGAATCGTCACAGTGGGCTGAGTATGAAATAGAAATGGCGGTAGTAGCGGCTTCTCTTATTAATATTATTGCTGAATCTGAAAATAATTAATTAATATATTTTATTACAAGATATTGTGTTTTTGATTGACTTACAAGCCTATATGTTGTATAATCAAATCTGCTTGGGAAACCGCATGAATACTGGGTTCCCGGCAGATTTTTTTTCATGTGTATGATTACACATGGTGTTATTAATGATTATTCATGGGGACATGAAAGTATTTATGTGAGGGTTTGAAGTATGAAAATTATTAAAAGAAGTGGGTCAGAGGTTACATTTGATATAAGTAAAATCATGGCCGCCGTATCAAAAGCCAATATGGAAGTTGTCCATAGCGAAAGACTGTCAGAAGAACAGATTGAAACAATATCTAATAATGTTGAGAGCATCTGTAAAGAAATGAACCGTTCATTAAGTGTTGAGGAAATTCAGGATCTTGTAGAAAACCAGATTATGAATTTAAGAGCATTTGCAGTTGCAAGAAAGTATATTACATATCGTTATAAGAGAGCACTTGTGCGTAAATCTAATTCAACAGATGAGCAGATATTGAGCCTTCTTGAGTGTAATAATGAGGAAGTAAAGCAGGAAAATTCTAATAAGAACCCTACTGTTAACAGTGTACAGAGAGATTATATGGCAGGAGAGGTAAGTAAGGATATTACTAAAAGACTTCTTCTTCCAGCAGATATTGTTGATGCACATGAGCAGGGACTTATACATTTCCACGATGCAGATTACTTTGCCCAGCATATGCATAACTGCTGTCTTGTTAATCTTGAGGATATGTTACAGAATGGAACTGTAATAAGTGAGACTATGATTGAGAAGCCACATAGCTTTTCTACAGCATGTAATATCGCAACTCAGGCAATTGCACAGATTGCAAGTTCACAGTATGGTGGACAGAGTATATCACTTGCACATCTTGCTCCGTTTGTTCAGGTAAGCCGTGAGAAATTTATTGGTCAGGTAAGGGATGAATTTGAGAGAACAGGAATAGAAGCATCAGAAGAGAAGATTAAAGAGGTCGCTGAACTTCGTGTGAGAGATGAGATTAAGCGTGGTGTCCAGATGATTCAGTATCAGGTTATCACACTTATGACAACAAATGGTCAGGCTCCATTTGTTACTGTATTCATGTATCTTGATGAAGTTCCAGAAGGAAGAACAAGAGAAGATCTTGCTCTTGTTACAGAGGAAGTTCTTAAACAGAGAATGCAGGGGGTTAAGAATGAAAAGGGTGTATGGATTACACCAGCTTTCCCTAAGCTTATATATGTTCTTGAGGAGGACAATATAAGAGAAGGCAGCAAGTATTGGGAACTTACAAAGCTGGCAGCAGAATGTACAGCTAAGAGAATGGTTCCTGATTATATATCTGAAAAGAAGATGAAGGAATTAAAGGTTGATGCCAATGGCAATGGACAGTGTTTCCCATGTATGGGATGCAGAAGCTTCCTTACACCATATATTGATCCGGAAACAGGAAAGCCAAAGTATTATGGCAGATTTAATCAGGGTGTTGTAACTCTTAACCTTGTTGATGTTGCATGTTCATCAGGCAAGGATATGGATAAGTTCTGGAGTATCCTTGATGAGAGACTGGAACTCTGTAAGAGAGCACTTATGTGCAGACATTACAGACTTAAAGGAACACCTTCAGATGTTGCTCCAATTCTCTGGCAGAATGGTGCACTTGCAAGACTTAAGAAGGGTGAAACAATTGACAAGCTTCTTTATGGCGGATATTCAACAATTTCTCTTGGATATGCAGGACTTTGTGAGTGTACATATTATATGAAGGGAGTTACACATACTAAGTCAGAAGGCACAGAATTTGCACTTGAGGTAATGAAACATCTTAACAATATATGTAAAAAATGGGCGGCAGAGACTAATATTGATTTCTCTCTTTATGGTACACCACTTGAATCAACAACTTATAAGTTTGCTAAGTGTTTACAGAAGAGATTCGGTAAGATTGCCGGCGTAACAGATAAGAATTATATAACTAACAGTTATCATGTTCATGTAACAGAGAATATCAACGCATTTGACAAGCTGAAATTTGAATCACAGTTCCAGGAATTATCACCAGGTGGTGCTATCAGCTATGTTGAAGTTCCTGATATGCAGAATAACATTCCTGCAGTACTTAAGGTTATGCAGTACATTTATGATAATATTATGTATGCGGAGCTTAATACTAAGAGTGATTACTGTCAGGAATGTGGCTACACAGGACAGATTCAGATTATTACAGATGATGACGGAAAGCTTATATGGGAGTGCCCTAACTGCGGAAACCGTAATCAGGATAAGATGAATGTTGCAAGAAGAACTTGCGGATATATCGGAACACAGTTCTGGAATCAGGGAAGAACTCAGGAGATTAAGGAGAGAGTGCTTCATCTGTAAGATTAAATATAATATGGCAGGACATAGGATTAATTCCATGTCCTGCCATTATTTTATATATTGGAAAAATGTTATGTTAGTATTCGTTATAAACAAGAAATATTGGTTCTTATTATGTCATCTATGTAATTAGCATTAATTGGAGTGTTGGATGTTTCAAATGTGGCTATGAAATTCTTGCCTAGAATGTAACCTGAATTTGCATAGTCATTAATTTTTCTGATGGCATTGCAGGCATATTCTGCATTATCCATAATACCGAAGTGCTCCCATATGTATTCCTGTCTTGTACTGACATTAAGGCAGGTAAAGTCAGGATGAGTAATGACCCCGGATTGCAATTGCAAAGGACATTCATATCGATAAGGAATATTATAACGATAAAGCTTGTTAGCAATGATTATTTCTGATTTGGATCTTACACGTTCTCCTTTATCAGTATAATATTCAGCATAGTCAGGACTGAAACCAAGAGATGTGTATTCAAGAGATTTCCAATCAGCAATAAATTCCTCATCAGATACATAAACAGGAGTTACTATCTGCTTGCGGCTGTTGTTAAGAGAATCATAAATATGCTGGATTTTATCAGGTCTGTATTGGTCAAGTATTCTTTGAAGAAAATCTAACTCCTTTATCAGACATGTCTCTACTTTTAAATCATAGTCTTTTTGCGCAAGTTTAATTGCCAGATTATAGTTATTCTTCTTGATGTATTTACCCTTAGTGTCCCCTACTTTAACTTTATGATAATATTGGTAGCCATTTGCTTTTTGTGCAGTCCTTAAAGAACCATCAGGAGCATGGGAAATTCTGCTATGTATATTGCTAAGAATAGATGATAATTCTTCATGTCGTTTCATAACAGACTCTTTAATTGTATCAGGTGTCAGCATACTGATGTGTTCTACATTATGATTGCTTTTCATCAAACCCTCCTTATACGAGTTAGGACAAACACTGGATAGTGACAAAAACTTTTATAAAATAACTTTACAAAAGTACTGGAAATTCTTATTTAACTGTTGTAATATGATAGCAGAGAAATATCTGCATAAGCAGAAATAAATTATTGAGCCGTAAACTGGCAGAAAGAGGTCATATATGTGGACAGCAGATTTAGGAAATGGACGATACAAGAATCCAATACTTTACGCTGATTATTCAGATCCGGACGCAATCCGTGTCGGTGATGATTATTTTATGATATCATCAAGCTTTTCTAATGCTCCGGCTATGCCGTTGCTTCATTCTAAGGACCTTGTAAACTGGAAGGTTGTTAACTACATTTTGACTGAAATTCCAGAATTCAGATATAGAAATCCAATTCATGGATGCGGAGTGTGGGCACCTGCAATAAGATATCATGAGGGTACATATTATGTGTGCTTCCCAATGCCGGATGAAGGAATATATATGACTACAGCAACAGACCCTTATGGTGAGTGGAGTAAGCCAGTGAATATAAGACCAGGCGCAGGCTGGATTGACCCATGCCCATTCTGGGATGAGGACGGAAAGGCATATCTTGTTGCAGGAGTTGCCAAGAGCCGTATCGGATACAAGAGTGTGCTTCATATGGTAGAGATGCAGCCAGATGGAATGGGGCTTATTGGTGAGGAAAAGATTATATTTGACGGTAACTTAAATGACCAGATTACAATAGAAGGTCCTAAGATGTATAAGCGAAACGGATGGTATTATATATTTGCACCGGCTGGCGGTGTTAAGACAGGCTGGCAGACAGTGTTAAGGTCGAAAAATGTGTTTGGACCATATGAGTATAAAGTGGTTATGAGACAAGGAGATTCGCCTGTAAATGGACCTCATCAGGGTGCATGGGTTGACACAGTTACAGGACAGGACTGGTTCATACATTTTCAGGATGTGTATGCAGCGGGCAGAATAACACATTTGCAGCCAATGAGCTGGGAAAATGACTGGCCTGTAATTGGAGTTAAGAAAGATGGCAATGATTACGGCGAGCCTGTGATGGAGTACGAAAAACCTAATGTCGGTGCCGTTTATGAAATATGTGAGCCAGATACTACAGATGAATTCACAGAAGATACTTTGGGACTGCAGTGGCAGTGGAACGCCAATCCTGATAGTGACTGGGCACAGTCTGGCATTGATGAAAGCGGAAATGTGTCTGATGACGGTTCTTATATAAAGCTTAATGCGGTTGGCAGAGCATCAAACAGACCAATTGGCGATTACAGAAATCTTCTACTGCAGAAGTGGCCGGCACCGGAATTTAGCTGTATTACTAAGATGAATATAAGCGGAATGGCTGATGGTGATAATGCCGGATTCATTCATATGGGAATGGATTATCTGGCAGCAGATGTGACTGTAAAAGATGGGAAGATGGAAGTGTATGCAGTAAAGGGTGTGCAGCAGTTTGACTGTGACCAGGCTTATACTAAAGAGACTAAAGAATTGCTTGCTTCATACGATAATCTTAAGGAAATATATTTCAGATACACAGTTAAAAAGACAGGAACTAAAAACTATGTTGAGGGAGGACTTCCTGTTAAGGAAGCACCTGTTGAGACAGTAACAATAGAGATAAGCACAGACGGAAAAGAATACACCAGCCCTGTTTCCGTTATTGCCAAAGCCGGAAGATGGGTTGGTGTAAAGAGCGGTGTATATGTATCACATGATAATTCTGCAGAGAATAAAAACAAAGGCTTTGTTACGGTAGATTATGTAAGATACAGCCGTTAAATATTCGTAATGTTTTTCTTAGCCCACAATTCAAGGGCTTTCGCATTATTGGAAATAAGGTCGAGGGATTCAAGTATCTGCTTGAATTCCTCCTGTTCTCCAATATCAACCTGGCCATCAGCAGAGATATTGATAATAGAAGCACGCAGGTTTTCAATATCATTCAAAGAACCAAGCATTTTTAATGATAATCTGTCAAATGAATTAATCTCAACTTCCTTCATTGTAAGTCTTCCAATTGGACATTCGCTTGAACAGTAATTATAACAAAGCTCAGGAGCATTATAGCATTTTGCCATAGATACAACCTCGTCTGCATAAGGTGTTACATTGCCAAGTTCAATTCTTGCAAGTCTTGTTCGGTCTATACCTACGACATCTGAAGCTGCTTCACGGCTTTCAAAGTCAGTATTTTTCTGTGCAGCAGAAAATCTTGCCTGATAATATCTGTTATCAGATGCTTTAGTTGCTTTCTTCATAGTTAATACCTCTCCCCTTTAGTATATTTAATGTGTTAGTAAAATACATGATCTCCTATAACGGTTCCGCCCACATCGACAGAACTGTCATATATATGAAAATATAGTGCGTTAATATTGATATAACCATTAAGTACATCGACGGCTGCCTGGGTGCAGGCTGCATTCGCACCTCTTGCAAGGACTATTGCAAATCGTCCGCTGGCAACAGGTGAAAACTGGTAAGGTGCATATATTACGCCGCTTATGCTGTTGGCAAAGCGAGGGTCTGCAACTCTGTTGATAACAACGCTTCCTACAGCACATTTGCCCTCATATGACTGGTTGCCGGCTTCACATTCAATAATTGCTGCGAGCATTGCAACATCTTCAGCAGTGTGATTCTTAAGAACATTGTTAAGAGCGTTCTGGTCAACCATAGCAGAGCCGGAAGATGAATTATTGCCTGCATTACCGGCGCTATTGACTTTGTCAGCCTCTTCCTGAGCTTTTTTTGCAGCTTCAAGGGCTTCCATTTCACGGCGCTGACGCTCTAACATTTCCTGTTCAATTTGCTTTTCGTATTCAAGTGCAAGTGCTTCTGCATCAGTAATGCTGTCGCTTGTAGTGTCAAGCTCTGTCTGGCATTGTGAGAGAAGCACAGCAAAATTATCAGCTTCGCGGGCTGCATCATCTTTAAGAGTGACAAGTTCGGTCATCTCTTCTTCAAGCTTTGCCTGAGTTTCTTTAAGAGAAGCCAGAAGGTCACTTAATTCCTGCATCTTCTGGTGGTCATAATTAGAAATCTGCTGGATATATTCTGACTTGGATAAAAGGTCAGAAAGGCTTTCAGCCGACAGAAGCGTTGACAGGATAGTAGCATTATTATTCTCATACATAAACTGAATACGAAGTTTCATGGCGGCGTACTGCTGGTCAATCTCTTCCTGCATGCTTGCTATATCTTCATTAGAACGCTCAATTTCAGTCTGCTTGGCATTAATCGCATCTTCAATAGAGGCAATTTTTTCACCGGAAGCAGACAGCTTCTCGTTAAGCTCCCCGTAAGATGCATTGAGTTCGCTCTGTTTATTTCTTAATTCTTCAAGCTGTTTATTAACAGCGTCGAGGTCATCCTGTGTATCAGCCATCAACTGGTCAGGATAAGCAAAAAATGGAACAGCAAATGTAGCTGCCATTATAAATGTAAGACCAGCGGCCGTTAATTTCCGTAATTTTAATCTGATAAAATGTTTCACATAGACTCCTAGTAATCATTATATTTTTATAAACAAAAATCAATATTAGTATAAAATGTGCTGGAATAAATTGCAAGCCAAGCTTTCCATGGTGTATATTAATTGAGGACTGCAGATTGGGCATTGGTCTGCGTCTTAAATGTTGTGTATATCAGTTGCGGTGTCTGACTATAGCATACGCTTGAATAATCCAAGCTGTGTGTAACTTAATGTTGTTATATACATAAGGGCGGTGCGTCAAATCTCGTTCAAGCGAAGCGCGTTTGATTTGACACACCGTAATAAACTCTGTAGATAGCGGCATTTAGTTACACTAAGCGCAGGATTCCTGAAAGCGTATGCTATAGTCAGATGCCACAACGTCATGTACGCAAGTTGAAGGATGCAGACCAATGCCCAATCCGCAGCCCGCAATAAAATAAAAGGAGTATTCCATGCTTGAATTAAATGATATAAAGAAAGACTATGTGTCTGGTTCTACTACTGTGAGCGCACTTAAGGGCATTAATCTTAGGTTTAGGGACTGTGAGTTCGTGTCGATTCTTGGACAGTCCGGATGTGGTAAGACCACTATGCTTAATATTATAGGCGGACTTGATAAGTATACGAGCGGCGATCTTAAGATAAATGGAGTGTCAACTAAGAATTATAAGGACAGAGACTGGGATTTTTACAGAAATAATTCTATTGGTTTTGTGTTCCAGAGTTACAATCTGATTCCGCACCAGACTGTTTTATCTAATGTAGAGCTTGCACTTACGCTTTCAGGTGTATCTAAGGCAGAGAGAAAGAAAAGAGCGATAGAGGCACTTGAGAAAGTTGGACTTGGAGAGCAGATTCACAAGAAGCCTAATCAGATGTCAGGTGGACAGATGCAGAGGGTTGCTATTGCAAGAGCACTTGTAAATAATCCTGATATCCTGCTTGCCGACGAGCCTACAGGAGCGCTTGACACAGAGACAAGTATCCAGATTATGGAGCTTTTAAAGGAGATATCAAAGGACAGACTTATAATTATGGTAACTCATAATCCGGAGCTTGCCAAGGATTATTCTACAAGAATAGTCAGATTGCTAGATGGTGTGATAACTGATGACTCTGATCCATATTCGTTAGAAGATATGGAAGCTGATATCAGGGCTAAAGAGGCTGCTAAGGTTAAGATATCAGAAAAGAAGATTAAAAAGTCAGGAAAGAAGCAGAAAACATCTATGTCATTCTTTACAGCACTTTCCCTTTCCTTTAATAACCTGATGACTAAGAAAACAAGAACGATTCTTACTGCATTTGCAGGAAGCATAGGAATTATCGGTATTGCAATGATTCTGTCTATCTCAAATGGTATCCAGTTATACATAGACAGGGTTCAGAGAGATACGCTTTCGAGTTATCCTATAACACTTCAGGCGGAAGCTATTGATATAAGCAGTATGGTATCAAGCATGACAGGTAATTCGGATTCAGAAGAGCATGAGGATAAGTCTAAAATATATTCTAACGATATCATGGGTGATATGATTAATACCATGGTAAAGGAAGTTAAGAGCAATAACCTTTCTGAGTTTAAGAAATACATTGAAAACGGCAGCTCTGACATTAAGTCATATGTAAGTGATATACAGTATTCATATGATGTTCCTCTTAACATTTATATGAAGGATACTTCTAACGGTGTTGAGCAGTTAAACCCAGGTACAATGTTTGATTCGATATATGGTGAAGGTGCAACAAGCGCATCTTCTTCAATGTCATCTGGTATGGGCATGGGAATGTTTTCTAACAGCAGTGTGTGGAACCAGCTTTTAGGAAACCAGCAGGTTCTTGATGAGCAGTATGATGTCCTTGCAGGACACTGGCCAGAGAATTTCAACGAGGTTGTGCTTGTTGCAGATAAGAATAACGAGGTTGATGATTATACACTTTACTCATTAGGTCTTAAAGACCCTGAGGAAGTAAGAACACTCTTTAAGAAAATGATGGTTGGTGAATCGTACGAAACAGAAAAGGATATAAGCTATACATTTGACGAGATTCTTGATACAGAGTTTAAGCTTGTTATGCCTACAGACATGTATAAGTACAATGATGTGACTGGTACATGGGACGATTACAGCAAAGATGATAAGTATATGACAAATGTTGTAAATAACGGAACTGACATTAAAGTATGTGGAATAATCAGACCTAATGATGATGCAGTCAGTACTTCACTTTCAAGTGGAATTGGTTATACAGCAAAGCTTACGGAATACATTATCGAAGAAGTAAAAAACAGTGAGATTGCCAAGGCACAGCTTGCTGATACAAGCGTTGATGTATTTACAGGAGTTCCATTTGACAATGACAGGAATACAGAGATTACAATGGATGATGTAAATGCATATATGGCAACACTTTCACCAGAGGAAAGCGCTCAGATGCAGGCAATGACAAGTGGAATGAGCGATGATCAGATACTACAGCTTTTCTCAGCGTCACTAAAGGCCAGAACAACAGATGCAACATTAGACAGCAATAAGTCGAAGCTTGGAATTACAGACCTTGATACACCTTCGCAGATAGATATATATGCAACTGATTTTGATTCTAAGGAGAAGGTTCAGAATATTATTAAGGATTACAATAAGCTGCAGCAGGACGATGGCAAGGAAGAAAATGTTATTAACTACACAGATTATGTTGGAATAATGATGTCATCAGTAAGTACAATTATTAATGCAATCTCTTATGTATTAATAGCATTTGTTGCAATATCACTTATAGTTTCTTCAATAATGATAGGTATTATCACATACATTTCAGTACTTGAAAGAACTAAGGAAATTGGAGTATTAAGAAGTATTGGTGCTTCTAAGAAAGATGTTTCAAGAATATTCAATGCAGAGACACTTATTGAAGGTTTTGTCTCAGGCGCACTCGGCATTGTTGTAACTTTATTGTTGTGCATACCTGCAAATGCGTTGATTAAGCACCTTACAGACATTTCCAATGTTGCACAGCTTCCGATTGCAGGAGGAGTAATACTTATAATAATAAGCATGTTCCTTACATTTATTGCCGGACTTATCCCAGCAAAGCTTGCAGCTAAAAAAGACCCTGTTGTGGCATTAAGAAGTGAATAATGTCTTTACTTTAAAACTTCACTGTGTTAAAATTTAAAAGTAATAAGCCAATGTTATTTTTGGAAAACCGGGGTGGATAATTATGAACAATAAGTTAAAGACACAGGCTGTTGAGCAGCTTTTTCAGGCAATATTAAGCCTTAAGGATTTAGATGAAGCATACGATTTCTTTGAGGATGTATGTACAATTAACGAGATTTTATCCCTGTCACAGAGATTTGAGGTTGCCAAGATGTTAAGAGAACACAGGACATATCTTGATATTGCAGAGAAGACAGGTGCGTCTACTGCGACAATCAGCAGGGTAAACCGTTCGCTTAATTATGGTAATGACGGGTATGACAGAGTATTTGAAAGACTTGGCATGCTTGAGAAAGAGTCAGAAGATAATAAGTAATATATGAAGCAATGTAAAAGGGAACTGTCAGTACTGGCAGTTCCCTTAATTTATATGGATTATTTCTTTTTGTCTGTTTTATCAGATTTTTCAGGATGCTTTGGCGCATGCTTGGCAGAGTAATCATCAATCAGACTTTCAATCATGTTCTTCTTCATGTATACATCAAAGCTTAAAAGGCATACAAGACTGAAGAACTGCAAGAATTCTCTGTCATCATCATCCTTTACATCTGTAAATGCATTGCTTGCCTGTTCAGACTTTGCAAATATATCTTTAGATAATGGCCTTGCAAGAGAGGATTCCATTGAAAAAATCTCTTTATATATATAATCCAGATCCGGCTTGGAACCTTCATCAAAGAATTTCTCAGTGAGAGGATTGAGCATTTTCTGTATATCACTTATTGAGAGAATGTTCTTAAAGTAATAGATAAATGTAAGGATATATATGTGTTCCTTAGAGTACTTTTTCTTTACTGGTGATGGCAGCAGATTGTTTTTAGCATAGTTGTTAATCATTGTTTTGGTTAGTACTTTATCATCAGTGGTACGCTTTGTATCGTGAAGATGTTCATACATAAATGTTGTAACCTGATCCATGTACAGGTTGATGTTAGGCACATCTCCGGGTTTTATATAGTTAAGAGCGGACATATCTTTAAGAATACCACTCATAAGCTCTTTAATATCGTTGTTCATATGTTCCTCATTTCTTTAAAAATGCGTATTCATGAGAGAATACATTTATATTAATGCTTAAGCTATATTATATAGTTTTTAAAACCACATTTCAAGTAGGAATAATATAATGAACTTTAGCATAGTGTAATGTGCATATTATGATATTTTAATATTTATTACAAGAATATAAAATATGTTTCATAGGAGCAAATATTCGTGACTTTTTACTCCTGATATATTATAATTAAAAAGGTTTTTTAAGAATTCTGGGAGACAGAATTCGGATGCACCAGAGGGTGATATGTGCCAGAAAGCGGCACAGGAATGGAGGATTATTATGGGTATTTTAACAAGATTCAAGGACATTATGAGCGCTAACATCAATGCACTTCTCGATAAGTGTGAAGATCCAGAGAAGATGATTGACCAGTACATGAGAAATCTTGAGAGCGACCTTGGAAAGGTTAAGGCAGAGACAGCTTCAGTTATGGCTGAGGAGACAAGATGTAAAAGAGAGCTTGATGAATGCACAGCAGATGTTGCCAAGTATCAGTCATATGCAGAAAAGGCTCTTCGGGCTGGCAACGAGGCAGATGCAAGAACATTCCTTGAGAAGAAGCAGCAGTTAGTTTCTAAGCAGGCTACATTACAGCAGACATATAATATTGCAGCAGACAATGCAGCTAAGATGCGTCAGATGCATGATAAGCTCTGCAAGGATATCCAGTCTCTTGAAGCAAGAAGAGATGCAGTTAAGGCTAAGGTTGCAGCAGCTAAGGCTCAGGAGAGAATCAACAAGGTTGGTTCAAGTGTTAACAGTGTTGGAACAAGCATGGATGCATTCGGTAAGATGGAGGCTAAGGCTAATAAGATGCTTGACGAGGCTAATGCAATGGCAGAGCTTAACCAGACACAGCTTGAGGCAGATGTTGACAGTCTTGCAGCTAAGTATGATGCAGAGCCAGCTAACACAGCAGTTGATGATGAATTAGCAGCACTTAAGGCTCAGATGGGCTTATAATTCAGAAGCACATTTATAATGAGATAAGCAATACATAGATAAGGAGAGGGAACATGGGATTATTCAAAGGGCAGTTTGCCAACGTAGTTGAATGGGAAGAGTACAGAGATGATATAATCTTCTGGAAATGGACCAACAGAGAAATCAAGAAAGGCAGTAAGCTGATTATCCGCGCCGGCCAGGATGCAATCTTTATGTACAATGGTAAGATTGAAGGTATTTTTAAGGACGAGGGAAGCTTTGATATTGAATCACAGATTATTCCATTCTTATCAACACTTAAAGGCTTTAAGTTTGGCTTCAACAGTGGAGTAAGAGCTGAAGTTTTATTCGTTAATACTAAGGAATTCACAGAGAAGTGGGGAACTAAGAATCCTATTCTTATTCCAACACAGGCACTTCCAGGTGGCATGCCAATAAGAGCTTTCGGTAACTTCTCGTTTTCAGTATCTGATTACATTACGCTTATAGACAAGGTAGCAGGTGTAAAGCAGATGTACACTGTTGCAGATGTTAAGGAAAGAATATCAGCAGTTCTTGACCAGCTTCTTATGAAGTGGATTTCTAAAGAAGGCAAGGATATGTTTAATCTTCAGGCTAATGCTTATGATATCTCAGCGGGTATTAAGACAGACCTTGATATGGAGATGAGCAAGTTAGGAATCACAATAACAAGCTTTACTATCTCAAGCTTCTCTTATCCGGAAGAAGTACAGAAGATGACTAATAAGGCAGCTTCTCAGGCAATGGTTGGAGATATGAACAGATATACACAGATGGCTATGGCTGATAGTATCGGCAATTCAAGAGGCGGTTCGAATATTGCCAGTGATATGATGCAGCTCCAGATGGGAATGCAGGTTGGACAGCAGATGATGAATAACATGAATACTGCAATGAATAATAATGCAAATGTGTCAGGTGGCACAGCACCTAAGTTCTGTCCTAACTGTGGAACACCAACTAATGGCGCTAAGTTCTGTTCTAACTGTGGAACAAAGCTTGCATAATCTGACAATTAGTAATATGTGAATTTAATAAATAACAATCAGGGATGTTGTCATATTGGCTTGGCAACATCCCGTTGTTTTTGTATAATGTGGTAGTTGGCAGAAATAAGGTGGATATAGATTTCACATTTGCATGAAGGTGGATATATGAGATTAGAAGATTTGAATGACAGCCAGAAAAGGGCAGTTAAATATACAGATGGCGCGCTGCTTATTATTGCCGGGGCAGGCTCTGGAAAGACGCGTGTGCTTACGAACAGAATTGCATATTTAATAGAAGAATGCGGAGTAGACCCATATAATATTATGGCAATTACATTTACTAATAAAGCTGCAAGAGAGATGAAAGAACGAGTTGAGACTACTGTGGCACAGGGTGCAGGGGCTGTATGGGTAAGTACATTCCACTCAACATGCGTGAGAATTTTAAGAAGATACATAGACAGAATTGGATACGATAATAACTTTACGATATATGATACGGACGACCAGAAGTCTGTAATCAAGGATATATGTAAGAAGATGAATATAGATACGAAGATGCTTAAAGAGCGTGCAATTATGAGTAAGATTTCATCTGCTAAAGATGAGTTAAAGACTCCTGATGAGTTCGAGCTTGAGGCAGGTAACGACTATAATCTTAGAAGAATTGCAGGTGTATACAGAGAATATCAGAAGACGCTTAAGCTTAACAATGCACTTGATTTTGATGACCTGATATTCAAGACGGTTGAGCTGTTCCAGAGTGATGCAGAGGTACTTGAGCATTATCAGGACAGATTCAGATATATAATGGTCGACGAGTATCAGGATACTAATACATCACAGTTTAAGCTTGTTGCAATGCTTGCAGCAAAGTATGGCAATATATGTGTGGTTGGTGATGATGACCAGTCTATATATAAGTTCCGTGGAGCAAATATTTATAATATTCTTAACTTTGAAAATGTGTTCACAGGCGCTAAGGTTATAAAGCTTGAGCAGAATTACCGTTCGACGCAGACTATTCTTAATGCTGCAAATGCTGTGATAAGTAATAATATTGGCAGAAAGAGCAAGTCACTCTGGACTGATAACGGAGAGGGCGAGAAGGTCAATTATACTCTGTATGAGAACGGGTATGATGAGGCAGAAGGCGTTGCGAGTGGTATTGCAGAGTATGTAAGGGATGGCTGGAATTATAATGATGTTGCCATTCTTTACAGAACTAATGCACAGTCAAGAGCGCTCGAAGAAAAGCTGATGATTCACAACATTCCATATAAGATATATGGCGGACAGAATTTCTATCAGCGAAAGGAAATCAAAGATATTCTTGCTTATCTTAAAACTATTGATAATGGTCTTGATGGTCAGGCAGTCAAGCGAATTATAAATGTTCCGAAGAGAGGAATTGGTAATACTACGATTGACAGATTGCAGGAATATGCAGATTTTAATGATATTACCTTCTGGGAAGCACTTGTCAATGCAAAGGATATTGACACAATAAAGAATGCGGCACTTTCCAAGTTAGAGCCATTTGTTGACCTTATTGGAAGACTGCGTGCCAAGGAAGAATTCATGTCATTAAAGGAGCTTGCTGAGGCTGTAATTGAGGATACAGGATATATCGAGAGCCTTTCACAGAATGAAACGGTGGAAGAGGTTGAGGCAAGACGCGAGAATCTGGATGAATTCATTAATAAGGTAGTAAGCTATGAGGAGGGCTGTAAGGAAGCAGGCGAAGAGCCTACACTTTCAGGACTTCTTGAAGAAGTTGCCTTAATAGCGGATATTGATAATCTTGATGAGTCAGAGCCTCATGTAATGCTTATGACGCTGCACAGTGCGAAAGGTCTGGAATTTCCAATCGTGTATATGACAGGAATGGAGGACGGACTTTTCCCAAGCTATATGACAATTGTGTCAGATGATTCAACTGAGATAGAGGAAGAGAGAAGACTGTGCTATGTTGGAATAACAAGAGCAGAGAAAATACTTAATCTTACAAGTGCCAAGTCACGTATGGTGCGTGGTGAAACACAGATGAATAAGGTTTCAAGATTTATTAATGAAATTCCTAAGGATTATATGCACATAGAAAACAATTCCAGTGGGTATGCTAAAGGCAGGATTGCATATGGCGGGACATCAGATGAGCCGGATACAACAGGCATTAACATGCGTGCAACAGCCAGATCAATTCTTAGCAGCTACGGAAGTGGCACACCAGGCGGAAGGGCAGCAGGAACATATAGTTCAAGAAAGGTTAAGATAAATGGTGGTTCTAATCCGGGATTTGGAAAAGACCCTATGGAACTATTTGACCTTAAGAAACCAGAAAAGAGAAAGACTCCGGCAGATTCTGTAAGAAATGCTTATGCAGGAGTGCCTACACGAAGCGGCTTATCTTCAAGAAATGTAATAGGTGCTGCAAGAGGTGCAGATATAAGTGCAAAATCTTCAGGTGGACTTGGCTACAGTGTCGGTGATATGGTGAGCCATGTGAAATTCGGCGAAGGAAAGGTACTTGCTATAGAGGATTCAGCAAGAGACTATATGGTAACAGTTGAATTTGCAGAGTACGGACAGAAGAAAATGCTGGCAGGATTTGCCAGACTTAAAAAACTATAATGACAAATGTTTAACGCTATGCTATAATACATTTATTAAATCCGTGGTATGAAAGGAGATATTGTTATGAGTAAAGAAAAATTAGATGAGCTTATCGCAGCTACTAAATTAGGAGAACTTATTAGCAAGAAGGAAGATGAAGATAAGAAATGCTGCAAGAAGTGCAGCACAATTATCATAGCTGTTCTTGCTATCGTTGGTGCAGTTGCAGCAGTTGCTGGTATCGCTTATGCTGTATACAGATATTTTACACCAGATTATTTAGATGACTTCGATGATGAAGATTTCGAAGACGAAGATTTTGACGATGATTTCGAGGATGAAGACATCGAGAAGTAATGTAATAAGTGCGATATGATTGAAAGCCACAGCCGGCTTGATATGTCCATTAGGATATGTCAGCGGTTGTGGCTTTTTTTTTGCATAATATTTAATTATTTCTTAATTGACATATGGGTGTAATCAGTGTTATATTACTCAACCCTGTCATTAAGAAAAATTTAAGGGGAGGAAAGGAAATCAGGAATTTATGACATTTTATCAGGAATTACAGTTAAGCTCGGCTGGTTCAAAACAGCTTATCAAGAACACACAGGATTCTAAGGAGAAAAGAAGACATATTCTTATATATAATTTTAAGGTGTATCTGGTTATGATATTCTGCGTCGCAGTAGTTACAGTATTCAGTAAGCTGCTGGGGAATAACAATAGTGTTGTCGGAGTTACAGTGCTTCTTGCGGTGCTGGTATTAAGACAGGCGGATTTTGGAATTAAGACATCACATGGATTGATTTCGATAATGGGAATATATGCGATATTGATAGCAGGACCGAGGGTTTCCAATATGGTACCGCCAGTTGCTGCATTTGTAATAAATGTTGTGTGTATTATGCTTCTTATGATAATGGGATGTCACAATGTAATTATGTATAATCATTCAACATTCGTTCTCGGGTATCTTTTGTTGCAGGGATATGATGTCACAGGCCATGAATATATGATGAGAGTTGTGGGACTGCTTGCCGGGATGTTAGTATGCATGATTATTTTTTATAAGAATCAGAGGAACAGACCATATAGAAGAACATTCTGGGATTTGTTTAAGGAATTTAATATTAATTCAGCAAGGACAAGATGGTACATTAAGCTTACATTTATCGTATCAAGCGCTATGCTGATTGTTTCACTGATGGGACTGCCTAGGGCAATGTGGATTGGAATTGCGTGCATGTCAGTGTGTCTGCCGTTTTCTAAAGATGTTGATAAGAGAATTGGAAACAGGGCATTGTTTAATGTTGTTGGATGTGCGATTTTTGCAGTGATGTATATAGTACTGCCAGAATCAATGTATCCGTATATAGGCATGATAGGTGGTATCGGAGTCGGATATTCCGCTGGTTATGCATGGCAGACAGCTTTTAATACATTTGGCGCATTATCAATTGCGGCGGGACTTTTTGGAATGCCTTATGCAGTTGGATTACGTATAGGACTGAATGCTGCCGGGGCTGTTTATACATGGCTGTGTGACAAGGTACTTGAAAGAATTCATTCTGCAGTGCAGGCAAAGAATGTCAGCGTGGTGGAGTAAATGTGACTACTATACTTTAGCACATTTTTCTGATAATATTATATAAGGTATGCCGTTATGTGAATAAGTGCTGCCAGAAACTATTAATATGTTAATAACAGGCACAATTCATGTGCGGAATGGAGTATAGATTGAAAAAAGGAAGCGTATACGAAGGTAAAGTTGAAAAGGTTGATTTCCCTAACAAGGCGACAGTGTGGGTGACAGATGAGGACGGACAGAAGGAAAAGGCAATCGTCAAGAATGCAATTCCTGGACAGACTGTCAGATTCTGCGTGAATAAGAAAAGAAAAGGACACTGCGAAGGCAGACTTATGGAAGTTGTTGAGAAGAGTCCGCTTGAAACCAACCCGGCATGTCCACATTTTGGCAAATGTGGTGGCTGCACTTACCAGACAGTAGCTTATGAGGAACAGTTAAAGATTAAGAGCGCACAGGTGGAAAAGCTTCTTAGCGAAGTTGTTTCGGGAGAGCTTCCATTTGAGGGGATAATCGGAAGTCCGGTTACAGAAGAATACCGTAACAAGATGGAATTTTCATTTGGTGATGAGTACAAGGACGGACCGCTTGCACTCGGACTTCATAAACGAAACAGCATGTATGATATTGTTCCGGTTACAGAATGTAAGATTATTGATGAGGATTACAGAAAGATTCTCACATGCGTTCAGGATTATGTAATAGAGAAGGAGCTTCCTTTCCAGCACAAGTTAAGCCACGAGGGGTATCTGCGTCATCTTCTTGTAAGAAAGTCTGTAAAGACAGGACAGATTCTTGTTGATATCGTAACAACGACTCAGATTGAGCATGATTTCACAGAGCTTGTAAACCGCCTGACATCAATTGAATATAAGGGCACTCTTACAGGTGTTCTCCATACATTTAACGACAGCCTTGCAGATGCAGTAATTAACGAGAAAACTGAGCTTCTGTATGGTCAGGATTATATTGAGGAGGAACTTCTGGGCTTACGTTTCAAGATAACACCGTTTTCATTCTTCCAGACCAATTCTCTTGGAGCGGAAGTGCTTTACTCTAAGGCGAGGGAGTATGTGCTTTCTGGCGGATTTGGAGATGTGGCTGGCAGCAAACCGGTTATATATGACCTGTATACAGGTACGGGTACGATTGCGCAGATGTTATCTCCAGTTGCCAGCAAGGTTATCGGTGTTGAGATTGTTGCGGAAGCTGTTGAGGCTGCCAAGAAGAATGCAGCCCAGAACGGTCTTACTAACTGTGAGTTCATTGCAGATGATGTCTTAAAGGCACTTGATAATATTGAGATTAAGCCAGATTTCATCGTACTTGACCCACCTCGTGACGGAATCCACCCTAAGGCACTTGAAAAGATTATTGATTACGGTGTTGACAGAATGGTGTACATTTCCTGCAAGCCTACTTCGCTTGCCAGAGACCTTGTTACTTTGCAGGAGAGAGGATATAAGGTGGAGAAGTGCTGTTGCGTTGATATGTTTCCTAATACGGGGCATGTGGAGACGGTAGTTCTTTTGTCACAACTGAAATAAAAGCCGGATGATTATATTAATGTCACGATTGAACTTGATGATGTGGATACGCAATTAAAAAGATTTACAAAAACAAAATAATTTGAAAGCATCAATCAGAAATGGTTGGTGCTTTTTTCATGCCTGAAGAAATCTGTTTTTATGCCCATTTTTACGGAAGGAGGTATCGACCGTGGCTAACAGAATTATGGGTATTACTGTCAAGATTGACGGAGATACCACCAAATTACAGACTGGCTTCCTGTATAATTCAAAGTGTAGGAAAAATAAAAAATTATATTTCATCAACGTTTCATAAAAGGTGTGTAGAATGATATTAAAAGTAGCTATAAAATGCTATTGTGAAAAAATAAAGGAGGAATAATTTATGAAAAAATGCTTGTCCAGTAGATGCAATTAGTTATGGAGTAAGAAAATAGAAAGGAGTAGTTAGGAAAGTGATAAAAAATGCTATAGCATATATTACAAGAAAGAGAAATAGAACTTTAATAATTTTTATCATATTAACTATAGTTCTTTCTTGCTTGTATTCTTGTTTAACAATAATGAAATCAAGCGATGAAATAGAAAAGGCTTTATATGAAAGTTCTAATTCTTCAATATCAATAACAAAAAAAGATGGTAACTATTTTAATGTTAATGAATTTAAAGATATTGAAAAATTAAAAGAAGTTGAAGAAATAATAATGCAATATGATGGATTAGCAAAGCTAAAAGATGCTAAAGTAGTTAGCGGAGAACAAAGAATAAATAGAGAAGATTTATCTGACGAATTTAAGAATGTTGTTTCACTCGAAGCTACAAATAATACTAAAAGAAATATTTTATTTAGTAGTGGAGTATTTACAATTAAAGAAGGTAAAAATATAGGAGAAAATGATAAGGATTCAATTATTGTTCATGAAGAATTTGCTAAACAAAACAATCTAAAATTAGGTGATGAAGTTGATCTTGAATTACTAGATATTGAAAAAAGTGGAAAAATAAAAAGTCATAAATTTAAAATTATAGGGATCTTTTCTGGTAAAAAACATGAAACATATACAGGGCTATCTTCTGATTTTAGCGAAAATATGGTGTTTGTAGATTATTCAACAAGCCAAGAGATATTAAATAAATCAGAAAATAATAAAATCGCAAATAAAATTTTAATGTATTCTGGTAGTGCAGAATCTACGGACTTAGCCTTAAACAAATTAAAAGAGCTTAAAATTGATGAGTCAAAGTATTTTGTTGAAAAAGATTCTAATGCGTTTGAAGAGTCTTTGGAGTCAGTGAGTGGAATAAAACACATAATAAAAATAATGACTTATTCTATTATGTTAGGTGGGATGGTTGTTCTTTCATTAATCTTGATTCTATGGTTAAGAGAAAGAATTTATGAAATAGGTATATTTTTATCTATTGGAACATCTAAGATACAAATTATAATGCAATTTATATTCGAGTTATTATTCATATCGATACCAAGTATAATATCTTCCTTATTTTTAGGAAATGTATTACTAAAAGTAATTGCAGGTGGAATCGTTAACTCAGAGGACTCAGTGATTTCTGGTGGAAGTTTAATAAATGATAGTTTTATGTTAAATATTACAACACTTGGACAAAGTTATTTAATATTAATAAGTATTATTGTTTTATCAGTTGTATTTGCTTCTTCATTAATATTAATCAAGAAGCCTAAAGAAATATTATCAAAAATAAGTTAGGAGAAAATGATGGAAATATTAGAAATAAAGAATGTATCATATAGTTATGCCAATTCTAAAGAAAAAGTTTTGTCAGGAGTAAATCAAAAATTTGAACTTGGGAAGTTTTATGCGATAGTAGGAAAGTCAGGAGCAGGAAAATCTACACTTCTTTCCTTACTTGCTGGACTCGATAAACCTCAAACAGGACAAATATTGTTTAAGAATGAAGATATACAAAAGAAAGGATATAGTAATCATAGAAAAAATAATATATCTTTAGTATTTCAAAACTATAATTTAATAGATTATTTATCACCAATTGAAAATATTAGATTAGTAAATAAATCAGCAGATGAAAGTATCTTGTTTGAACTAGGTTTAGATAAAAAACAAATAAAAAGAAATGTTATGAAATTATCTGGTGGACAGCAGCAAAGAGTAGCTATTGCCAGAGCATTGGTATCAGATGCTCCAATAATACTGGCTGATGAGCCTACTGGTAATCTGGATAGTGTTACTGCCGGAGAAATAATTAATATATTAAAGACATTAGCTAAAGAAAGGAATAAATGTGTAATAGTTGTAACACATAGTAAGGAAGCAGCAGATTCTGCGGATATCATTTTAGAGCTAAGTGGTAAGAAGTTAAAAAAAGTAAATAAAATGAATTTGGAGGTTGAATAATGATAAAAAATGCATTTGCTTATATAACTAGAAAAAGCTTAAAATCAATAATTATTATGTTAGTTATTTTGGCTATGTCAACTTTAAGTCTTATAAGTTTATCTATTAAAGATGCTACGGACAGAGCTTCAAAAGAAACATTTGCTAATATAACAAATAGTTTTTCTATGGAGATAAATAGACAAGTAAATCCAGGAACACCTAGAGGTGGAGGAAATGTAAAAGGTGAAGATATTAAAAAGATAGCTCAAACAGATAGTATAGACTCCTATGTAAAAAGAATAAACAGTGTTGCAGATTTAGTTGATTATGATATTATTGAAACTAAAGAGACTCTTGCGAATCAATCGCCTAAAAGAGCGAAGAATTTTAAAAGAACAGTGATGCTAACCGGAGTTAACGACTCATCAAAAGAAACAAAATTTGTATCAGAAGCATATAAATTAGTAGAAGGAAAGCATTTAGAAAATGAAGATAAAAATAAAATCTTAATGCATAAAGATTTAGCTGAAAAAAATAATCTTAAAGTTGGAGATAAGATAAAAATAAAATCTAATTTATTTGATGCTGATAATGAGAAAGGTGCAAATGAAACAGTAGAAGTAGAAATTAAAGGTCTATTCGATGGGCATAATAGCGGTGGAGTAAGTGCAGCACAGGAACTATACGAAAATACATTAATCACTGATGTTCATACTGCTGCTAAAGTTTATGGTAATACAGAAGATACAGCTGTATACCAAGATGCAACATTCTTTGTAAAAGGTGATAAGAATCTTGATAGTGTAATAAAAGATCTTGGGAAATTAGATATAAATTGGAGAGAATATAATTTGATTAAAAGTTCATCAAATTATCCTGCATTACAACAATCTATATCAGGTATCTACTCAATTTCAAATAAATTATTTGCTGGCTCATTAATATTTGCAGGAGTTGTAGTTTCATTATTATTATTATTATGGATGAATGCCAGAAAGAAGGAAATAGCAGTATTACTATCATTAGGTATATCAAAATTAGAAATTTTTGGTCAATTCCTAATTGAGATGGTATTTATATCAATCCCCGCATTCGTTGGTTCTTATTTCTTAGCTGGGTATACAGCTGATAAGCTTGGGAATAATATATTGAATAAGGTTACTGGTGATATAGCTAAACAAATAGCTAGACAATCTGCATCTAGCCAATTAGGTGGTGGGGCAGAAGCTGAAGGATTTAACAAGACATTATCAAGTTTAGATATAAATGTATTACCTAAATTCATATTTTATGTAGTTATATTTATGAGTTTAGTACTTCTTGTATCATTGATTATTTCTTCATTCAATATATTAAGAAGGAATCCAAAAGAATTATTAATTGACAATAATTAAAATTTTCGGTGCTTTTTAGCACCAAAAATTTTTTTGCTTTTAAATATCCAATAATATGCTGTACAATATAAGCGAATAGGCTTAAGTGGAGGTATACATGAAAATATTAATTGTTGAAGATGATAATATGATAAGAGAGGGATTAAGTGAATATCTTTCAGAATTTGGATATACTGTTATTCAAGCTAAAGATGGAAGAGAAGCCTTGTCAGAATTTAATAGCGATATAAATCTGGTTATCTTAGACATACAGATACCTTTTATAAATGGTTTAGAAGTATTGAAAGAAATTAGAAAGAAAAGCAATTTACCAATTCTAATCCTGACTGCATTTAGTGATGAAGAATATAAAATTGATGCGTTTACTAATCTGGCAGATGGATATATAGAAAAGCCATTTTCATTGCCGGTCTTAAAGGCTAGAATAGATTCTTTAATTAAGAAGAATTATGGACATTTAGAGAAGTTTGAATATAAGGATCTAGCGGTTAATTTTAATAGCTATACAGCTAAAATAAATGGTGAAGAAATAGATGTAAATGCAAAAGAACTAGAAGTATTAAAATGTTTATTGGATAATAATGGACAAGTGTTAACAAGAATGCAAATTATTGATTATGTATGGAAAGATAGCGAAGAAACTCCTTATGATCGAGTAATAGATGTATATATAAAAGAACTTAGAAAAAAATTACAATTAGACTGTATAACTACTATAAGAAATGTAGGATATAAATTGGAGAGAAAATGAAAAAATTAAAGATATTTCCCAAAATGTTCATACAAATATTTTCTGTTCTTGGAATAATAATTATATTAGTTCATTCATTAGTTTTTTTTATCTTTCCTAAAACATATTTGGAGACGAGAAAAGAAAAGATTTATAATATTGCAAATGAAATTTCTAGTAATATGAATGGAAAAGAAATAAAATATATAGAACAAACTTTGGAACTTTATTCTAAAAGTAGTGAAATAAAAGCATTTATAAAAAGGGCAGGGATAAATCTTACATCTCTGGGTTTTACAGACCATTCAGAGGTGCATACCACTCTTGTGGCAGACAGAGCCGCCGCAATACTTAAAGAGTTCGGCTATGATGAGCATACCATAGAGCTTGCAAAGATAGCAGGGTATATGCACGATATCGGCAACGCTGTCAATCGTACACACCATGCAGAGTATGGTGCAATACTTGCAAACGATATTCTCAAAGACACTGATATGCCATTGGAAGATAGGGTGACGATAGTTTCCTGCATTGGAAGCCATGACGAATCAACAGGGGGCGCAACAGACCCAGTGTCAGCCGCAGTGATAATAGGTGATAAAACGGACGTGCGACGAAATCGTGTGTCAAATAAGGATAAGTCCTCTTTTGATATCCATGACAGGGTGAACTATGCGGTAACAGAAGCGAGCCTAAAGATAAATGCTGATAAAAAGGTCATATCCCTTAATTTGCAGATAGACGAAAGTATCTGCACCATGTATGACTATTTTGATATTTTCTTACAGCGTATGCTCATGTGCAGAGGTGCGGCAGGTGTTCTGGGAGCAAAGTTCAAGCTTACAGCAAACGGAAGCAAGGTGCTATAATTTAACGCACAAACTATGTAGGGGAGCGGCGCAATTTCTGCTTGGCAGAAATGCGACGTCCTGCTTCTTTCGTTTATCATCTGTGCTATTTTCCTCTTCATTCCTCGCAAATAAAAAAGGCAGGAAACCGAAGCCTCCCTGCCTTATATGATTTGAATAAGATGCTATTACATATAGCTCTTGAATTCGTTGTTTTCTTTTCTAATGCCTTCGATCTCAGCGTTTACCTGACTGATCTGAATATCAACCTGCTCCTTCTCGGCGTTGAGCGCCTTAGCCTTTTCCTGAAGCTTAACGATCTCCTCGTAGATATCGCTTGCCTGCTTACCGAGATCCAAAGACTTTGCCTCAGTTTCAGCAATGCTTGCCTTAAGCTCGTCGATCTTCTTGTTGTTCATCTCGATCTGCTCCTGCGCAAACATACGCATTTTTTCCATTGGACTCATACCCATATTCTCGCCCTCCTCATTATTATTTGTATTTTCAGCTTCCGCAGCTTTCTTTTCAGCTATCTCGTCTTCTATAGACGGCATAGTAGACTCAGGGGCAGGTGAAACCACCATTGTGTCATCAAGGCTTATAGGCTCGATGGACGGCATCTCAACCTCGTCCATTGTAGGAAC
>OGPT01000637.1_pt1 | contig 37064 bp, 34 predicted proteins | sample 1552951 | NCBI WGS metagenome assembly OGPT01 (sample SAMEA2580224, study PRJEB22360) | human gut metagenome | biome: human gut; feature: human-associated habitat; material: faeces | place: Denmark | collected 2008/2010
TTTGAAAGACCTGCTCCAAGTGTCCGGCTCGTGAAATCCATTCACCTTCGGGCTTTGCCGCAATATGGATTATCCATGAACTGTAACACATTTTATCAATTTTCGGAATTTTTTCAAAAAAAGTGTTGACAAATTAATATTCATATGATAGTATATAGAAGTCGGCTACAAAAGCTGACAAACATAAAGGGGTATAGTTCAATGGTAGAGCAACGGTCTCCAAAACCGTCGATCTGGGTTCGAGTCCTAGTGCCCCTGCCATAGCAAATGTAGCCTGAGAGTTCAGCTCTCAGGTTTTTTTGTGCCTGCGTTTAGCAAGATACTACTTTATTAGCAAACAGTTTATGCAAGGCTTTGCCGCTAACCCCTTTGCCCTGCACCTTGACAGCTTTTCTGTAACTTACAGGACAAATTTATTGACAGTAACCCCAAAAAAGCATATAATAAAATAGTTTAGTAATACTGTGAAAGGATGCACTTGACAAGCATCCTTTTTCTTGTCTTTTATGAAGGAGAGAAAAGGAATAATGATTAGAAACGATATTCGTAATATAGCAATTATTGCTCACGTTGACCATGGCAAAACTACCTTGGTTGATGCTATGCTGAAGCAAAGCGGCGTTTTCCGTGCTAACGAGCGCGTTGAAGAACGTGTTATGGACTCCAATGCTCTGGAGCGTGAACGTGGTATCACCATTCTGTCTAAAAACACCGCTGTTATGCACAACGGCGTAAAAATCAACATTCTGGACACCCCGGGCCATGCTGACTTCGGCGGCGAGGTTGAACGCGTACTGACCATGGTTGATGGCGTATTGCTGCTGGTTGATGCTTATGAAGGACCGATGCCGCAGACCAAATACGTACTGCGTAAAGCATTGGAGCAGCATCTGAAGCCGATTGTTGTAATCAACAAGATTGACCGCCCCGACCAACGTGTTGACGAGGTTATTGACGAGGTTCTGGACCTGTTTATTGAACTGGATGCAGATGAAGATCAGCTGGAGTTCCCGGTTGTTCTGGCTTCCGCCCGTAACGGTATTGCCAAATTGTCCATGGACGAGGAAAGTAATTCTCTGGAGCCTTTGTTCAAAGTAATTCTGGAAAACATTCCTGCTCCGGATGTTGACGTTAATGCACCGCTGCAGATGCTGGTTAACACCCTGGACTATGATGATTATGTAGGCCGTATTGTTGTAGGCCGTGTAGTTCGCGGCACCATCCACAACGGCGAAAACATCATTCTGATGGACGAAGCAGGCAACCGTAACGGTAAAATCGGCCGTCTGTACACCTACCAGGGCCTGAAGCGTGTAGAAGTGCCTGAGGTTGAAGCAGGTGATATCGTTGCTCTGATCGGTCTGCAGGACGCTAACATCGGCGACACCATCGCTGACAGCGAAAATCCGGAAGCTCTGAAGGGCATCAAGATTGACGAACCTACCCTGTCTATGATTTTCTATGTTAACAACAGTCCGTTTGCCGGCCGTGAAGGTGAATTTGTTACCAGCCGTCATCTGCGCGACCGTCTGTTCAAAGAGGTTAAGACCAACGTTTCCATGCGTGTTACCGAAACCGAAAGCCCCGATGCTTATGAGGTTGCCGGCCGTGGCGAGCTGCATCTGTCCATTTTGATTGAAACCATGCGTCGTGAAGGCTTTGAGCTGCAGGTTGGTAAACCTAAGGTTATTATGCACCGCGATGAAAACGGCAAGCTGATGGAGCCTATGGAAGCATTGACTATCGATGTACCGCAGGACTTCATGGGCGCTGTTATGGAAGGCTTGGGCCTGCGTAAGGCTGAGCTGCAGAACATGACCGAAATGGCAGGCTATCTGCGTATGGAATTCAAGATTCCTGCTCGCGGCCTGATCGGCTTCCGTAACCAGTTCCTCACCGATACTAAAGGTAACGGCGTTATGAACCATGTATTTGCCGGTTACGAAGAATATAAGGGTGAAATCCCCGGTCGTACCCGTGGCAGCCTGGTTGCTTTTGAAACCGGCGAAACCACTTCCTATGGTATCGGCAACGCTCAGGAGCGTGGCACCATGTTCGTTGTTCCTGCTGAAAAGATTTACGAAGGCCAGCTGGTTGGCGAAAACAGCCGTGAGGACGACATGGATGTTAACCCCTGCAAGAAGAAGCATGTCAGCAACATGCGTGCTTCCGGCAGTGACGACGCTATCCGTCTGATTCCGCCTCAGACCTTCTCTCTGGAGCAGGCTCTGGAGCACATCAATGACGATGAGCTGGTTGAGGTTACTCCGAAGAGCATCCGTATGCGTAAGAAGGTTCTGGACCGTCTGGAGCGCGGTAAGATGCGTGGCCGTATGAAGAATGTTCAGGCATAATTTTTGACAATTTGTTAAAAATCTGCTACAATTAATATTACTAAGCAGGACTTTTGCCTATAGGCAGCGAATAATAGTCTAAATAACTGTTTTGGTTTGGAGGCTGATGGCCATGGGTTTAAAAAATACAGCAATGAAATTCTTTTGGTCAGATGAACAGGAAGAGCAGCAGGAGGTATATACCCGTCCGCGTCTGCTGAAATCCGGTCATTTGAATATTATGGTGCGTACGCCTAAATCCTTTGCGGATGTGCGTGAGTATGCAGATTCGCTGATGAACGGCAGTGCCATTATGGTATGCTTTGATGCAGTTGACGAAGCGCTCAGATATCGCATTTTTGATTATCTGAACGGCGTAAGCTACATAGTAAATGCCGATGTGAAAAAAATTAACGATGATTTGCTGCTTTATGCACCTGAACAGGTACAGGTTAATAAGGAAGAGACAAGAGCTTCTTCCAGTGTACGTTCCTGGCTTAGTAAATAAAAATTAAAAAGTTAGCCGTTGCTTGTCGCCTTGCGGGGTGGCCGGCAACGGTTTTTTGCATATGGCTATAGCCTGGCAATATTTGCAAATAATAGGCTGGTGTGCTAAAATTATAAGAAATTTATTAATACCATAGGTAATGCTGAACAGGAAAGAAGAGGTATATATGAGCGAAATGAAAATGAAGAAGAATGGTAAAAAATTAGGTGTTGTCGGCGGCCTTGGCCCTGCCGCTGCTGCAGAGTTTCTGCGTCAGTTCACTATGAGATGCCCGGCAAGCTGCGACCAGGAGCATCCTGTTGTATATATGATCGGTGACTGCGATATTCCGGACCGCGGCACAGCAATTTTCGGCAAGGGGGAATCCCCGCTGCCGAAGCTGAAGGCTGATTTGCTGCAGCTGTGCGATATGGGCGCAGATGTGCTTGCTGTTCCCTGCAATACTGCACACTTCTTTATCGACCAGTTCGCTGATGAATTGCCGGTACCGCTGCTGCATATCGTTGACGAAACCGTTAAGGCTGCTAAAGAGCTTTCTCCGGAAAAGGGTGCTTGGATGCTGTCCACCAAAGGCACACGTGCTTGCGGACTGTATCAGAAATATGCCGAAAAGCGCGGACTGACTTTGTACATTCCGAATGAGGAGCAGAGCGATAAATCTCAGGAGGTTATCAACTGCGTTAAGGCTAATCAGCTGGCAAAGGCCGGCGCTATTATGAAAGAGCTGGTAGAGGAGCTGTGGGCTGAGCGTGATATTCCTGTAATGACCGCCTGCACCGAGCTGCCGCTTGGCTATGATGCATCCGGACTGCCGCAGGAGCGCAGCGTTTCCAGCATCGGTGCGTTGGCAGATGCCTGCGTGCGTGCGCTTTATGAAGAAGTAAAATAATATCTGAGTACTGCAACCACCTTGGCTTGAGGCTGAGGTGGTTTTTATTTTACTGCGTTTATCCTAGCAGTGTGCTATAATATAAACATACTATCGATATCAACAGCTTTAGAAGCTTCGTTCATGATTTAACAGAGGTAAAAAATATGCAAGAATTTTTAATTGTAAAGGGTGCGCGACAGCACAACCTGAAAAATATAACAGTAGAAATACCACGCAATAAAATGGTAGTTATCACAGGCCTCAGCGGCAGCGGCAAAAGCAGCCTGGCCTTTGATACGATTTACGCCGAAGGCCAGCGCCGCTATGTGGAATCGCTTTCGGCCTACGCCCGCCAGTTCTTGGGACAGATGGACAAGCCGGATGTGGACTACATCGAGGGCCTGAGCCCGGCAATTTCCATCGACCAAAAGACCACGAGCCGCAATCCGCGTTCTACCGTAGGTACGGTCACGGAAATATACGATTACCTGCGTCTTTTGTTCGCACGCGCAGGTGAACCGCACTGCCCTAAATGTGGCAAGCTCATCGAGCAGCAGAGCGTGCAGCAGATAGTCGACAAGGTGCTGGAGCTGTCGCAGGGAAGCCGCTTTATGGTGATGGCGCCGCTGGTGCGCGGGCGCAAGGGTGAGCATATGCGTGTGCTCGACGATATGCGGCGTGCAGGCTATGTGCGTATGTTTATCGACGGCGAGGTGCGCACGCTGGACGAGGATATCCGCCTGGAGAAAAACAAAAAGCACAGCCTTTCTGTAGTAATCGACCGTCTGGCAGTGCGCGAAGGCATCAGGCAGCGTTTGACGGACTCCGTGGAAACGGCGCTGAAGCTGGCCGATGGCTTTGCGGAGGTGGCAACGCTGGGAGAAGCAACGGAAACGCAGCTTTTCAGCGAGCATTTTGCCTGCAATGACTGCGGCATCAGCCTGCCTGCAATTGAACCGCGCCTGTTTTCCTTTAACAATCCCTTCGGTGCCTGCCCGGACTGCACCGGCCTTGGCATGCATATGGAGTTTGACAAGGCTTTGATAGTTCCTGACGCTGACAAGAGCTTTGCCGACAGGTGCATTGCCTGCTTCAGCAACAATCTGAATTCCTATTTTATGAAGCAGCTGGGCGCAGTGCTTGCTGCCTACGGCTATAGCTATGACACCAAATGGAATGAGCTTTCGCCCGAGATGCAGCAGCTTTTGTGGGACGGTGCCGGTGAGAGCAAGTTTAAGTTCCTGTACGAAAACCTGCAGGGAGAAGTCAAGGAGCACAACACAACCTTTGACGGCATTTTGAACGTGCTGCGCCGTCGTTATCGTGAAGCCTTCAGCGATGCTATGCGTCAGGACTTGGAGGAGTTTATGACGAGCACTCCCTGCGCTGCCTGCCACGGCAGCCGTTTGAAGTCGGAGACTCTGTCGATTCTTATCGGCGGCAAAAATATCTGCGAGGTTACGGCGCTGACGGTGCGCGACTGCCTGCAGTTCTTTAAAAAGCTTGTGCTGACGCCGAAGCAGCAGCTAATTGCGCATCAGGTGCTGAAGGAGATTATGGCACGCCTGCAGTTCCTCAATGACGTAGGCCTTGATTACCTGACGCTCGACAGAAGCGCCGGTACGCTGAGCGGCGGCGAAGCGCAGCGCATCCGTCTGGCAACGCAGATAGGCAGCGGCCTGACAGGCGTACTGTATATTCTGGACGAACCTAGCATCGGCCTGCACCAGCGCGATAACGGCAAGCTGCTGGAAACGCTTAAGCATCTGCGTGATTTGGGTAATACGCTGATTGTTGTCGAGCATGATGAGGAAACGATGTATGCTGCCGACCAGATTATCGACATCGGTCCGGGAGCGGGCGAGCATGGCGGTGAGGTGGTGGCCCAGGGCACGGTAGAAGAAGTCAAGCAGGTGCCTGCATCTGTTACCGGTACCTATCTTAGCGGCCGCAAATTTATCCCGGTTCCCAAGCATCGCCGCGAGTGCGATGGCAGGCTGCTGACGATTCACGGTGCCCGCGCCAACAATCTCAAAAATATTGATGTCAGCATTCCGCTCGGCGTCTTTACTGTAGTAACAGGCGTGAGCGGCAGCGGCAAATCCACCTTGATAAACGATATTCTCTATAACTCCCTGGCTGCCAAGCTCAACGGTGCACGCTTGCGTGCTTCCGAGCATGACAGCATCGAGGGCATAGAATATACGGATAAGGTCATCAACATCGACCAGTCCCCAATCGGACGCACACCGCGCTCCAATCCCGCAACCTATACCGGCGTTTTTGATTTTATCCGCGAGCTCTTCAGCCAGACCAACGAGGCCAAGCTGCGAGGCTATAAGGCAGGCCGATTCAGCTTTAACGTCAAGGGAGGACGCTGCGAGGCCTGCAAGGGCGATGGTATGAATAAGATAGAAATGAACTTCCTGCCGGACGTTTACGTTCCCTGCGAGGTTTGCCACGGCGCACGCTACAACCGCGATACGCTGGAGGTGCATTACAAGGGCAAATCAATCGCGGAGGTTCTTGATATGACGGTAAGCGAGGCCTGCGAGTTCTTTAAGAATCAGCCGCGCATTTACCGCAAGCTGGCAGTGCTGGAGGATGTAGGCCTTGGCTATATTCATCTGGGACAGGCAGCGACGACGCTGAGCGGCGGCGAAGCGCAGCGCGTGAAGCTGGCAACGGAGCTTTCGCGCCGCAGTACCGGACGCACCGTGTATATCCTGGACGAGCCTACGACAGGCCTGCATATTGCGGACGTGCACAAGCTGCTGGATGTGCTGCAGCGTCTTGTAGAAGGCGGTGACAGCGTTATCGTCATCGAGCATAATTTGGACGTTATCAAGGTGGCGGATTACATTATCGACCTCGGTCCCGAGGGCGGCGACAAGGGCGGTACTTTGGTGGCAAGCGGTACGCCGGAGGAGGTAGCGAAGGTCAAAAAATCCTACACCGGGCAGTACATCAAGCAGGAGCTGGCGAAGGCGAAGAAGAACGGGTGGTATGTATGACAGAATTAGCCGCAGGCTTTAGCGATAATATAAAGAATGCCTTGGCAGTGCTGCCGGAAAAGCCCGGCGTTTACCTGATGCACGATGCCTCCGGCAAGGTTATCTACGTCGGCAAGGCCGTAGTGCTGAAAAACCGCGTGCGCAGCTACTTCCGTAATTTGGCCAGCCATACGCCGAAGGTGAAGGCGATGGTGGCGAAAATAGCGGAGATTGAAACGATTGTAACCTCCAGCGAGGTAGAAGCACTGATTTTAGAGTGCAACCTGATTAAAAAATATCGCCCGCGTTACAACATCAGCCTGAAGGACGACAAAACCTATCCTTATCTTAAGGTTACGCTGCAGGAGGATTTTCCGCGTTTATACGTAACGCGCAGACACATGCGCGACGGCGCCCGTTATTACGGACCGTATGCCGACGCCGGCGCTATGCATGCCACGGTAAAGCTGCTGCGCAGCATGTTCCCACTACGCACCTGCCGCAAAATGAACCCGGACAGACCATGCCTTAACTATCACATTAAGCGCTGCCTTGCGCCCTGCGCCGGTTACATCAGCAAGGCGGATTATCACAAGATGATAAAATCCGTCTGCATGGTTCTGGACGGACGCACCACGGAGCTGGAGCGTGATTTGAAGCAGCAGATGCAGGAGGCAGCGGATAATTACGCCTTTGAGGAGGCTGCCAGACTGCGCGACCAGCTGCAGGCTGTGGCACGTTTGAATGAAGCGCAGAAGGCTGTTACCAATAACGGCGGTGATATGGATATCTTCGGCCTGGGGCAGGATATGACGGGACTGTGCGTGCAGTTGTTCTTCGTGCGCAAGGGCAAGCTCATCGGCAGAGATAACTTCTTTATGCCCGACGGCGGCGATACGCCGCAGGAGGTTATGACAGCCTTCGTGAAGCAATATTATAACGAAGCAACCTTTATTCCCAAGGAAGTGGTGCTGCCGTACCTGCCGGAGGAGGATGAAAAGCAGCTTATTGAAACCTGGCTGGCAGACAAGGCACAGCGAAGGGTAGAGCTGCTGCTGCCGCAGCGCGGCGTGAAAAAGGATTTGCTGAAGCTGGCGAATGAAAACGCCGTCAAGCTGCTTAATGAACGCCTGCGTAAGGGTAGCCTGTCGCTCAAAAATGACCTGCAGGCAGCCGAAGAGCTGCAGCAGGCCTTGGGCTTGGAGCATCCACTGGAGCGCATGGACTGCTTCGATATCAGCCATACGCAGGGCAGCGAAACTGTTGCCTCCATGGTTGTGTTCCGCAACGGCACCAGCAGCAAGAAGGATTACCGCAGATATAAAATCGTTTCGGCAGAAGGCAAGCCCGATGATTTCAAATCCATGCAGGAGGTTGTCTACCGCCGTTACCGGGATTATGAGGACTTACCCAGCCTGGTGGTTATCGACGGCGGCAAGGGACAGCTGAGCTCGGCGCTGGAGGTTATCCGCGGCCTTGGCCTTGACGATTTGCCGGTTGTAGGCCTGGCCAAGCGCGAGGAGGAAATCTTTAAGCCGCACCAAAGCGCAAGCATCATGCTGGATCGTGACGGTGCTGCACTGCACCTCATCCAGCGCATCCGCGACGAGGCGCACCGCTTTGCTATTACCTACCACCGCAAGCTGCGCGGTAAACGCAATCTTGTTTCCGTGCTCGACCATGTGGAGGGTATTGGTCCCAAGCGACGTCAGGAGCTGTGGAAGGCGTTCAAAACGCTGGACGCTATGCGAGCAGCCAGCGTCGAAGAATTGGCTGCGGTAGAAGGCATGAACCATGCGGCGGCGCAGACGCTGTACGACTTCTTCCGCCTGGACTTGCCGGAAAAGCAGCAGGCACTGCAGTAAAAAGGTTCACAGCTATTTTGCAAAATATCCTCGCATACTATGCTATAATAATTATAGGTCAAAAATAATAATTATTATGTAGCTCGCGCTTAGCTTTTCTTAAAAGCGCAGGCTATGGCAAGAGGAGGACGAAGCTAATGGCAAAATGGGTATGTGATGTTTGTGGTTATGTGTATGATCCTGAGGTTGGCGATCCTGATAACGGCGTTGCAGCAGGCACTGCCTGGGAAGATGTACCGGAAGAGTGGGTTTGCCCTCTTTGCGGCGTAGGCAAGGACCAATTCTCGGAAATGTAAAATTTAAGAGTAGATAGCAAACGAGGCTGGGATAAAACCAGCCTTGAACAGAAAAACCAGTGGAGGTTTACCGTCAGGTAAATTCCCACTGGTTTTTTAGTGAAAAAAATTAAAAAATACTTAACTCTAGCGATTCTTTAATTTGTGAAGTTGGTTTTCCTCAACCTCGTTGATGTTACTTATCAATTATAAAGATTTTTGTATTTCTCGTAGACAGAATGCAGCAGCTCTTTGCTTTCTTCTTCAGAATAAACCATACTGCTTTCCGGCAGGTAAACCAGAAAATCATGGAATGCATGTACCAGGCTTAATTCCTGCAGATGGAAGATATACTGGCCTTTATTGGGGCTGAAGTAATAAATAACAACCTTTTGCTCGCTCGGTGCGCAAATGCAAATAGGCGAAGGCACGGAGAGCTTTTCGCTGCGCACAATCCTTGGCGTGAAGCTGCCGTCCTCTACACTGTTGATAATATTCTTTAAAAGCGTCAGGCGTTGCGGCGGCGTCAGATAGGTGTACATAAAATCAGGGATTTCCGTTACGCGTCCTGTTTCCATAAAGAGCGTTAAGCCTTCAAGCGTAAAGGAAATGCTGTGAGAGCTATATTTTGAGCGGATTTTAGCAAAGTAATCGGCAATAACTCCCTGCATTTCTGGCGGGATAATGTCAGTGTTCAATCTATCCATGAGGATACTTTCCGGGCAGAAGCTGGGGAAGCAAGGCTGGTAGAAAAGCTCATGCACTTCTTCAGCGTTTATTTCCTCGTCGCTGAGGAAGGTGGACTGCAAATATTCCTCCGGCATAGGATGGAAGGTGTGGCAGATAGGATTGGCAACACTGAGGCTTTTTTGAAAGGTGTCACCGGTGAGTGCTACCATATCCTGCGAATTGCAAAGCACCGTTATTTTTATAACTAACATAACCTTCGTTATGGTGAGTGCTACCATATCCTGCGAATTGCAAAGCACAGCCTTATCCTGTTCATAGGACACTGCCAGCACGAAATCACTGGTGATAATTTTGAACGGCAGCATGCTGGTGTTGTTGAACAGTGTATCAACATTATCATAAACATAGTAAGGATGGAAAACTTCACATTGGAATAAAATCGGCACAAGCTTTTGCAGTATATTCAGATTGTAGGTTGTGCCTTTATGTCCTTCGTTTTTATCAAAAACGATAATTGCTTCCACAAGCGTATTGTTGCGGTTAAAATCAATGGAAGTAAGACAATCAAAAATATATTGATATTCAGGTTGTACCATTAATTTGATATGGCCTGATTTTTTATTGGCTTCAATCTCTAAAACAGCTTTTAAAATGCGATTGATATTGCCCTGACCGTTGATTATTTTCAGAGCTTCATTCATTTCAAGCATATCCTGCACACCTGTGGGAATCACAAGCTCGTCGGCAGAATTCATATCGTAAAAACTGGAGATGATTTTGCTGACATGCTCCCGACGGAAATAATTTTCTTCTCCCATATGTGATATATGATAGGCGCGCAGTAATTCTGCTGTTTCACTGGGATTGAGCATCATGGCTTTGGCAATAGCAGTTACGTCTGCAACATTCGCAGGTATACGCTTACCAACCTTCATGTGCTGTATCATTGTTCTGTCTACACCACTAATTTTTGAGATAGTGTAAATTGTTGTATTTTTGGTTTCTAGATACTTTTTGAGCGTATCTGCAAATAATGTCATAAGCAAAACCCTTCCTAAAATCATTTACCAATTAATATTTATATTATAGACGAATTTGTGACAATAATAAAGTCTTGAATATACAAAAAGCCTGTCACAAAAGTTGTCACATGTGTCGGATGTATGGCAATTTGGTTAAAATTAAGAGTATAATGGAAATTTCATAATGATATATACGAGCATTGATAAGAGATACCCCTATATGGCGATGCTTTGCAAACTAATAGACAAGTACTTCGTAGAAACGCTATTGTGTAGTGGGGGGGTAAAATGGGTATCGTAAGTGTACATTGGAGGGCGAGAGCTATAATGAGATGGAAGGTTGTAACAGCTATGCTTTTGTTGGCATTGAATAATATTACCTATGTGCAGATTGCTGATGTTTCCGGTGTCGGTGAAGACAGAGACAGTGCGCTGCGCGATGCCAAACGTAATGCAGTGGAGCAGGTTGTGGGTACATATATTAACTCTGAAACCTTGGTGAGTCAGGCCTCGGTGGTGCTTGAATTTTCTACAGAAATACCGGATATATCGGTATTTGAAATTCCTAAAAAATACCAAAATGTAAAGCACTAACATTATCAGATAACTAAGTCCTAAATCCTAATCAGGAACAAAAATATATTAGGGGTGAAATCTAATGAAAAAAATATTAGCATTGGCATTAGCTTGTAGCACTTTTGCTACTTCTGCATTTGCAGAACAGCCTAAAGCAGCTGAATACAGGCAGGTAATGTCATCGGGTAATTACTATGTGGAGTACGAATTGAATGACGTCAAAAAATGTTTGGCAGTAAAAGATGGCAAACGTATGGATTATACGATATATGCTGCTGGTGCTAACCCGCTGTTAGCTGCCATTCCTATAATTGGCTTGGCTTCGCTTTTTGTAAAGACTGAAAAAAAAGATCCTTCTGCTTTATATATGGATGGTAAATATTATCAGTTCCAAGGCAAGAAAAAAGCAACGATGGCTTATTATAATCAGTTAGACGATGAAAATCTTGACCCGAAAGAAGGTTGGAGTAGCATTCGTTATCGTCTGGCTTTACCGGAAGAATTAGTTGTTTTTGCTCCGAACGATGTATTTAACAGTTTTACTAACTTTAAAGCGCCAACTTATATTGGTAGTGGACAAACAAAGGGAGCTAAAGTTGTATTAGATTATGATAAATACTCTTCTACAGTCAAGAATAAAGCTGGTGGAGTGTTATTTGAAAAATTATTTTATATGTATTACAAAGAGGGAAACTTGCAAAATATAAAGACGTTTATAAAAATGCCTGGCAGTGACGAGACGTTGCTAAATACAATGAAAGTGAAAAAAATTACGCAGGAGCTTCCTGAAGGTGCTTTGCAAATTCCCAAAGGCTGTAAAGTGTATTCTGTTGGTATTGGCGATATGAATGATTTGTTAGAGCAGCCGGTTTTAGTAGAAGACTATAGTGATAAGGAGGAGTAGGTAAAAATGAATAAATTTATCAAAGTTTTAACAGCTACTTGTTTGGCAATGGGAACTTTTGCCTGCTCTTTTGTTGAAGCTAGTAATTTGGACACTTACCGTAATTTGTTGATTAATAAGAGATATACAATTAAATATGTCAACATTACTCCGGAAGAAAGAGTAACAAATAGAGATAAGGTAACTTTAGTAGGCAATAATACCATGAAAAGCGCTCAAGTTAGCAAATTGTTATATAAACCATTAGAGTGCGTAGTCGTTGCAGATGGGGCTAACAGATATGAGGAGATTGGTGTTAATAATTTAAAAACCTGTCGTTTACAAAATAATAATGGAACATATTTTTATACAAAATATGATGATGCTGGAAAAACTTCATTTTGGGGAACTAAAAAAAATACAGTTACGGCGCTACCAACAAACACAATAGCTTATGCTATGCAAGGTGATGCTTTTGGTAGTGGAGACATGACAAGATTACTTAATGCGATACTGCCAGATTATATGAAAAGCAGTGATATGCCTAGTTACAGGTATGTGAATTCCGGTTGGCTTAGTAATGGCTTAAATTATGTTGATTACAAATCTGATGGAAGAAATATGGAAGCGATTAGATATTATTTTAATGGATATACATTAGTAAAAATTGCTTCTGCTCAGTTTGTTTATGATGACAAAGGACAGTTGCAGGCAAGACGTTGTATTATCAAAATCAATGAATTTTCGCCAACTCCTGCTAAGGAATATCTTGTTCTGCCAAATGGTATAAAAGAAGTAACAAAGAAAGTAAAAAAAACGGAGGATGAAGAGTAATGAAAATTGGTGTGCGTATATTTTCAGTGATGCTGATGACAGCGTCGATTAGCGTAACTTCTATGCTTCCTGCATTTGCTAATCCATCATGTGTATTGATGCGTTTTACCGATGATACTCGTTATGACAGGGTGGAATCAGCAGCGACTTTATCTGATCTTGTTATGGAAAAACTGTTAAATAGTGGCAAATTTAACTTCAAAGAAACAAAGGTAATAGATAAGAATCTGGAAAAATTGTTATATGATGAAAAAACAGCAGTTTTTCAGAATGCAAAATACGCGATGAGTTATGGCGATTACAATACTTTGTTTGAAGGGCAGGGATTTAACGATAAATGGGCACAGAGCATTGCTAGTGCAAGGGTAGGACAGATTGTTAGTCCAAGTATAGTAGGCAGTATCGGTAGACAGCATAACGCTGAGTACTTAATTCAGGGAACAATTATTAATCTTGGTACTGGTGACTGGATGGATAATAAATTAGCAAATGCGGTGCAATATGCTAATAGTGCTATGGGACTGATGGGAGGCTCTGGCGCTGCTAATATGCTTGGACCTTTAGGACCATTAGCTTCTTTGGCTGGTTCCGTGAGCGTAAAAAAAACTGGCGTTGGCGTACAGGCTGATATGAAGTTAATTAAGGCTTCAACAGGGGAAGTAGTTTGGCAGAAAGAAGTTGTTGGTAAAGATATTCAAAAGCAGATTGCTTTGTTTGGAAGTATTAAAATTGGTAGCGATAAATTGAGCAATGAAATGTATTATAAAGCTATGGATGCAACGGCACAATTGATAGCAGATGCTCTGATAGCAGATGCTGATGCAGGAAAGATGTTTGTAAAATAAGGTGAAAATATGTTGAAAAAGATTTTTTTATCAACAGCTATGATGCTGGCACTTACTGCTAATTGTTTCGCTGCTGTTAGCAAAGATGCGACGGTTGCTGTTATGGATTTCGGAACAAGGCCGGGTGCTACGCCAGCAGAAATCAATATTAATAATGCCGAATATACATCTAGTACATATATTGTCAATGGTCTTGTCAATAAACATTGTTTTAATGTAATAGATAAGGACATGGTTATGCAACAGCTAAAGGCAGAACATCTGAAAACGACAGGCCTTATTGATCCGGATTCAGCAAAACGTATTGGGCAGATTTTACATACACGTTATATCGTATACGGAAATGTTGCCAATGTTAGCATTAGCGATACGGGGACAAAAATTTTACCAGGGTTTGGCACTGGAGTTGGCGTAAATGTTTGCACTGTTAAAGCGCATATTATTGCTCGCGTTATGGATGTCGAAACAGGTGATATTATAATGGCTGTGAAGGGAGAAGGTAAGTCTAAGAGCAGCTATGTAAAAGCACAGGCTGGAAATATATTTACAGGGGTAAAAACTTTAAAGATTGGTAATATGACTGTAACAATGGACAGTGTGCATAATGCGATTGCTAAAGCAGCCGATGATGTTACCGGAAAAATGTCTGCCAATTACATTTGAATGTAAGGGTGATTTCTAGATGAATAAAATTTTATCGGGGATTTTACTTTCGATGCTTTTTTCTGCTACTGCGATGGCTGAAACTGTGATGGTTACCGGTAGTGGTACAAATAGAGAAGCTGCAATTAATGACGCTAAAAGAAATGCAGTCGAAAAAGTAGTCGGTTCTTATATTTCTTCTACTACAGTCGTAAACAACTCTTATGTTTTGAAAGATGAAATATATTCAAAAGCTTATGGATTTATAAAGGATATACAAATATTGCAGGAATCAGGTGGGAAAACTTATGAAATTACAGCAAGAGTGGATGTTGATAGTAGTCCTAACTCACAACTGCTGAATAAGCTTGAAACTATAAAAGTACTGAATGACCCTAGAATTTCTGTGGTTGTAAACCATAATACTGCTGATAAAAAAAGCGCTAAATATATAAATCTTTGCGAGACAATAATTACAGAAAAGCTTCGCAAGTTAGGCTTTAGCAAAATAGTAGATAAAGCTAAAATCTGGCAGAAGAAAAATGAAGGACGTGGAGAGGTTGTTATTAGTAAAAGCGGTGGTGTTAAAGTAGTAGAAAAGCAAAGTAAAGCTGCCCAGAGGAAAACTAAATCAGAAGTAAAGAAAAGTAGCAATTATGTAACAAATTTGGAGCCTCATATTACGAAGAAAGCTGAAAAAAAGCCACCTATTGCTAAACCGGGGCCAATAGATTACGAAGCTTATCTTCCTAACTCTGATACAGATTATTTTATTTTTGGTAGCTTAGAATTTTCTACTGGCAAAGTGATGCATCCAAAGTACAGTGCATTGAGAGAAGAAGAAAAAGCTGATTTTGATACAGGATTTTTAAAAACAACGGCTACGCTAGAAATAAAAATCCTTAAGTCAGACACTATTGAACAAATAGGTATTTATAGTCTTACTTCTAACTCTATGCATTCGGATCAAAACGTTGCAGAGCGAGAAGCTGTTAAAGCTGTAGCACATCAAGCTGCAGAAAAAATAGCTGAAAGCTTTAAGCAAAAAGGAGCTTCCATAGAACATGGTTTTGAATTGCAAGTGCGAACTGAGCACGCTAATCTAGACAAGCTTTCTGTTGAAGTTAAGAAAGCTACTGGAATCAGCAATATACGCTTAAGAAATTATGATAATGGTAAGGCTTATTATGAGATTGAGGGTGAGATAAAGGCATTTGATCTTTTTAAATATCTACAACAATCTAGTCGTTTTAGGATAACTAAGCTTACTTTATCAGATAATCTTCTTGAAATCATGGTGGTATAGGGGGCATTGGATTATATGGATTTAAAAAAACTTCTCTTAAAAACTTTATTTGTTCCCCTAATGTTAATTTCTTCAGTTTGTTTAGCTGCGCATAAAGACATTAGAGATTGTCCAAGAGTTGCACTTATGCCATTAGGCAATAAAGCGATTGTTAGTAGTGAATTAAATTCTAGTGGAATGTTGAATGTCGCTTCTGAATATATTTCAACTCAGTTAGTTTGGTGCAACCGTTTTGATCCTATAGATTATGAGCAAGTTGGCACAGCATTAAAAATATTACAGGCAGGGCAATCAGGGTTATATGATGTTTCAACGACTGCCGAAGTCGGTAAATTTCTTGGAGCTCAATATATGATTATAGGTAATATTACCGGCCTTACTTTAAAGGAAAGCGGAGCAGGTGTTTCAGATAGTAATGTTGGTGGGCTGGGACTTGGCAAGCATACGGTGACAGCAACAGTTACTTTGCGTGCAGTGGATGTAGAGACTTTACGAATTGTTGCTGCAAGTATTGGCAGAGATTCATCTTCGTCTGCTAGTTCTGAATTAAAATTCCCCATTTATAGAAATAATAAAGGAATGAGCATTATAGATTTATTAAGTGGCAGAAAGCAGGAATTTGCTGTTAAGATTGGAACAGCAGAAGTTAGCGATATCCAGGTTGTTAATGCTATTAATAAAGCTGCTTGGCAGGCACTGTATGGTAAGACTGGGCTGATTACCTTTCTTGATGGCGGTAAAGTTATGAAAAAACCACCACCTAAAGGTATTTGATAACTAATATGCTTTCAAAAAAACATGTTATATTTTTGCTTATTGCCCTGCTCCTATGCTGCTATAAGATTTCTTATGCAGAAAAGAGTTTCTCTCATTGGGATAACTTATTAAACGTAACCATGGGAGCGGTAGGTAATGATAAAATTTACCAGCGTTTTGCTAAAGGACAATGTACTTGGTATGCTTGGGGGCGATTTCACGAAATTTACAAAAAGAAGATTAAGTTTAAACAAAAACTTGGCTTAGATGCGAAACTCTGGCCAAAGTTAATCAGGAACTGCAAAATTAATACAAAGATTGCGACACAATCTATAGCTATTTCTGAGGCAGGTGAGTATGGTCATTTGATTTTCATAGAGCATGTAGAAGGAAATACAGTTTACTATACAGAAGCTAATGGCGATGGTAATGGGCTGTATGACCGAGGGGTAGATTGTGTGCTCAAAAAGGCGGAGTGTGGCGATGAGCTTATGAAGCAGTTCAGGTGGTTTGTGCATCCGTGAAGAGACGTTAAGTTTTATGTGGTAATTAACGATGGTGGTGAAGTTTATTGCGACTACAGGTAGATTATGAAAATGTGCGGGCAAGGGCACAAGAAATCAGTAATACAATAGCTGATTTAAACGCAAGAAAGCAGGTTTTGATTAATATATCTAATAATTTGCATAATGCTTGGCAGGGGGAAGCTGCATCTGCGTTCAAAGTAAAGCTTGATGAGTTGATACAAGAACTTGATTCTGCTATAAAAGAAATGACTAATATTTTAAGAGAAATTTTAGCGGTAGCAGAAAGTATTAGGAAAGCAGATGAGCGTCTGGCTGATTCGCTTAATAATACTAGTAATGCTGATGGCAGAGGTGGAGGTTTTAGCATGAGTGGTTTTAGGGCAGGAGGTGGGTTTCGTTAAAAACAGCTTAATATATAAGAGAGAGTATTTTATTAAAGAAAGGAATTGATAATTATGGCAACAACTTTTGATGTAACACCGGAGGAATTAAAGACTTCTGGAAACAGAATTGCTACAATCGGAACTGAGTGGCGTAAAGAAGTAGATTCTATCTATGCAGCTGTGAATGAATTGAATGTATCTTATAAGGGAGAAGCTAATGCTAAATTTAATGAACAGTTAGAAGGATATAGAAATGATTTTGATGCAGCTACCAATACATTGAACGAATATATCAAGTTTCTCTTTACGTATGCTGATGATATTTTAAAAAACGAAGAAGATTTAAAACAACAAGCGGCACAGCTTTCAGTAGGTAATTGATGTAAACGGAGGGTAAGATTATGGCTCAAGTGGTTGTAGATTCTCAAGTTATGCGAGATAAGGCACAGGCAATTAGACAGGCAGCAATAAATATGCTCGCAAAGTATGATGAAATGCTTCAAGAGGTTCAAAATACCGCTGGTAGAATGAAAGGCACAACAATTGAAACTCAAAGACAGAAATTTGAGGGCATGAAAGGAAATTTCGAAACATTTACAAATGATATTAAAACTTATGCAGATTTTTTAGATAGAGCTGCCGAAGCATATGATGCTGCTGAAACCAAAGGTACGCAACAGGCTGAAGAACAGGGAAAAATTTTTTAAGTAATATGTGTGGCTGAATGGAGCTATTCGCTCCATTTGGCTTTGATGAGTTGCTTGCTATTTGAAGAGGTGAGATTATGGCGCATATAAGAGTTGAATTTACTCAGATGCAAGAAGCTGGGAAAACTTTTTCTGATATTTCGGGGAAAATCTTGCAAGCAAATAAAGATTTTCAAACATCTTTGCGAAGAATTGATTGGAAAGTTAAATCTAAGGGGAATATAGACAGTAGGGCACGTAAGCTTAGTAAAAGATTAGAGGGATGTCGAGCTGTTTTACGTGGTTATAGTAGCTTTATAAATACTGCGTATGCGAAATATGCTGCTTTAGAGAACTATCAAAAAGGATTAGATGGTCTTGGAGATATAACTCCATATTCTAATGGCGCTTATTCCAATTCAGCTATACCGAATAATGACGTGATTAAAGGAGAACTGGAAAAAGCGAAAACAGAATTGGATATGGTTATTAAGCTCTTGAATGTATTAAAAAAATATTTAGGGGTTAACGTTGCTGATGGAGTTCTTAGTGATATTTTAGGATTAATTTTGACAGCTATTGAAAAAGAAAAAGAAGGAGTTAATAATATTTCAGAACTTCTCTCGTTTATATTTAATGGTGGTGCTAGCGTAATATCTTTAGTAGAAGACTTAGTGGACAAAGGAAATGTTCATGGATTTGGTATTGTAAAGACTATATTATCAATGTTTGATGATTTCTTAGATTTTAAAGATAAAGGAATTGGGGAGATCTTACAGGGTACTGGAGGATTAATATCTGGTACTGGAAAATTAGCGGAAGAGTATCTTAAATATAATATGATACAGCAAATCGTTAATGAAGGTTTTAGTAGTGAAGTTGCGAAGAAAGCAGCTAAAGATATGGTAAAAACAGTTGGCGATGGATTAATAACTCCTTTAGTGGCTTTTGGTAGTTCTTGTACTCGTTTTGTAGGCGATATGATTGAATTTACTAAAGATGGAAATTACAGTATACAAGATTTTGCAAGAACGCTATTAGATAGTGGCCTGTCAGGTGGTTCTAGTTGGATAAAATCCTTAACTTGCGGAGTTGTGAATGTTAATGTTGATCAAGTTGGCAATTATGTAGTAGATGCTTGTAATTCAGTACATGATTATATGGAAAAAAATAATTGGCCAACGTGGGCTAAAATTGGTGGCTCGATTTTAGGAGCACCTGTTACTTTTGGAATTGGATTAGGTAATATGTTTAAAGGTAAAACTTTGACTGCATAGGAGGAATCAAAATATGTTGTCTGTAAATGAATATTTACCGATTGGTAGCGTAGTATTGCTTAAAGGCGCAATAAGAAAAGCGATGATTATTGGCATCATACAATCTACGAAAGAAACTGATGGTCAAGTTAAGGAGCATGATTATATTGCAGTAATGTTTCCAGAAGGCTTTTTGAATACGGAGACTATGTTTATGTTCAATCATGACCAAATTAACGATGTAATATATCGTGGCTACGAAAATCCTGAACGCAAAGAATTTTTAGAAAAACTTAAGAAAAATATTGCTTTAGCAAAAGAAATTATAAAAAAGGAAAAGGTTGAAGAAAATAGTGAAGCCAAACAGAACATAGATACTTCAGTTCGAGAAGCTAAAAAACTTACCCCTGATGACATCTTCTGATAAAGTTAAGTTTTGTCATTAGTGACATTTTATATAAATATACCGCAGGAGAGGTAGCAAGCTATCCGTTACCTCTTCTGCTAAAATTTAAAAGCAAAAATAAGACTCAAGGTTGTGAAGAGTATGCCGACAGGAAAGAACGATGATGTTATAGAAAACCAAACAACTGAAAATAGAGATATGAACCGAACCTATATTGCAGGTATTGATGTAATGCCAAAACCAAAGAATCAAGATAACTTGCAAGAAAATCGTGTAGTGAATAATAATCCTAAACCTGGTGATGAGCCTGTAAAAGCAACGTTTTACCAAAAATATCTGACTAGAAAATATGTGCTAGGCGCTTTAGGAGCGTTAGCAATTCTTTTAGTTGCGTTATGTTTCATATTTACCGGGAGTCCGAAGAAAGTAGCAGAAGATTATATTAACGCTATTGCTACAGCCGATTATGGTAAGGCATATCAATACCTGTATGTAAAAGAACAGCCTACGCTTGGAAGTTCAGCGTATCTGCAGTTTGTTGAATTCTCAAGAAGTAGTAAAGAAGATAATATTTACAAGATTTCACAAAAGCAAATAAAATCTATTGATTTAAGTGAAGGAAAAGAAATAAATGGTGTACTGTCATTTGATGCTAGTGTTATTGTAAAAACGCAAAATGGTGAAGAAAAGCACAAATACATGCTGTACTTAGAAAAGAAAAAAACAGGTCCTTTTGGCCTGTTTACAGGATATAGAATAGCTGGCAATGGAATTTATGCTGTTCCTAAGATTAATTGCTTCCCGGGAACGGAACAAATTTCTATTGATAATGTGAAGCTTATTGACGAGAATAAAAAGCTTGCTATAAATAAGCCGATTTTTTATGGTTGGCATGAAGTTGAGTGTAAAGGCAAGTTTTATGACTCATTTCATGAGCGCACTGCTTTTACTAAAGAAGCTGGGATACTGAAATTAGATGGAAAAAAATTTAAGCTTAACAGTACTTGTTTAGAAGCTTTAGCTATAGCTAGCAGAGAGTTTACAACACTATTTTTTCCTGCTACGTTAACTGCTAATGGATATAAGCAATGCAAAGCTGTGCCTGACGAAAAAACTATAGAGGAAATGTATAGCAGTTTTCGTGATGGTTTTAAGCAGGTGGGTGTATCTTCCATTAATATAAAAGATGGGCAAGTAGTTTCTGCTTTCGCTGGAGAGGCTGGGAATATACACTGTCAATATCAATATTTGGGGGAATATGAACAAAATGGAGAAGGCGCAAAAGAATGTGCTGGCATAATTAGCTTTGAATATATTTATGAGAATGAACAATTAGTTGTAGCAAAAATAAATGACTACGATATTCATCTTAAAGATTAAGAAGAGTGAGGCTGGTGTAAATGACCGTAGTACAAAAATCTGCTATTGTAGATTATCTGGTAACCTTTTTTGTAGACAAACATATTAGCACCCGTATGTTAAGCGAAGTGGTAAAACACAGAGATGATGTCTACTATGTCAAAGCTTTGGGATTGCCTCAAAATTTTACTCTACCATTCTTTTTGGAAGAAGAGCAAGGAAAAGCTATTTATAAAATCTCTTTGCAAGAAGCAGGAGAATTTAGGATGACAGTTTCAGGAAAGGCATGTCTTGAAGGGTGTATTAAAGATGGTGATTATATAACTTTTAAAAGTAGTAGTCAACAAATCACTGTAAGTGTTTTGTTTATTGCTACTAATAGTTTGCTACTTGACTATAAAAAATGTATTTTTGAGTCTGGTATGACAGTTTATATTGGCAGAAATAGCAATAATGAGATTAGCTATAACGTTAGTGAATTAGTTGACGAAGAGCATCATATTGTGATTATGAAGGATACCGAAGGTAACGCATGCATAGAGGACTTAAAAAGAACCTTTGGCGTGTATGTTAACGGGAAACAGGTCTACTATGCTAACTTACAGTATTTTGATGAAATTTTCTTTATGGGCTTATCTATAGTATATCTTGGTGACATGCTTGCAATTCGCAATCTGCATATTGCTACTAATCTAAAGGAGATAGCTGGCGTTAAAGAAAAAACAATTATTGATACTAAACAAAAACTACATTATTTTGTACGCGTTCCACGAATTATCAGATCTTTAGATACAGATGTTATTGAAGTTGATGCACCGCCTTCACCTCAACAGCAGGAAGAACTGCCGTTGCTTCTTACTGTTGGACCAAGTATAACGATGTCGATGGTAATGCTTGCAAGCCTAAGCTTCACTATTTCTAATGCCATTCAGGGTGGAAATACCGGAAGAGTTGTGGCGAGTGCATTTATGGCTGGCGGCATGCTTTTGGGTGCTTTATTGTGGCCAACGTTGATTCGTAAGCATCATAAGAAAAAACTTATCGAAAAGGAAAAGTATAGAAAGCAAAGATATTCTGCTTATATAGGTGCTATTGAAGATAAATTAATTTTTAAAACTGAACGCTCAATTCATCTTATGAACGATGTGCTTAATCCTGCGCCCAAGCAGCTTTGTGCAAGTTTTAATGATGAAGCATCTAAGCTACGTCTTTGGGAACGCTCTATTGGTGAAAATGATTTTCTTGATGTTCGTCTTGGTCTTGGCAGCAGACCTTTTAGTGTAAATATAAAAATTCCCAAGCAAGGGTTTAAACTTTATGATGATGAAATGGCAGAGCTGCCACCCAAATTGTTGGAGAAGTACGGTACTTTAGATAACGTACCTTTGGCATTAGATTTGTTTAGCAATAGGTGTGTTGGTATCATTGGTGATAAATCTAATATGGAAAATATCCTCAATGAAATTATTCTGAATATCATTTCCTTACATTCTTATGATGAAGTTAAGTTAGTTTTTATAACAACTCCTGAGCAAAAAGTAATTTTTGAACGTTTTAAGAATGTACCTCATACTTGGAGCAATAATAAACAGGTTCGTTATTTTGCAACTAATATTGAAGAAACCCACTATATTTCAAGTTTCATTGAAGAAATATTACAAGAACGTGAAAATGATAAGGAATCACAAATTAGAGTACCTCATTTTATATTTATCATTACAGAGCAGTCTTTAATCGAGAGAGAGTCGCTAAGCAGGTATTTTAATAATCCTTATAATAATGTAGGAATTACCACTATTTTTGCTTATGGAGATATCACTATACTGCCAAAGACTTGTACCACAGTTATTCATAGTGATGCGGAAAAATCAGGTTACTATATTAAAAATGAGAATAAGAATTGTTTTATACCTTTTGTACCTGACATGGTTGATATTCCTAAACTGGACGCTTTTACAAATTACCTTACCAATATGCCGGTTAAACGCGATGCAAAACAAATGGGAATAGTAGACAGGGTTTCTTTTTTACAGATGTATAAAGCAGGCAACGTAAATGATCTATGTATAGAACAACATTGGGATAATAATAACTCTGCTAAAACCTTAGCTGCGCCTATTGGCGTTATGGCAGGTGGGCAAATCTTCAGCCTTGACATTCATGAGTCTTACCATGGATGTCATGGACTTGTTGCGGGTACAACTGGCTCTGGTAAATCTGAATTTTTACAAGCTTTTGTGTTGTCTTTAGCAATAAACTATAGTCCTAGAGAGATAGCATTTGTCCTGGTTGATTTTAAGGGCGGCGATATGGCTAGACCGTTTATGGCTAAAGCGAATACTCCTGCAATGCCACATTTGTCTGCTACGATTTCTAATCTCTCAGGTAATTTACTTTATAGGGCGCTAGTTTCTTTAGAAGCCGAAATTAAATCTCGTCAGAGAACATTTAATAAAGCTGCCGCTGCTCTTGGCATAGATAAACTTGATATTAATTCTTACCATAAGTATTATAAGTCTGGTAAGTTAGTTGAGCCATTGCCACATCTTGTAATAATTATTGATGAATTTGCACAGTTAAAGACTCAGCAACCAGAGTTTCTTGCGCAGCTTGTTAATGTAGCGCAAGTTGGACGTAGTCTTGGTATTCATTTAATACTTGCTACACAAAAGCCAAGCGGTATAGTCGATCCTCAAATTATGAGTAACTCAAGGTTTAAAGTTTGTCTAAAAGTTGCTGAGAAGCAAGATAGTATGGATATGATTAATAGACCAGATTCTGCTATTATTAAGAATCCCGGCCGATTAAATCTTTTAGTAGGCTATAATGAAATTTATGAGACAGTACAGTCAGGTTTTTCTGGAGCTGATTATGTGCCTCTTTCTAGATTTATTCCTGACGAAGAGATTACCGTAGAGTTGATTGATAACACGGCTAATCCTATTCATAGTGCAAGACTGAATCTTGCAGGTGAAAAGACTGGTAAGACTCAGCTAGAAGCAGTTGTTTCTAGTATTGTTAAGCTGGGACAAAAGAAAAACCTAAAGGTTAAGCCACTTTGGCTGGACATGCTGCCTGAAGTTATTAATTTTTCTACTTTAGAATTAGGCAATAAAGGCTTGGCTACGGTAACGCTTGGTATGGTAGATTATGTTCGTGCTCAAGAGCAAAAGCCATTGACAGTAGATTTAGTGAAAAATGGTCATATTGGTTTATATGGCGCAAGCGGTACTGGCAAGACTACATTTATACAAACTTTAGTTTATTCGATGGTGAAAGGCTATGGTTATACTCCAGAAGAACTTAATATTTATGCTATGGACTTTGGCGGACGCAATCTTGGGTATTTGAAGAATCTGCCACATACGGGTGGTGTAGCATTTGCTGACGAAAGTTCAAAAGTTACAAACATTGTAGCTACTCTGCAAGAAATTATTGATGAACGTAAGCAAGTATTTTCTGCTAGCAATTGTGGTACGTTTTCGGAATATCGTAGTATTGGTCATAAGTTGCCTTCTATTGTAGTATTCATTGATAATTATTCTTCTTTCCGCGATAAATATATGGATGAATCTGAGAGAATAGTAGAAATTATTGCTGCCGGAAAAACTTATGGTGTATTTTTCGTTATTACTTCTAGTACTAGAAATGGCATCCATTATAAGGTCGTTGAGCATATTTCTGCGTTTTATGCATTGAAGCTAAATGACAAATCTCACTATTTGGATATACTTAATGTTCGACCGCCGATTACTCCTGAAAATATTTGTGGTCGAGGAATTACTGTTATTAATAAAGAAGTAGTTGAGTTTCAGATAGCATTAGTTTCTTCAGGTAATAATGAAGCGGAACGCTTAGAAAATATTGTTGATGAATATCAAGAACTGAAACATGCTTGGCAGGGATATAAGCCTATAGCTATTGACGAAAGCAGTGATGTTGCACCTAAGGCGGAGGAAGCTGATAAAAAAACTGCTCCTATTACTAGAAGCTATGCGGTTAAACAGCAACAGCCAAAATCTGTAGAGGGAAGTGAGCACATTCTTGTCTTGGCGGCATCGAAGTCGGGCGCATTGAAGTTCGGAATAGACCTTGACGAAAAATTTAAGACTTCTGTTTTAGCAGATGATATTGGAGCCCTTAGGGTGTATTTTGCTAAAATAATTGCAAGTATATCTACATTCGACAATAGACGCATTGTTTTGCTTGATAATGCGCTTAAGCATTTTGAAGATATCTGTGATGAGTATGCAAATTGTCAATACTTGTCTTCTGTTCAAGATGTTGATGTATTTATTGAGAGTATAAAAGCAGAACTTAACGATCGCTTGGATGGTACTGATAAGTGCAAAGAAAGGTTGTTTATCATTATTCCGGAGTTTAATGGCTTTTTCAATATGATTACTAATGAACAGGCTGATTTTGTGCGTAAACTGGTGAAGTATATTAATCAGCCTAAGTATGGCGTACAATTTTTCACAGGCTATAATGTTCAAAGTGATAAGTTACTTGACCGGTCGTTTCATGAACTTATTGTTAATGCGCAAAATAGCATCGTTGGTCCAGGGGCATATGAAGCAGCGGCTGAAAAACTTGAGAAGATGCCTGCTATTTATGGTGCTAAGAGAAATTCAGCTTACTTTACTATTGATGATTGTGTTGCTGAGATTAGGTGGTGATGAATATGGAGAAGATTTCTGTATCTATTAGAATTCCTGCATTAGATATAACTCAGGATTTTATAGTGCCTTCTACCATGAAAATGAAGGATGCAAGAAATTTAGTAGCAGATATTTTGTTTTCAGAGTATGGTGTAAAAAGTTTAGTTAGCAATGTTGTTTTTATTGATAAAAGTGATGGTAAAGCTCTGCGTATGGATGCTAGTTTCGCACAGATGGGAATTGGTGATGGTACTAAATTAGTGTTGCTGTAATATAAAATATCGATATATTTTTATGGTATTATCTAAAGGGGATGCTAAAATGTATTCAAAGAAAAATTTACTCGCTACTGTAGTACTTGGCCTGTCCATGTCATTAACAAGTGTTGCACCTGCTATTGCAAGTGCAGATGATGTATCAGTAAAGGTAAATGTGAAGCAAAATGCTAAAGGCTCTGTTAACTGGGAAAAAGGTGCAGAGGCTGATGTTGAAGCCTGGGGTGTAGGCTTACCTCCAGTTAATATGCCTGCTGAGCGTGGTGCCGCTTTAGCGCTTCGTGCTGCTACTGTTGATGCTTATCGTCAACTGGCAGAAATTATTAAGGGCGTGCAGGTCGATTCTGAAACAACAATGCGTGATTTGTCGGTTGAAAGTGATGTTGTAACTGCTAAAGTAGAAGCTTTAGTTCAAGGTGCGCGTGTAGTTGAGAAGGTTGTTAACAAAGATGGTAGCTATAGTGTAAAAGTAGCAGTTCCTCTTTATGGTGTAAAGAGCGTAGCAGCAGTTGTTATTCCGGAAGCTAATAAAAATTTGCTTCTTTCTGAAGCTTCCCAAATAACTTCTGGCTATATTCCTTCAGCAGAGTTAAAAGCAACATCTTTCTCCTATACCGGTGTTGTTGTAGATGCTGCTGGCTTAGGCCTTGAGGGTACCTTCTCTCCTGTAATTTATGATGTTAATGGTCGTGCCATTTATGGTATGCGTAATATTGACAAGGACTTTGCTATCAGCAAAGGCATGGTAGAATACTATAACGATTTGCAGACCGCAACCGTTAATTCTCGTGCCGGCAGCAATCCTTTAGTTGTAAAAGCTGTGAGCGTTCGCGGTGGCGGTAATTCTGTAAATCCGGTTAACGTTGTTGTTAGCGTAGAAGATGGCGATAAAATTTTATATGCTAATGAGAAATTCGGTATGCTGGAAAATAAAGCAGTTGTCTTTGTAAAATAAACGGTAACAAAAAAGGAATGCTCGTATTAAAGGGCATTCCTTTTTTACTGATAGAAGGTGAGAGCTATGCTGAAAAAGTTGGTATTGGTTTTATCCTGTGCTTGCGCTATGAATACTTCCTTGACCAATAATATTGCTGATAATGTCGAAGCGGATGCTGAAGCTGCTGCAGCCTATAATTGCTTGTACGATGCTCAGGGAAGAGTAATTTATGCTTCCGGCTACAATAAAGCGTATGAGTACGCAAGGGCGGCGCTGACAGCTTACAGGGAGGCCAGAGCGACAACAGATAAACGGACTGCAAATGCAAAATATACGAAAGCAATAAAAAATATTAATCTTGCGTTGGCGATTATTCCGGAAAGTGCGGAATATAGGCTGTTGGCTTCACAGATTTATCGTCATCGCGGCGGTTTGAGTTACGCAAAAAATTACTTTGCACAAGCATGCACGCTATATGAGAAGCAGCTTGAAGATTATCCCGACAGCGTAACGTTAAATTTGCAGTATGCCATAGCCTGCTATGCCGGTGATGCCCGCTATTATCCTGATTATGAGGACTATAAAAGCAGAGCTTGTTTATATGCGAAGCAGACATTAAAGCTGTTGGAACAGAATAAAAACCAATATAGTGAAGCAGAAGCCTTGCTGCCGAGATTATTGGCCTATGTGCTTTTGCAGGACTATGATGCGGCTGCAAGGACAGCAAAGCGTATAAACAGTATTTGCGGAAAATATTCACCGGCATATACTTTGGCGGAAGAATATGAGCGCCTGGCTGCTGACGGCCAATGGTTGTGGCGCGTGAGCAGTAGGGAAGATGCAGAAAAGGATTTCTTATTATATTCCGTTGATGAATGGGGTATTTAGGACAATCATAGCTATACTGCAGAATAATAATTTTATTTTATGGAGAGAGAAATGAAAAAGTTTTTGGTAGATTGTATAATCAACTTGAACAAAAAATAAAATAAAAAATCCACAGTGGACATCCTATGTTAGAATTAGTTTGCTAGTATAATTCAAAGGAGCCTACTATGGATCAAACTAATTCTATCACAATTCAAGAAAAACGTAAACGAGGAAAACATCTAATCCAAGAAGAACGTGGCATGATTCAAGTGCTACATAGTCAAGGTCTAACGCTTCGTGCTATTGCCGAGTACGTAGGCTGTGCTCATACCACGGTATATTATGAGCTGCGCCGAGGTACACCGGTCAAGAAGAGCGCTAGAGGACGTCAGCCAGTATACACCGCCAAGCGCGGTCAAGCTGCTTATGAAGAGCATCGCAAGAACTGCCGCAGGCCGTTAAAGTTAGCCACTACCGTTGCCGAAGCGTTCATCCAAGAGTTGAGCACCGCCGTCAGGGATGAGTCCGCCTCTATTGATGAGTTCATCGGCAGGGTTAAGTTGGAGTCTCGCTATGCGCCTAATCAGATACTATGCACCAAGAGCATCTACAACATGCTACATCGCAGCAAGCTACCATTTGCCGTCTTTGATGTGCCACAACTGCTGAACCGTAAGAAGCATCGCAACTGGACACGCAAGCATAAGCGGTTACGCGGCACTAGCATCGACCAACGTCCAAAGAAAATCGCTGAGCGGCTCAAGATAGGTCACTGGGAAGCTGACACTGTCATTGGTCACCGTGAGGGCAAGGAATCATGCGTATTCACTCTAGTAGAGATGGTTACACATAAGTACATCGCCATAAAGATATCCGGACGCACCACCAAAGGAGTACAGGAGGCTATGGCACAGCTACGACGGCTATACGGCAAGCGGTTTAGCGCTGTATTTAAAAGCATTACCGCTGACAATGGTGCCGAGTTCCAAGACTTCAATAAGTACGAGGAACGCTACGGGACGAAGATATACTTTGCGCATCCGTTCTCCTCATGGGAACGCCCACAGAACGAACGTCACAACGAGATGTTGCGTCAGTACCTGCCGAAAGGTAAATCTGTTGACGAATATTCAGCGGACGAGATACTGCGCATGGCCGATAAGATGAATGCTCGACCACGCAAATCTCTAGGCTACTACAGACCGGATGAACTGTTCGACACTTTTCTTGATAAGGTGTATTCCACTGAGATAGTTGCTTGATAAATTTTGTTCAACTTGCACTTGCAATCTACCACCAATTAATATTTATATTATAGATGAATTTGTGACAATAATAAAGTCTTGAATATACAAAAAGCCTGTCACAAAAGGTGTCACATGTGTCGGATGTATGGCAATTTGGTTAAAATTAAGAGTATAATGGAAATTTCATAATGATATATACGAGCATTGATAAGAGATACCCCTATATGGCGATGCTTTGCAAACTAATAGACAAGTACTTCGTAGAAACGCTATTGTGTAGTGGGGGGGTAAAATGGGTATTAGAGGTATACATCGGAGGGCGTTTCGATTTTGTATGTAACGCAGATTGTAGAGCTAGGATATACTTTAATGGTTCTTTTCATAAAACATGGCGAAATGAATGGGGAGGCAATTTGACTATTGACCATACTGAGCTTAAGTTGATTAGGAGGGAAGAGTCATGAAATTTGGCAATTCATCAAATAGATATTGGCTTTTCGAACGCTAATCGCTGTGTGTCCCACATTATAATGACATAGCATCATCTTCGCATACTAAGCGGAGTATTCATAGGTGAAAGTCTCATTCTGAAAAGTATTATTGTTTCTCCTAAATTTTATAAGATTACGAATTAAAGTAATTAGGCAAATCAAATTAATAGGTTTGATAAATTGAAGCTTATATTCATGGTGATGATTGCGAGGTATTATCATGCTTAAAGAACTCTTTTATTATAGAAAAATTTCCGTTGGTTTCATGCTCTTACTTTTTATGGGAATTAGCTTTATCTCAGGATTAACCAGTTTTGATTTTTGGCATAGTCCATTTGGAGCATTAGTGAATAATTTTTTTGATATTATCGTATGGATTGTACTAACTTTTGGACTTTGGGCTTATTGCGATAATTACCGTGATATAAAAATTAAAATTTGGGATGACATATATGAAACCAATATAGTTTTTTATAAGTCGTTCTTTTATGCAACTGTTTTCTTTGCTATAAATATAGGGATTTATTTAATCGTAAATTATGCTGGCTATAAATTAAATTTATTTTTGATACCTATGTGTATTATGTTTTTAGCAGCTCCTATTTTTTGGCTTAAGGTGATATGGAATTTAAATGTTTGGATTATTAATAAGATTATACCTGTTTTCCTTACGTATAAGGCAGTCAGTAACATAAATAAAAATACAAGAAACGGTAATTGGGGGATAGGGAGAGCAGTTGCTGAAATTATAGCTGTTGATGTTGTTAGTGACGCTTTGCATATACAAACTAATTTTAATGGATTGCTGGAACCACAGGATAAAGTAGAGATACCCGTATTTTTTCCGAGCGATGGTAATGGGATTGATACATTAATAGCATTAGAAGAAAAATACAAAAAATGGATACATGCAATTGTAGGAATAATTTTTTCTATCTTTTTAATTATAGGTTGTATAAATTTATTTAATACTATGAGAGTTATTAATGCTGCAGAGAACAAAGCATTTTTAACTCAATTGCATAGTTTTGATAATATTGATAATAATGCAGATTGGGAATATATTTGCACAGTTGATGGAAAAACGGAATATTATCTTGATAAAAACGCATTGGCGCTTGATAATAACACAAATATAGTTAATGTTGTAATAAAAAGAGTTGATGGTAAAGATAAAAAAGGATATTATTTGTTTGATTTTCAGTATCCTGTTTCTGTTAATCAATTCGCTTATGTTGATATAAATATGGAAGGAGAAAAGGTAGAGGAAGACTATTATAAAACGAAAAATATTCCTAAGGGAAGTCCTGTTGATGTTATTTACCAGCATATTGGTACTAAACTACATCTGACAGATGTTTCTAAAAGCAAAGTTAGTTTTGAACAAGGTATGTTGAACAAATTAAATAGAGAAACTAAAAATGAAGTAATAGCGAAAAAAACGCAATATGCAGATTATACGGGTGCAGATAGAAAGCTGGAAGTAGGAACGAAGTGTATTCTTAATGTAAACAACGTTACTTTTAATAATATTACAAATAATATCCATAGAACTTTTAATGCTAGTGACAATGAGAGGTTAGCTACTATATTTACTGTAAAATTAGTAAATGAATATCCTTTTAATGCGAAGGCTACTTTAGTAAAGACTGTTAAAGGTATAGATGAGCAAGATGGTAAGGATGTAGAAATAAAGTTTGCTGTTGGCGACGAATTTATAGTAAATCATAGAAGTTTGTCGCGTACTGAAGGTATAACTGATGATTATTTTTGCTCGTTAAAAAAAGATGGTAAAAGCTATGGCATGGTGTTAAAACAAGACTATTTTAAGATTTCTCCTGAGCAACAAGCTTATTCTTACATTGTTTCTTCTGATAACAGTAATTTTAACAATATGGTTGTAGAAGGAAAGTATTTGACACCTATTAAAGAATAGACTGAATACATAGCAGATGAAGGTGTTTTTGTGAGTACTATGTTAGGAAATAAGAGGATAGAAAGCTATTGGGTGATGATGGGGATGCATCTTAAAAATATTAATATGAATAGTATGGGTAATGGTTTTAGCTTGAAACGTGACCACTATTAGTATTACGATACAATTCTTATATCAATTTAGTAGAGAGGATGATATTAATGCCAATATTGAATAGAATAAAATTTGACGGTACTCATAATAACGAGCCGTGGTTAATTTATAAATGGGAAAAGGAAGATATTATATTAGGCTCTCAGTTAATAGTTGGCCCTGGTCAAGAAGCTATATTTGTAAAAAATGGTCAGGCGCAAGACGTTTTTCTTCCAGGTACTTATACGCTTAGCAGTGGAAACTTACCGTTTTTAGGTAAATTGATAAAGCTTCCGTTCGGTTCACAAACACCATTTGCCGCGGAGGTTTATTTTATTAATAAGACTGAAAACAGAAATATGACTTGGGGAACTAGTACGCCTTTCATCATTGAAGATCCTAAGTACAACATTTTTTTGTCGCTACGAGCCTTTGGATCGTATGTAATAACTATAAATGATAGCAGAGTCTTCTTAAATAAATTAATTGGTAGTCTTAATTTGGATTCAGGATTTAATCATATTACTGTAAATAAATGCTTTTCTGGAATCGTAAATATGCATATTAAAGAGATTGTAGCTAGGTTTGTAAATCAAAAGAAAATCTCTTTCCTTGATATTACAGGCTATTATACTGAGATAGCAAATGAGTTATTCCAAATCATAGAAGAAGACTTTTCTGACTATGGGATTAGGTTATTAGATTTTTATATAGAATCAATATCTCCCTTAAAAGAAGAAATTGCTAAATTACAAAAATACAAAGAAGAATTAGCTTTAGGAGATGCTTTTTATACTAAACGCAGGTCATTTGATGTATTAGAGAAAATGGCTGATTCACAAATTGGTGATTACGCAGGAATTGGCATGGGATTGGGGGCCGGAATGATGGTCGGCTCTGTTACTAATCAAGCTATGGAACAAATAGCCTCTAATATACGTATACAAGCAAACGATACAGGCAATAATAAACATTGTATACATTGTGGTAGAGAGCTACCTATTGATGCATTGTTTTGTTCATATTGTGGAACAAAACAAAATACTCAAGAAAAAATGTATTGCATGAATTGCGGTAATGAATTAGTTCCCAATGCGCAATTTTGCTCTAAATGTGGTTGTAAAGTAAATAAATAGCAGAGGTTAATTCTATTATGAGTGATGTAAAGGTTTGTACCTATGAATGTCCTAATTGCGGAGCACCAATTAAGATTGCTGATAAGGTTTGTGGTCATTGCTTCTCGGCAGTGTATTTACAAAGAATAAAAGATAGCGATAATTTGTCGAAAGGAGGCATAGCTAAGCATATAGCTGTGTACAAGAAAAATATAGCTAATGGTCTTGTTGATGACAGTAGTACATTGATTTCTTTAGGGATATGCCATTATAAAAACTGCATGTACGATTTGTCAATGAAATCATTTGAAAAAGCTATTGAAGTTGATCCGGAAAACGTGAATGCCTATTATTATGCAGCGTTAAGCTTGATGAATGGCAAGCGACCATATCTTCAGACGTTGCCCAAAATAAAAAAAGCGGTTGCGATGCTTGAAGCTGCTATTAGTATACAAGATGAAGGGAGGCTATATTACTTTTTGTATTTAATTCAAAAGGATTTTTTTGATAAAAAACATCTCCGTACAAAATACAAAGCGTTAGAATTACAAAATTTATCTATGGAGAATGCTGTTACCGATGAAGAAATCCTAGAACTGGAAGAAAATTTAGCTATTAAGTAAAAAAGCAAGGAGTGACTTAATCTTGGAAATGAGACAAGATAGTGTAAGAGATTTTTTGGCACGAGCATTTTATCGTGAAGATCCTAAGTGGTTGGTTTGGCTTTTTATTATAGGTTGCTTTACAACATTCCTTATGATTGGTTTTGTTTTATTGTTAATATGGGGAATTGTAAAATTAGTGTATATGTTTAGTGGTACATATGGAGTTTACGATCAATACAATGCTTGTGTACAAAAGGATGCTGAATTTTTAAAAGATAGAGCTATTAACGTAATGGGACTTATAGAAGAAGAATTTAGCTTGATTGATCCGATTATTGCTAGTGGTTATGCAAGTGATTCCAGTTGTATTCATGTAGGTGAAAAGATAGAACAAGTATCGCCTATAAGAGTGATATGGCTTTGGTTGGTCAATAAAGTTTGTTTTTGGCGTAAACCGGAAAGGATTTCCGAGCATGTCTTTCTTGATTGCGGAGATGGCAAAGTTATTTGTTCTTTAGTAACATTTACCTATATAGTTTTTACGGAGCAACAGGCTGTAGCTTATAAGTGTTATTATGACATTGCTTATGGAAAAATATTGGAAGAGTATACAGTTGAAGTGGCATACAGAGACATTGATGCTGTTAAATATGGCGACGAGCTGCTTCATGTATGGAGTGTGAACAAACAAAATTGGTCTAGGGTTAAAATCAACTGGCTGAGCTTAAATGTTGCTTCTAATAATCGTATAGCTGCTTCGATTTCCGGGAATAGTGAAATTTTGAGCAATCAGGTTCCGGCAGTTCAGGCTTTAATTCGTAGTAAAAAAGAAGAGTTAGCATAACAATCAGGAAGGGTGATAAAGTTGCAAAGCAAAAATAAGTATTTGGCATATTTTGCTCCTGTAATAATGATTATAATAGGTATATTCTTATACAGTGTTATATTACCTGCTCGCTACAATAAGGTTATATCTTTTATGGATTGGCTTTTTAGCGGGACGGATAATATAATTGCAACTTTACGCTCTGCTGACATTGTATTAGGACAATTCTATAGAATTTTATTTACTAAAATCTTAATATGGGTATGGACGATAGGTTTTCTATTTTCTTTGTTTTGGTGTGGATATACTGTTCAAAATTCTAAAGAGAAAAGCGGTAATTTGCTTATTGGCGAAGATGGAAAAAAAGCAATGTTGGTTAGAATAGTTAATCAAGCAGAAAAGTATTATAGATTGAATAAGAGTAATGATGATAGCAAGTTGATTTATAAAAAAGCGGTGATTTTAGAATTGCGTTTTTTAGCATGTGGAGAGTTTGGGTATGGCAGTTATGATATTACTGAATTAGAAAATCATATCTGTAATAAGCTGGTTGAATTAGAAAAATTGTTGTCTGATGCAAATTATGATTATGCAGAAGTTAATGATAAATATATTGGAATACACAACTTGTTAGAAGAACGAGAAGCCATGTTAAAACATTATTAAGCAAGGAATGGTGATGAGCATGAAACAGTATTATGATTTATTAGAAATAGATGAGACTCTCAGTAAAGATGAAGTGAAAAAAGCATTTTTAAGCAAGAAAGCTTCTTTGCAAAGTAAATTATTGTCTAAGGATTCCTACGAGCGACAGGATGCTATGCGCAAATTGCAGGAATTAACGCAAGCTTACAAAGAAATTATAACTTCTCTCAACAATAAAAAAGCGGAAGTTAAAGAGCAGGAAAACGGTAGCGCAACGCATGATATACAGGTCAAAGATAATACCAATAATACAAAGCAAGATAAGCAGGATATAGAAGATACAAGCAAGATAACGCATGGTGATAATGGGTCAGTTGCTTCTGTGGATGAAAAAGTTGGGCAAAAAAATAAAGATAGTAATATTGGTACGAATAGTAATAGTGGAACAGTTATCGTTTCGCCTAAGCTAGATGATGTAACTCGTATCGCTGATAATGTTTTAATTTGTCCGAAGTGTCAGTTTGCCAATAACGCTACTTTGAAATTTTGTGGAAACTGTGGACAACCTTTAAGAAACAATGCTGAATATGGTAGTGGCAATAGTGGTGAAAATGGCGTAGTGACAGCAATTGTCAAATATAAAAACTATATTTTCAGCGTTTTGGCGATATTGCTTATTCTAGTGTGTGGCATTGGTGTTTTTAAAAATTATGTTAATACGCCGGAAAAAGCAGTAGAGAAGTATTTGACTGCTCTCAGCAAACAGGATTATGCTGCAGCTTATGGATATTTGTTTGTAACTGAGGATGATTTTGTAAATAAAGACAATTATATAAAGAGCATAGAGTTCGTGAAGAAAAACCCTAAGGATTATAAGGATAAACTAGTTGTGAAGCTGTCTAAAGGAATAGCTGACATCAACGTTGTACAAGTAGGACAAGAAACCAAAGTTGGTGCACAACACGTATGTACATATAAATATAAATTGAGATTAAATGATAATAGTGAAGTTGAGGGAACTTTAGTGACGGTTGCTCCCGTTAGTTATTGGGATAAAATACTTGGCAATTATAAAATCCCTGATTATGAGACGATTAGGGCAGTTGATATGGAAGTAGAAACTAATGCCAAGCTTTATGTTGATGGGGTGCTGTTAAAAGCACCGAGTAGTACCAACAGAGGTACACATAACTACCTTTGTCCAGGCCTTTTTTATGGCGAGCATAATATTAAGGTAGAAGCACCATTTTGCGATCCTTATGAAACAAAGCTGATTTTAACACCTAATACGAAATCTCCAGTCTTATATTATTGGAAATCGCATTTGAAAAAAGATGTTTTAAAGGACATGGAGAAGCAATCTGAAGATATTCAGCGAAAAATTGTAGAAGGGGCACTCAAAAATGAAAGCCTTGAGAATCTGCAATTAGGCTTTTCGGAAGCAAAACTGAACAGTATGTATGATCAATATAAGCGTTTCTTCAACAGAGCTGATGGAAGCGGTATATATTCTATGGATATTACTGAAGTTACAAGCAATGAACAGTATAATAATAGATTATATAATCCGTTCAAAGATAGAATTTATAAAATTAATTTTAAATTTAATTATACAAGAAAGAATAGAAATGGTATTCAAGAGAGTAGAGTTGGCAATGGTGAGGGTGAGCTTGGTGTAGTTTTCAAATTAGAAAATGATAAAGTGGTACCTGTTGCTATAGATACTTTCAGATTAAGGACGCATTGAAGGAGCAAATTATGAAAAAGATATGTGGTATTTTATTAGTTTTGACATTAACAACTAGCAGCTTTTGTGCAACGCCTGCTGACGCATTTGATTGGGGAAATTTTGGTAATAAAATATTAAGGTCTGTTGGCATTTCTAATGGAGGGCATTCATCTAAACCCAAAATAGCAAAGAAAGATAAAACTAAGCCTAGCGAATCTAAACCGACGATATTGGCAAATAATCGCATGTACCAAATTGTTGATTTGCGTTCTGGGTATAAAAAAGCTGAATTATATGCAGATCGTGTAGGTGGTCATTTGGCAATAATTGATTCTAAAGAAAAGAGCAGAATGTTGTATGATTTCATGGTTTCACAAGGATACGACAGTGCGTATTTTGGTTTGACTGATGAAGATCTTAATGGCAATTGGGTATTGCCTAATGGGCAGAAGCCTAAATTTACCAATTGGCATTCTGGGCAACCGACAAATGAAGAAAGACTAACTATAAAAAGTCAAGAGGTGGGTAAGAAAAAATTTCCGTATAGGTAGTTGTATTTTATGCAACACAAATAAACCT
>OGPT01000660.1_pt1 | contig 36105 bp, 35 predicted proteins | sample 1552951 | NCBI WGS metagenome assembly OGPT01 (sample SAMEA2580224, study PRJEB22360) | human gut metagenome | biome: human gut; feature: human-associated habitat; material: faeces | place: Denmark | collected 2008/2010
TTCATTATTTTAAGTAATTATATTCTTTTCACTAATCAGTGTATTACTTGTTAGCGATAGCTGCCTGAGCTGCTGCTAATCTAGCGATAGGTACACGGAATGGTGAACATGATACATAATCAAGACCGATCTTGTGGCAGAATTCAACGGATGAAGGATCTCCACCGTGCTCACCACAGATACCGATATGAAGCTTTGGATTAACCGGCTTGCCAAGTTTAACAGCCATATCCATGAGCTTACCAACACCAGTCTGATCAAGCTTAGCAAATGGATCATTCTCGAAGATCTTAGCATCATAGTAAGCATTTAAGAACTTACCGGCATCATCTCTTGAGAAACCAAATGTCATCTGTGTAAGGTCGTTAGTACCGAAGCAGAAGAAGTCAGCTTCCTTAGCGATCTCATCAGCTGTAAGAGCTGCTCTAGGGATCTCGATCATTGTACCAACTTCGTACTTAAGCTCAACACCAGCAGCAGCGATCTCAGCATCAGCTGTCTCAACTACTACCTTCTTAACATACTTAAGCTCTTTAACTTCACATACAAGTGGAATCATGATTTCTGGCTCAACATTCCAATCTGGATGCTCTTTCTGAACTTCGATAGCTGCACGGATAACAGCCTTTGTCTGCATCTTAGCGATTTCTGGATATGTTACAGCAAGACGACATCCTCTGTGACCCATCATAGGGTTGAACTCATGAAGTGAGTTGCAAAGTGCCTTGATCTCTTCTACTGACTTATTCTTAGCCTTTGCAAGCTTCTCAATATCTGCTTCCTCTGTAGGAACGAACTCATGAAGAGGTGGATCCAGGAATCTGATAGTAACCGGGTTACCTTCAAGTGCTTCGTAAAGAGCCTTGAAATCTCCCTGCTGATATGGAAGGATCTTATTAAGAGCTTCTTCTCTTTCTTCTACTGTATCTGAGCAGATCATCTCACGGAATGCTGCGATTCTTTCTGGATCAAAGAACATATGCTCTGTACGGCAAAGACCGATACCTTCTGCACCAAGCTCACGAGCCTTCTTAGCATCTGCTGGTGTATCAGCATTTGTTCTAACCTTAAGTGTTCTGTACTTATCAGCCCATGCCATAACACGACCGAATGTACCTGCGATTGAAGCATCAACTGTCTTAATAACTCCATCGTAAATGTTACCTGTTGTACCATCGATTGAGATGAAATCTCCCTCATGGAACTCTTTGCCTGCAAGTGTGAACTTCTTGTTCTCTTCATCCATGATGATATCGCCACAACCTGATACACAACAAGTACCCATACCACGAGCAACTACAGCAGCATGTGATGTCATACCACCACGAACTGTTAAGATACCCTGTGCTGACTTCATACCTGTGATATCTTCTGGTGATGTCTCAAGACGTACAAGAACAACCTTCTCGCCCTTAGCTGCCCATGTTTCTGCATCGTCAGCTGTAAATACGATCTTACCACAAGCAGCACCCGGTGAAGCACCAAGTCCCTTGCCCATTGGTGTAGCTGCCTTAAGAGCTGCTGCATCAAACTGTGGGTGAAGAAGTGTATCAAGGTTACGAGGATCGATCATTGCAACTGCTTCTTCCTCTGTCTTATGTCCTTCATCAACAAGGTCACAAGCGATCTGAAGAGCTGCCTGAGCTGTTCTCTTACCATTTCTACACTGAAGCATGTAAAGCTTCTTGTTCTCAACTGTGAACTCCATATCCTGCATATCATGGTAGTGATTCTCAAGAGTCTCACATACCTTAAGGAATTCTGCATATGCTTCTGGGAATTCCTGCTCCATCTGAGCGATTGGCATTGGTGTACGAACACCGGCAACTACGTCTTCGCCCTGTGCATTGATAAGGAACTCACCCATAAGCTTCTTCTCACCTGTTGCAGGGTCACGAGTAAATGCAACACCTGTACCAGATTCATTATTTAAGTTACCGAATACCATAGGCATTACGTTAACTGCTGTACCCCATGAATAAGGGATATCGTTATCTCTTCTGTATACGTTTGCACGTGGGTTGTCCCATGAACGGAATACAGCTTCGATAGCTAACTTTAACTGCTCAACTGGGTCTGAAGGGAAATCTGTTCCTAACTGGTTCTTGTATTCAGCCTTGAACTGCTCTGCAAGAGTCTTAAGATCAGCTGCTGTAAGTTCTACGTCGAACTTAACACCCTTCTCTTCTTTCATCTTATCGATGAGCTGCTCAAAGTACTTCTTACCAACTTCCATAACAACGTCTGAGAACATCTGAATGAAACGTCTGTAAGAATCATATACGAAACGCTCGAATGCTGGATCTGGGTTGTGTGCGATCATTGCAGCAACAACTTCGTCATTTAAACCAAGGTTAAGGATTGTATCCATCATACCCGGCATAGATGCTCTAGCACCTGAACGAACTGATACTAATAATGGATTCTCAAGATCTCCGAACTTCTTGCCGTTGATCTCCTCCATCTTCTTAACACCTTCCATAGCCTGTGCCATGATCTCGTCGTTGATCTTACGACCATCTTCATAGTACTGAGTACAAGCCTCTGTTGTGATTGTGAAACCCTGTGGAACTGGAAGACCAATTGTTGTCATCTCTGCAAGGTTTGCGCCCTTACCACCGAGAAGATTACGCATGGTCATGTCGCCTTCGCTAAACATATAAACCCACTTGTTTGCCATTTGTTTATTACCTCCTACGTATCTAATTAAATATATGCTGAAAAAAGCCTGCTTTAGGGCAGAATTTTCCCACCACTCTGACGTGATTATATCATATGACCTAATAATATTAAACCACTTTTTTCAATTTTTTTCTCTTTTTAACCGCATATTCCGGAATCTTTTTCAAAAAGAAAGAGACATCCGCCGGATAATGTTCTTTTCCGACAAATGTCCCTTTTATTTTTCAGATTCGATCAACCGGGCACTCTAATCCGAGATATTGATTCATTTCATCTGATTAATATTCGAATTTCTTCTCAAAATATGCCTTCAGATCTTCAATCTTTACTCTTTCCTGCTCCATGGTATCTCTGTCACGGACTGTTACAGCACCATCTTCTTCTGAATCAAAATCATAAGTTACACAGAACGGAGTTCCGATCTCATCCTGTCTTCTGTAACGCTTACCGATATTTCCTCTGTCGTCGTATTCACAGTTGTAGTATTTGCATAATTCAGCATATACCTTTTCTGCTCCCTCGCCGAGTTTCTTGCTCAGTGGAAGGACACCGATCTTAACAGGTGCAAGTGCAGGATGGAAATGTAATACAGTTCTTACATCCGGCTTCTCCTCTGTTCCGATATTTTCTTCATCATATGCAGCACAAAGGAATGCAAGTGTTACACGATCAGCACCAAGTGATGGTTCGATAACATATGGAATGTATTTCTCTTTTTTCTCATCATCAAAGTAATCCATTGGTTCGCCGGATACAGTCTGATGCTGAGTCAGATCATAATCCGTTCTGTCTGCGATACCCCAAAGCTCGCCCCATCCAAATGGGAATAAGAACTCTATATCTGTTGTTCCCTTGCTGTAGAAGCAAAGCTCTTCCGGTGAATGATCACGAGCACGCATCTCTTCATCCTTGATACCAAGGTCTTTTAGCCAGTTGATACAGAAGCTTCTCCAGTAATCAAACCATTCAAGGTCTGTTCCCGGTTCACAGAAGAATTCCAGCTCCATCTGCTCAAACTCTCTGGTACGGAACGTAAAGTTACCCGGTGTGATCTCATTACGGAATGACTTACCGATCTGTCCGATACCAAACGGGATCTTCTTTCTGGATGTTCTCTGTACATTCTTGAAGTTTACAAAGATACCCTGTGCTGTCTCAGGTCTTAAATATACTGTGTTCTTTGCATCCTCTGTTACACCCTGGAATGTCTTGAACATCAGGTTAAACTGTCTGATACCTGTAAAATTATGTTTTCCGCATGAAGGACAACAGATATTCTTTTCTTCGATAAAGCTCTCCATTTCTTCATTTGACCAGCCATCAACAGAACCTTCGATCTCCATGTTATTCTCTGCCATGTAGTCTTCGATCAGTTTGTCTGCACGAAATCTTTCATGGCACTCTTTACAGTCCATCAAAGGATCTGCAAAACCGCCAAGATGTCCGGATGCTACCCATGTCTGTGGGTTCATCAAGATCGCACAGTCAACGCCTACATTATATGGATTCTCCTGTATGAACTTTTTCCACCAAGCCTTTTTTACATTGTTCTTTAACTCAACACCAAGGTTACCGTAATCCCATGTATTTGCAAGTCCACCATAAATCTCTGAACCCGGATATACAAAACCTCTGTTCTTTGCTAAAGCAACGATCTTGTCTAATGTCTTTTCCATAATGTCCTCCATTTATATTTCATCTTTTATTTGTACGTTATTGTACCTTCTCTCCCTGTTTTTTTCAAGACAGGGATTCAATTATTTCTACAGAATTGAATTTTCGGTCTACATATACCGCTAGAAATTCCTTTGCGATCATCATAAGTTCTTCCAGCACACTGTCTGAAACCGTGAAATTATACAGATTTCCAAGCGTCGCTCCATTAATATACTGAAGCACATATCTTGCATCTTCTGATATATGAATGCTTTTCTTCGCCTTGCTCCGGCAGTTCTCACACAGGATTCCACCGGATAAGGGATCAAATATCCGTGTCAGCTTGTCGCTTCCGCAGATTGGACAGTGAAAGCTCTGAAGTCCCTGTCCAAAGATGTCCATGATCTTCAGTTCGTATACACACCGGATCAGCTTCACTGGCATCAGTCCTTTTTTTAATGCATTCAGACTGACAAACAACAGATTCAGATAATCTGCCGACCGATCGCCTTCTCTTGTAAAATACGACATCATCTCACAAAAGTAAGATCCGTAACAGTATTTGTTCATATCAAAGGTCAGTTCATGAAAATATTCCTTTGCATCTACGTTGATTAATGTATATGCATTTCTTCCCGGATATACAGTAAATGCTCCCATAACAAACAGCTGCGTCTTCGAGATCAACTGACTGCTTGGTCGTCGGACTCCCTTTGCAAATGCTGTGATCTTCCCCTGCTCTCTGGTCAGTATGACAAGCCGTCTGTCATATTCTCCCTGAAGACCGGAGGAAAGCACGATTCCATTTAATACTATTTCATCCTTCATGATTCATCCATCTTATAACCATAATTTCGAAGAAGCGTATCGGTATCCCGCCAATCCTTCTTCACCTTTACCCAAAGCTTCAGATTCACATGCGTGTCTAAGAGCTGTTCAATGCCATATCTTGCATTGCTGCCGATTTTTTTCAGCATTGCACCCTGCTTTCCGATGATAATACCCTTATGAGAATCCCGCTCACAGATGATCGTCGCATCAATATCTATAAGCCGTCCGTTCGGACGTTCCTTCATCGAATCAATAACAACCGCGATTCCGTGCGGAATCTCTTTATCCAGAAGTCTTAAAGCCTGCTCCCGGATCAGTTCGGATACGATCTGTCGCTCCGGCTGATCGGTGATGGTATCTTCATCATAGAACTGTGGTCCGTATGGAAGGTATTTGAACAGAGTCTTTATCAGTTCATCTTTGTTCTTTCCCTTTAATGCCGATACCGGAACGATCTCCGCATGACTGCAGGCATCCTTATAGGTCGAGATCGCCTTGAATACTTCTTCTTCACTTACCGCATCGATCTTATTTACCACAATGATGATCGGGGTCTTAACACGCTCTAACTGTTCGATGATATATCGTTCTCCGGCTCCGATAAATGTCGTTGCTTCAACGATCCACATAACGACATCTACTTCATTTAATGTTCCCTCTGCTACCTTTAACATGTATTCTCCAAGCTTATTCTTGGCTCTGTTGATTCCCGGTGTATCGAGGAAAACGATCTGTCCTTCATCCGAGGTATATACGGTCTGGATACGGTTTCTTGTTGTCTGCGCCTTACTGCTCGTTATCGCGATCTTCTGTCCGATCAACTGATTCATCAGTGTGGATTTACCTACATTTGGTCTTCCTATGATCGCAACAAATCCTGATTTGTATGTATCGTTCATACTTCTCCTTCCATACTCTGTATGTATTCATGTTCTCCATTCGGTACAGAATCCTGTAGCCTGCCGGAGAACTATTTACAAATCTATATACTTATATCTTCTTTCGTTACTTCTGTAAAAACTATAGATCTTTTACTTCTTTAAACTTTGCCCGATTCTGTTCGATCTTATCTTCCCCACCGATTGCACAGATAACCCCGCCATCTGTGATTGCCCGGATCACAGGTGCCAGTGAACGGATCGTTTCTACATTTGCAGTAAGCACCTGATCACGTTCTTTCTGAAGCTGCTCATCTGTAATACCTGCAAAGTAACAGGTCTGGCTGAATGCTCCTTCTGCTGATGGTGTCATTGGAGAATCTAACTTCGCGATCGCACCGATCAGATATTTGGTCATATCTCTATCGCTTGCATCAAAGCCTGCCACATAGTCTGCTGCCTTCTTATAGATATCATATGTCTCCATCAGGTTCGGATCTCTGTAGGATGTAAAATATCCCATTCCTGATCTGGCAAATGAACACATAGCTCCATATGCCCCACCCTTTACACGGATATTCTCCCAGAGATATCCATAGGAGAAGATCACCTGTAGGACTTCCAGTGCTCCGGTATATTCAAATCCTTTTTCTTTATAATTTCCTGCGAGAGCCGCATACTGTACCTGGCTTGCTGTCTTAAAGGCTTCGTTCTTAACAGCTTTTTTCATCACACGTTTTTCTGCAAAAGCAGGTCTGGTCGACAACTTTCTTGCAAACGCTTCAATATCTGCGCCCAATAATTCCTTGATATCATTGTCACCGGTATAAGAGATTGTTACCGCTCCTTTTCTGAGGATCTCGGCAAGCGTTGTCTGCAGCTTCTCAATGATCGCATCTGCATTCTGCTCAAAATTCTGATCCAGCTCCTGTAAGAAATCATAATATCCGATTCCCTCTGTCATATCCTTAAATGCCATCACATCTGAGACATAAGACATCGCGCGTGTTGCAGATGTGATATGCCCTGAGGATATCAGATCAGTCTTAAGTCCGGCCTTTTCTTCCGATATAATCTCTTTCAATCTCTTCTTATCCGAAAGCTTCGATGTGAACAGGATCTCCTCGATCAGCTTCAGACCCTCTCCAAGCTTGTCATACATGGCCTTTGTCTTAACGGAGAAGAATGAAAGATGATCCTTCCCGCCATCCTTATACATGGCTCCTGTAGAAAATCCGATACCGCCGGTATGGAAATTGATCTGATTGGACAGTTCACTATATGTGTAATGCTCTGTATCCACATATTTGAAAATGCTGGTGAGCAGCTCTACATATGGAACAAACTCTGCATCCAGATCATTGATATCAAATATAAACTCCAGATAACCGATTCCGTTAGTAAAGATATCATGACTTATTAATGGCATATCATAAATGCTGTCCTCACGGTTCTTTAACGGATGGATCTCTTTTCTGATATCAGAAATATTAAGCAACGGAACCTTCTCCATATCCTCTGTCGGAGATGGTGTCTCCTGATATAATTTTAATTCCTTTGTATCTGATACAACCTGTTCAAGCTCATTTTCTGTAAGAGAGGCCTTATAGTCTGCAAGTTTCTGCTTCTCTGCTGCATCATTCTCCTTATCAAGCCCCTTCTTCGGCTTCATAACAAAAATCATACCAAAGGTATTCTGAACCAGCTTTTCCCAGATCAGTTCTTCAAAATATCCGGTTTTCAGACTTTCTTTCAATTCATCATATACTTCATTTAACTTAAACATTTCAAGTGCAGATGCATCATCATACAGCCATGTATTAAATGCATCCAGACCCATCATAAGCCCCTTCGGAAATCTGCCGAAGTTTGCTTCCTTATGTTTAAACTCAAAATTATTGATCGCAGCCTCGATCGAAGTCCGATTGATCGCCTTTCCTTCTTCTCCATGCCCGGAAAGATCGGTCAGTGTATCCCTGATCACAGACACAAAACGTTCCTTATCGGACATATTTGCATTTCTTGCTACGATTGAAAAGATTGTTTGCCGGATCCCATCATCAAAGGAAGCAAAGACATCCTCTCCGATCCCTGCATCTACTAATGCTTTCTTCAATGGTGCGCCCGGAGCGTCCATAATTGCGTATTCCAGTATATTCATGGCAACGGACTGCTTCTTATCAAGGCTGCTGCCAACTACCATATTATAGGTTAAAAATGTCTGATTTTCTTCGCTCTCATTTTCTGCGATCGAATAAAAGCAGCTCTCATCCTTCATCTGTTCATAGGCTGTCTGCACAGCGATCGTAGAATCAATCTCTCTATAATCAAAGCTCGAGAGATACTCCTTATCGATATAGTCCAGTTCCTTATACATATCAAGATCACCATACAGATAAATATAACTGTTTGACGGATGATAATACTTTCTGTGAAAATCAAGAAAACGTTCCTGACTTAATGTTGGAATCGCTGCAGGATCACCACCGGATTCATTCTTGTATGGTGTGTCAGCAAGAAGAAGTTTTTCAATCTTTGAATACATCTGCTGTTCCGGAGATGAAAATGCACCCTTCATCTCATTAAACACAACACCATTATAGATCAGTTCCCCTTCTACAGTTTCAAGTTCATAATGCCAGCCTTCCTGACGCATGATCTCTGTATGTTCATAAATATTCGGATAGAATACCGCATCCAGATAGACATCCATAAGATTTTCAAAATCCTTTTCGTTACAGCTCGCAATCGGATATACCGTCTTATCAGAATATGTCATTGCATTTAAGAATGTATTTAATGAACCCTTTGCCAGTTCTACAAACGGGTCTTTTACCGGATATTTTCTGGAACCGCATAATACCGAATGTTCCAGAATATGCGGAATACCGGAATCATCATACGGCGGTGTCCGGAATCCGATATTAAACACCTTGTTCTCATCATCATTTGCAATTACAAGCACTCTGGCCTTTGTCTTCTTGTGGCTTAAGATATAACCTGTTCCATTTACTTCAGGGATCTTTTCTTCTGTTATGATGTCATACCCTGTTAATTCTTTTAAGTCTCTCAATCTGATGTCTCCTTTATTCTTCTTTATTCAAATGGAATGTCTCCGGAAGCAGCTCTTCTACCGAATACATCCGATATTCCTGTTTGTTCTTTGCTACAACGATCACGCAGTCTTGTTCGGCAAATTCGGCAATGACCTGTCTGCATATCCCACATGGATAAGTATAGTCACATTCTCCGTTCTTTAGTCCGCCAACGATCACGATCGCAGACAGTTTCCTGCATCCTTCACTGACTGCCTTAAAAACAGCCGTCCGTTCCGCACAGTTTGTTGCCCCATAGGAAGCATTTTCTATATTGCATCCTGTATAATAACTTCCATTCTCCATCTTTATACAGGCTCCCACCTGAAAATTCGAATATGGTGCATATGCCTTTGTTCTTGCCTGCATCGCAAGCTCGATCATTTCTGAAATCTCGTTTTCATTCATACAAATTTCCTCTTACTTCCTGTTACATAAAACTAACAGTACCACCCATAAATATAGCCTATTTTCCATGTGTTTGCAATGCGATTCTGGCGTATTTGAACTACAAACTATACACAACAGATTGACAGTGGTCTTACCTATTATTACACAAGACATTCAGATAGGCTTGTTACATAATAGTAAGACCACTGTCAATCTACTATTTAAAATTTCTACTCTCTATTTAAAAATAAATTGTTACTTCAAATTCACCGTCTTCTGTTTTTAAACTTCCGTGGTAGCCGAATATCTGCATGATTTCCTGCACGATGCTCAATCCGATTCCGCTTCCGCTTCTGCCGGTTCTTGCTTCGTCTCCCTTTACAAATGGCTTCCATAACTCCTCCGGATCGGTTGCAATCGACTGTTCCATCGGATTGCTAAGGATCAGATGATCTTCCTTTAATACCAGCCGGATCACACTTCCTTTCAGTGAATACTTAATTGCATTTACAAACAGATTCTCTAACATATGGGAAAGCATCAGCGGATCACCTTTTACCGTACAGTTTCCTGACATTCTTACCTCCAGACCTTTTTCATCCAGAAGATTCTGATACCGTTCCTGTAACGGCTCCCATATCTGTTCGATGCTTACAGACTCTGTCTGTAACGCTTCCATTTTACCAAGCTTGATATACTCGCTTAACTGACATAAAAGTTCATTCATGTAAGATGTATTTTCCAAAATAACATCTATGTAATGCCGGCACTCTCCTGTCTGGTTTAACTGTTTCAGATTCTCTGCATACCCGGAAATTGCCATCAATGGACTTTTTACATCATGTGCAAGTGCTGTAATAACCGTTTCTTTTCTCTCTGCATCTTCCATCTGTGAAAATGTCCGTCTACAGGATATAAACGCAGTCAGGATCGTTGCAATTATAATGAGAAATACAACTGCAAGCCCTCCATAAAATAACCAGATGCCTTCTGTATGCCAGCCAAATGGATCTGCATACATAGCGGATACGATATAGTATATATCATTGTCAAAAACGATATATTGACTTTTAAAATAATAGTTTTCACCCAGATAACCACTTATACTCTCTGTTGTATCTTCCGGATATGTTCCGAGGGTCTCCATCTTATCCAACAAATACCTGCTCGTCTTACTATACTGATTGGCATCATCTACTCTGCCATGAAGACTCCATGCAAATTCCCCTGCATCAGCATTTTGAACCACCTGCCGGAAAGAAGGCATAATCGGTGAATACATCTGTACTTCGGACTGCATCTGCTCCATATCATCCTCTATATCCTGTACCTGTTGTTCTAATTTTTCTGTATCATTTTCGTCTGTATGCTTCGTAGTTTCTGTTTCTTGATTTTCATCTGCAACATTTACATCGTCTTTTTCTTCTATATTGTCTACTGCATCTGAGCTTTCCAAATGCCGCCTGTAAACTGCTGTCAAAAAATATGGTGTATTTTCCTCCGCAAAGATCTCCTGTATTCTATTACGGGCTTCCTCTATATCTGTCATACCTGCAATATCTTCCTGACATTCAGCCAAACTTGCACTGACACTATTTGTTGACACCTGAAAATATTCTTTTAATTCCAGATTGACCTGATTTCTGTAATAACCGATCACCAGCAGATACAACATTATGCTGACTGCTATAATGCCAGATGAAATCCATATCCATTTTCTTCTTACCTTTTGTCTTTTTCTTTTCTGCCGCTCCGACAATATGGCATTTCTTTTTTTATTGTTTTTGTTCTTTTTCATCGTCATCACCCCGTATCTGATATCCATTTCCTATCACTGTTTTAATCTGCTTTCCTGCACTTCCAAGATGTTTTCGGATCTTTCGAATGTGATTATCCACGCAACGATCACTGCCATCATAATCATAGCCCCATACCCCGATCAGCAGTCGTTCCCTTGCCACAGTTTTGTTTTTGTTCTCGAGCAGCATCCGTAACAATGCAAACTCTTTCGGCGCAAGTTCAATTTCCTGAGAATCCACAAGAACCCTGTACTCCGACGGCTTCATATGTATCCTGCCGCAGACCAGTTCTCCGGTTCTGCTGATATCCTTTGATCGTCTGATCAGTGCCTTGCATTTCGCATATAAGGTCACAAGGGAAAATGGTTTGATGATATAATCGTCACAGCCGAGATCATATCCAAGCAGGATATCCCGTTCGGAACTTCTGGCTGTTAAAAACAGGATCGGAACCATGCTCGTCCTGCGCATCTCCCGGCAGATCGCAAAGCCGTCCATTCCCGGAAGCATGATGTCTAACAATACAAGATCCACCCGTTCCGTCTCAAATAAATCCAGCCCGTCCTGTCCGTTCTGTGCCGTCCGTACCACGATCTCATTTTCACTTTCTCTGGTAAAGTAATCTTTCACCACTTCGCAGATCTGTTCATCATCTTCAATCATCAGTATCTGATATGTCATATTTCTTACCTCCTTACGCCTATATTAACAGTGTGATATGACTTTTAAATGTTCTTACATAAAAAGCCCAAATAGAGTTTACTGCTCTATTCAGGCTTTCTTATTTGCTATAGTTTCTCTCTCACAGCTCGTTCCATATTCTGCATGGCACATTCTGTCTGCATGGCTCTCCCTCGTTCCTCTTCGGAAAGTCCGTCGGTTATGGAATAACATGCATCAAACAAGCCGCTCTCCATACATTGTTCGATGCCTTCCCCGAAGCAGCCTGCAAATGCAACCACTTTTTTCTTCTGTGCTTTTGCAAGTTTTGCTACGCCTGCCGGAGTTTTTCCCATTAACGTCTGCGCATCCATCCGGCCCTCTCCGGTAATAACCAGATCGACATTTTTTATTCTTTCTTTTAAATGGATCTCATCAAATACTATATCAATTCCCGGTCGTAATCTTGCATGCAGGAACATCAGAAATGCATATCCAAGACCGCCTGCTGCACCTGCTCCCGGTGTCATACGATTTATTATGCTGTCCATCTGACATTTCTCCGGGTCTGTATTCATTTGCACTTTATCCTGCTTACAGCCTGACCAGTTCTGCTGTTCCACCAGATCTGCATAACGCACCATGGATTTCTCCATGTTCTCTACCATCTGAGCATCTGCTCCCTTTTGCGGTGCAAAGATATAGCTGCATCCATTCTCGCCAACCAGCGGATTTGTAACGTCACAGGCAATCTGAAATGAACATGCTGAAAGCTCCGGTAACATATCTTCTATTTGAATCCCGCATACTTTGGAAAGTCCTTCTGCTCCATAGCAAACTTCATTCCCATGTTCATCAAGGAAATGACACCCAAGTGCCTGCAGCATTCCAATCCCGGCATCATTTGTTGCGCTTCCACCAATCCCTATAATAAAGCTCCGGCATCCATGCAGCATGGCATTCTTTATCATCTCGCCTACTCCATATGTAGTTGTATGCATCGGATTTCTGGCTGACTCCGGTACAAGCGGAAGTCCTGCTGCCTCTGCCATCTCGATCAATGCCACTTTTTCTCCTGCTTCATCATAACTGATATAAGAAGCCTTTACGACCTGTCCAAGCGGTCCTGTTACATTAACAGTATGACGTTTCATGTTCGATTTTCCATAGGCGATCGCATCCATGGTTCCCTCTCCGCCATCTGCAACCGGAACCACTTCGATCTCACAATTCTTATAATTTTTCTCCAGACCTTTTTTAACCGCCATGCCTGCCTGAACAGATGTCATACTTCCCTTAAAAGAATCAACAGCCGCCAGAACCTTAAGTGGTCTTTCTCTCAATTTCAGATCATCCTGCAATATAGTGTCATGTATTTCACATGTTCGATTCATTTGAGAAGTCCTCCCTTGCAAATATCACACCGTTTATTTCCGGTTCAGATTATATCCGACAACTGCACCCACAATACCGCCAACGATATGTGCCATATTCGAGATATTGTCCTGTACTACGATACCTTCATATACCTGCTGTCCGATAAAGATGATCGCAACCAGAATAAAGGATAACGGAATTTCGCCTGCTCGGAATCCGGTAAAGGACGCCAGCACGATAAATGCAAATACGACACCACTCGCTCCACAAAGTGCTACATTCCAGAAAAAGATGTAATTCACAATACCGGTCGCAAGTGCTGTTACACCGATCACTTCCAACATTTCTTTCGAACCATATTTTTCTTCTAACATCGGTCCAAGCAATAACAGATAGGAGGCATTTCCGATAAAATGACTCCATCCTGCATGCCCGAATACATGTGTAAAGAATCGCAGATATGTGAGTGGATTTGTAAGCGATGAATGATATGTCATAAATAATAACCGGGTACTTCCGCCACCGGTCAGTACCCCAAGCAGCGTTACAACAAAACAAATAAATACAAAGCCCAGCGTCACCGGCGCGTTAAATGTGATCTTTAATTTTCTCATCTGTATATACCTCCCCATATAGAATGAATAGCTTTATTATACCCTATTTATGTATAAATACAAAGAGCCGCTTCGACTCTTTTACCCCAGAACAAAATTGCTTTACAGAATAAATATTTCTATAAAACAAAACTACCGTCCATCCGGCAGTCTGATCATAGCAGTTTCAACTGACGATCAAATCTGTATCCGAATAAACGGTAGTCTTATATGTACTTCGCACATTCTATGCATCCGAAAAATCATTGCCTATACTATGGTCAGATGATTTTCCATCATGATATACCGATGAATTTACAGATTATATTCTTTCTTCGTATCAGCAAGTGCCGCATCCATACGCTCGATAACGGCTGCGATCTGTTCCTCTGTAATAACCGCTGTCGGCTCGAAACGGATACACTTGGAGTTTACAAGTGTTCCGGCTGTCATAACACCTCTTGAGAACAAGCCCTTTGCGATGCTGTAACCGATATCAGATGTAACAAACTCAACAGCAAGCATCAGACCTACGCCTCTGACATCATCGATGATCTCAGGATATTTTGCCTTCAGACTTTCAAGTCCTGCCTTTAAGATCTTACCTTTGCTTGCACACTGTCCTGGAATATCATTATCAATCATGTATTTGATCGTTGCGATCGCTGCCGAACAACATACAGGGTTACCACCAAATGTAGGAGAACCAAGTAACCATGGGTTGTCGATCAACTGCTGTACCCACATGGATGGCTTACAGATAATACCTGTGATTGGCATAATACCACCACCAAATGCTTTACCGAATGTCATGATATCCGGTGTTACGCCTTCTGCTTCGCACCTCCACATTGTACCGGTACGACCCATACCTGTCTGGATCTCATCAAAGATCAACGCTACACCATACTCATCACAAATCTGTCTTAACTCTGTCAGATATCCTTCCGGTGGAACGATAACACCAGCCTCGCCCTGAATTGGTTCAACGATCATGGCTGCAACCTTTTCACCAACAGCGATCAGGTTACGGATTGCCTTTCTTGCATCCTCTGCATTACCATATTCTACATGCTGTACCTGCTGTACCATAGGTGTATATGGAACTCTGTATGTATTCTTACCACCCATTGAGATTGCACCCATTGATTTACCATGGAATGCACCAACGGTTGAGATATACCATCTTCCGCCTGTTGCGATTCTGGCAAGCTTCAATGCCATTTCGACTGCCTCTGCACCACCATTTGTAAAGAAACAATACTGAAGATCACCCGGTGTGATATCTGCAACTGCCTTTGCAAGATATCCACGAAGCGGATCCAACAGCTCCTGTGAATGAAGCGCCTGATGATCAAGCTGTGCCTTTACGGTATCAAGGATCTCCGGATTTCTATGACCACATGTATAAATACCGAAACCACCAAGACAGTCAATGAATTCTTCACCATATAAGCCATCACATACACCGTCATGATCTTTCCACTCAAGCACTGCTGAGTTGGTAGATACTGACTTTCTGTATTTTAACCAGCCCGGGCTTACATAATTATCAAAATAATCTAATGTCTGCTCTGTCATTAATTTCTTTTCATCATCTGTTAATTCATCTGAATGGATATAACCAATTACCTTTTCCAAATCCTTACTTACCTGTTCATAACTCATATTAAAATCCTCCTTAAAATATATTCGTGTTATCGTGTGTCTGTCTGATCCTGTATGTTACCTAACACAACCTTTCCATGAACATTTACAATCATTGATTGAAGTATAAATTTTACGGCCATTAAACTGAAAAAAAGGAGCCTGTGACCTGTTCACAAGCTCCTTTGCTTCTATGTCTGTATATTATCGTATCTCATGCTCTTTTTCAATTACTAATTTATACCATTTATCTACCATTTATCTATTATATATAATTAAATATAAGTATATTTAGCTCATATAACTGACTTGTAATTCCATCGTCATACCTCTATCGAAGTATCATTTTCTACCCTATTTCTGTTATTCGCCAAATCATTCGGTATTTGAAACGCATTAAAAAACCGCCCACCTTCATTTTTCAGAAAGTGAACGGTCTGTTTTATCTAGTGTTCATACCAGCCTACAATACCCGGGTTCAAATTGATATTGATCTGCTTAACCTCCTGATATTCCTCGATACCATGAACGCCAAGCTCTCTGCCGATACCGCTCATCTTATAGCCGCCCCAAGGTGCTTCATTGAAGGTTGGGTTGTAGCAGTTGATCCATGTGATACCTGCGCGAAGCTCACTGATCACACGATGTGCTCTGGTTATATCGGAAGTAAATACAGCTCCGGCAAGACCATATACGGTATCATTTGCCATCGCAATCGCTTCTTTCTCTGTCTTAAAGGTCTGGATGCTGACAACCGGACCAAAGATCTCCTCACGGACAATCTTCATATCCGAAGTACAATTATCAAAGATCGTTGGACGTACAAAGTAGCCCTTTGCACATTCTCCTTCTGTATAACGCTCACCACCTGTTACAAGTGTTGCGCCTTCCTCAATACCGCTCTTTATATAAGACAGAACTTTCTCCATATCCTTTTCCGTAATGACAGGTCCGATATCCGGATTGTTCACAGGATTGCCGATCGTCATGGCTTCCGCCTTTTTCTTTAATCTGGCAACAAACTCATCATGGATACTTTCTTCTATAATGATTCTTGATCCTGCGGAACATGAAGTATATGCTGGCTGCTCATTAGTCGCAGATATACTGCTTCCATCTACCATAATGGTATTTGTACTTTTTGCTCCATTGTCCATTGTTTTAATAAGCAATCCAACAATATCAATTGTCCTGTTATACTCTGCTTCTGTCATTTGACACACTGCTACCTGCATCAGCATAGTTGTCTTAGATATGTTAATTTTATAGGATGTTGTAATTCTCTTATGATTGCTACACAGAAAGATAAATTCGATTGTTGATCCACTTATAAATATTTTCTTATCATCTTCCGGAATACTAATCGTTACATTCTTTGACCTATCATGTGTCAATAACTCATAATCCATTCTTGAAGAATGCATTTTCCCAAATTTATCTGTAATAATGCACATTTCGAGAACTGAATCCACTTTCTCTCCTTTATTCGCATAGATAAACTTAAATGATGCTTCTATTCTATCTGCAAACTCCTTTATTACAGGCAATGTCATCTTAAAATGTGAATCATTGAAATTCTTTGAAATCACGGGCTGATATGCACTCTTTACATCGGGATTTACTCCTTTGTCCACAAATGCCAGTCGCATTACATCCAATACATCATCCCTGACACTACTCTCAATCGCCTGCGCCATCAAAAACTTCTCAATATTAGAAAGTCCCATTTTAAGCTCTCTTTCACTCTTAAATGGGACTCCCTTCATAGCCTCTCCAAGCCCTGCCTGAAAAAGCATCTGCATAATATTCTTTTCCACTGAATAATCAGCTAATAAATCATTGCATAATGCGACACACAGTTTTCTATTCTGATATATATCGTATCCGTATCCCTCTGTCATTTTCTCAAATATCTTAACCATTTCTGCTGTGTGCCACATAATGTTTCCTCCCCAATACTTAGTATATTCTAATCCAGTAAGTTCCCACCTTCTCATTTGGAATCTGCTGGACTTTAACTGCCCTGCGCTGTCCTCCTGCTGCAATCTTTGCAACCATGCCTGCAAGCTCTGACCGTCTTAGTTTCGGAAATAACCCATCTATCCGAAAATATAATTTATTCCGACCTTGCTCTAGCTCTTGTGTTATATATGCTATCAGCTGACTTCTGCTTCTAAATGTCAGCATGTTTCTTTCAAAATAATTATCTTTTAATGAAATGCATTTTGGCATCTCATCTTCAAAGCTATGCGTCTTGCTTATAATTTCATCTGTGACATTGAAATAATCATATGCAATTCTTCCCTTGGAAGCTCCAATATCCCATGTCACATCCACCTGATATGGACTCCCATCAATATCAATAACATTCCAAGCATGGTGTTCTTTCTTGCCATTTGCCTCTGCTTCCCCGGTAGCCACAATACACTTGATATCCACCGCATTCAGCAATACTTTTACAGCTTTGGCAATCCCCTCACACTGGGCTTTCTGCTTTGCAAAAACTCCTATAATATTATGTGAGAGAACTACTCTAGCCGGTTCGTCCATGTCTGCTCCTTTAAAATCATATTTCACATTTTTACAGAACCAATCATGGACTCTTACTTCTTTCTCATAATCTGTGCCTTCTGTCAGTTTTAACTGTGCAGCCAGATTATTCACTGCGTTTTCAATGTTACGGTTATACTTTCGAACAGTTTCCCTGCTGTAAAAATACTGTGGACAGATTGCTGTATGACCAAATGCATCCGTCGCCCAGTTACAGGCAGATTGATTGACATAGTATATCAACGGATTATCCCTTGTCATTGCCCGGAATATTTTGTTGAATACTTCTTTTGACAACTGTCCTTTGATTGGAATTGGAATAACATCCTCATGAGCCATCAGTCCATTGTAGAAAGCCTTGTAAACCGCTTGTTCCTGCTTATTCAGTTGGTTGTAGTAATATCTATCTACGATCAACCTAAATCTCCTCCTGATGCGATTCCATCTCCACCGAAGCCCCCAAGAGTACCAGTATTTCCACACCAGTCACAAGTAAATGTTTCTCCGGTTTTAATATTACAATTCAAATGCTGACACGCACCACATACAACAAAATATTTTGTACTGCAATATGGACATCCTGGGTAACTATCATCCGGATAGATATTTCCCATTATCTGCGTGTTATCATAGCCTTCTCTTTTTGCTGAGCTTTCCTTCATTTTAAAAGCCCATGTGTATTTCCAGCCATCACCTGCTCGCTGGAATCTGACACCATATGTCATACCTTTTGCTTCTTTGCACTTACACATAGCAATTCTAGCTTCTGGTTCTCCACTTCTTGTAATTATTGGTTCGTCCATACAACATCACCTACTTTGCCAAATATACCATAACCACTGTTACATCATCACCACATCCAAGCTCACTTGTTTCTTTCAGCCATTTCGCAAGATTCCCCTTTACTGCATCAAATCCATACTGACCAATCATATTATAGTAATCTCTGCATGTTTTTTTGAAATCATCTTCACTTGCATAGCTATTAACAAATCCATCGGTAGAAAGCATATAAAGGTATGGTTCATCAGACTCTACTTCTTTTCTTCTAAGAGAAGCGACTGACTTTCTCCATGCATCTACCTTTGACAATGAATGTGTCTCCGTTCCAAGGAACTTCTCTGGTTCCACTAGCGGAGAAATATCATCAGCAGTATAACTCTTTGGTCTAAGAGGCATTATGTAACCAAACAAAGGTCCCTGGTTTGGCACTATCAGTTCCATTGGCCATAAAAAACTGGCATCAGGAGATCCCTTCGCAATTATATTATCAAGCATTTTTTTCTGTCTCACAGTAGCACTTCCCTTGAAATACCACTTCAATGCGTAATGTTTTCCATCACATTCCACATCATAGACCTCACCTTGTCCACCAGCGCCCAAAAGATTCACAACAGTATACTTATTTCCGCTTTCAGAAGTAAGTATTGTTCCATTCTTCAACTGTCCGTCCATTATGGTATCTGCCTCCTTTGCTTCACAAGCTGTAATACTTCATATAATAGATTTCCATCATCAACATACATGTTGTATGTTTTACTGCCAAACTGCAGTTCACAGGCATCTACATACGGAGTTACCGCTGTTAGATATCTATATGTTTTATCAAACCCCTTTTCAGAAGCTTGAAATACAATTCTCTGATTAGTCACATACAGGATTCCCCGATGCTGTACAAGCTCACTATGTTCAATAGGTTTTGCAACACCTACATTCCAACGGTTACCTTTTAACAATCCCGGTGTACTGTGTCCCACATGCCGATATTGCTTCACAGTCTTGATTTCAAGGTTAATTGCTTTATCAATATAATGGATCTTCTCACCCCGCTTAAGAAATAAGCTGTCTGTATTCAATATTGGTAATCTTCCAGCACGAATCTCATTCTTAGCCGCTATAGGAAGTATGGAATTTATCTTAGGCGGCTGATTATTGCCAAATATTGCGTTTAATAAGCCCATACATATCACCTCTTTCCTGTATTCTATCGTAATTTCGTTCTTTTTGTGTCGCATCGCTGGCGACATTACACCAGCTGATACTTAATCTTATTCTTCCTGCAATACTCCTCTGCAAAAGAACCAACGGAACATTGCACAATAAACATTTCATCTGTTCCTGTAAAAGCATCTTCGCCTATATTTTGTACACTATCTGGAATCACAATAAAATCCAGACTGGAGCAACCGAAAAATGCCCGTTCACCGATAGAGTTCAATTTCTCATGCAATTCTACTTTTTTAAGCCTACTGCAATTCATAAACATCCGATCAGTTATCCTTGCAATGTTATCCGGTATCTTAATGTGCTCCAGTGATTGGCATTCTGCCAATAAGTCATCACCTATCCAAAATACACTCTTTGGAATATCAAGTGTCCGTAAACCTGTTCCTTTAAAGGCTGCGTCTCCGACCGTCTTAAGCAGTATCGGCAAGGAGATTGATTTTAAGCTGTTACAATTCTCAAATGCTGAGTTTTCAATCTCTTCTACGCTGACTGGCAATACCACCTGATGCAATTTCTCACAGTCAGAAAAAGCATTTAGTCCTATGTATTTAATGCCTTCCGTCAGAATTGCCTCTTCTATGGAAGATTTGCTAAAACTGTTATCCGCAATCTCTATAACATTTTCATTGCCAGACCTATTTTGAAATATAATCGTCTGGTTCTTATCTCCACGGAATCCGGTTACTGCCAGTCCGTTGTCTCTGCGACTTTTCTCATATACAAATAAATCTCCATATGATTTTCCCGAAGATGACTTATTATCTTTTATCGCCGGACCACCGCCCTGCTTCTGCACTGATATGTCACAAGCTTTTCCAAGCACTTTATTACCATAACAAGAACACCATACTGACACGATCCAATCTGCATTCACTCTGCTGATGCCATAGTCATCCATCAACTGCTTCACATACCGGAAAGCAAATGTATTATTGAGCAGATTCGCCTTCTGAATATCCTGTGCAATTCCCATGTTGTATGCCATAAGAATCAGATTGATATTCTTTGCCTCTTCCGGAAATATATCTTTTACCAATGCAGTAAACTGTCGCTTATCATCTATTGAATTTTCATACTGTCGAAGCATTGCTTCAAAATCCTGCTCAAAAATACCTCATCACCTTCTTTACTCTACGCCCAAGGCTTTATAAACTGCTTCTTCCGGAGAAGAATAGAATATCAGACTAAACGCTCCAACTAAGTCAGATGGTACAGTTCCAAGATCTGCTGCCGATGTGATTGGAAGAAGTACTTTCTTAGCTCCACTATCAAGGCACACCTGCAATGTACTTGCCAAATCTTCTACTTTAATAAGTGTTCCACCGATACTAATCTCACCAAGTACCGCAAGACTACTGATCGGAGGCTTACTAAGTGCTGCCGATGAAATAGCAATCAGTGTAGGAAGTGCAAGATTTCCCGTCATACCAAGTCCCTGCATATCCTGATAATTGATGATGTAATCCTTAGTTGTTGTACTTATTGAACCCGATATTGCATTGCCATTTGCCTTCAGATAATTAAATGCTGTATTGGTAGCTTCCTTTGGCTCTTTTCCGGAACCAATACCTGTGCAAGTCAATTTTCCATTTCCCGGCATCATCTGCGTTTCAAGACGATAACAGCCTATCATTCCAGTCTTTGACTTTGATACTGTATATAAGCATCCCGGTTTGCCCATACCTTCAGGAATCATCTTTCCGCCGCCCTGTTCCGGTACAGTTACAAAATGCTCATCAAAACTATCATTGTCTATGTATGAGAAGTTCACATCATAGAACTCCATTCCACCAATCTTCTTAAGCTGTTCTTTTACCCGTCTACGAAGTTCAAGTGAAATATCCATGATCTCTGCAACTTCTTCCTTGCTGACTTCTCCATCCGGATAAATCAATTTGATAAATCCAGATATCAACTTACGAACAGCAATTGCATCTCTCTGATTTAAATTATTTCCTAATTTGAAATACTTCTCTGCTATATTGCTGTAATTATCCTTACGAAGCTCACGCATAAACTCTGATAGATAATCTGTGATAAATCCATAATCATTTGTAAAAGAATCCGGTCTATACTTAGGGATCTCCCATCCCGGTATATATGCATGAAAACGATCAAGGAAAGCAGTATCCGTACCCATTTCAGGTGGAAATGGATCAAACAGACTTGATGTCTTCTGTAAAGTCTCCACACTCTGATTGATATTACCTACAAAGACCATAGATGCTTTTGCCTGTATCTCAGCCTTGCCACGAGAAAATGCACCTGATGCCATGTATCCTTTCATAATCTGGATACCATCTTTATCCTTAAACTTGATACCGGCAACCTCGTCAAATGCTACAACATCCCACATTCCGACAAGACCGACTGTATTGTTAGACATGTTATAAAACAGATTCGCAACTGTTGTCTGTCCTCCGGCTACAAGGATACTGTTTGGTGAAATCTGCTCATATATGTATGATTTACCTGTAGAACGAGGTCCTAATTCGCACATATTAAAGTTGTTCTCAACAAGCGGAATCATACGGGCAATCAATAACCATTTAGCTCTGTCAGAAAGCTTGTCCGGCTCCATTCCGGTAGATCGAAGCAGAATATCCATCCATTCTTCCTTAGTAAATGCCTTACGACCATTCTTTACTTCATCCATATCCACATGTGGCATTTGAATCGGTGTCAGCTTTCTGATACGGATAGGCTGTGTATTCTTCTTATCTTCCTCAATAAACTCATAGTCAAGCTGAAGAATACACCAGATACCGCCACAAAGCAGGCGGTCATAATCTTTTACATAGTCTGCACTAATTGGAATATTCTTAATACCAAGGTTAGAAAAAGTTGCCTCGTACCGGTCTTCCTTTGTATTAAGAACTACTGTAATCCTGTCAATAACTGTATAGCTTCCTCTCTCGCGAAGAAGTGACAATATCTTCTGTGCTTCATCCGGGCGGACATAGTTATCACGCAGAATACGCTTCACATTGTCTACTCCCTCATCAATAATCTCCTGATTATCGGAATTGCAATACTGTCCGAGAAGATATTCCAGTACATATACCGGAACATTTGCTCCTTCTCGGATTGACTTTGTTAAATCCTTGCGAACAATACGACCATCATAATATTGGCGCAGCTTTTGCTTTATGATTTCTCGTCGATCATCGGTTTTGCTATTTAATTCAGAAGAATTCATAAATTCTGTCATGCTTATTTACCTCGCTCTTTATTTAACATATAGACTGTAGATCTATATGCGCCTTGTTTTATCAAAGTTCCTTTATCTACCATCTTACTTAGTACTTCTCGTGCTCTTCTTTGCTTAACATTCAATAACTCTTCTGCCTGACGTGAAGTTATCTTTCCATTTTTCTCTACATATTCTAAAACCAATTTATGTTGCGTTTTATCGGCACTCCCCTGCATTTTATCGGCACTTTCTTGCGATTTATCGGCGCTCTCCTGCGTTTTATCGGCACTCTCCTGCGTTTTATCGGCATTATCTGTTTCAATTCTGTTAGTTTCAAAATCATATGAATACTCATCGTTCAACGGCACAATAATTTTAAATATATCGCCCTCTATAAACTCTGGTTCTTGTCCTGAATAATATCTACTGTATCAGGTATGACTCTTGCTGATAATTTGCAACTAATGTCTTAATATCACTTGAAAATTCCATAAGTGATACGGACTTCATCATTAAATACGCATACTTAATAGTCGTATATTCATTCTTGTATCTTTCGCTATAATGATATGCCTTAGACATTCTCTGGTCAGCTACCTGAGCAATATTAAGTCCATCAATCTGTGCATCTAAAATCTCATCATTTAACTGTTCCAATGCCCAGTCAATAATAATGTCATCTAACCCGGCAAACGCATCACAAGCGAAAACGTCCGCCAACTGGAGAGAACTGTCTTTTTTCTTCTCCACATCTTTCTTTAATCCATCCTGTATTCTTGTCACAAAACGCAACGACTTATCTATTCTTTCTACCAGCTTGTCATAGGCATCCTGATAATTTACATTGTCCATGATATTACGGATAAAGACTACAACATCATTGCGTTTCTTAAGAATATAAGTCCTCATTGCTTCCGGAACAGTAGCTTTCAATGTAGATGATAAGGCTTTCTATATTACGGTTCGTAGCCAATGTCGAAGACATAGAGTCAGTTGCTTTCGTTTTCTGCATACTTTCAACATCAAACGATTCTACGGCACTTTCATCTATCTCAATATCTGTATCTTCTTCGGCATCACATTTTTTTGTTGCTTTTTTCTTTCTAAATTCCGAGATTCTATCAAATATAGACTTCATTTCTTTATCCAGTTTAATATCATCCGGTTTGTCTATGTAGTACTTATCTATATATTTTCCTACTGATTCATACAACTTCTGATTTCGCATTTTTTCTCCTTTGTTTACGCCATATTTTCTGTTTCTTGTTCACTTATCTTATCGAACAATATTTCAATACGACTTCTTTTATTTCCAAGCTTCTGCAACATACCATCATCATGATATTTAATATAACTTACCACATCATAAAAATATTTTGAAGGCAATTTCTGCTTATGATAACCCTCAAGACATTTTTTGTGTACTTTAAATGCCTCATTTCTCCTTGGATTGTAATTTTCATGTTGAAGCTCAGTCACAATATCATTCTCTATATGTATGATCCATCTACTAAATCGCGTACGAATGAATACAACATCCGTTGCAACATTATAATCCAAACGAAATTTATTACATATCTTACTAATATTTTCATCTGTAAGAGGTAACTTTCTTAAATATGCCGCACGATTATTCTGATTTGTCCCAGAGCTTATACCCCATTGCAACCTATTCCAAGTATCATCACAACCACATATTTTACACACTCTGTTGCCTTGGAAAATCACATTTTTTGTTGTTTTAACATCCGATGATTTCTTTCTGTTTATATATCGGCAACTATTTGTATGTATTATATGAGTATTTTTATTCAAATAACAGATTTCACCATTCGTCCATCTTGTATATTCATTATAACATTTGCAAAATAACTGATACATATAATTTACATCATACTTAGAATTATGCAGATTACTTTTTTGATATTCTATACCTGTTTGTATTAATGCATGTTCAAAACCAATTGGAGCTACTCCATTACTTGCAATACGCATTAAAACTTGTTGAAATACTATGGTTCTATGTCTAGGCATGACTAATCCATATTTATCCATATCTCTTTTAAATAGTTCATATGCATCATTTGTCCACACTACTATGTACTTATAATCCGGGAAGATCATCTTAATTTTCTGCAAAACTGCTTCTTCACCATTATCCTGCATGCCAGAGTTTAATATGGAATGTGATGATATTAACGTATCTGGATTATATTTTTTCCCGAAATCAGATCGCATTACCATGGAAAATGATTTCTTAATATCCATTATTTCATCTGTTGCAATTACACCTATCTGAATAAGATCTCTATTCTCTATCCCTTTTGCTCCAGGTGTCTGATACCATTCAATGTCAACAAACATATATTCAATTTTTTCTGATCCATCTTTACCTGCCACGCTTAACACTCCTCATCAAATTATGTACATATTATACGTTTAAAAAGCTCCTATATATTATTTTATATATTGTCATAATTATAGTAAAAATTAATGAAGATACGTCGCATTGCAGGCGACAAAAAAGGGCGCAAATTTTTCTCTTGCGTCCTAATAAGCATTCTTAACTTAACTCTATTTATAGCGATATACATCACTACATTTTCTTATATCACTACCCCATTACAGTGATCCACCTCATGCTGAATAATCTGTGCCACAACTCCCTCAAATGCCATCTTTCTTTTTACAAAACCAGCATCCTGAAACTCTACCTCTATCTTCTTATACCGCGTTGTTTTTCGTTTTCCCTCTAATGACAGACAACCTTCCTCTGTTTCATAACGTCCACTCTTTGAACAGATCACCGGATTGATCATAATCATATCTACAGGTCCGGCACTTACAATGATCATATTTTTCTTATATCCGATCATATTTGCTGCCATTCCGACACAACGCTCACGATTTGCAGCTAATGTATCACGAAGATCATTTACCACATTCATATCAAGCGGTGTCGCCGGAACGGATTTCTGTCCCAGAAAAAGAATATCTTTTACAATAGGTTTTACCATTTCCCATCCTCCATAAGTTCTCATTTATCTCTTCTATCTCGTCAAGATTTGTCACTGATTTGCAAATGACATAATATGCCATTAAAGCAACACAGTCATATGTACCACCTGTTCCATTCACTGAATAAACTTCCTGATTTCTTTACTTATCTCATCATATTTGTAGTCGTGGACATAATGCGGACAATCTAATTCAATATAACCTGCATTGTCACAACCTGAAATATAATTTTCGGGAATACTTCTCCACTTTTCTTTTGTAAAACCGGTTCCACCGGAGCCGTCAGAAATAAACAATAACATCGGCACCTGCGGAATTCCGTTTTCTTTTACAATATTTGCATTCTGTTTTACAGCTTTTACTTCATCGATCATCGTTACAGTTGCAGTTTTTTGATAAAATACTGCTCTGTAAATCTCTTTTTCCTTTTCAGACAATGTTCCGGCTTTGATTGCATCGCTCTCGGCAAGGCTCGGTATCCATCTGGTGATTCCAAGTGCCGCACCATACTGCCCTAATTTCATAATAGGAATATTAATGTTCATTTCATCATAATAGTCTGGTACTGCCATATCCAAACCAACAATAGCCTCAACTTCTTCCGGATACTTCTGTGCCCAGTATAAAGCCTCAAGTCCGGACATTGAATGGGGGCAAAGCACATATGGTCCTTTTATTCCGGCTTTATCAAGTGCCATTCTTGTTTCGCTTAACATCGTATCGATATCCCTGTTTTCGTCTACAACATCACTAAAGCCATAACCGAATTTTTCCACTACAACGATTTTATAATCATTGCTAAGCAGCGAATACAAAGACTTAAAATCCAATATTGGTGAGCAGGTTCCACCTCCGGACATGAACACAAGCGTTTTATCACCATCCCCCTCTGTATATACGCTCATCTTGTGCCCGTTGACTTCTACCAGTTCACCTAACGGAGTTAATAAATCCTTTTCTCTTGAACTGCATACTTTATGGCGAACCAATGATATTATCACGAATAATGCAATAACCGTGATTACAATCAATATTACTCTTAGAATATTTCTTAATATCTTTTTCATACTGTATCTCCCTTAATCAAGTGCCTGATACTTCCTGCCTCTATCCCCAATATGGAATAATCAATTGATATAAAGATTGCAACGCTTACTTCCTCTTTTGCATACCAGCATATGTATTCACAATGTAAAACATAACTGGTTCTCTGACTCCGCGGTGCCACGCCATCGGCTGGGCGTACAACTGGAAGTTATGAATGAACGTTCCTTTATTTTTTACGAATCCGGATACTTATTAACATTGAGGCTGCTGTCATTACAACCAGTAACACATAATATAACGGCCCTTGATTGATATCTACCACTCCCATCAATGTGTTTGTCCATCCGTGTAGGATCATACAGAACATGACAGCTCTAGTGATATCATAAACCATAGATAACCAATAGCTGAGCGCCAATCCTAAGACCGCGAACCAGATAAATGACATGCTCTGATGTGAATTGCCTTCTATAAACCAGAGCGGAATATGCCAAATGATCCATACGATTCCAACGATCAATGTTGCTAAAGGTGCAGAAACTTTCTTCTCCAGAATCGGCAACATAGTACCTCGCCAGCCAAGTTCTTCGTTGCCACCATACAGGAGTGCAGTCTGTATAAATATGATGAATACCACAACCGCAGCTATCGGCGATCCGGGGATTGAGGACAGCAGTCCATCTGAACAAATGAAGAATACTATTGTTTCAACTATAACTGCAACAAGAATTGTCAGCCAGTTCTTTTTTGTATTGTTAAATAGGAACCGTCTTAAATTCTTTCGCGTAAAACCACCTTCCATGCAGATACAGGCGGCAATTGTCGGTCCAAATCCTCCAATTGTAAAAATAATCATCGGAAACACGTTTGACTCAGTTAAAGATGTGACTTTAACCAGCAGAGCATCTCCCCACCAGCAAACCCAGGTGATGAGAAATGTGATTATCAAATATTTTGTTAGTCGTTTCTTATCCATTGTACCTTCCTTCACAAATTTCTATTTATCAGTTACCAAAACTGGAATTTTCACACTTCGTCAACTAATGTTTTTTCTTCTCTATAAAGCAAGGTCACGACAAATGCAATAATTATCAAAATATGTAATACAATATGATATACATCAGGAACATATCTTCCATCCACATTTATTAATTGAATGCATTCTGAAAAATAGGCAATCTTCTTGTCCATTTCTCCCATAAATCCTCTTCCAAATAAAGTATACCATTCATGACTTAAGAACTGAGTGACAAACCACCCTGCCAACCATATCAAATGTATATTCCTTCCAACATTTTTTGTAACTAACATTAAAACGAATGTAATTGTCGGAATAAGCATAAATAGCCAATCTTCCTCAAATGCACCTGTTACCAAGTATTTGTCTCCAATCTTCAATCCTATCATTGAAAGAAAATACCACAGTAAAAGAATTATATTTACAATTATTAAATGTGTTTTTTTCATAAATCATACCTCCTAGACAATTCTTAAAATTCCGATTTAACTTTCCATCAATTTAATTGCTTCATCAACAGATACACATGTAGCAAATCTCTTTGGCCACATCATATCATTGTAATATTTATATGTTTCTTCTCCAGTCATATAATCGTTATCAAATGTTGAATTTGCCCCTTGTGGAACAATTACTTTATATCCTCTTTCAAAAGCAGATTTCACAGTTGCATCTATACAGAAGTTTGTCTGTAGTCCCATCTTATCAGGATCACTTACGGATAATGCAGACTGAATATAATATCTTCTTGCTATAAGATAGTCACGAAACAAATAAAACAGAAGATAACTTTTTCCACAGATTTGCCTCTTCAAATTAAAACTTACTGCACTTTTTCACTAAGTTTTAATTCCCTATGATTTCATATCAAACTCCGAACCATGTTCCGGGAATGTTAATTATCATAAAATCTCTGCAACACGATCGCCAACTCTTCCGGAGCTTCTATGTTTGCTTCATGACCTGTTTTCACAAGTTCATGGAAACAGGCGTTATTCAAATATTGGCAAAGTTCTTTTGAAGTTTTTTTGTTTGCAGTGTCCTTCTCTCCACAAATGAGCAATACTGGGCAAGACACCTTATGCAGGGAGTCACTGAAATCCAATTCAGCCATCGTCCCGCACAGGCTGATAACATCCGCTTTTTTGAAACCCATTTTACTGAATGCCGAATTCGGCATAAGATGAAACAATATATTCTGAACTTTCAATAAGTTTTTTGGCATTTTATATTGTGCTGCAATTAATACGAGCGCCTTTACTTTATCTGGGTGGTCTATCGCATAATTAAGTGCCAAAACAGCGCCTAGAGAAAGCCCACATAAGACAATTTCATCGTTCACCTTGTCGCATTCTCCTGAGAATGCTGAATATAATTCCTTATATGTAACAGGTTTTCCCTCTAGCATCCCTGCCAAACTCAAATTGACACTACTTTCCGACACTTTCGTTTCCTTTATTACTCTGTTCCAACTGTCTGGTTTTTGTCCTAATCCATGCAAGTATAAATACTTCATATACCGTCGCTCCTTCAAACTGGAAATTTTTCAAATTATCAATTTCTAATTTCCGTACAGAGATTTATAAATCATCTGCTCTCTAATTGTTCGAAATGATAACGCGGCTTTCCAACACTCTTTTTTCCATACTCAATAGCTTCTGTAGGGCAATAACAAATACAAGCCATACAATGAGTGCATTGCTTTCCCCATACAGGCTTTCTGTCCTTAAGCGTAATGTTGTTCAATGGACAGTTCTTAACACATTGACCACAACCGACACAGGTAGCATCCGTACGAAATGCATCAGATTTCACAAAGAAATGATAAAAAATCGGATTTACCGGACCACTCATTAACCGGTCATAAAGATTGTTTCTTGGTACAGCAAACGGCTGCTCTGCCTTAATGTGCGCAATTATATCCATAATAGTAGGTTCCGCATTTCTAACAATCTTTCTTGCTTCTTCTGCTTTCGGTGCACCAAACATAGCAATATAATTTTCCGGCATAATAACCTGAGCTGTACCCATATACCATAAATGTTTTTGCTCCGCAAGGCGCCGATTATATTTCGCTGCATTCCCAATCTCGCCTCCACAGTCCATCACGAACCAAATGCGTTCTGCAGAAAGCAGTTCCGTTTTACAAAGCCACTCCGATACAATTTGTGGAATACGCCACGCATAAGTTGGAACCACTACGATTATATTTCTGCCTGTTTTCATTGGCGAATAATCTGTTGCCTTGATTTTTGCATTCATATCTACAATCTCGTCCTGCAATTCATCTGCAATTTTCTTTGCTATATAACGACTATTACCAGTTCCGGAAAAGCACAAGATCATAATAACATTACCTCCGTATTTGCCTCAAAGCCAAGCTTTTCATAAAAGTTTTTTCTCCAACACTCTTATTGAAATCATCTCACAATATCGTCATTTTTCTCGTATGGCATCGGCTCCCCATTTTCTTTATGTAGGCGTCCTATTTTATCGCAGATTCTATCGTACAAATTATCATTCACATATGCAATCTTCTCCATATCCACATTGTTCTCTGATTTTTTTCCGCTGTAGAATTTTTGGGCGTATGTTCCACATTCTTTTATGTAAGCCATTATTAAATTAATTTCTTATTTCTCGACTTCTGAAAAAATAGGTTGTTCCGTTAATTTTCCACTGATAAAATCACAAAAATAGGAATAGTCATCAAAATACTGCTGCTCATACTCTTTGCCTATGATCGCACCAATCGTCAAATTGTTTTTTTCTCTTTTTAATTTATCAAATAATCCCTCTGTTTTCTGCCCTTTTCAATCAGAAATACTATAGCCGTTAAAGTTTATATTGCATGAAGTTACCATTATGTACAAATCCAAAATCCGTATATAATTTAACTCCCATATCAGACGCTGTAATCTGTATTGTTCCACAGCCATATTCCCTGGCGTCATCTATAACGCGGGATAGCAGTTCCTTTGCAATACCCCTTCTTCTATATTCCGGATTAGTAAACATACTGGACAACAATCCTATCTTTCCACTTGGACATCCAAAATAGGGAGGCTTCTCCACAAATGACATCCCGCTTGTTCCAATAATATTTTCCTCATCAAGGGCAAGCCAAGATACAAATGTTCCATCCGCCATATGTCGAGTATAATATTCCTTCAATGCAGGAACCAAATCTATCTTTTCTTTAGCACCTTCTTCTCTAAGCTGATTTATCCTCATGTGAATAAACGTATTCAGTTCTTTTTCTGTAAGTCTTTTATATCTAATATCCATTTTCACGATTCCCTTATACAAACTGATATTTATAAATTACATACCGCATACAATGGTATATTTACCATCCATTCCTGATCCATATACTTTAGAGCCGAAAAACGTAGCTTTCTCTGTTCCATAATAATACGGTGTGTGCGGTGTATCTGAAATCATCTGCTGCAACATATATTGCTCTGTGAGATTACCCTTGAATTCCATAAAAATATCATTTTCTTCCAATATAGATGTCGCCGGCAACTCACTTAATGCCCCCAGTAATCCGACATCCAGCATAAACAATTTATACGCATTCATACGTTGGTTGTTATAAAAAGAAATATATGCTGTTTTCTCATAACAATTCTTTTCACCGTAACAGATTATCCAATACTGTTCCAACCATCATTGAAATTCAGGAACTCCAAAAACTCTCTTTCTCTTAAAATCCACCATAATGAGACAGCGTCTCTGTTGCTAATTCTGTCCCAACTCTCATAGCCTCATAAATATTCCCATTTATCAAATGTGAACATACAAAGCCTGCATGGTAACTATCTCCACAACCTGTAGTATCAATTACTTCTTTAACTTCATTAGCTTGAACAAAATACTTTTCACCATTATGATATGTAACACTTCCTTTATCAGCTAAAGACACATTAAATAGCCCTTTATACTTCTTTGAAAACGCTTCAAATATTGGGAGAATTGATTTCTCTCCACTAATCATGAAATAATCTATATATGGTGCATATTTTTCCATTTCTTTAAAATTACGATATTCTACAAAATCCACTGCCAATCTGAAATTGTTATTCTTTTTTAAATCTATAATTTGTCCAAAACAGCCTGCCCAAAAATGTACAAATACAACATCTGATTTTTTGATAAACTCCAATTCATCATGGTTCAATATCATTTTATCAACAATATCACCCGTCCATGAATCATCTTTATAATATCTGTCACCGCCGGCTGTAAGATATGTACGATTATTCGCTGTTACTTTATCCTTTTCTACTCTTACGTGGCTTACATCTATTCTCTTATCAGAAATAGAATCCATAATAAATTTTGCGTAAGAATCCTGTCCAACCGCACCCAATATTGAAACATTGAACTCCTCAAATTTTGATGCATGGGCTGCAAAATTAAGGGCTTCACCGCCAGCATATAGTTCATCAGTTCCATCAAAAACATCTACACATAAACACGGAAGTGCTACTAAATTTATCATTCTTTATACCTCTAAAATTTCTAATTTTTCTGTTTTATCAACTTAATTCTGTCATAATATAAAATGACTTCCTGCAGGGTTGGTCAAAATTTAAAAAACCAGAAAAGCTTCCCCCCATATGGATTTTTCTTACTGAGCAACCATGCTGAAACTGCATGTAATAATAAAAATGCACCGCCTATGATCGTCATTACCAGTTCAAACTGTGATAAGACCGACATGGAATTATCATTATAGCCCATATAAACATTCTTACTGCCCAGAGTGCTGCAATTTCCCTCATACCAGAACACATCGGCACCATTGACAGGCGAATTCGCCTTAATCTGCAGCACCGTATAAGTTGACCGGATGCCTTTCCCATAACGTGATTTGTAATTTCTGACATCATTTCCGCTATGTACCTTGACATGATTGGAGCTCTGCCGAGAACTTTGATATGTTACAATTCCTGTTGTATGATTCTTCTTACAGGCATATCCGACCACCTTCGGCATACCGGCCGCAAAGAAAATCAAAGCAACTACAAGTGCTAAAATCTCAGCCGTATAGAACGCATTCACCGATTTGTTTTTCATTTTTATCTCCATAGTATAGCAAAACAGGGAGCTAATCATCTTATCTCCCTGAAATTAACAATTCGCATTTTAAGCTGCAAAGCACTTAAATTAAAGGTTTGCACTCAAAGTAGCAACGCACTTAAATCAAGCAAGTGTACTTGCTCGTTTACATTATATGTAATTATCAAGAAAAAAGCAATAAAACTAATTGAGATTTATGCTATGTAAACTGACAAAACCACACTCTATGATCTTCATCTCTTACAAACGCGTAAATCGATTTTAATCACTCAAATTCTTTTATATCATTCCATCTTCTTTCCCGTATTAATTGCTGTATAATTTTAGTTGAATTCTCCAGCTTTTTCTAAGTGCCACATACGAAATCAGAAAGTTTGCAAACCAGCCGGCCGGTACAGCAAGCCAGACAAACGCAATACCGAAACGGGGTGCAAAAATCAATGCAACCGACAATCGTATCGCAAGGTTTACCATATTGGCAATGAGAAACGGACGCATAATCCCAAGTCCGCGAAGGACTCCGTCAGTTGCCATCTTAATACCCATAAAAATGAAAAAATAACCAATCCATCTCATATAATCGCCAGACACCTGATACGCCAAAGCAGTTCCATCTTTACCAAGAAACAGCGAAGAAATTTGTGTGTGCAGTGTTTCAATAACTACAAAAGCAAGCACTGCAAAACATACATCCAACACCAACGCAGCATGATATCCTTTTTTGATACGTTCAATTTTCTTTGCACCATAGTTCTGGGAAACATATGGCGAAACTGCGTTACCAATGGATACGAATATCAATGAAAAAACATTCTCTACTCTCATCGTTGCTGCATAACCTGCAAGCGCCTGCGTGCCGAATGGATTTACAACAGCCTGCACGATCATCATACCAATTGACACTGTAGACTGCTGCAGAACAGACGGAACGGCAATTTGAAGCATAGAAGCTAGTTCCTGCCTGTCAAACCAGTTAAAGGGACTTTTATATCGACGCATCCGGCTAAAGAAAATCAAAAGCGAGAACACGGCGGAAATTCCCTGTGCAATAAGAGTTGCGAGAGCGGCACCGAACACACCCAGACCAAGACCGGCTACCATCCAAATATCCATAAAAATATTCAAAATAGAAGAAAATATCAAAAGACCTAATGGAATCTTCGATTCACCGATTGAGTTAAACATCGTTGAAATAATGTTATACATAAATAAAAACGGAAATCCCACAAAATAAACGCGAAGGTATAACACTGCTTCCTCCAGTATATCAGCAGGTGTTTGTAATGCAGTCATCATAAAACGAGAAAAACAAAAACCGAAGATACCCAAAAGTACGCTTAAAATCAAAAAGCTGATCAAGGATGTTGATACAATTGTTTTCATTTTGCTATAATTTTTGGCACCAAAATAGCGACTTACGAGCACTCCCGCCCCTACCCCGGCACCGAGTGCTATACAGATAAAAACATTTGTCAGTGCGGCACAGGCGCCAACTGCCGCAAGTGCAGGAGCACCGACATACTGACCAACAATGATTGAATCTGCCATATTGTATACCTGTTGAAAGAAGCTGCCCAGAATCATAGGCATTGCAAATACAGTCAGTGCTTTAATAGGGGCATCTGTAATTAAATATTCATCTTTTGACATTATCATTTTCCTCCATAAAACGTAAAATGTTACAAAATCAGAGCTAATGCAGCCAATACAATGTTATTGCATACAGTCAACTTGCTTTTTTCTGTATTTTAACGGAGAAACTCCGTATGTTTTTTTAAAACTTCTGATAAAATAGCTTATATTTTGATAACCGCTCCGCATTGCTACCTCTGTAACAGAAATATCGGTGTCTTGCAACAGCTGTTTTGCATACTCTAACCGTAAATACGCCACATATTGTGAAAGGGTAATATGAAAATGCTCCTTAAAATATCTGGATATATATTTTTCAGAAAGATGAAATTGCTCCCCAAATTCCTTTAATGATATTTTTCCTGTAAAATTCTGCTGTATATACGAGACCATTTCTTTTTCTACAATATTTCTACCACTTGTGTTATTTTCTACTATAAATCCTTTTTCCCACATTTCAAGAATAAATTGTAAAAGAATTATTTTGGTCTTTATCTGCGTCGTTACGTTCAACTCTCTTTCACTCTTTTTTACTTCATATATCTCAATTAGCTGCTCACACAATTCTTTTATCGTATCTTTTACACTGGGACTTATCATCAGGCGGCCACTGTCTAATGGTTCAAGTAATCTATCATCTAGTATATCATCTGTATAAAAAGATATATATTTCAATAGGAAAAGAAAAGTAAAATAATCTACAGTACCGGTCTTTGAACCCATAAAATGCAGATTGCCCGGTGATACAACGAAGGCATCCCCGGGTTTCCCGATATAGTTCTCTCCTGATATATTTACAGTCAAAAAGCCACTTTTTACATATATAATTTCGAATTCATCATGCCAATGTACCGGTATCTGAAAGGACTGACCCGCATTCTCTATGTGATATGTACTGAACGGATCATCCTTTGTACCATGTGGTTTATTTTCCTTTAATTCAA
>OGPT01000670.1_pt1 | contig 35813 bp, 32 predicted proteins | sample 1552951 | NCBI WGS metagenome assembly OGPT01 (sample SAMEA2580224, study PRJEB22360) | human gut metagenome | biome: human gut; feature: human-associated habitat; material: faeces | place: Denmark | collected 2008/2010
TGCGGTTGTTCCAAGGGTCTATACACCTCGACAAAAGGGTGTATAGACCCTTTTTCCTATTGTATGATGTCTTCAGTTAGAAGTACCTTTTGTTGGCTCATTTTCAGATTAGACGGAACAGGGTTAGGGCTCACCGAGGAAGTAGAGAATGTAGGAGACTTGCATCGGGGTGAACTCCTTGCAGTTCTTGCCGTAACCGGTGGCGGCGAGCTTCTGGAGAAGGTCGGGGATGCGCTGGATCCATCGCATCAGGTGAGCACTGGCTACTGCTGGAGTAGCATCGGGAAAATACAGAAGAGCTAGCTCTTGCTTGGTATAACTTCTTAAATCCATAGTTTTGTTTGATTTTTTAAGGGGTTTATGATTGAGTTGCGGTTCATAAGCTACTGACTTTTGCATCGTAAGTCCTTGGTTTCCGTTTCGGAAGTAACTGGCTTCCGGGTGACAGGGTGACAGGGGTGACAGGGAATTCTGAAGATTTACTCTCGCGCGGGCAGGCAGGAAAAATCAGGCCGAAAGTTCCTGCCTGCCCGCGTGCGAGGCGAAATGTTGAAAAACTCGTGTCACCGTGTCACCGTGTCACCCTGAACCGGATGGAACCGAAGGTTTGGAGGACCGGCTAGAACGGGGCATCATCATCGCATTGCGGTGGGTTGATGCAGACGGATACCTGGTAAGCCTTGATTTCCTCGGCTGTACGGACGATTGCCCTGTAACCACGGCTGTGCTTGGTGCGCATCTTTTCGAATCCGAGATCATTGAAAGCCTTGCCCAGTTTCGAACTGTTCAGCTTCTGGGAGATGTTGCAACTGATGATCTGCATCGCTCTGGCTATGGACACGAACTCCCCTGTCTCCGCCTCCGTTGGCTTTCGGAAGTAGAGATCCACAAGTTCCTGTTCTAGTCTGGGCGCCTCAAAAGCGCGGTTGTGCCGGTTCTGCTTTTCTATCTCCTCATCGGTGAACCAGTAGCGGAAATCACTCTTGTAGAGGGCGTAAGCCTGGGCGTAGATGCCTTCGTAATTGAACGGATGCTCACGGGGCGAGAGGATGCTCTCTATCTCGTAGGGCAGCCAGCGACGGTTACCGGTAGGGTCGCTCAAAAACTCGGGATTGTTGCCCGTGCCGCAGAAGGTGTTGATATGCTTGCGCTGCTCGGCATAATGGCCGTATGCCGCCCTTTCGTTGGTATACTGCATCGTTACCACAGCCTTCAGCTGGTTCAGTTCCGATGGACTCATCGTGTCGAGCTCTTCATAACAGATGAGTGCATACTGCGAAAGGGCGATGATATCATCCTTCGTCATGCGCCTGGCATTCGCCTTCGTATAGAAGTATTGCTTCAGTTCCGGCGGCAGAAGATAGTTGAACCAGGTGGTCTTGTAGGCGCCCTGTCTGCCGATGAATACCAGGATGACATTGTTTACGGCACCTTCGTCTATCCATCCTGCTATCATCGCCACGAGCCATTTCCTGAGGGCTTCACAGAAGGGCATCACGGGGTCGCCCTTCATCTTTACCGTGGCAGCGAGTTCGGCAATATAGTCCTTGTCGCCTTTCTGCCAGGGTGGGAGATTCTCCAGATAATCGGTGAAGGGATTGTAGGGCGGGCTATAGTCGCTCTCGATGACATTGATCATGTCGCTCTTGCTCACCCTTGCGGTTAGCGACATGTTGCTCCATAGCGTATTCAGATTGCGGTCCTGGAGGATTCGCCATTTCTCCTTCAGATACTCGTAGCGCAGGGTGATGAGGTTGAAGCGGAGTTTGATATGTCCGTCGAGGAAGTCTTTGATTTCATCTACGGTGGCATAGGGGATCTTTCCGGTTTCTGCCTTCATCTTCTGTGGGTGAGAGGTGTTGTCGTAGCACGATTTGAACACCTGTTCTACGTCGTCGTATTCGGGAAACTGCCTGATAGCCCACTGGGTGGCTTCTTTCCTGTCGTACCGCTTCTTAGCCATCATGTAGCCCACCCGCATCACATACTGGTTGTGGTTGCCGGGTTCGTACCTGATCTTTTCGTTTTCCAGCTTGGGTTTGACGATCTGCTCGTAGTAGTCGGCGATGCGTTCCTGTTTCTTTTTCTTCTGGGCGGTCTTGAGCGTAGCGGAATGGAAATGGCTGATTTCCTCGGCGCTGAAGGCTGTGGCTTCAGGATTGAAATAGACTTCGGGGTCGTAGGCGAGTCCGCTGAGCCTTGTGATGTTCTTATCAGGATGCGCAGTTTTTCCGCACCTTCGTCGTAGGCGAGTCCGCTGAGCCTTGTGATGTTCTTGCAGAGCGGATCGCTTTCCTTGCCGATGAGATGCGCATAGTAGTCGTTTCCCATGGCGAAGGCGGCGGGATAATCATCGCCTTCGTAGCGGTAGATGACGCGCAGTCCGTTGCCGCTCATGGTAACGTAGCAGAGCAGGGTGTGGGCATCGTGGCAGATTCTCTCTTTGAGCGAGCGCAGGGTGCCGTCATCCGGTTTTTCTGTGATGTGGTCGAAGTCGACCAGCGACAGATGTGTGAGGCTCCGGATGTTGTCCTTGCCTTTTCCGCCTTCGAAGATGCAGGCTACGGCGAAGAGGGGTGCATCGTGCTTGTACGACTTATTCCCCGTTTTCCGGTAAGACTCGGTGAAAAACCTGAGTTTCTCATCTTCCTTCATGAAGGTTACCAGGCCTTCCAACTGGCCAGGTGAAGGAATCTTGCTGGCCATGTTAATGAATGTGCTGATGTTCATCATCTCCTAAAAATTTTATATTGTTATACAATATATGTATCAGTTATTCGTTTTATTATTGGTAAGCAGATTGTTGAATCTGTTTTATATGGTGCAAAGATACTAAAAAGAAAATAAAAAAGAGTTCCCGTAGCAGGAACTCGTATACAATAATTATAAACATTTTAAAAAAATTAAAAGAATGAAGATTGTTAATTTTGAAGCAGACAACAGCCGTTTCGGTGTTGTTCTGAGTGAAGAGATGAAGAACCATCATGTATCTGGTTCTGATCTGATGTATTATGCTGGGATGCATAAGGAAAACATTTTTGCAATCTAAAAGGGTAAGGGCGATTATCGGCTCAGTGTTTATGTGAGGATTGTTTCTGCTCTTCGGTACTTTATCGAAGACTCGGCAGAATATGCCCGAGTGAAGCAACGCCTTATCGAAGCAGCCTTCGATGATGGTTACTTTTTTAACAAATAATTCTTTTGAATTGGTTTTTTAAATTAAAAAGTGGAATCCGGCGGTTGTCGGATTCCACTGATATCGTATTTTTTTCGACGTTTCGCAAGTTTATCGCCACACGCCCTGAAACTTCAATTTAACGCAAGAACTTTCCGGTAAGGCTTGCCTTGCAGGCAGCTACTTCTTCCGGAGTTCCGGCAACAACAAGATTGCCGCCCTTATCGCCGCCTTCAGGACCGAGGTCGATGATATAGTCGGCACACTTGATGACATCCAGATTGTGCTCAATCACTACCAGCGAATGGCCCCTTTCTATCAGGGCATTGAAGGCATGGAGCAGGCGCTTGATGTCGTGGAAGTGAAGACCCGTGGTAGGCTCGTCGAAGATGAAGAGCGTAGGCTCCTGTTCTTCCTTACCTATGAAGAAGGCGAGCTTTACACGCTGATTCTCACCACCCGAAAGCGAACTTGAATTCTGACCGAGTTTGATATAGCCCAGACCTACATCCTGAAGCGGCTTCAGGCGGTTTACGATGATGCGGCAGTTGTCGAAGTCGCCCTCGTTGCGCTGCAGCTTTTCATCGCTGAAGAACTCAATGGCCTCATTTACCGTCATGTTCAGCACATCATTGACGTCTTTTCCGCCATAGCGTACCTCCAGGATATCGTGCTTGAAACGCTTGCCCTTACAAGCCTCGCAGGTCAGCGTGAGGTCTGCCATAAACTGCATCTCGATGGTAACATATCCCGCACCCTTACATTCCTCGCATCTTCCGCCTTCAGTATTGAAAGAGAAGTACTGGGGCGTGAATCCCATCTGCTTAGCCAGTGGCTGGTTGGCAAAGAGGGCACGTATCGCATCGTATGCCTTCAGATAAGTGGCAGGGTTGCTGCGGGTACTTTTTCCGATAGGGTTCTGGTCAACAAACTCTACATGATGGATGCTCTTCCAGTCGCCTTCCATCGATGCATATTCGCCTGGTGCATCTGCTACGAGGTCCAGACGGCGACGCATGGCAGGATAGAGGATTCCCTTGATGAGCGAACTCTTGCCTGAGCCTGATACACCGGTTACGCAGGTGAATACGTTGAGCGGTATCTTAACGTCGATGCCGCGCAGATTGTTCATCCGGGCTCCCTTGATTTCGATATACTGGTTCCAGGCACGGTGGCTCGTTGGCACCTTTATCTCCTCGTTGTGGGTCAGGTACTTGATGGTATAACTCTCCGGATATTCAGCTAGCAGCTTTTCCTGTTCACCCTTGTCGGTGGTTGAATATTCTGATGACGGACCGGCGTAGACCACTCTTCCGCCCAGTCTGCCGGCATCGGGACCGATATCGATGAGATAGTCGGCTGCCCGCATAATCTCTTCGTCGTGTTCTACCACAACCACCGTATTGCCCAGTTGCTGCAGTTCTTTCAGCACCTTAATCAGTCGGGCGGTATCGCGGCTATGGAGTCCGATACTAGGTTCGTCGAGGATATATACGCTACCCACGAGCGATGAGCCCAGGTTGGTGGTCAGGTTGATGCGCTGACTCTCACCGCCGGAGAGGGTGTTGGAGAGTCGGTTGAGCGTAAGATAACCCAGACCCACATCCAGGAGGAACTGCAGGCGGTGGGTGATTTCGGTGAGCAGACGCTTGCTGATTTCCTTCTCATGCTCAGAGAGTTCCAGTTTCTTGAACCATTCGCTCAGGTTCACAATCGACATCTCAACCAGTTCGGTGATGCTCTTTCCGCCAATCTTCACATAGTTGGCTTCCTTCTTGAGTCGGGTACCATGGCAGTCAGGACAAATCGTCTTTCCACGGAATCGGCTCAACATCACGCGGTATTGTATCTTGTATTGGTTCTCCTTTACCATTCTGAAGAACTCATCGATGCTCACCCTTTCCTGCTGTTTGCGTTTCTTCTCGCCAGGCAGACCGTGCCACAGCCAGTCCTTCTGCTGCTGAGTCAGTTCGAAGTAAGGCTTGAAGATAGGGAAGTCGTATTCTGCAGCTCTGCGGATGAATTCCTTGAGCCACATACCCATCTTTTCGCCTCGCCAGCAAACCACACATCCGTCATATACGCTCATCGAAGTGTTCGGGATGACGAGTTTCTCATCGATGCCTATTATGCTGCCGAAACCTTCGCAGGTAGGGCAGGCTCCGAGAGGGGAGTTGAAGGCAAACATGTTGTCGGTAGGCTCTTCAAACTGCATGCCGTCAGCTTCGAACCGGGTAGAGAAGTCGTAGCAGATGTTGCTTGGCAGGAAGACGAGGCGGCAGGCTCCATCGCCTTCATAGAAGGCAGTTTCGGCAGAATCCATCAGTCGGCTGATATCATCCTTCTCATCGCTTACCGAAGCACGGTCGATGACCAGGAAGATTTCTTCATCCTTCTGCTGCATTCTCTTTCTCAGTTTATCGCCGCTTACTTCCAGCAGATCCTTGTCAGCCTGCTCCATGAAGTCTTCGATGCGCACGAATTCACCTTTTATATATATACGCGCGTAACCTTCCTGGTTGTACATCTCCAGCTGTTTGCCCAGACTGCGCCCTTCGATGACGTGGATAGGGGCGAGGATGACAAACCTGGTACCCTGGGAATACTGTCGGGTACAGGCGAGTACATCTTCGGTAGTATGGCGTTTCACCTCCTGTCCGCTGATAGGCGAATAGGTTTTTCCGATGCGTGCGTAGAGCAGTCGCAGGTATTCGTAGATTTCGGTGTTGGTGCCCACGGTAGATCGTGGGTTGCGCGAAATCACTTTCTGTTCGATGGCGATGGCAGGTGGCAATCCTTTGATGAAATCACATTCCGGTTTGCTCATACGTCCCAGAAACTGGCGTGCGTACGAAGAGAGCGACTCCACATAGCGGCGCTGGCCCTCAGCATATAAGGTATCAAAAGCCAACGATGATTTTCCCGATCCCGAGACACCCGTAATGGCAACAAACTTGCCCTGAGGTATCTTCACATCGATATTCTTGAGGTTGTTGGCTCTTGCCCCTTTTATTTCTATATATTTATCTTTCCCCATTTTTTTACCTTTTAACTTTTTTACCTTTATTCGTGGTGGTAAGGTTCACCTTTTATAATAGTACATGCGCGATAGATCGCCTCGGTAAAGATAAGGCGCACCATCTGATGCGAGAAGGTCATCTTGGAGAGGGAAATCTTCTCGTTGGCGCGGTTGTAGACAGACGGTGAGAAACCGTAAGGACCGCCGATGACAAAGACGAGCCTTCTTGCCGTGGCCTGCTTGCGCTCTATCCATTTGGCAAACTCGATGCTTCGGAATTCCTGTCCATGTTCATCCATCAGCACCACCGTATCCGAAGGCTGGAGGAGTTTCAGAATCAGTTCTCCTTCCCGTTCCTTCTGCTGCTGTTCGCTGAGACTCTTGGTGTTCTTGAGCTCAGGAATGGTTGTTATATTGAAAGGCATATAATGGGTGATGCGCTCGGCATAATCCTTGATGCCCGCAATGAAATGCTTGTTTACGGTCTTTCCGACCAGAATGAGTTCTGTCTTCATTTCGTTGGCGTTTTCTTCCTATACACTTTACACTTGAATTGACTTTCACTTCGTCCGTCGAACGTTGTTTCTTCGTTCTTCACTTTTCCTCGTTCTTCACTTCTTCTCGTCCCTGTAATATCCTGTTCCTATTCTTTTCGGATTCTTCGGGAACCAGCCTTTCTCGCAGCGTTGTCTCTGTTCGAAGAGTTCACCGATGCTCCAAAGGCATGAAGCACCTACTACGCCCAGTATGGCAGAGAAGAGCACGTTGGCAACCAGAAAGGCAGCTCCTATGCAGATGATGCCTGCAACGAGGAAAACCCACCAATAGCGGATGCCCGTATAATATTCCGTCTTCATGACGATAGGGTGAAAGATACCTATTATTAAAAAGGTGGATACGGCGATGATGACGCCCGTGTAATATACTTCCATATTCTATTGTTTTTATATTTTGTTCATTCAACTTTGCTATCTTACCAATATAATATTGCTAAATATGAGCTTTATTCTATTTTCAATTCCATTTCAATGTGCAAAAATACAAAAAAAACTTCATTCTTGCTTGGTTTATCAAAATTTTTATATAACTTTGTACGCAAATAGAGAAATTATGCATTGTTTTCGTGCACATCCTTCTCGATAAGAATTAATTAATAACATAATATAATCAAACTATGGCTAATAACGCAGAATTGATCAAGCAGTGTGAAGAAAGAGCACAGCAGTGGCTCACACCTGCTTTTGACGAAGAAACCCGTAAGGAAGTAAAGGCAATGCTCGACGCAGAGGACAAGTCTGCTCTCGTTGATGCATTCTATCAGAACTTGGAGTTCGGTACTGGTGGTTTGCGCGGTATCATGGGCGCAGGTACCAACCGCATGAACAAGTATATCGTTGGTATGGCTACACAGGGCTTTGCTAACTACATCCTCAAGGCTTTCCCAGGTGAGGAGAACCTTTCTGTAGTGGTAGGTCACGACTGCCGTAACAATTCCCGTCTCTTCGCTGAGACCGTAGCTGCCATCTTCTCTGCCAATGGCATCAAGGCTTATCTCTTCGAGAGCCTCCGTCCTACACCAGAGATTTCTTTCGCTATCCGTGAGCTCGGTGCAAAGGCCGGTGTCAACGTAACAGCTTCTCACAACCCTAAGGAGTACAACGGTTACAAGGCTTACTGGAGCGACGGTGCTCAGGTTCTGGCTCCACACGATACAGGTATTATCGAGGAGGTAAACAAGGTTACTATCGACCAGGTGAAGTTTGAGGCTAACTGGGATAAGATCAAGATTATCGGTGGTGAGATGGATTACGACTACATGACAGCCGTTCATTCTGCTATGATTGACCAGGATGTTATCAACCGTCAGAAAGACCTCAACATCGTTTATTCAGCTATGCATGGTACAGGTCGTGTCATCGTTCCTCTCTGTCTGCGTTCTTGGGGCTTCCAGAACATCAATGTAGTTCCTGAGCAGATGGTTGTAGATGGCAACTTCCCAACAGTCGTTTCTCCAAACCCAGAGAATGCAGAGGCTATGACTCTCGGTATGAAGCTCGGTACTAAGTTGAACGCTGACCTCGTGGTAGCTACCGACCCAGATGCTGACCGTCTGGCTATCGTTTGCCGCGACGACAAGGGCGAGTGGATGATCATCAATGGTAACCAGACAGCCATGATGTTCTGCTACTACATCATTGAGAACAAGAAGAAGTTGGGCAAGTTGAAGCCAACAGACTTCCTCGTAAAGACCATCGTAACAACAGAAGTTATCGCTGAGATTGCCAAGAAGAACAACGTAGAGTTGCGCGATTGCTACACCGGTTTCAAGTGGATTGCACGCGAGATTGCTATCTCTGAGGGCAAGCAGCAGTACATCGGTGGTGGTGAGGAGAGCTTCGGTTTCTTGCCATACGATAAGGTACGCGATAAGGATGCTCCTGCATCTATCTGTCTGATTTGTGAGATTGCAGCATGGGCTAAGGATCAGGGCAAGACTCTCTACGACCTCCTGATGCAGATTTATGCAGAGTATGGCTTCAGCAAGGAGTTCACAGTAAATGTAGTTCGCCCAGGTAAGACCGGTGCTGACGAGATTAAGCAGATGATGACAGACTTTCGTGCCAACCCTCCACAGGAGTTGGGTGGCAGCAAGGTGGTAACCTGGAAGGACTATCAGTCTTTGGAGGTTAAGCATGCTGACGGCAGCGTAGAGAAGCTCGATATGCCTGCTACAAGCAATGTACTCCAGTGGTTCTGCGATGACAACACCAAGGTAAGTGTCCGTCCATCAGGTACAGAGCCTAAGATCAAGTTCTATATTGAGGTTAAGGATCCTTCATTCAAGTGCGCTGGTTGCTACAACCGCTGCACAGCTGCTGCAATGGATAAGATCGAGGCTATCAAGAAGAGCCTGAAGTTGGATTAATTTCATAGGGAATCATATCATGGCGCTCCGGTAATTATTGCCGGAGCGCTTTTCGTTTCAGTAGCCGTTTATTCTTCTCGAAATAGGGTAGCAAGTTACCCTCATTATCATGTTTTTATAGAAAAAAAGCAAAAAGACTTGCATATTTTCTGATTTTTATTTATCTTTGCACCCATATTACAAAATTATAACATAGAATTATACTCTTATGGGAGGCATTTTCGGAACTATTTCCAAGAAAAGCTGTGTCGCTGATCTCTTTTACGGCACAGATTACAACTCACATCTCGGCACACGCCGGGGCGGTTTGGCAACCTACAGTAGTGAGAAGGGCTTCGTGCGCTCTATCCACAATCTGGAAAGTTCATACTTCAGAACGAAGTTTGAATCTACACTCAACAAGTTTGAAGGAGCTACATCGGGCATCGGCGTGATTAGCGATACAGATGCCCAGCCACTCATCATGAACTCTCATCTTGGCCGCTTTGCCATTTGCACTGTAGCTAAGATAGTAAACAAGGATGAACTTACTCAGCTTCTGCTCGAAAAGAACATGCACTTTGCAGAGATGTCTTCGGGTAGTACCAATCCTACTGAGTTGGTGGCTCTGCTCATTATTCAGGGTAAAACCTTCAGAGAAGGTATCGAAAACGTTTTCCATCACATCAAAGGTTCCTGCACCATGATGATCCTTACCGAGGATGGCATCATCTGTGCGCGTGACAGTTGGGGACGTACTCCAATCATCATCGGCAAGAAGGAAGGTGCCTATGCGGCTTCCAGCGAAACCACCTCGTTCCCTAACCTTGATTATGAAACAGCATATGAGATAGGACCAGGCGAAATCGTGAAGATTACAGCTGATGGCATGGAGCAGATCCGACCTGCCAACAAGAAGATGCAGGTTTGCTCTTTCCTCTGGGTTTACTACGGATTCCCTACATCTACCTACGAGGGCAAGAATGTAGAGGAGGCGCGTTTCACCAACGGCTTTAATCTCGCCAAGACCGATGATGTGGAGGTAGACTGCTGCAGCGGTATTCCTGATTCGGGTACAGGTATGGCGATGGGTTATGCTGCCGGCAAGGGTGTGCCTTACCAGCGCTGTATTGCCAAGTATACGCCTACATGGCCTCGCAGTTTTACTCCAAGCAACCAGAGCATGCGTTCGCTGGTAGCCAAGATGAAGCTGATTCCTAACAAGGCGATGCTGAAGGGCAAGCGTGTGTTATTCTGTGATGACAGTATCGTTCGTGGTACCCAGCTTCGCGACAATGTGAAGGTGCTTTTCGACCAGGCAGGCTTGAAGGAGTGCCACATGCGTATAGCGTGTCCTCCATTGGTATATGGTTGTCCGTTCATCAACTTCACTTCTTCCAAGAGTGATATGGAGCTGATTACCCGTCGCATCATCGAGAAGTTTGAGGGCGATGCCAACAAGAATCTTGAGAAATACGCTACCACCGGTTCTCCTGAGTATCAGAAGATGGTAGATGAGATTGCCAACCAGTTGGGCTTGACTTCCCTGAAGTTCAATACCATCGAGCAGCTGGTAGAGGCCATCGGTCTTCCAAAGTGCCAGGTATGTACCCACTGCTTTGATGGCAGCAGTGCATATACTCTGAATGAGTTTGCTGATGAAGACTAAAATAAGAATATAAGTTCTTGATAGATTAGAAGATAGGTCTAGCAACCCCGCAAAGCGCGGTGTAGCTAGACCTATTTTATTGTTATTTTCGGAAATTTTGAACATATTGTGATAAGATGTGAATAGTCATTTATCACCGAAAAGCCGTACCTTTGCACCCAGATAATGAATGAAACGTAAATCAATAGAAATCATTAAGAAGATATGAAGAAAATAATCATCTTATGTTTCGCGCTCGGAGCTTTCCATACACTTGGCGCACAGGAGACGCTTACGCTCAGCCAGTGCCTGCAGATGGCAGTGGATAACAACCTGTCGCTCCAGAGCAGCCGAAACGAAATAGCTAAGGGAAAGTACGCTATCAGCGAAAATCAGGCTAAACTCTATCCGCAAATCAATGCGGTGGCACAGCTCAACGACAACTTTACGCCGCCTGTTTCGGTTACCGATGGCTCGGCTTACGGCAAGCCTTATAATGTAACCAAGACGTTGCAGTATAATGCATCGGCGGGTGTACAATTGCAGATGCCGCTATATAACCAGATGATTCTTACCGCCATCGACATTACCAAGATTGCCGATAAACTCAACCAACTCTCTTATGAGAAGGCGCGTGAAGACCTCATCGTGCAGACTGCCAAGATGTATTACATGGCGCAGAACACATCTGAGCAGATTCGTCTGACGGATGACAATATCAAGCGACTGGTAGAACTCAGAAACATCACCCAGGCTTTCTATGATAACCAGATGAGTCTGGAGGTAGATCTGAAGCGAGTGAATCTCAATATCGAGAACCTCACCGTGCAGCGCGATAACGCCATCGCCATGCTCGAACAGCAGTATACCATGCTCAAGTATGTGATAGATTATCCTGCCGAGAAGGAGATGAAGGTGACAGCCGTAGATCCGGGAAAGATTGAGATGGTGAAGGCTGACGGACTGGATACGGGACTCTACGAACTCCAGTTGCTGGAACAGAAGAAACTGCTCACCCAGAAGCAGACCAAACTTGCCAAGGACGGCTATCTGCCATCGCTCTCGCTGACCGGAAACCTGATGTATTCTGCCTTTACCGATAGGATAGATCACTGGATTCATTCGGGCGAGTCAAACCACTGGTATGGTTCCAATGGTCTGGGCATTCAACTGAGAGTGCCTGTATTCGATGGTTTTGAAAAGCGTTCTAAAATCAGAAAGGCGAAGATAGAGGAGGAGAATGCACGCATCGGTTACGAGGACGCCCTGAAGGGACTGCAGGCAAACTATATGAATGCGGTGAGCGAGGTGAACAACAGTCAGCGCAACTACAAGAAGCAGCTTGATAATTATACCATGGCGCAGGATGTTTACAACGTAACAGCCGACCAGTATAAGGAGGGTGTGGCTTCGATGACAGCGGTGCTGCAGGACGAGATGCGTATGAGCGAGGCAATGAACAATTATCTCACAGCCTACTATCGCTATAAAGTTGCCAATCTCTCGCTGCTCAAGTTGACTGGACAGCTCAACCAGATTTCGGTTGCTAAATAACGGAGAAGAATAAATCATTAAGAAATAAAATATAAACAGGAAAACGGGATGTAAAAAACTTTACTTCATATTCCCTGATTCCAAATTACAATAAAACTATGGAACAGAACGAAAATAAAAATGTAGAAACAGCAGAGGCTACACAGGTATCTCACGAAGAAACCAGGAAGAAACTGAAGAAGCAGCGCGTAAGACAGATTGTCGCCAGTCTGATAGGTGTTGCTATTTTGGCTTTCGGACTCTGGAAAATCGTATGCCTATTCCTCGATTATAACTCTAACGAAACGAGCAATGATGCTCAGATAGAACAATATATCTCACCGGTTAATCTCCGTGCATCCGGTTATATCGCCAAGGTATGCTTCAGAGAACATCAGGAAGTACACAAGGGAGATACCCTCCTTGTGCTCGACGACCGGGAGTATCGTATCCGTCTGATGGAGGCTGAAGCAGCCCTCAAGGATGCCAAGGCAGGAGCCAATGTCATCAATGCTACAGAGCAGACCACCGAGACATCAGCTTCTATCTATCAGGCATCTATCGATGAAATAAATGTACGACTTGCCAAACTTGCCAAGGACTGCGAACGCTATCGCAACCTGGTAGAAAAGAAGGCGGCTACTCCTATCCAGCTCGAACAGCTGGAGGTGGAATATGCTGCTACCAGGAAGAAACTCGAAGGGGTAAAGAAGCAGCAGGCTGCTGCCTATAAGGGAGTAAACGAGGTAACTACCCGCAAGCAGAATGTGGCTGCCTCCATCGAACGTGCCGAGGCTGCCGTAGAGATGGCAAAGCTGAATCTCTCTTACTGTGTGGTTGTGGCTCCTTGTGACGGTAAACTGGGTCGCCGCTCTATCGAGGAGGGACAGATGGTGAATGCAGGAACCACCATTACCTACATCATTCCAACAAACAACAAATGGGTGATTGCCAACTATAAGGAAACCCAGATAGAGAATCTCTATGTAGGACAGAAGGTGCGTATGACCGTAGATGCCATCAGTAACAAGGAGTTTGAGGGTACGGTGACCGCCATTTCTGGTGCTACCGGTTCGAAATATTCGCTGGTACCAACAGACAATTCGGCTGGCAACTTTGTCAAGATTCAGCAGCGTGTGCCTGTAAGAATCGATTTCAACAACCTCAGCAAAGAGGATAATGAGCATCTTGCTGCCGGCATGATGGTGGTTGTCAAGGCTGAGAGAAAGTAAAAAACAGCTAGATGGAAATGAAGTAATATATGGAAGAAGAATATAAGAATTATCCGTTTTATGATTGGGTGCCCAAACCGCTTGGCATCATCTTCATGATCATCCTCTTCGTGCCGATGATTACGATGAGTGGCGTCTATTCTGCCAACAGCGGCGAGATGATGAGCGGGCTCGGCATCCAGTCGGAATACATCGCCTTTGCGGGGTTCTGCACCTCGATAGGAATGGCGGCTTTCTCGCCGTTCTTCTATGAACTGGTGTGCATCCGTAGAGAGAAGATGATGTGTATCGTGGGCTTCTCCATTCTCTTTATCCTCAGTTTCGTGTGTGCCCAGACCGACTCGCTGTTCATACTCGGACTGTGCAGTCTGCTGATGGGTTTTGTCCGTCAGACGCTGCTGATGGCGCATCTCTTCGTGCTCATCAGATATGGTTTCGGAATAGAGGCTACGAGGAATATCACTCCGGGATGCGAGCCTACTACCGAGGAAGCATGGGATGCGGTAGATTCGGAGAAGATGGTTTCGCAGCCGGTTATCTATCTCTTCTTCATGATTATCGGACAGTTGGGAACCTGGCTAACGGCATGGCTTGCCTATGCCTATGAGTGGCAGTATGTTTATCATTTCATGATGGCATTCATGCTGGCGGGCATCATCATCGTGTTCTTCACCATGCCTTATCATAAGTATCCGATGCCTAAGTTCCCGATAACGATGTCGAAGTTTGGCAATGTTACGGTGTTCAGTATCATGCTCTGTTCGTTTGCTTATGTCATGGTTTTCGGTAAGACGCTCGACTGGTTTGATGATCCTACCATCCGTTTCTCTTCGGCGGTCTGTCTTATCTTTACCGCTCTGTTCATCTATCTGGAGAAGACGAGGCGTTCACCTTATTTCATCATGGAGGTGTTCCAGCTCAGGGTCATCAACTACGGCATCCTGCTCTTCTTCCTGCTGATGGTCTGCAATTCGAGTGCCATGTTTGTCAACGTGTTCACCAATGTGAGCATGAAGATAGATAACTGGCAGAACGCCACGCTAGGCAACTGGGTGATGGTGGGCTACACCGTGGGACTGATATTCGCAGTCATCGCCAGAGCCAAGAATGTTCACCTGAAGTGGATGTACTGTCTGGGTTTCCTCTTTATCGGAGCCTATGCGCTGTACATGTATTTCGAGGTACAGAACGACGGCATGTGTGAACGTATGAAATGGCCTATCATCATCCGTTCTACGGGAATGATGCTGCTCTATTCGCTCATCTCCACGATAGCCAACCAGCGCATGCCTTACCGCTTCATGTCAACCTGGGTTTGCATCATGCTTACCGTTCGTATGGTCATTGCCCCTTGCATCGGCTCTGCGCTCTATACCAATGTGCTTCAGCACAGACAGCAGTATTATGTAACCCGCTTTGCCCAGGATTACGACCGCACGAACATCGAGACGGCGAAGACTTACGACCAGACGGTGAGAGGCATGCAATATCAGGGCAAGAGTGTAACCGAGGCGCAGAATATGGCTGCCATGAGTACGAAGGGAAAGGTACAGGTACAGGCCACGCTGGTGAGCATCAAGGAGATGGCAGGCTGGACCTTCTACGGCTGTCTGCTGTGTGCCGGACTGATGCTCGTTCTCCCTTGGCGCAAGCGCAATATCGGGGAACTGACGCGCGAATATCTGCTGAAGAATGTAGATGTGAAATCCCTGGGAAGAAGGTAGGGGAGTGCTAAAATATCATAAAAGATACAGGCTGCTCATCTGATGAATGGATATTTTTGTTATCTTCGCAGTTAAATCTGAAGATAACAGACCCATATTCATCATGAAAATAACAGATAATATCATCATATATGAGGCTCATGAGTTTCCTCAGCTGTTGATGCAGCCTTTCTACTCCGACTATGTCGGAATCGTAATCTGTCATCAGGGGATGTTCCGTTTCTGTGTAGACGGAACATCCTTTGTTGCATCTGAGGGTGAGACCGTTTTCCTCTCCAAAGGAGTGATGTTTCATGTGCAGGAAACGGGCAAGAACCTCAAATATACCCTTCTTTTTTACCGTGCTGAACAGATTCGTCACATGTTGGGCAATACCGTGGTTACCATGCGTCTTTATGCTACGATTTATCCCAAATCCTGCCATGTCAGGACGACGGGCTATGAGGATATGCTCACTTCCTATGCCCTGATGCTGAGGAAACTGGAGTTGGAAAAAGAGAAGAGTGGTGAACTGGATGCATATTGTGTGCATGAGCAGAAACTGTTACTGATGGCTGTTACGTATCGTTTGTGCAGCATCTTCTCGGCATCGTTCAAGGCTGCCGGCAAGGAGATGGAGCGGAAGATAGCCATCTTTGAGTCGCTGGTGCTGCTGATAGAGAAGAACTATATGCGTGAGCGCAGTGTGGCTTTCTATGCAGACGAACTCTGTCTTACACCGAAATATTTGTCGGTACTGGTCAAGTCGGTTTGCGGTCAGACGGTCCAGCAGTTGCTTTTCAAGGCGATGATCCGTCGCAGTATCTATCTGATGAAGAACACCACGAAGACGATACAGCAGATAGCCAATGAACTCAGTTTTCCAAATGCTTCAGCCTTCGGAACCTTCTTCAAGAAACATACCGGTCTGTCGCCTAAGCATTACCGTAATTGGGAAGAGGGAATGAACCGAGATTTCATCCTATATCTATAAAATAAAAAAGGGACAGAGGATTTGTTCTGTCCCCTGTCCCGAAACTGTGATATAACTAAAACAACTGAGCGAAAGCTTCGGCTGTCTTTCCTGTATAGGTCTTCATCTCTGTAACCGGCTTGTAACTGAAATCCTTGAAGGCAAGGAGCTGTGTGGCAACAAACTGGTGGTCGTCAGAGATGCAAGCCTGTAACTTCATATTACCCATGCTGATGGCTGAAACAGGGAATTTGCTGATCGCTGTTTCTACATCCTTAGTGGCTGCACTGAGGATGTTCTCAAGCTTTCTTCCATCCTCTACAGAATATTCTTTCTCTTTTATCTTAATCACACTGTTGGTAGGTTGATAGATGAGCTTGACAGTCAAACCCATGAAACCTTTCTTTACCTGTACATCCTGGAGTGCCAAAACATCAGCACCCATCTCTAAATGATTAATCTTTGCCATAATTTTATACTGTTATTTGCTTATTCTTAATTCTTGAAAAATAATATATATTGAACTGTTTTTTGTTTTGAATAGGGGTGTAACCAGTCTTATCGCAAATCTTAGGAAAGATGCGATAAACCTGTATGAAATTTTAAAAAGAGAAAAGAATAAGCACTAACAGAGCAGACGTCGCAGGCAAATGACATAATACTTGCAGGCGACATCAAAGTGGATTGGGGCAGTTTCCTGTCGGAAAGGCTCCATGCCACCTTCTATAGCTGATAAAAGGGATGATAAATAACGGATTCTATTTGTAAGCAATCTACTGGCAGTCTGACTGTTGTGCATGTTGCCACTTGGCAATAAGCGCTGCGGACGGCTGCTACAGATGCGGTAAGCAAGCTGTGAGGCGTTTTCAAGCTGTGCCTCAGGCTGGCTCTTGTCATACTCAACCTTCGCCAAACCATCTTTCTTATGGCTTGCATCTTCGGTATAAGAATCCTCGGGAGTAAAAGAAATAGGGGCAGCAGATACCTCTCCATAGCCTGAGAAGACCATGGACACCAGAAAAAGGATGTATAGTATCAACTGCCTCATATTAAATATATTATGGTGTCAGGATGAACTCCCGACACCAGGGATGATTAATAGCTTCTTGCGATGATGACACGGGCTACAGCTGGCTTGCCGCTTACCATATCTACACCTGGAGTCTGCTCGTAAGCGAAAGGCACGCAGCGGATGGTAGCCTGAGTCTCTTCCTTAATCTTAGCCTCGGTCTCGGCTGTACCGTCCCAATGGCAGAGGAAGAAACCACCGTCCTTCACACGCTTCTTGAACTCCTCGTAGTTGTCGCACTCATAAACGTGAGCATCACGGTAAGCACGAGCCTTCTCGAAGATATTCTTCTGGATGTCTTCCAGCATATTCTTTACGCGCTCAACGATACCGTCGAAGCTTACGTTCTCCTTCTCCAAGGTATCACGGCGCATAATCTCGATGGTGTTGTTCTCCAAGTCACGGCCACCCATAGCCAGACGAACAGGAACACCCTTCAACTCATAGTCAGCGAACTTGAAGCCAGGACGCTTGGCAGGGTTGTCATCATACTTCACGGTGATGCCCAACTCGCGGAGCTGGTCGATGACAGGTTGCAACTTAGCAGTAATCTGAGCCAACTGCTCGTCGCCCTTGTTGATAGGAACGATAACCACCTGGATAGGAGCCAGCTTTGGAGGCAATACGAGACCGTTATCATCGCTGTGAACCATGATGAGGGCACCCATCAGTCGGGTAGAAACACCCCATGAAGTAGCCCATACGTACTCAGGCTTGTTCTCCTTGTTCAAGTAGGTAACATCGAAACTCTTGGCGAAGTTCTGCCCCAGGAAGTGAGAAGTACCACTCTGGAGAGCCTTGCCATCCTGCATCATTGCCTCGATGGTATAAGTGTCGAGAGCACCTGCGAAACGCTCAGTCTCACTCTTCACACCCTGCAATACAGGAACACCCATGTAGTTTTCAGCAAACTCAGCGTAAACCTTGAGCATCTCCTGAGCCTTTGCCTCAGCCTCTTCCTTAGTGGCATGAGCGGTATGACCCTCCTGCCAGAGGAACTCAGAAGTACGGAGGAACGGACGGGTACGCATCTCCCAACGCATTACGTTACACCACTGGTTGCAGAGGATAGGGAGATCACGCCATGAATGGATCCAGTTCTTATAGGTGTTCCAGATGATGGTCTCAGAAGTAGGACGGATGATGAGCTCCTCATCGAGCTTTGCGTTAGGATCAACCTCAACCTCTTTTCCATCCTCTGTAGAACGGAGGCGGTAGTGGGTAACTACGGCACACTCCTTGGCGAAACCTGCCACGTGCTCAGCCTCACGAGAGAAGAAACTCTTCGGGATGAGGAGAGGGAAGTATGCGTTCTGTACACCTGTCTGCTTAAACATCTTGTCGAGCTGTTGCTGCATCTTCTCCCAGATAGCGTAACCGTATGGTTTGATAATCATACAACCACGAACTGGTGACAACTCAGCGAGATCAGCCTTTACTACCAAATCATTGTACCACTGACTGTAGTTGTCAGCGCGCTTGGTTAAATTCTTGAGTTCTTTAGCCATATTGCTTTATTCTATTTATTTTGTTTTTTATTTCTTCTGTTATATATATATATTAAGGTATAAGCTTGAGCCTTCATCATCTGCTGACGGCAGTTCATCTGTCTGCAGGTGTCTGAAATCCGACTTTTAGGGATTTTCCACCCCAAAATAGGTGATTTTCTAGCTCTATTTCGACAAATACCCTTAAATTTGCATGCAAAAATACAAAAAAATATTAGAAAACTCTCCATTATGGAGAAAAAAGAGTTATCTTTGCAATTAAATAACATAAATATAGGAGATTTTAAAATGAAAAAGACTAATTTTGCAGTTGCAGGCCTCTCTTTGTGCTTGCTTTTTTCAAGTTGTGGAACCAATCAGAAGACAGGTACAGCTGTAGGTGCCGGTTCTGGTGCAGCTCTGGGTGCTCTCGTAGGTGGATTGCTCAACAATAGCCATCGTGGTACCGGTGCTCTCGTAGGTGCAGCTATCGGTGCAGCTGTTGGTGGCGGTGCTGGTAACCTCATAGGAAAACACATGGATAAGGTAAAGGCTGAGGCTGAACAGGTGAAGAATGCACAGGTTGAGACTGTAACAGATGCCAATGGCTTGTCTGCCGTTAAGGTAACATTTGCTTCTGGTATCCTCTTCCCAACTAATGGTTCTACTCTCAGCAGTAGCGCAAAGACTGATTTGGCTCAGTTTGCCGGTGTATTGAAGAACAATACCGACTGCGAGGTTTCTATCCAGGGTTATACCGATGCTACAGGTAATGATGGTATCAACTTGCCATTGAGCCAGAAGCGTGCTGAGGCAGTTTACAACTATCTCGCTTCTTGCGGTGTTACAAGCCGTCAGGTAAAGAATGTTCAGGGTTTGGGTTCTGCTAACCCTGTTGTTAATACTACTGCTGCTTGTGCCCAAAACCGTCGTGTAGAGGTTTACATGTATGCTAGCCAGGCTATGGTTAACGCAGCCAACAACGGTACATTGAAGTAATAACTTTCATGCTCCCGGGAGGGAAAAACTAAATAGATGATTTTGAAGAAAATCAAGAATATAGTAAAATGGGTGGTGGTGCTGTTTTTCAGTACCACCATTCTTGCTGTAGTGGCATATAGGTTCATTCCTGTGTATGTCACTCCTCTGATGTTTATCCGATGCTTTCAGCAAGTAGCTGATGGAGAGAGTATTACCCTGCATCATCATTGGATTTCGATGGATAAGATCTCGCCTCATATGCCAGTGGCGGTAATGGCGAGCGAAGATGCGAGATTCCTGAAGCATCACGGTTTCGACTTCAATGCCATCGAGAGTGCGGCGAAGAATAATGCACGTGGCGGAAAGGTGCATGGAGCCAGTACCATCAGTCAGCAGACTGCTAAGAATGTCTTCCTGTGGCCTGGCCGTTCATGGACCCGCAAGGGATTTGAAGTCTACTTTACCTTCCTCATCGAAATGATGTGGAGCAAGCAGCGCATCATGGAGGTTTATCTCAACAGCATTGAGATGGGACCGGGTATCTATGGTGTGGATGCGGTTGCAGAATATCATTTCGACAAGAAAGCGAAAGATCTGTTTCGTGGCGAGTGTGCGCTGATAGCAGCTACACTTCCTAATCCGCGCAAATTCAGTTCGCTGCATCCTAGCGCTTATATGAAGAAGCGCCAGCGACAGATAGAACATCAGATGAGATTTATCCCTACCTTCCCTCGTGAGGGCGAAGATTTCGACCCGGGCACGGCTGTGGGAGGATATAGGGTGAAGTGAAGAATGAAGAGTGAAAAATCTGGTAAATATTGATTAATGGATTTACTGAACGACTTGAACGAAGCGCAGCGTGCTGCGGTAGAGTATATTGACGGACCTTCGCTGGTGATAGCCGGTGCAGGTTCGGGTAAAACGCGTGTGCTTACTTATAAGATAGCTTATCTCCTGAGCCAGGGCATGAAACCCTGGAGCATCATGGCGCTCACCTTTACCAATAAGGCGGCAAGGGAGATGAAGGAACGTATCGGAAAACTGGTGGGAAATGATCTCGCCCAGCATCTCTATATGGGTACCTTCCACAGCATCTTCTCCCGAATCCTGAGAGCGGAGGCTGAGCATATCGGCTTCAACAACAATTTTACCATTTATGACGAAAGTGACTCGCGCTCGCTGATCAAGGCGATAGTGAAGGAGATGGGGCTGGATGATAAGAAGTATAAGCCTGCTGCCGTTCATGCCAAGATTTCGATGGCGAAGAACAACCTGATGAGTGCTGCGGCTTATGAGAGCGATGCGGCTATCTTCGAGCAGAACAAGCGTGCGCAGATGCCTGAGGTTGGTAAGATTTTCGTGGCTTACGTGCAGCGCTGCAAGCAGGCCAATGCCATGGATTTCGATGATTTGCTGACGCTTACCTATCAGCTCTTCAGGGAACATGAGGATATTCGCCACAAATATGCCGCCCGCTTCGATTATGTCCTGGTGGATGAGTATCAGGATACCAATCACGTTCAGATGTCTATCGTCATGCAACTCTGTCAGGAGAAGCAGCGTGTTTGTGCCGTGGGTGATGACTCGCAGAGTATCTATAGTTTCCGTGGTGCCAATATCGATAATATTCTCAACTATCAGCGCCGGTTTCAGGGAACGCGTCTCTTCAAACTGGAGCAGAACTACCGCTCTACCCAGACCATCGTTGAGGCGGCTAACAGTCTGATCAAGCATAACCGCAACCAGATTCCTAAGGATGTGTTCAGCGAGAATGCGAAGGGTGAGAAGATTCAGTATAAGCCTGCTTACAGCGACAAGGAAGAGGCGGCGATTGTGGCGAAGGACGTGAAGCGTATCCGGCGCGAGGATAGCTGCCAGTATAGTGATTTTGCCATTCTCTATCGTACCAATGCCCAGAGTCGTAGCTTCGAGGAGGAGTTCAGAAAGCAGGGTATTCCTTATCGCATTTATGGCGGACTGAGTTTCTACCAGCGCAAGGAAATTAAGGATATTATTGCATATTTCCGTCTGGTGGCGAATCCGGATGATGAAGAGGCTATCAAGCGTATTATCAACTATCCGGCTCGTGGAATCGGTGCTACTACGGTGCTGAAGATTGCTGACTGTGCCCATCAGAACCAGGTGAGTTTCTGGGAGGTAATCGGTGCCCCTGAGCGGTATGGACTGGCGGTTACCAAGGGTACGATGAACAAGCTGGAAACTTTCAGATTGCTAATTTCTTCGTTTATCGAACGGGCTCAAACTACGGATGTCTATGAATTGGGTGATGCCATTATCAAGGAGAGTGGCATCAGTCAGGATATCATGTCGGGCAAGGATGCCGATGATCTGGCACGTCAGGAGAACCTGGAGGAATTCTTGAGCGGTATGTCGGCTTTTGTGGAGGAACGCCGTGAAGAGGGTAGGTTTGATGAACTCTTCCTGCAGGATTATCTGCAGGATGTGGCTCTGCTTACCGATGCTGACAGCGATGGTGATAAGGATGAACCTCGTGTTTCTCTGATGACGGTTCATGCTGCCAAGGGTCTGGAGTTTCCTACGGTATTCGTGGTTGGTTTGGAAGAGAATATCTTCCCAAGTCCGCTTTCTGCTGCTTCGCTCAGAGAACTGGAGGAGGAACGAAGATTGCTTTACGTTGCCATTACTCGAGCTGAGAAACATTGTATCCTGACGAACGCCAAGAACCGCTGGCGATATGGCAAGATGGAGTTTGATAATCCGAGTCGGTTTATCGATGAGATTGACGGCAAGTTGATTGATAGCCAGGATGAGGCTGGTGGAAGCTTGTTTGGCTCCAGAGCTGATTCGATGTCTGACCAGCCGGAGTGGGCGAGAGCGCAACGTTCTCGCAGACCGTGGGAGGATGCTGAGCAGCCTAGATACAGTAGCAGGTATCAGAATTCCAAACCGGTAGCATCGCAGTTTGTAGCAGATCCTAAGCCTTCTCTCTTTGATGATGAACCGGAGACTTCACATACTTCCGGACGCTCATCTCTCTCTGAAGGTAATTTCAAGTCTGTTAGAGCGCTGAATGCAGCTAAACGTTACATGGAGACGCATTCTTCTCATCCTGCTTCTCGCAGTACAGGATCTTCTGCAGCATCAGTTTCTTCTTCTGCAGCTTCATCTGCTGGCAGTTCTTCTTGTGGTTTGCAGGAGGGAATGAAGATTGAACATCAGCGTTTTGGACGGGGAACGGTGTTGAAGATTGAAGGTACTGGTGAGAATACGAAGGCTATGGTTGAGTTCGTTCATTCTGGCACCAAACAGCTTCTGCTGAAATATGCCAAGTTTACGGTAGTAGATTAAGTTCTGTAGTCTGATGTTTATATTTAAAGGTTTATCTTGTTTTGAAGTTCTCTCTTACAGGTAGAATCTTATAATATTGATAAAGAGTTATAAAAATAGATTGGGCAAGGTCATCTCTGGTCTTGCCCTTTTTGTTTCTATATACTATAAATTGAAAAAGCGTCCCCGCAGTAGCCTCACGGTCACTACGGGGACTTATATTACTAACATCTAACTTTAGCATTTTTGTTTAAACTTAAAAACGAATTCTTTATGAGAGTAATTTCTCCATTATCTATAAACATAAACCAAGTATCTCATATATTGCAAGTAACTTGTATCCTGCAAATATCTTGTATCCTTAAATGCAAGTTCTTAGAAAAGTTAAACCCATAAATCAGTATCTCTACTAATATCTTGATTATTTTTATTTTATTGCTTTTTGTCTGTTTAATATTTAATACTTTTAATTTACAATGCAAAGATATAAAAAAAATGGGTAAACTCCAAATTAATTTTGTTTTATTTTGTGTTAAATGGCTTTTATCGTACTTATGCGGCGTTTTTAAAGGATTAACTGGCAAAGTTAAAAGGGTGTATCATAAACATTCAAATGCTTTATGATACACCCTCTTTCTCAGGATTCTGAATTTTTTTTCGTGTTTATAACGCTTCGTCTTCAGGACGTGGCATCTGTGTCTGGGGCTTCTGTTTCTTGCCTGACTTCATGAATAGTTTCTTCTTCTTGAGCCATGCAGCCTTGCGTATTTCGTATTCTTCGCGATGACGCTCCAAAAAATTATCTGCCATGTTTCGTTTCCTTTTTTACTTTGCGTTATGAATGCTTATTCTTTTTCTTTAAACTTACTGTAAATCACCTTTATCTGTATAGGACTTGTCTCCTTGCCGTTGCTGTCGGTGGTTATTACACCTCTTTTCAGTCGGGTAGAAGCGAGTGACATATCGTGATTAATCTTGGAGATGACGGTAGTATGTCCCTGTGCGGTTGTGATGATGTTTACAGGAACCAGTACTACTTTATTCCAGTTTTCTCCCTTGCCCTTGTTCTTATACATGGCAGAAACCAGGTTGGCGATATTCTGGAATGTATAGGCATTCTTATAAGTACCTGTACTGCTGTAGCTTGTGGTATAAGAAGTACGGCTATCTGCCAACTTGCTCTTTTCGAAGAACGACTGCAAACTGTCTTTCTGAACCATCAGGATGGTGCTTGGTGTAGCAAAGTTGTATGGGTTGTCTTCGTTGTCATTGTTGAGTCGTGGGAAAGAGATGGTAGCTGTGTTGAGCGTATCCTTCTCATGACCTTTCATGATGTCTTCGATAGGGAGGGTAACCTCGGTGAAGATACCTGCTGGCGACTTGAGGTAAGTACAGTTCTGCCGACTTGCCAACTCCTCCAAGTTCGTGGTATCGTTCTCAATCTTGTTGAGCTGCAATACCTCTTCTGTACCATCGAAACGGTTGTATCCGATGCCTACAGCTATACTGTCTGTAACGCCGTCCTTTGCCTTGATGGTCTTGTGGCGGGTCCAGTAGAAGATAAGCTCTGTATTCCAGATCTTAGCCATGTTACCCGTACCGCCTACATTCTTGATGAAGAAGCCAGGGCAGACGTTGTGCAGGAACTTGTAGTTGGTCTTGAAGTACTCAGGATGTTCTGCGTATGTTTGCATGATGTAAGAACCATAGTTCTTGTATTTCTTACCATCTTTCTCATACTTCTTATTCAAGTAAATCTTGAAGTTCTTGACATCTGATGTATTGCTCAAGTTGTAATTACTGCTCCAATGCTGGTTGTTTTCGCTTACCCAGCCTTCCTTGAAGGCATCATAATCAGAGTAATACTCCTTATCTTCTGCCATCGGCTTTGTCATCTCATAGGCTGTCACCTTCATTGGGGCGATAGTATCGCCGTAGCTGGCATTGTATGAAACCAGGAGGTAGCATGAGTCTGCTTCGATAGAACCTTTGTTTGCCTGCTTGATGTAATCGAGTGTATCTATAGAGAAAGTAGGCAATACGCTCAACTGGGTCATGTAGTCACCCTTTACATAGTTGCCGGTTTCCGGGTCTTTCATCTTACCGATGAGACCGCTGTTGTTGCGGCTCAATACGGCACCTGAAACCATAGACTTTGTAGCTACAGGAAATACTGCGCTAGTGATGTTGATGTTGTCAATATCGTTAGTGATGCTACCACCGATTCCCTCGGTGGTGTCATCACATGCAGCGAAAGTAAGCGCTGCTATTACTAATACTGTTAAGAGTCTTAAAATTTTCATTATCCTTGTATGTATGTGTCTCTGTTGTCGGAATTTTATTCTGCGTCAGGACAAACCTTGTTGATGAAGTCTGCGTATGGCTCCTGGATATCTTCTCCCGGATAAGCCAGTACAGGCTTGTTCTTCTCCTTCGCATAATCAAAGAGAATCTGGTTAGCTTCTTCTTCACCTTCTACTACACCGTCGCTATAGTCGATGGCGAGTTTGCCGAGCTCAATGAAGTTGAAGTCGTCCTGATAGCCGTCGAGCAGTTCAGACTTGGCATCGCGGAAGGCAACGCAACGTTTGAAGTTGGTACCCAGTTCACCCTTGAGTTCGTTGGTATAGAGAGCGGTAATCACCTTTGATTCTGCAAATGAAGGCTCTTCGCTGTAGGCTGTCTTTACATAGAATGGTACTACTGCGCTAGCCCAACCCTGGCAGACAATCACATCAGGCTGCCAGCGGAGCTTCTTCACGGTTTCCAATACGCCACGTGCGAAGAAGATAGCTCTTTCTCCGTTGTCGGCATATTCCTTTCCGTTTTCATCGGTGCCCATCTGGCGGCTCTTGAAATAGTCGTCATTATCGATGAAATAAATCTGCTGTCGTGTTGTTGGTATAGATGCAACCTTGATGATCAGCGGATGGTCTGTATCATCTATGATAAGGTTCATACCAGACAGGCGAATGACCTCGTGCAATTGTCCGCGACGCTCGTTGATGGTGCCCCACTTAGGCATGAAGGTGCGGATCTCAAAACCTGCTTCCTGCATCTTCTGAGGCAGTTCGCGTCCCATGATTGACATGTGAGACTCGGCTACATATGGGTCGATCTCCTGATTGATAAATAATACTTTTTTTGCCATAAATTTAAATTTTATTCTTACGAATTACATGCAAAGGTACAAAAAAAACTTCAAATAGGGGCATTTTTTCTCCGAAATTCATTATTTTCGGCAATAATTCGCATATTTTTAGGTTTTTTCTTTCTCATTTGAGAAAAAAGTTGTTATTTTGCACCCGAAAACAGATTATGACGATGAAAGTATTCAATAAGATTGTTGACCTCCAGAACGAACTCTTCATGTGTCGTAAGGAGGGAAAGGAAATCGGCCTTGTGCCAACTATGGGTGCGCTGCATGAGGGTCACGCCTCTCTTGTTAAGCGCAGTGTGAAGGAAAATGGCGTGACTGTGGTTTCTGTGTTCCTGAATCCTACACAGTTTAATGATCAGGGTGACTTGGATCGCTATCCTCGTACCCTCGATGCTGACTGCAAGCTCTTGGAGGCTTGTGGTGCTGACTATGTGTTTGCACCATCGGTGAAGGAGATGTATCCTACACCAGATACACGCCACTTTGAGTTTCCACCTGTTTCTACCGTGATGGAGGGTGCCAAGCGCCCGGGGCATTTCAATGGTGTATGTCAGGTAGTGAGCCGTCTTTTCTATATCGTTCGACCAACTCGTGCTTATTTCGGTGAGAAGGATTGGCAGCAGATTGCTGTCATCAAGCAGCTCGTGAAGTACATCAACAGCGATGTGCAGATTGTGGAGTGCCCTATTGTCCGTGATGAGGACGGTTTGGCTAAGAGCAGCCGTAATACTTTGCTGGCTCCTGATGAGCGTGCCATTGCGCCAAACATCTATAAGGCCCTGAAGGAGAGTGTGGAGTATGCCAAGACTCATACCGTACAGGAAACTCATGATAAGGTGGTTGCCGACATCAATGCTGTAGAGGGTCTGGAGGTAGAGTATTTCCAGATTGTGGATGGCGACAGCCTGCAGGATGTTTCTTCATGGGAGGATAGTGCCTATGTGGTAGGTTGCATCACCGTTTATTGCGGTAAGACTCCTATCCGTCTCATCGACCATATCAAGTATAAGGGATAATTCCTCGATAGATTTCTTTATTAAGTTTAATCCGTAACAGATCAAGTAATAACAGAACAATGCAGATAGAAGTATTGAAGAGTAAGCTCCATTGTGTAACCGTAACTGAGGCTAACCTGAATTATATGGGTAGCATCACCATCGATGAGGACTTGATGGACGCTGCTAATCTGATAGCAGGCGAGAAGGTTCAGATTGTAGACAACAACAATGGTGAGCGCTTGGAGACCTATATTATCAAGGGTGAGCGTGGCAGCGGTTGTATCTGCCTGAACGGTGCTGCAGCCCGCAAGGTGCAGGTGGGCGATACCGTCATCATCATCGCTTATGCCCTGATGGACTTTGAGGAGGCTAAGACCTTCAAGCCAACCGTGGTATTCCCAAAAGAGGGAAACAGGGTTTAATATTCAATGGAAACAAAAGAAAGGGTGTGTCATGGACTTATGGCACACCCTTTCTTTTGTTATGGTGAGGACGAATCACATCTCTCTTGTTCACCACGTTGTCGCCATCCTTGGCGCTGATAGGGATAAATAAGGTGTAATTACTATATAATTTAAGGTGTAATTGCGATGGGTTAAGGATAGATCTCGATATGGCTGCTGCCGGAGTTGCCATTCTTGATAATCCTTATCTGGGTGGTGATGCGCTCGCTCATCGTGTCGGTATGACTGATGACGCCCACCTTCTTGCCTTGCGAACTTTGCAGCATGGCGAGGGAGTCGATGACGGTGGCTAGGGTATCGGGGTCGAGGGTTCCGAAGCCTTCATCGATGAACAGGTTCTCGAAGGAGATGTTACGGGAAGATAACGCCGACAGGCCCAAGGCGAGACCGAGACTCACGATGAAGGTTTCGCCACCTGATAGGGAGGTGGTGTCTCGGATATCGTCGGCACGGTCGTGGTCGATGACTCGGATGCCTAAGGAATGCTTTACCTGCTGCAGTTCGTAACGGCTGTTGAACTTTCTGATTTCCTGGTTGGCGTGAGTAATCAGGAAACTGAGCGTATAGCATTGGGCTATCTTGCGCAGCGTCTTGCCGTCAGCTCCGATAGCATCCGTAATGGCTGTCCAGTCGTCCTTTTCCTGTGTTACGAGTTGCAGAGCCTCAGCCTTGTCGCCCAATTGTTTGAGGGCTTCCTGATGGTTCTGCATCCTGGCTTTGGCAGCAATCAGTTCGTTGCGCTGGCTTCTCTCCTGATACTCCTGCTGAATGGCTAGGAGAGCATCACGGCTTTGGGCAGGCTGATGTTCCAAATGCTGCTGATGCGCCTTTTCTGCACTCTGGTAAAGAGCAGTAGTTGAAGCCACGGCTTTCTCCTTTTCGTCCTTTTCCCGTCGGATAGCGTTCCAGTCTTCGGCAGAGTGAAGCATCTCCCGGATGGTATTTCGGTCGATGAATGGTGGTTCGATGCTCTTTTCTTCAAGCTGCTTATTGTATTCCTCAATCCAAAAGTCGAGTTCCTTTTCCTTCGTTTGCAGATTCTCTTTCATCGTCTTGTCCTGAGACAGCATGGTTTGATGCGAACCTTTACTGTTGGCGAGTTCAGCCTTCAGTTTGTTGATATTCTCGTTCTGCGTATCTGCAGCTTTCGTAGCCTCATCCTTTGCTGCTGTCAGTCTTTGTTCTGCCGCATCTGGTTCTTCGCCATTCAGAATCTGCTTGTATTTCTCCTGCCATTCCTCCATTTCCTTCTTGGCGCTATTCCATGCCTGAAGGGCTTTCACGTAAGCCTCCTCCTTACTCTTTTGCTGCGAGATAAGGTTGATGGTAAGTACTTTCTGCTCAGCCAGTTTTGTGGCGCAGGTTGAAGTGTTTTCTTGGGCTTTATTCTGTATAGTAGAGGCCTTGCTTTCATACGCAGCTTCATCCTTTACAGCCTTATCCTTGAGTTGGGTCAGCCGTTCTATCTCTTTCTGAATCTTGTTAAAGAGGCTCAGTTTGCTGCTCGCATCTTTCGCCTTGTTTTCATAGATAGGCAAGAGCGATTTCAGTTCTGCCTCTGCTTTCGGAATCTTTGGATACTGGGCAATGAGCGCCTTCCAATCCTCTTCGTAAGTTGCTATTTCTCCCAAGAGCTTTTCCTGTTGTTTCTGGAGCGTCTGTACTTCGCCGTCGTTCTGTTTTCTCTCGCCGGAAAGATCCTTCTCCTCTTTCTGCTGCAGTTTCAGCAGATCCTCCTTGGCTTTCAGAAGTTGAGAGAGTTCTGTAGTGGCTTCCTCAAACTGTCTGTTGTCGGTATGATAAGGATGGGTCGTGCTGCCGCAAAGCGGACAAGGTTTGCCTTCGGTCAGGTTGGCACGATGAATCTCCCATTTCTCGCTCACCATGAGGGTATAGGCATTTCTCAGCGTCAGGGTCTCTTGGGTCAGCGCCTCGATGGTCAACTTGCCCAGCGCTTCATCTATCTCTGCGTTTCTCTTGCTCAAGACCTGGATTCGCTCCTCATTCTTTTGCTTTTCTGTTGTGGCAGCATCGAGATGAGCCACAACCTTGATGGCTTGCTGGACATCCTGTAGTTTCCTGTCAGCTACAGTCTTGCTGTTCTGCAGTTCCTCTATATTCTGTCCGGCAGTCTTATTTCTTTCCGTCTCCCAAGCCTGTTCAGCGGCTTGCGTCGCTTCGTGCAGAACCTGTTTCTGCTTGGCAATCTCTTCCTGTGTCGCTTTGAGAGCAAGGTTCGCTTTCTCCGTTTCAGCTTCCCATTTTTGGATGTTTCGGGCGTTTTCCTCCACATCTCTTTGGGCAGTTAGATTCTCTTTCTGTGCCAACTCCAAAGCCTCTTTCTTTTCTTTCAGATTCGGCATCGCCGCTTCCATTTTTGTTTTCAGCGCCCTTGCTTCAGCGATGACCGGCATCGCCTTTTCCAGCTGTTCCTGTGCCTTGCCGACTGCTTCCTTCAGACTGGTGAGAGTTTTCTCGCTTTCGCTGATGGCAGACTCTTGACTTTTGATGTTCCCTTCCGCTTTCAGAATGTTTTCTTCCTGCTCGTGGATGCTTTGCGTCTGTCGTTCTACTTCCTGCAGTAGGTTGACGGCTGGCTGTACTTCATCGTGCAACTGCAGACGGAGAATCTGGGCTTGCATCGCTTTAATGGCTTCTGCTGCTTGCTTCATATCAGTCTGGTAGATAGTGATTTGCTTGATTTGCTTGTCGCTTTCCTCAAACCATTGCAGGTCTTTCGAGATGGCTTGCAACTGGCTGTCGAGTTCCTTCTCTGCCTTTTCCAACCGGGCGATTTCCTCCTTCAGTTGCGCAAGTTCTTCATCGTTCAGCAGGTTCTGTTTTACGGCTTCCACCGATGCTGCCATCTGGTTGTAGGCATCCGTCGCCTGGTCTTTCGCCTTCTTGATTTCTGTAGCGATGTTCGTATAAGTTTCCTCGCATCCGATGAGTTTTTCCAGGAGTTCGTACCGCTCGTTTTCCTTCGCCGTCAGGAAGTTGGCAAACGAGCCTTGGGCGATGAGCACGGTACGGAGAAACTGGTCGTAGTCGAGTCCGATGATGTTCGGCAGCTCGTTCCAGTCGGTAGCTTCCTCTGTTATCTCTTCTCCGTTTCTCGTGATTTTATAGAGCGCAGTCTTGGCGTTCTCGTAGCGCACTCTCTGGAATCTGACGTGCCATTCTGCGCGGTAGATGCTGCCGTTGTTGGCAAGGAAGGTGAGTTTGCTGTAGCCCTCTTTCTTGCCACGTGTCAGGATGTTTCGGCTGTCGGTAGGAGCCAGACGGTTACTTTCGCTGGCATCGGCAGCTCCGAAAATCTCGATGCTCTGGTTCTTGTCGCCTTTCTTCCTGGGGTAGCGAGGGGCGCGGTTGTAGAGAGCCAGACAGATAGCATCGAGTAGGGTAGACTTGCCACTTCCCGTCGGACCTACGATGCTGAAGATGGTGCTCTCGCCTAAGGCACCTTCTTCAAAGTTGATGACCTCGCCACCCTGTTTGTCAAGCGAAGCGAGGTTGAGTATTTCGAGTTGTAGGAATTTCATAATGATGATGTCGTTAATAAATCGGATAACATTTTCTCCTGTCTTTCGTTCATCGGAGCGTTGTGTCTGATGGCGAAGGCTTCTTTCAGCGTGTCGAGCGGAGGACGGTTGATGATGTCTTCTATGCTGGTGATGTGCTGGGAACCCTTGATGGTGGAGAGGTCCAGTTGCGGGATGATGCGCTGGATTTTGCAGAGCACGGCATCCTTTTCGTTGACGAGTTTCTCCAGTTCCTTGATGTCATCGCTGGTCAGTTTCTCCTGTTTCACCTTCAGCATCACGTAGTCGAAATGGTCGCTCAGTTCGCCGTCTGTTCTCTCTGAAAGTTCAGAATTGATGAGCTTCTGCCATTTCTTGAAGGTCAGTTCTTCCTCATCTTCGGGCAGGATGCGGAGGGCGTGCTGAGGCTTGTATTCCAGAAAATCTACTTTCCATTCCTTACTCTTGCCGGTTTCATTTCCTTCCTCCTCTTCTCCGTGTTCTATGGTGATGAGGTCGATGCCGTGGGTGTAGTCTTTCTCGGCAAACGACATCGGGAGGATACTTCCCGTATATCTTGCCCAGTCGGTGTTCCAGATATGTTGCCGTTTGTGGATGTGTCCGCAAGTCATATAGTCGGGATGGTCGTTCCATCCTTCCAGGTCCACTTCCTCCTGTCCGCCGATGATGATTTTCTCGCTCGCATCCTTTTTGGCGATGTCCGAACCCTTGGTGTACATGTGTGCCATCATGATGCACTTCCTGCCCGGGTATTTCTTTCGAGCCTCAGCCGTCAGTTCTCTCAGAAAGTCGTTGACTCCCTGCGAGTAGCTGGCGTTCTGCACCACATCGCTTCTAAGGAAAGGTACGGCGAGGATGATGACTTCTTCTCCTGCCTCGTTGGTTACGGGGATGATGAGGTCATCGAAGGAATAGATCCAATGTCCGCCGGTTTTATCATCGTCCTCGCTTTCTCCCTGCTTCCAGATTTTCCTTACGTTTCCTCTTATTTCCACATGGTATCGGGTGAGCAGCGGACGGGGAGCCTCCAGTCGGCTGGCGGAATCGTGGTTGCCGGCGGTAATGATGACCTGCATGTTCGGGCACAGTTGGGTAGCATCGGCAAGAAACTCGTAATAAACGGTCTGTGCCGCTGCCGATGGATTTCCGTTATCAAAGATGTCTCCTGCGATGAGGAGAGCATCGGGCTTTTGTTCAGCGATTTGTTCCAGGAGCCATTTTAGGAAATGCTTGTGTTCCGGCAGACGGTCGTTGCCGTGAAACAGGTTGCCCAGATGCCAGTCGCTGGTTGCTAATATCTTCATACTCATAAGAATGTCTAATTTTAGTCTTTTTCTTTGTCTTTGGTTTGCAATCCTTTAGTCTTTGGTTTGCAATCCTTTAGTCTTTGGTTTGCAATCCTTTGGCCTTTTGCTTGCAATCTGACTACAAAGTTAACACAATTATTTGGGATACGCAAAGAAATAAGCTCAAAAAACGAAGAATTATGGCCGGAAAAGTAAAGATATTCAGGAAAAGTCTTGTTTTATATCTGATAAAGTTGTATCTTTGCAAGGTAGAAATCTTCGTTCACCGACGTTGAACCGACATTCAGCGACGTTGAACCGCCGTTCATCGACGCTGAACGGACATTCGGCGTCGGTGAACGGAGATTTCTCCTAGGATTAAATACTTTTCTTCCTAGGTTTGTGGTCTTTTCTTCTTAGGTATGATCATAAATACTGTAGGATGCAAAGACTGCTGCAATAAGGAGTGATAACCATCTTAATAAGAAAGGAAACTGATATGGCTAAGTACAAGTTGCAAGAGTTGAATGATTTGCGTGATGAAGGCAAGCGCAGAGTTTATCCCAAGATGGTGACCAACCGTACACTATCCCGAAAAGAGTTCGTCAAGATGATGCAGAACTACCATCGCGGTATTTCGGAAAGTACCACGGAGGCTGTATTGACCGATGTGGTTGATATGCTGACAGATATGCTCTCCATGGGGTACAATGTGAATCTGGAAGGTTTCGGCACCTTCTCCCTCTCCCTCGCTTTCGAGGATGAGAAGCCTAGGGAAATTCTGAATCCAGATGATAAGATGACGTATCGCAAGGTGGGAGTGAAGGACATCAACTTCAAGGCGTCTCCTGAGTTTATCAAGGATGTGAAGCGTGAAACCGACCGTGACCTGGAGCGTGATATGGGTGGTGTAAAGGTTATCCGTAAGCAGCTGTATTCCAGGGAAGAGCGCATCGCCCGTGCCCTGGAGGTGATAGAGAAGAACGGAGTCCTCACCCTAGGCGATTATGCCTCCATCAACAACCTGAGCCGTACTGCCGCCTCTATGGAACTGAAGGAGCTGACAAATGACAAGACTTCGCCGATAGATTCACTAGGAAGAGGCAGCCATAAGGTTTGGGTAAAGAGAAAAGAATAAAAAACAAGAGTGTGGCATTAGGTGACAATAGGTGGCATTAATTTAGAGAAAAAAGATTTTTCTTTATATAAAAAATGACTGAAATTTTGCAAGTAAACCCCACACGCCCTGAACCAACGGTCACCGGCGCATAGCGTAAAGGTAAAGGGCAAAAGCTTAGAATATAAGAACTGTCATTTATGATAGTTACCACAGATGACAGCTCTTTTTTATTTGAGATATTTATTTCCAAATAGGATTTTCTTCCCATGCTCTTGTGAAGCCTATCATAAAAATAGGAATGTTTGGGTATGAAGCAAAAAGCTCCTTTATCTCCTTTTTGATAGTGTTGTTTGGACATATAGCATTACACAGATATAAAAGACAGGATATTACGCCAAACGCACGTTTACGCTGGTGCTCTGTTAAGTTTGAATGCATCCATTCATTCCTATGATGGCTTATATTTGTCGGTTTCTTAGAAAATATTTTATACCATATTCTTGAATGGTGGGCAATGATATTTCGTAAGACAGAAATAGCTTCTAACCAACTTGAAAGTTCTCGGGCAGAATATAAACCAAATTCATTTGCTATTCTTGATTTTAATGGAGATTGATTCAATAGATTTTTGTACATCTTAGATAGAGTTCCAAATGTAGCAGTTTCAAAAATCATCCACGCATCAGGATTAGCTCCGGACAATGTATTTTTGTCCCAATTGGGATGGTCTAAAATATACTGGCGAACAAAAGGATCTGAGTTTCGAGCGAACTCATATTTCATATCCAGCACCAAGTTTGTGTGAAACTGCTGGTTTTCAAAAAGGGAATTATCCAAATACCATAATCCTGTATTTGTTGCCAACGAAAGAGTTGTGATGAATTTTGTACGTAATCCCACTTCCAGGATTTCAATTGCTCCAAAAAGAATATTACGCAACTTTTTGTCAAACTCATACCGGTCTATGATAGTATTAAAACTTGTGCCATTGACGAAATGCCCCGTATTATTATCCAACATATCCACCCAATAGTATTTTAGGCGAAAATAGCTAATCCTTGCTAGATATGAAATAGCAATTTGTTCATCATTGAATTCCATTCCCTTTTCTTTGAGTCTGGTCAATTGTTCTTGTATGGTTCTTGGTCTCTGATTCATATGCCTTATATATAAAAAATGACTCGCTTGCAGTTCTAATGGGATGCAAACGAGTTCTGTTGCTGCAAAGATACAAAGATTCTTTTATAAAACAAACTTTTTGAAAAGAAAAATCACAAAAAGTAGATTCTTTTTACATAATTGATGGATTTTATCAAAGATGATACTTCGCCGATAGATTCGTTAGGTCGTGGCAGCCATAAGGTTTGGGTAAAGAGGAAAGAATAAATGCAAATATCTCTCAGAATATTTGTTAGTTTCAATTCTTTTTCGTATTTTTGCGGTGTAATAAAAATGATAGTGTTATGACGACAATAACAAGGGAACATCTTGAAGATGAGGTACTCAAGTCGATTCAGAAGAAAGCGGAGTCGATTATGCCAAAAGATGCCAAGGTTATCCTTTTCGGGTCAAGGGCTAGAAGGGATGCTAAAGCAGATTCCGACTGGGACATCCTTGTGCTTCTGAACAAGGATAAGATAGATGAGCAGGATCATGATAATTACACCTATCCTCTTTGGGAATTGGGATGGCAAATCAATCAGATGATTCACCCGATAGTGTATTCGATGAAGGATTGGCAGAGCAAAAAGGACAGTCCTTTTTATAATAATGTAGAAGAGGAAGGGGTAATGCTATGCTAGATAAAAAGGATAATGGTATGCCAACAGATAGCCGTTATTTTGCGCAAAAAGCGATAGATGCCGCAAATGAATTGTGGGATAAGGGCTTGATAGATGAAAATACTATTGAGCAATGGAAGCATGAGCATATGAGAACGCCTTATTCTGAATAAATGTATCAAACTTAATTGTTTAATCGTATTATGAATGCAACATTACAAAAGAAAAAGTTACAATCAGAGTTAGATAAGGCTATTCTCAATGTAAAGGAGGGGAATGTCAAGAACTTCGATACATTGGAGGATATGATGAACTATCTGGAAGCTTAGACATGAGTATAAAATGCCTGGTTAAGAAGTAAATCATTGAACTTTTGCATGTGGTTCAAGCACGGGCTGAAGGCCCAAAAGCTCCTAGCCCAGGGCAAC
>OGPT01000685.1_pt1 | contig 35172 bp, 29 predicted proteins | sample 1552951 | NCBI WGS metagenome assembly OGPT01 (sample SAMEA2580224, study PRJEB22360) | human gut metagenome | biome: human gut; feature: human-associated habitat; material: faeces | place: Denmark | collected 2008/2010
CGCAAGTGCCGGATAGGAACGGCAAAATTTTTTACACTTCTATTACTTCTTTATCGCACATCTGCAAAGTCGCAGGGCATGAAGCAGCTCATGGCTGGCGGCGGCGTTGCGCTGGTCGGTATCACCCTCATTCCTCTTCTGAGCGGTCTGTTCGGTTAAGAACAGCAGGCAGGTTTATCCTGCCTGTACATATGCAATCGCTATCATCTCCGCTGTGGATAGCAGCTTTTATCATAATAGGTAGCAAATTGCAAACGAATGTCCACCCATCAAGGAAAGGCGGTGCGCTTATGCAGCTTTTGACCCACATTATTTTTCTCCTGAACCTCCTGAAAACCCTCATCAACCATTTCAGCTAAGGCGGTGACTGCTGAATGGAAACCGTTCTCAAAGCCATAGCCGACTGGATAAAAGGCATCCTTACGGCAGGCATTATGTCCAATCTCAGCGGCTTATTCGATTCGGTGAACGAACAGGTCGGCGATATTGCACAGCAGGTCGGCACAAAGCCATCGGCCTTTGAGCCTCGCGTTTTTGCAATGATCGAATCGTTGTCTCGAAATGTGGTGCTGCCGATAGCAGGTATTGTCCTCACATTTATTGCCTGTTACGAATTGGTTGAAATGATAACCCAGCACAATAACATGGCACAGTTCGAGCCGGCGTTAATAATGAAATGGATATTCAAAACGGCTGTTTCGGTCTGGTTTATCAGCAACACGTTTGATATTGTCATGGCCGTTTTCGATTTGACGCAGAAAGTTGTGTCCGATTCCAGCGGCATCATTGCAGGCAACACTCGTGTCAACGACATCGGATTGGCAATGCTAGAAGCCAGTCTGATGCAGATGGATGTTGGCCCACTGTTCGGACTTTTCCTGCAATCATTCTTCATCGGCATCACGATGCGTATTTTAAGCATTGTAATTTTTGTGGTGGTCTATGGCCGGATGATCGAAATTTATTGTATGGTAAGCCTTGCCCCCATTCCGATGGCAACATGGGGCAATCATGAGCAGAGCCACATGGGGCAGAATTATCTGAAATGCCTGTTTGCACTGGGCTTTCAGGGCTTTCTCATCCTCATCTGCGTGGCGATCTACGCAGTGTTGATACAGTCGGTTGCAATTTCCGGCGATGCCATCGGCTCAATTTGGGCAATCGTGGGCTACACGGTTCTGCTCACTTTCAGTTTGTTCAAGACCAGCTCCGTCACGAAAAGTGTACTGGGCGCACATTAAAAGGGGGTGTGAGTTTTGGCTGCGTATATTTCCGTTCCGCGCGACCTTACGAAAGTTAAGGCGAAGGTCGCATTTAACTTGACAAAACGACAGCTTATCTGTTTCGGTTCGGCGGCACTGATTGGAGTGCCGCTGTTTTTCGTTCTGAAGGATTTCGGCGGCAATACTGCCGCGACGCTTGGCATGATGGCCGTCATGCTCCCGGCGTTCTTCCTTGGTATGTACGAGAAAAACGGTCAGCCTTTGGAAAAGCTGCTGGCCCATTATATTCAAGCAAGATTTCTGCGCCCAAAGATTCGTCCTTACAAGACCAATAACTACTATGCACTGCTTATGAAGGGAGGGTCAGCCCATGATTCCATTCTGGAAAAAGAATAAACCGGGTAACGCACAGCCTGTGCAGAAGCGCAGGCAGAAAAGCAAGCCCGATGTTCCCCACACCGCACAGCAGTCTATCCCGATGCAGCGGATGTTTGAGGATGGCACTTGCCGTGTCCGTACCAACTACTACACCCGGACGATCGCCTATCAGGACATCAACTATCAGCTTGCCCAGCAGGAAGATAAAACTGCCATTTTTGAGGAATGGTGCTCGTTCTTGAATTTCTTCGATTCCAGTATCAAGTTTGAGCTGTCGTTCGTCAATGTGGCAACGGACAGCAGCGAATTTGAAAAGCCGATTCGGATTTCTTTCCAGAAGGATGGTTTCGATGATGTCCGTGCCGAATATTCGCAAATGCTGCGCCAGCAGCTTGCCAAGGGCAACAACGGCTTGACGAAGCTGAAGTATATTACCTTCGGCGTTGAGGGCGAGAGCATGGCACAAGTCAAACCCCGGCTCGACCACATCCAGAATGACCTCCTGAATAATTTTCATCGGCTGGGTGTGCAGGCCAAACCGATGAACGGTGCGGAACGCCTGCGTTTGATGCACGATATGTTTAACATGGACGGTGCATCGAAGTTCAGATTTGACTGGAAAGACCTTGTAAAAAGTGGTCTTTCAGTCAAAGATGCTATCGCGCCGACCGCTTTCGCCTTCAAAAACAGCCGCACGTTCCAGATGGGCGGCATCTATGGTGCAGTGAGTTTCCTGTCCATTACGGCGTCCGACCTCAGCGACCAGCTTTTGAAAGACTTTCTGGACATGGATTCCAGCCAAATCGTCACCATGCACATCCAGTCGGTAGACCAGAATCGTGCCATCAAGACTGTCAAAAAGACGATCACCGAACTCGACCGTAGCAAAATCGAGGAGCAGAAGCGAGCCATCCGCGCAGGTTATGATATAGACATCATTCCGTCCGATTTGGCGACGTATGGCCGGGATGCAAAGGCTCTTTTGAAGGAGTTGCAAAGCCAGAATGAGCGGATGTTCCTCGTCACTTTTCTGGTGCTGAACACCGGGCGCACGGAACAGGAACTTGAAAACAATGTTTTTCAGGCATCAAGCATTGCACAGAAACACAACTGCGATCTCTGTCGGCTGGATTTCCAGCAGGAACAGGGACTTATGAGCAGCCTGCCGCTGGCAGATAACCAAATCGAAATCCAGCGCGGCCTTACCACCAGCAGTACCGCGATTTTCGTGCCGTTCACCACACAGGAACTTTACCAGTCGGGCAAAGAATCGCTGTATTACGGCTTGAACGCTCTTTCCAACAATTTGATTATGGTTGACCGGAAGAAACTCAAAAATCCAAATGGGCTGATTTTGGGCACTCCCGGCTCTGGCAAAAGTTTCTCGGCAAAGCGTGAAATCGCAAATGCTTTTTTGGTAACAGACGATGATATTATCGTGTGCGACCCGGAATCGGAGTACGCTCCTTTGGTGGAGCGGCTGCATGGACAGGTCATTCGCATCAGTCCGGCTAGTACACAGTATATCAACCCGATGGACATTAACGCCAACTATTCGGAAGAGGATAATCCGCTCAGTCTGAAAGCGGATTTTATTCTTTCTTTGTGTGAGCTGATCGTGGGCGGCAAGGAAGGTCTGCTCCCGGTAGAAAAGACGGTCATTGACCGCTGTGTCCATTTAGTTTACCGGAAATATTTTGAAAATCCCATTCCGGAAAATATGCCACTGCTGGAAGATTTGTATGATGCACTTCTGACGCAGGATGAGCCGGAAGCCCGTCATGTTGCAGCTGCTCTTGAAATCTACGTCAAAGGTTCTCTGAACATTTTCAATCATCACACCAATGTGGACATCAACAACCGAATCGTCTGCTTCGATATTAAGCAACTCGGTAAGCAGCTCAAAAAGCTCGGTATGTTGATCGTTCAGGATGCCGTGTGGGGTCGTGTCACTGCCAACCGCAATGTAGGAAAATCCACGCGATACTACGTCGATGAATTCCACCTTTTGTTGAAAGAGGAACAGACTGCGGCCTACTCCGTAGAGATTTGGAAACGCTTCCGCAAATGGGGCGGCATCCCCACCGGACTGACCCAGAATTGCAAGGATTTGCTGTCCAGCCCCGAAGTGTCGAACATTTTTGAGAACAGCGACTTTGTGTATATGCTCAATCAGGCCAATGGCGACCGCCAGATTTTGGCGAAGCAGTTGAATATCAGTCCGCATCAGCTTTCCTATGTCACACACAGCGGCGAGGGCGAAGGTCTGCTGTTCTACGGAAATGTGATTCTGCCGTTTGTGGACAGATTCCCCACCGATTTGGAGCTGTACCGCATTATGACAACGAAGCCCGGTGAAGTGTCGGAGAGCAAGAAAGAATGAGTGATCCGAAGCTGAATTTCAAAGAGGAAACGTCAACCAAAAAGACACGCTCACCTCCGAAAAAAGCCAAGGTCGAGCAGTCTATGCCCAAAAAGAAGAAGTTGAAAACGGATGTAGACAAGGCCGCAGAGAAAGCCCAACACTTGCGCTTTGGCAAGGCCGAGCTGACCCCGGATGAACTGAGTCGGCTGAGCAAGGCGCAGAAACGTGAAATGTATGCCGCTTCGATTGCCCGGTCTGCGGTGCATCGGGAAACCGACCAGTACGAGGAAGATAATGTCGGTGTGCAGGCGTTGAGCGAGGGTGAAAGAGTGGCTGGAAATGTCCGTGATGTTTCCAAAAGCCGCTATGCTCGCAAACTCAAAAAGAAAGCTAAGATGCAGGGCAAGAAAAGCTCCAAAACCACAAAATATTCCAAGCAGGAACAGCCCACATCCCAAAATGCAAAAGATTCCGGCATCAATACCAGCGAGGGCGGCTCCAACTGGCTTTCCCGGTGGCGGCAGAAGCGAGATATTCGGCAGAGCTACTACGTCGCCGCCCGGTCGGGTGGTACAGCGGCGCAGACTGCTGGCGGCAAAAGGACTGCATCCAGTGGGGCATCTGCGGCGCGATCTGGTGTGGAACAAGTCATAGATAAAGGAAAATCGGTAGTCAGCACAGCGGCCAATGGTCTATTAACTGCGGCAAAAAGCAACGCTCACGTTTTTGTTATCGTGGGCGTTTTTCTTTTGCTCATCTTAATGGTAATGTCAGGCTTTTCGTCCTGCGGCATCCTGTTCAGCGGCGGAACACAGGTGTCCGGCCAGACCATCTACACCGCCGAGGACAGAGATATTCGGGGTGCGGAGGAGGACTATAAAAAGCTCGAAAAGGAACTGGACAAGAAAATCAAACGCACACCGCAAGACCATCCCGGCTACGATGAGTACAAGTACCATCTGGATGATATTGAGCATGACCCGTGGCAGCTGACCTCTTTTCTGACTACTCTGTACGACGATTACACCCGGTCAGAGGTACAGAGCAAATTGCAGGAGATTTTCAAAAAGCAGTACCAACTCACCACATGGGTGGAAACGCAGACGCGGTATAAAACGGTCGTTACGGTTGACCCCTTTACTGGGATGCCTTACACGACACAGGTAGCATATAAGTATAAAATCTTTCACACTAAGCTGGTGAACAAGGGGCTGGAAGTCATTATCCGGCAAGAACTGAACGACGACCAGTGGAAGCGGTACGAGATTTTTCAGGACACGTTGGGCGGTAGACCCTACCTTTTTAATGGTGGCCTGCCGCCCGGTGGTTCGGATGGCTCTGGCGAAGCTGGCATCGACTATACCGTTCCTGCGGAAGCCTTGACTGATAGTGAATTTGCCGCCATTTATGAGGAAGCCAAAAAGTATGTTGGAACCTCCTACGTCTGGGGTGGCTCAACACCGGAAACAGGCTTCGACTGTTCCGGCTATATCTGCTGGATACTCAATCAAAATGGGTACGATGTGGGGCGCACAACAGCCAATGGCTTATGGAATAAGTGCCAGCATATTTCCGAAGCAGAAGCCAAACCCGGCGATTTGGTGTTCTTCAAAGGAACGTATGACACCCCCGGCATGAGCCATGTCGGGCTGTATCTCGGAAACGGAATGATGCTTTCTGCTGGTGATCCCATCAAATATGCAAACATTTACTCGTCCTACTGGGAGAAATATCTCGCCGGATTCGGGCGTCTTTCAAAATGATTGGAGGTTTTACAATGAGTGAAAAACTGGATAAACTGCGAGCGACGCTCAAAAAGGAGCAGGAACGCCGCATTAAACTGAACAATCGCATTGCCGTTCTGGAACGGCGGATTCAGGAAGAAGAAGCCGCCGAAGTGAACGAGATGGTGCGCGTTGCCAAACTCACACCGGAACAGCTGGCCGCGTTGCTGCGGCAGTCGGCCAACACAACCCCGAACCCGGATGCGCTGGCCGCTGTCGGTGCTACTTTTGAGAAGGAGGAAGATACCAATGATGAAATTTAAGAGTTTTGGCGCACTGCTGCTGTCGGTAGTGCTGTGCATCGGCATGGCCGCTCCTGCTTTCGCCTATGAGGGCGATGTGGTGGAACAGCCTGTCCTGCCGGAAATCGTGGAAGAAGATACCGTCATCATCACGGACGAGGTAACGGGCGCACTGACCCTGGACGGCAATCTGACGCTGGTGGACGATTACCACGTCAACTATTCCGATGGCAGTGGACAGCAGTTCATCACGCTGGTGTCGAAGTCCGGTGCGACGTTCTATCTGGTAATCGACCGCAACGCCAAAGGCCAGCAGACCGTCCACTTTATGAACCTTGTTGATGAAGCCGACCTTCTGGCCTTGATGGAAGAAGATGCCGCCGATGCTTATACTGCCGAAAAGGAAGCAGCGGCAAAGGCTGAACAGGACAAGCTGAAAGCCGAGGAAGAAGCCAAGAAAGCCGCAGAGGAAGCGGAAAAGGCGGCTGATGCGCCGAAAGAAAACAAAGTCACGAAGTATGCAGCAGGTTTTCTCGGTGTCGTTGTGCTGATTGCGCTGGTTGCTGGCGGTGGTTTCTATTTCTATGTCCAGCAGAAAAACAAGAAGCTGGCTGAAAAAGAAGCCATTGACCCCGATGCAGACTACACCGAGGATAAAGGCAATTTCGAGATTCCCCCGGAGGATGCTTCGGAGGAAGATGACACCCCGGACGAGGAAGATAGCGAACACAGTTAAGCGAAAGGCGGCGTTGGCCGCCTACATATCTAAATCAGGAACAGATTGGAGGGAACGCTTATCGCAAAATTGATCGTGACCGAAAAACCGTCCGTGGCGATGGCTTATGCCAAAGTCTTGGGAGCGCAGGGGCGGCAGGATGGCTACCTTGAGGGCAACGGCTATCTCGTCAGCTGGTGCGTCGGGCATCTCGTGGAGCTTGCGCCGCCCAGTGCTTACGGGGAGCAATATGCCAAATGGAACATTTCAGACTTGCCCATTCTGCCGAAGAAATGGAAATACCTTGTATCTGCCAGTACCAAAAAGCAGTTTTCGATTCTGAAAAAGCTGATGCACCGGGCAGATGTGGAAATAGTGGTGAACAGCTGCGACGCAGGCCGGGAAGGAGAGCTTATCTTCCGGTTGGTCTATGAACAGGCCGGGTGCAAAAAGCCCTTTTCCCGCCTGTGGCTGTCCAGCATGGAGGATAATGCGATCCGGGAGGGTTTTGCTAAACTGAAACCGTCAAAAGAATATGATGCGCTGTATCAGGCCGCGCTTTGCCGGGAACGTGCCGATTGGATGGTCGGCATCAATGCGTCCCGGCTTTTTTCCTGTTTGTACGGTCGGCCATTGGCGGTCGGGCGCGTTATGACCCCGACACTCGCTATGACAGTGGAGCGCGAAGCTGCCATTGCCGCCTTTGTACCGGAAATATTCTACACGGTGGCTCTGGAACTGACGAGCGGTTTTGTGGCATCCAGCCGCCGCATTTCGGAAAAAGATGTTGCGGAAAATCTACTTGCGGAGTGCAGGAAGGAGATGGTGTCCACGATTCAGAAAATCACGCGCAAGGAAAAGTCCGAAAATCCACCGCCACTCTATGACCTCACTACCCTCCAGCGAGATGCCAACCGCTTGTTGGGGTATAGCGCACAACAGACTTTGGACTATGTGCAGTCGCTTTATGAAAAGCAGCTCACCACCTATCCGCGAACCGATAGCTGCTATATCGCAGACGAGGATGAAGAAATGCTGGAAGAACTGGCTGAAGAATTGGAAGATTTTCTCGGCTTTGTCAGCGAGGATGCAGACGATGATGCTCCCCGGACGCGGCGCACCGTCAACCGGGAGAAAGTCACCGACCACCACGCTATCCTGCCTACCCGTAGTATGCTGCAAGCAGATTTGGATGCTCTGCCCAAGGGGGAACGGAACATTTTGAAGCTGATTATCGCCAGAACCTTGATGGCGGTCAGCAAGCCTTTCCGGTATTTGGAAACCCTGCTCACCACCGAATGTGCAGGCGAAGAATTTACAGCCAAGGGCAAGGAAATTCTGGAAGAAGGCTGGAAAGCTGTGGAGCGCAAAGTGCTGGCCGACATTCTGAACCGCAAAAAGGAGTTTGCTGCCCTGCCGCCTGTGGAAGAAAGTGAGTGTGGCATCCTTAACGCTGAACTGAAAGAAGGCCTGACCTCGCCGCCGAAACACTACACGGAGGACACCCTGCTGCACTCTATGGAAATTGCCAGCGCAGACAGTATGCCGGAGGATGCAGAACGTCAGGGCATCGGAACTCCGGCCACTCGCGCCGCCACCATTGAAAAACTGGTGGCGAAGGGTTTTCTGGAACGCAAAGGTGATAAAAAGACCAAAGTGTTGCTGCCAACGGCCAAAGGTAAAGCCCTTATTACGGTGATGCCTGAACAGATTCAGTCTGCGGACATGACCGCCGACTGGGAAGCAAAATTGCTGTGCATTGAGCGCGGTGAAATGGAGCCAAACGAATTTATGACGGAAATCAACACGATGATTACTGCTTTGGTGGAAAACACTGAAGTTGCGAAAGGAGCCGATGTGCTTATGAAAAACAAAATGATTGGTGTCTGCCCGAATTGCGGCGCAAATGTGATTGAGCGTGAGAAGGGCTATTTCTGTGAGAACCGCGAGTGCCGCTTTGTCCTTTGGAAAGACAACGCCTTTCTGAAACGGCTGGGCAAGCGCATGGACGCTCATGTAGCCGACAAGCTGCTGCGCGATGGCCGCGTCCGGCTGAAAGACTGCAAGAGTGCCAAGGGCAAAACCTACAATGCTACCGTCCTGCTGTCCACCGAAACCGATGGCCGCAGCAAGTTCTCACTGGAGTTTGAGGGTGGCCGCTGATGGAAAGACGATCGGAATCAGTCTATCTTCTGAATGGCGAAAAGTATCTGCATCTGCGTGAAAACACCGCTGGCGTCGGCTTTGCCACTTATGACAAACTGACTCTCCTGCCGCTGAAAAAAGGCCAGATTGGTTTCAAGAACCTGCCGCCGGATGGCAGAAATGCAATCGCTGCCGCCCGGAACTGGTATCTGTTTGAACTGTCAGATGACTCTCGCAAGGCCATCCAGCTGGAAAGTGTGAACATCCTCGATAGCATCCCGGATTCTGGTGTCCGTAAGCGGCGTATTTGGGATGACCCTTCTATTCCAACGGATGATGTACGGCTTATCGACAGCAATTATAAGGATTTATACCGTATCCCCAATGGTGGGGTGATTCAGGTGGACTACCCGGACGGGCGCAGCTACACCGCACGGGTCGAGCATCAGGATGAGTACCACTTTGACCTCGGCGGCCTGTGCAATACTTTTCACATCTGCCAGTTTGCTGAGGTCATGGAACGCAATGGAGCCGGCTACTACCCGGAAATCCAGACGCAGGATGAACAGGGTGCATGGGAACTGGGCAGTAAAGGCTATATCGCTATCCAGTCCACAGATGAAGGCTGGGATTATACCATCTACAACCGCGATTATTCCGTGATGGATGGTGGCCAGATTGATGCACCCGAACTGACGATTCAGGAAGTTCGGGAAGAAATTCTGGAAGCGCACCACATGGAAAAGGGGCGACGGATAGCGAAGGACTATGATGTTATCATGGACAAAGCCGCCGAAGCCGAAGAGCTGGGGCTGAATAACAGGCACTCTACGCTGGAAAAGCTGGCGGCGTTGACTGGCACAAAAGAAAAATGCGATGCCCCGGAGTGCAGCCCTGCCGGGTGCAGGAAAGTGATGGCTGCTTATGAACTTTAGTGGCGAAGAACTGATACTGATGATGCTCTACAATCCCGGCACTCGGCTGGGGTTGATACAGGAACTTCGGCTGATGCAGTGTTATCTTTTACCGGATGAAACTGCCCTGCATGAACTTTCGGATGGAGTTATCGAGAAACTGAAACTTATGACGGATGCTGACTTTGCCGAAGTCGAATTTCCGTTTGACTGATTGTTGCCGCCTATGGGCGGCATACATAGTCCGTCATTTGATCCAGAAGCTTTAAAACACTCGATTTCTATTTTTTCTCGACAAAGTGCACGAAATGCGGTATACTTATAATGGTTGATGTTTCATAGGGCATGAAGACTATCGCAAAAGTCATAGGCTATTAAAGTCGACGAGGAATTACAATGTTAACAATAAAAGTTAAAATTCCTTCAAGAGTGCCTGTTCTTGAAGGAAAATCAGCCAGTCCTATAGGAAGTGAATCTTTTTGGCGTGGAGTCTTACTACAACTAGGAAAGAATTTAAAGCTAGAAGGGAGTTCTGGAGGAGAAGTCTTTAGGCTTACACCCATAAATTGTTTATCAGATTCCCATAGCCAAGAAAATTACAATCTTTCCATAGACGGTATTCCTTCTATTTTTTTGCACAATTTACTTCTTTTATTAAAAGACCGAATCGATAATTTCGAAAGGAAAATTGACGAATACCCTCTAATAGACGAAGAATTTTATGCCGAATATCTTCAGCGACAAATTTTAAATGTAGAGAGAAACTGGTGGGCCAAGAACTTTTATTTACATTTTAGTGTTTTGGATTTGCTATCTGAGACAAAATATGAACAATCAACAATGCAAAATGTTTCGATTGTTTTAGCACTTGAGAATTCTCTCAATTTAAACCCTCCAGAGTTCATTCAATTTAGCAAGCTTGAATATGAAGAGGAAACATGTAAACTGTGTGTAAAAAATATCAAGCACATTCGGAAACTCTTAGCTGGAGCTGGAACATATGCACTTGCATTTGGACGCAGTGGAGTAAATTATGATTGCTTGGGATACGTTTTGCTAAACGAAAAAAGTTCTTCTCTGTTTCCAATCAAAATAGATATCATTGGATTTTCCAACTGGAAATTGAGTTATGCCGGAAAAGAGCAATTTTCTTGTAAAATGCACACAATCCAAGCTGTCCATAAATCCCACAAAGAGGAGATTAAGGGTGTCGTATCTGCGTTACAAAAAGAGCTTGGTATAAAAGATACCACATGGATTGAAAAAGCAGTTGATGCCCTTACCGAACAAACTCATGGAACAGCTGCATTATTTTTTGACTCCAGCATAGAATGTAACAAAGTTCTTTGTGAGCGATTTGAACGATTATTCAAAAATAAAAGAGCCGTTTCAACATGTTATCAAATTGATTCACCCGATTTGTCTTTTCTTACCCACATTTCTGGAATTGACGGAGCGTTAGTTATTGATCCAATCGCAGAAAAATTACTTTATTTTTCTATGATTGTTGATGGAAATTCTGTTCTCCCTGGCGATCCTGCTAGAGGAGCCAGACACAACGGACTGAAAACATTTATTGACAGCCTTGCAAATGACACTTATGAACAAGACACTGTACCTCGCGCTATGGCAGCTGTTTTTTCTGAAGATGGTGGAGTACAAACATATAGTGTTTCGCAGTCCTTAAGTGTAATTAAAAAGATTAAATCCTCAAACTCAATATCTCTTTAGCAATTTCCGCCCAGAACTATAAGATTTTCCATATGCATTAAAATAAGATTTAATTTTATAAGGTATTATAGCTTTTGAAGCAATTTTTTGATGTAGGCTTGCTTTTTTCTTGTAGCTATGATATTATATTCTTGTAAATCATGTTGTATTCAGCATGGCTTAATCACAATATTTGGAGGCCTATTAGGAAATAGTATGATTGATGTTAGACCTCGTTATGCGCTCTGGAAGTATGATGATGATTTTCTAGACGACGATAACGACATAGATGAGTTGCAAATAAATTATGACACGTTGCAGGACATGAAAATTTCGACGTGCCGAGCTGAAGGACATACTGTACTTCGTTCAAATGTAACTTATCGAAAGCTGTCTGATGAAGAAAGAGAACGGTTTATAAAGCTTCTTCAAGAATAATAAATATTTATCTAAAGGCACGAATGGGAAGCTCTTATTCTTTCTCGTTAAAGAACAAGGGATTTGTTCATTTCGTGCTTTTTCTTTGGAGGTTTCATGGACGAACAGAATGTATTCAGCTCAGATTATCGTGTGGTTTTTCTTTATTCACAAGAGCGGCAAACAGGTGTTCAGGAAAGTGATTTGGCAGGAAAAATGGCATCTTATTATGATGAAGTTTCTGTATTGCCAATTCCCTCAAATTCACTTTCTTCTGCTTACGAGGAAGCTTGCAAACTCACCCAGGAAACTCTCGAAAAAGTCTCTAATGTCCGCAATGCGAAATTTCCTCAAACGATGATTGTTTTTACTGATATCCAAAAAGAGCTAAATGAAGCAGAAATATTTTACACCTCGAAACAACTCGAATCATTTTGGAACAAAAATGATTATAAGATTTTTTCTATGACAATGATCCATTTAGGAAAGAATCAAAACTTAAAAGTTGTTTTTCAAAAGGCCAAAGAAACGTTTTCTCTTGAAAATTTTCTTGTTTATTTATCTTTTGATTATAGCGATCTCATTATATTTGGAAAAACAGATTCCTTTCAGATATGTGAAGAAAACATGTTTGAATTTGACTATTCCGAAAATGATACCGTAACTGATTCTATTACTCTCTGGAGTTTTGGGCCAGCAGCCAATCAGAAGGAATCCCATCCTCAAACATTCACCGCACATTTTCGATTTGGAACATCAAGCTATGCATATGCAAAAGAATTCATAGAACGTAAAAAGAATGAAAACTGTGAAGTCACAGATTATTGTCTTTTAGGGCGAAACGATATTGCGGTAGTCAATTCAAAAGCAACCATCTTCTGGTTATATAAAATGCGTGAGGAGCTCCATGATAAAAAATGGTGTACTACCTATGATGTTTGTGTTTTATTACCTACTCTTGATGAATTAAAGATAGAAGGACATACTTCATCTCCTTTAGATGAACGAGATTTCTGTAAAGTATGTGACGCAAAAACTGTTTGCACTAAAAGAGAAAGCTATCAAGAAAGTATTTCATGTGAATGTAACAAACTTGATAAAAATCTCGATCAAGAATCAGACTCAATTTATTTGATTTCAAGAAAAGCAATTCTTAGTCGTTTGGATGAATTCAAGGTGGCTTATCTAGACGGCTGCTCCCGGATGAAAGTCGAACCGGATTTTGTTTGGTTGCGGTGGTTACACGAAACAACCCTGCTTGCTAGTAGTTTCTTAAGCAACAAAATGTCTCGTAGTATTGGTCTTTTTCTTATGCCACAAATTCGGGATATTTTAATCTATGGAAAATCGATTTTTTCTTCCGAAAAATTACGAATTTCTCACAAAGGTGAAATTGAGACCAGATTCTTTAAGAATGTATTTTCCAATATCCTCGTATTAATTGATAGTATGAACCATAGTAATCGGCAATTTGTTCAGATTCCGTCTTTTCACATGGCATCTTTTGAAATGCAGCCTAAAATCATGGCTTATTATACAGCAGTTACACAAGGGCTGATTGATATGTTAAAGGACGATAACGATGCGCCGTTCTATGGATATACCATCTCTCCGGGTTTTACAAACTCATTAAAGGTCCAATCACTTGCTTTACAAAGAGTATGTCCTAGAGACGAATTTATTTCCATTGAAGTCGATGAAAAGTCTTTGTATGATATACGATTAACAACTGAAACATTAGCGCATGAACTTTCACATTATGTTGGAGGAAAGTGTCGTAATCGTTCTAAGCGAACAGAGTGTATTCTTTCAGCATGTTTTCATATGATTATACAGGATGTTTTGGAACAGGTATGTGGCATTATAGCTCCAACGCACAGAGCCATCTTTGATCCTGTCTCTATTTTTGAGAGTTCAAAGGAATTAGCAGCTGTATATATTAATGCGAACATTAACAGTAGCGAGGTTCAATATTTAAAGTCTTTATTTTTCGACCACATCGTAAATCTCAAAAGATATATTCGTTCCTCTCGGTTTTTTAACACACTTTTTTTCAACCAAATAAAAGATTCGCTCAGCCAAACCTATTTTATATCAAGTAAAGATTGTCAAAAGGATTTTTTAGACATACTAAACGAGTATTTGTTAGAAAATATAGGAATTGAATTGCCTTCCGGTACAACATCAGCTACTTGGGATAACGACCCCATCGCATGTTATGAATGTGATCGTATTATTAATGATGTTCTTCACTCTTATGGTAAAACCGAAAGAGAAATCGAAAATAATGCAGCCAACAAAAATCTTGATCCATTGTGGCATAGATGCTATCTGTTTAAAGAAACATTTGCTGATTTGCAGATGATTCAAATATTCGATATGAGTTGGCACGAATATTATCAAGTTCTCGACTTGACTAAGAGCTATGACACAGATGCTATACAACGCGCTTTGGCAGTTGCAACAACACTTCATTGTCATCATGAGCCGAAATGGGAAAATATCACAGTATTAGAGAATCCTCTTCCTCATGAGCTAGAGATCACAGAACAAGTCAATAGATTATTAGATATACAATATCCCCTTGCATATGACGACCAATTCAAGCCTTTTGGTGGAAATGCAGCGATTCAGCATTGGTTGTTAAGGTATTTAGATGTTTGCTATTATTCTATCAACGAACAAAAAGAAAAGAAGAAAGATCGTCTTGAAATCTTAACGGAGTGTCATCACATTCTTTCTTCAGCAAGTTCATTGTTAGATATTCATTGTGCTATTTTAGAGTTCAATCAAACCTATCAAGATAAAATGCTTCAATCTTGTAAGGAGTATATTAATGAGCATCCTAATTAAATATCAAAACCAATAGAAAGCGAGGAAAGCCAATGGAAAACAAAAACCGCACTCCCATCGACCGACTGCTTTTTGCAACCTTTTTGAAAGGCCGTACCTCTTCCCGTGACCTGTGGAACGAAAAGGGCAAAATAACCCCTGAGGATAATCGGAAAATCGCGGACGAGACCAGCGAAATCGTCAACGATGATTCTACTTATCCTTTCATCAGCTATCTATCCGACCTGCTTGCAAAATCCAAGCCGTCCGATGAGGCAGTTGAAAAGCTGCATAACTGCATCGACAAGGTTGCGGTTGCATTAGGAGAGGACAGCACCGATGTTTTCCGTGCGCTTCTCGCAAAACTGATCGAGCAACCGGAAGAAAATCAGACCTTCGACCGTCTGTTGGAGATGACGGAAAAATTAGCCGCAAAACACGAATAAAACGCAGCGGATTCCATAGCGAGTGACCTGAAAGGGTTGCTCGCTTTTTTGTTTGCTACAAAATGGAAGGGAGGAACGCTATGCCATCTAAAACCCAAGCATATCTTGAACTTGCCAATCGGACAGCGAACGGCATCACGCGCCACTGGGAACACTGGGCGAATTTCCTGACTGCTGCATCCCGGTTGTATAAGTACAATTTTGCAGACCAGCTCATGATTTATGCCCAGCGGCCTGATGCCACTGCCTGCGCCAGCTTTGACCTTTGGAACAATCGGATGAACCGCGATATTCGCAAAGGTTCACAGGGCATCGCCCTGCTGGATGAATCCAGCGGCTATCCTCGGCTGCATTATGTGTTCGATTTGGCCGACACCGGGGAGCGGCGCAAGTCGCATACTCCGTATTTCTGGGAACTAAATGATGATTTTCGTGAACCTGTCGCCCGGATGCTGGCTGAAGAATACGGCATCCACAATGAATCTTTGGGTCAGCAAATCACAGATGTTACCGCAAAGCTTGCCGACGATTACTGGGAGAACAACAGCCGGGACATTCTCGGCATCGTTGACGATTCTCTCTTAATGGATTATGATGAAGCCGGAAAAGAGTACCAGTTCAAAAGCGCAGTGGTAATCAGCTCCACCTACCTCATATTGGAACGCTGCGGATTTGAGCTGGAAGGATGGTTTGACAAAAAGGATTTTCAAGCCGTCTATGACTTTTCTACTTCCAAATCCGTCTATGCACTCGGCACAGCGGTCAGCGACATAAGCCGTGGAGTGCTGCGTAACATCGAAAGAACTGTAAAGACGACCATTCGCCGCAGAAATATCGAAAGGAGCAATTATGAACATGAACAGCAGCGTGACCTACTCGACCATCGGGGATTACCAGTTCCCGAACCTGACTCTGCCCCAGCAGGAGAAGCCGCTGGGCAAGTACGGCAGGATGCGCCGGACTTATCTGAAGGAGCATCGCCCGGTGCTGTACAACTCGATGCTCCTGACCGGGAGTCTGTACCCGACCTTGAACGAGCTGGAGCAGACCGCAGAGCAGATGAAAGCACAGATGATGGCCGACCTGCTGGCGAAGAATCCAGCCCCGGACAAAGAGAAGAACCAGCTGGCATGGGTACAGCACATGAACATTCTGGACGCACAGGCGGAAGAAGTAATTCGGGCGGAGCTGATTTACAGCTAAGTTTCCTTGATGCCCAGATTCCTGCCGAAGCAGAACAAATCCAATCCATTGACCAAGCGGAGAGCGAAAAATCGCCCTCCGCTTTTGTTTTGTCGCAAGCTGAAATCGAGCATGAACTGCGTGAACATGGCTCTGGTTTCCAGAACGGCAAATATCGAATTACCGACTTGTATCAGAACCAGCCAGACCGGAAACTTCGTGCAAAGGAACTGGCGAAAGAATACGGTGCAGGAGGACACACCCACTACTATCTGGACGGGAGCATGGGTCATGTCAGCCATGACAGCAGAGGTCTGGAATTTGAACATTATCCCGACCATCAGAAAACGCTCCTTCGCTGGAATCAGATCGAAAAGCACATCGACCTGATGATTCAGTCTGACCGCTACCTGACCGAAGAAGAAAAATCGAAATTTTCTGCGGTACAGAAACAGCAGCTCCCTATGCTGGATGATACCGCCGCCGCAGAATATAAGGCATTGAAGGAGCAGTACCCCAATACGCTGGTTGGCTATGAGCTGGGCGGCTATTTTCTGTTCTACGGCGAAGATGCCAATACCGTTTCCCAAATTTTGAAGAACCGGATTCTTCCACAGGAAAATGCGCTGGGCAAGGTTCAAGTGACCGGCTTTTTGCGCGGACAATGGGGAGCGGAAGCCGAAAAGCTGTGGGCAGAGGGCAACAATGTCTATCTGGCCGGATTGGATGAAGATGGTACGCACTACCAGACCAAATATCTGCACGAAGAACAGCAGGAGGAAGTTCCTGATGCCGTCCACGAAACGACGCCCGATTATAAAGTCGGCGATCATGTGGTCGTGCCGCTCCCTACGCAGACCATCGAAGGAACGATCGGCTATGTTGGCGAAACCGATGTGCGCATCGACCCGGACAATGGGTATTCATGGGAAAACGAAACGCTCAATAAAGAGCAGTTTGAAGATGCCCTGCGCCAAGATGAACGCAATGCGGAACTGTTTGTTGAAGCTGTTCCAGAAGCCGCTGGGAATTTCAAAATTACAGACGAACATCTGGGCGAGGGTGGCGCAAAGCAGAAATATGCCCGGAATGTCGCGGCCATCCGCACTCTGCTCCAGCTGGAACAGGAAAAGCGTGGAGCCACCGCCGAGGAACAGGAAGTGCTGGCGCAGTATGTCGGCTGGGGCGGTCTGGCAGATGTTTTCGATGAGGATAAAAGCAGCTGGGCAAAAGAATACACTGAACTGAAGGAACTGCTTTCAAAGAAGGAATACGAAGCAGCCCGTGCCAGCACCCTGAACGCACATTACACCAGCCCCACCGTGATTCATGCCATCTACGATGCAATCGAGAAAATGGGTTTCCGCAACGGCAACATCCTAGAGCCGAGTATGGGCGTGGGTAATTTCTTTGGGTTACTGCCAGGCACCATGCAGGACAGCCGCCTATACGGTGTGGAGCTGGACAGCATCACAGGCCGCATCGCCCAAAAGCTCTATCCCAAGGCCAATATTACGGTGGCCGGATTTCAGACCACCGATAGGCGCGACTTTTTCGATCTGGCGATCGGCAATGTGCCTTTTGGTGACTATGGCGTAAATGACCGGGCGTACAACAAGTTGAACTTTACCATCCACAATTATTTTTTCGCTAAGGCCATCGACCAAGTGCGTCCGGGCGGTATTGTCGCTTTTATCACCAGCCGATATACGCTGGACAGCAGGGAAAGCAAAGCTCGCAGATATATCGCAGAACGTGCTGATTTACTGGGAGCTATCCGTCTGCCCAACGATGCGTTCAAGAAAAATGCAGGTACGAATGTCGTTTCGGATATTCTCTTTTTGCAGAAGCGTGACCGTCCTATCGACCGCGAACCGGAATGGGTGCAGCTGGGCAAAACTGAAGATGGTTTTGCCATCAATCAGTATTTCGTGGACCACCCCGAAATGGTGCTGGGTAAGCTGACGACCGAAAGCACCCAATACGGCCACAGCCTGACCGTTGCACCCATTGAAGGGGCTATGCTGGCCGACCAGCTTGCCGAAGCGATACAGCATATTGAGGGGCGGTACACCGAAGCCGTAGTTGAAATACCAGATGTTGCGGATGCGGAAATGCAGCGCAAGACCCTGCCTGCTGACTCGGATGTGAAAAATTTCAGCTATACGATGGTGGACGGCGAGATCTACTACCGTGAAAACTCCATCATGACCCAGATGGATTTATCCGACACCGCCAAGGAGCGCATCAAAGGGATGGTGGAGCTGCGGCAAATCGTCCATGAGCTGATTCAGCAGCAGCTAGATGATTTCCCGGATGAGGAAATCAAGGCAACGCAGGAGCGGCTGAACACGGCCTACGATGCCTTTTCCCGGAAGCACGGCCTGCTGAACGACCGGAAAAATGCGCGGCTGTTTGAGGATGATTCTTCCTATTATCTGCTCTGCTCCCTTGAAAATCTGGATGAGAACAAGCAGCTCAAAAGTAAAGCCGCAATGTTCACTAAACGGACGATTCGACCGGAACGCACCATCACCAGCGTGGATACGCCCAGCGAAGCTCTGGCTGTGTCCATCGGAGAAAAAGGCTGGGTAGACTTGCCCTATATGGCCGAGCTGCTCGGTACTCCTGGTGACTATGAGCGCATCACCACCGAACTGTCCGGCGTGATTTTCAAAGACCCCAATGCCGACGCAGGCGACCCCACAGCAGGCTGGCAGATGGCGGATGAATACCTGTCCGGCAATGTCCGGGCAAAGCTGCGCGTGGCACAGCTTGCCGCCGAAACAGACACGGAGTTTGTAGTCAATGTAGCCGCGCTGGAAAAGGCACAGCCGAAAGACCTTGAAGCATCTGAAATTGATGTGCGGCTGGGCGCAACGTGGCTCGACCCCAGTATTATCCAGAAGTTTATGCTGGACACCTTCAAACCGCCGCCGAAAGTCAAGCTGAACAACTTGATAACCGTCCGATATTCTTCGCTGACTGCCGAATGGCGCATTGACGGCAAAGGACGCACTGGCTCTGGTGACATTACCGCCAATGAGACCTACGGAACGCACCGTGTCAACGCTTATAAGATTCTGGAAGATACCCTTAATCTGAAAGACGTGCGCGTCTATGACAACCGCGTAATCGACGGCCAAGAGCATCGTATCCTTAATCAGAAAGAAACGATGCTCGCCCAGCAGAAACAGCAGACCATCAAGGATGCCTTTGGCGAATGGATTTGGAAAGACCCTCAGCGGCGCAATATGTTGGTAAAGCAGTACAACGAACTGTTCAACAGCACCCGTCCGCGCGAATACGATGGTTCGCATATCCACTTTGTCGGCATGAACCCGGAAATCACCCTGCGAGAACACCAGCGCAATGCCATTGCCCATGTGCTTTATGGCGGTAATACGCTGCTTGCACACGAAGTTGGTGCAGGAAAAACCTTCGAGATGGCTGCTTCTGCGATGGAAGCCAAACGGCTGGGATTGTGCCAGAAAAGTCTTTTTGTTGTTCCGAACCATCTGACAGAGCAATGGGCATCCGAATTTTTGAGTCTTTATCCCAACGCGAAACTTCTTGTCACCAGCAAAAAAGACTTTTCCCCTGCAAACCGCAAAAAGTTCTGCGCCCGAATTTCTACGGGCGATTATGATGCCGTTATCCTCGGCCATTCACAGTTTGAAAAGATTCCACTGTCCGCTGAACGGCAGGAACGCATTATTCAAGAACAAATCGACAGCATCCAAGCAGCACTCGAAGGGATGAGTGATTCCAGCGGTGACGGTTTTTCTATTAAGCAGATGGAGAAAACGCGAAAAAACCTTGAGCTGAAATTGGAAAAGCTGCGAGCTTCCGAGCGTAAGGACGATGTTGTCACGTTTGAACAATTGGGCGTAGACAGGTTGTTTGTAGACGAGAGCCACGCGTTCAAAAACCTGTTCCTTTACACGAAAATGCGGAATGTTGCTGGCCTTTCGACCACGGAAGCGCAGAAATCCAGCGATATGTTCGGCAAGTGCCGCTATCTTGACGAGATCACGGGTGGACGCGGTATCATTTTTGCCACAGGTACTCCCATCAGCAACTCAATGTCGGAAATGTACACGCTGATGCGGTATCTGCAATATGGCACGTTGCAGCAGAAAGGGCTGACGCACTTTGACTGCTGGGCATCGACATTCGGTGAGACCAGTACGGCCATCGAGCTTGCGCCGGAAGGAACGGGATACCGTGCGCGTACCCGGTTTGCGCAGTTCTTCAATCTGCCGGAACTCATGAATATGTTCAAAGAGGTGGCGGACATTAAAACGTCCGACCAGCTGAACCTTCCCGTTCCCGAAGCTAAATTTGAAACGATTGTTGTCAAACCCTCCGCGATTCAGAAAGAGATGGTGCAGGCGTTGAGCGAACGCGCCGCGCTCGTTCATGACCGCGCTGTTGAACCGTCCGAAGATAATATGCTCAAAATCACTTCGGATGGACGGAAGATCGGCCTCGACCAGAGGTTGATGAACCCAGACTTGCCCGACGACCCGAACAGCAAACTGAACACCTGCGTCCAAAATGTTCTCCGCATTTGGGAGGAAGGAAAAGAACAAAAGCTGACCCAGTTGTTGTTCTGCGACCTCTCTACACCTAAAAATGACGGAACTTTTAATGTCTACGATGATATTCGCAGCAAGCTGCTTGCGGCCGGAGTACTGGAAAACGAAGTGGAGTTTATCCACAACGCCGACACCGAAGCAAAAAAGGATGCTCTGTTCTCGAAAGTCCGCTCCGGTGATGTGCGTATCCTGCTGGGCAGTACCGCAAAGATGGGGGCTGGAACGAATGTTCAGCGGCGGCTCGTGGCCGTGCATCACTTGGACGTGGGCTGGCGTCCTTCGGATATGACCCAGCGCAATGGCCGCATTATCCGGCAGGGCAACCAAAACAAGCAAGTCCAGATTTATAACTATGTCACAGAAGCAACCTTCGATGCCTTCTTGTTCCAGACCCTTGAAAATAAGCAGAAGTTCATCTCGCAAATCATGACGAGCAAATCTCCCGTGCGCTCCTGCGATGATATAGACGAACAGGCATTGTCCTATGCGGAAGTCAAAGCATTGTGCGCAGGCGACCCTCGAATCCGGGAAAAGATGGATTTGGACGTGCAGGTTGCAAAGCTGCGCGTTCTGAAAGCCAACCACCAAAGCCAGAAGTACCGTTTGGAAGATATGCTTATGAAGCATTATCCGGTACAGATTCAGAAACAGCAGGGAGAGCTGGCAGGCTTGAAAGCAGATTCGCAGACCGTTCACGACCATCCGCAGGGAAAAGAATCATTCTGCGGCATGACGATCAACGGGATGCTGTTCGATGAGCGGAAAACTGCTGGCGAGCGTCTGTTCATGGCACGAGATGAAATGACAGGCACAGAGTTTGTGCCGCTGGGCAGTTATCGCGGTTTTGAGCTGTCCTTGGGATTTGATTCGTTCGACAGCCAATTTAAGATGCAGTTAAAAGGAAGCCTGCATTATGACGTTCCGCTGGGCAACGATGCGGTTGGTGCAATCGTTCGCTTGGATAATGTTCTGGCCGATATTGCAAGGCGCATCCCGGAAGTGGAAAGCCGACTGGAAAACCTGCATCAGCAGCAGGAAGCCGCAAAGATCGAATCCGAAAAGCCATTTCCGCAGGACGATGAGCTGCGTCAGAAAAGCGCACGGCTGGCCGAACTGGACGCTGAACTCAACCTTGAAAAGCACCATGAACCGAAACAGCCGGAGCAGCCTGCCGAAGATGCAACGCGACCGTCCGTGCTGGCCGCGTTGGAGAAAAAAGTAGAGCAGGCCGAACCCGTTAAGCCGTTCAAGAGCTATCTGGATAAGGACGGTGATGCCCGATGAATGATCGCCGCGACCAGCAGCTCCATTTTCGCGTTAGCAAACCGGAATTAGAACGTATCTGGAATAAGATGGAATCTAGCGGCATTTTGAGCATCGGCTCTTATCTGCGAAAAATGGCTCTGGATGGTTACTGCCTGCGTTTGGATTTGCCAGAGCTGCGGCGCATGGCCTACCTCCTGCAAATGTGCAGTAACAATCTGAACCAGTATACTAAATGTGCGAATGAAAGCGGCCAAATTTATGAAGCCGACTTGAAAGACCTTCGCGATCGGTTGGATGAACTGGTGGAAATCAGCAAACAGATTCTTGCAAAGCTGACCGACCTATAACAAAGCCCACAGTTAAGTGCTGTGGGCTACATAGATTATTTGCACCGGGATCACCACTCATCTTCGTCCTCATCATCTCCATCAAACAGTAAATCTTCAAATTCATCAGCATCATTCGATGCAAGCCGTTCTGGGTGGAATCGCATATCAAGCTGTGTCTGCGCAAGTTCCCGAATTTCAGGCCGCTTGTCATGGGCTTTGTTGTTCAGCCATTTTATCTGTTCTTTGGAAAGTCTCCACGGCAAAGAAAGCAACTTGTTTTCAATCATCTGTGCCGAGCGCACATCTGGTGGCAGAGCCGCACACTTTTTGCAGATATGCGCTGCATGGCCTTTGCCCGAAAACTTTTCATTCGCGTTGTACTTGCCGCAGACTTTACAATAGTGTCCGTGCTTTTTCATGTGACCGTATTCCTTTCGCAGATACTTTTTACCAGTGTATCAGATTTTGAAGTTGATTCCAATTCGTTTTCAAGAAAAAGGGGGAGTTCGATGGCTGCAACGCGATTGATAGCATTACACAAAAATAAAGGCAAATCGGTTGCGGTCTGCTTGAAAAGCCGCACGGATTACGTGCAGAACCCAGATAAAACCGAACAGGGCGAACTTGTCAGCAGTTATGAGTGTAGCCCACTGACAGCGGACGAAGAATTTATACTTTCCAAGCGGCAATACGAACTTGCTACCGGACGGAAGCAGAAAAGCGATGTGATTGCCTATCAGATTCGGCAGTCATTCAAACCCGGCGAGATCACCGCCGAAGAAGCCAACAAAGTAGGCTATGAGTTGGCGATGCGATTCACCAAAGGAAAGTACGCTTTTATCGTTGCCACCCATACAGATCGAGAACACATCCACAACCATATTATTTATAACTCTACTGCACTGGAAGGCACGCGAAAATTCCGAGATTTCTGGTTTTCCGGGCTGGCTGTGCAGCGGTTAAGTGATTTGATTTGCTTGGAACATCAGCTGTCCGTAATTGAGAAAAAGCCCTACCGGGAGCGACAGAAACGTGTTCTCTATCCTCCAAAAGAAAGCAATCGAGATAAACTGTGCGACGTAATTGACGGGATTCTTAAAAGAAAGCCACCAGATTTTGAAGCGTTCCTGAAAGAGCTGGAACAGCAGGGTTATGAAATCAAGCGCGGAAAATATACTTCGATTAAAGGGAATAGGCAGAAACGCTTTATTCGATTCCGAACGCTGGGTGATGGATACAGCGAGGATGAAATCAGCGCGGTGTTGGCCGGAAAATCAGAACACCGACCGCACAGCAGACGACCCACCAAAGAGCAGCCATTTGGTTTGCTGGTAGACATTCAGCAAAAACTTTCAGAGAGAAAAAGCGATGGTTACGCACGTTGGGCGAAACGCCATAATTTGAAAGAAATTTCTAAGACGTTGATTTTTTTGCAGGAGCATAAAATCGGCAGTATAGAGGAAGTGCAAAGTCGTGCAGACAAAGCTGATGCCCATTATCATGAGCTGGGCGATTCCATCAAGGCGGCTGAAAAGCGAATGGCTGAAATCGCTGTGCTGCGAACGAATATTATAAACTATACCAAAACACGAGAAGTGTACACTGCATATCGAAAGGCAGGGTACAGTAAAAAATTTCTGGAAGCCCATCGGGAAGAAATCACTCTGCACAAAGCGGCAAAGGCGGCGTTTGATGATGCTGGATTAAAGAAGCTGCCCAAAGTAAAAGATTTGAATGAAGAATACACTAGGCTACTGGCCGAGAAGAAAGCAGCATACCCAGACTACCGTAAAGCGAAAGAAGAAATGCAGGAATGGGCAAAAGCAAAGAAGAACATGGAACTTTTCTTTGCAGAAGAAACAAAACCGAAGGAGCAAATAGAAGTTAGATAAAACGATGGCCGCGAGGATTCTCCCGTTGGTGGAGAGTCCTCGCGGCCTCTTTTGTTATAGAAGTGTTTGCGGAGCAAACGCGCAGCCTGCATCGGTACGATGCAGAATGAAAGGGGTTTGGGCGTAGCCCAACAAGCATTTTGAATTTGGATTTGAAAAATCTAATTCCCAAAATTGCAAGTTGGTACCAGCTTGCACTGCTTGCTACTCTTCTGATGATGATTTGTTGACATTGGCTAATAAATCAGGTATAACTAAAGAAAACCACTTTCGAGCGACAAAATTAACAAAAGAGTAACAAACCGGCTCGCTTTGAATTCTATGCTAAAATATAAGACTTACTTTCTCTCCAAAATACACGAATTTTCGAACAGTTCAGTTTGTGTAAGTGAACAAAAAGTAGAAAACAGTATAAGTGCAGTTGAAAATAAGCCACATAAGATTATAATATCTATATAGACGTTGTATTCCAATACAGGCGGCACTTCCTTACCTTTCATTTCATACGTTGAGCGTTTTTGTAGCATACAAAGAATCTTAAAGGGAGGAATGTGCAATGACTACATCTGAATGGATTGCATTGGCCGGGTTAGCGACCAATATCATTTATGTGGTGTTTCAAATCACATGGACCATTTATAAAAGTCACAATGACAAAGAAAAAAAGAACTGACCGTCAGGCTGGTAACTTCTCGGTCAGTCCTTTTCATTGATGATTGGTAAGGTGTTGTAGCTGCTTGTAGGAGAATACAACGTCTTTCCTTTTGCATTATATTCAAAATACAGTAATTTGTCAAGCGCACAGTAACGTATAATATCGCATTTTAGATTTTTTTTCAATGCCTTTTGAAAAAAATTTACATTCTTTTCACATCTTGTAAAACATCAGACTATTTTCCTTTGAAATAAACGATGATAAAATATCATGATATTGCTTGGCTTTGACTCGAATGATTTTCATACTCTTTTGGCTAAGTATGCTTAGTAAAAATTTAGTGATAATTACTAGTTGCGAGATATAGTATTATACTGTTTTCTTTGTATTATATAATGTTCAAGTCATCTAATAGTATAAAAGCTATTATCACACTTTTATTCCAAACTTTTTGATATGAATAGTTGAGAATATCGCAACCATCAAAACAATAAATCCGCCGATTAGCAGAACGCTCCTAACTCCAATATAGTCTGCCATGGTTCCAAATATACCTAGAGATGTAACAGATAGAATATTTGAAAGCATTGAATTGACGCTAAATACTCGTCCAATGCGTTCGCGTGTCGCAGTTAACTGAATAAGAGAAACTCTCGCTATTGAATATCCTGCATTACAAATTCCATTTATAGATTGAATGATGAGACCTATCTTAAAAGATGTATTCAAAGGAAATGCGATTAATGCTATTCCAAGTCCAACTAAAGAATAACAAAACAATTGCTCGCTTGGTATTTTTTCACCAATTTTATAAATCAAAACAGATGCCAATAACATCGAAAAGCCTTTGAAAGACAACAATATACCGTATTCAGCAGATCCAACGTTCATATAATTATATACATATATTATCAATAATGAATTGAGCATTCCTCCAGCAAGGCCAATAGCGGCAATCGTTAGAATCACGCTATAAAGTTGAGGAACTGTCTTGATATATTTAAGCGTTGAAAGAAAAGAAATCTCATTTTTATTGATAGAGTTATCCGTGTGTTGTGTTTCATCCATGTATTGCAACCCATTTAACAGTAAACTTGCAAACAAGAAGCTTATTGCGTCAATAATAAAACAAATATCTATTTTCAAAAAAGCAATTAGTATTCCAGAAAGTGATGGGCCAAATACCATAACGGCTGATGACATGGATGAATTTATACTATTTAAATGATTTATTTCTTTTGGATGAACAAGAAATGGAATAATGCTATTGTTGCACACACTTGTAAAAGCTGTAATTGAAGATATTGCAAAAACGGCAAAAATCATTTTCTCCTTAAAGAGTGGAATAGAAAACGATAGCAAGGCATTTAGCAAATTGCCTACAATAAGAATTTTCTTCTTATCTCCCCGATCAGCTACTTTTCCGGCCAATGGAGAAAATATAATGTATGGTATGATATTGGCTGCGGAAACCATACTTGTCGCCATCGCAGTTCCATAAATTTGAAGCGCAAGAGTCATTGTCGCAATTCGGCTAATCCAGCTTCCAACACTAGATATCATATTGGATGTTATGATAATTGCTATATTATAATGTGCTTTTTTCATTTAAAATCACTCTCTTTTTTACCAAAGCATGTATAAATTCTATTATTTCATCATACGATTGTAAAACATTATCGCCTGTCTCTAAGCAAACAGCACAAACAATTGATTTATAATCCTGACATATTAATGATTTTTCGTATATAATATATCCCACACGATTTAAATGAAACAGTTCTTCTGTTTCCATATTATAAAACATAAACTTATCAGAATCTTCTTGTCGTACGACAATACATGGATTTTTTTCAAACATCATCATTAGTTTTCCAACACCTTTCGTCAAAGGCTTTTATGTCGTGCTTCTTAGATTTATAGTAAGCGTATGCACGACATCCTCCCATACAATTTAAGATATTTTGGCAGTTCAAACATTTATCGGAAAGGCTTCCAAGTTCTCTGAATTTTTTCATTATTAACGAATTATTCCAAATGTCACTAAAGCTATCACTTATTATATTTCCTGCCACAAATTGCTTGTCTCTAAAATACACGCATGGTGTAACATCTCCATTAGCTCTTATATGCATTAGTACCGTTCCAGCTTCACAGGCCATACAATAATTAGAATTCAATTTCATCAAACTGGACGACGAGTGTCTACTGTTCAGTAATCCGGTAATTTTGGATGGATAAATTACCGCATATCTTCTTTCAGCATTAGAATATTCTTTTATTTTACTATAGGCATCTCTAATCTGTTCAGCAGAAATACATTCGTCAATACTTCCTCGTCCAGTCGGAATAAAATCCACGAAACGAACGCTATCAACCATCAAGTTATCTGCAAGTGCAAAGTAGTCGTCAATATATTTGATATTGGACTTCATAAGTACCATCGATATTCCAACATGAACACCAACACGTTTTAATTCTTCAATTCCATGTATGGCATCAATAAATGCTTGTCTCGACTTTCTTACTTTTGCATAGCTTTCTGCTGTTGGTCCATCTAAACTAATTTGAACTCCTCTAAGATGACATTCTGCCAATTCATGTGCTATATTTTTGTCAATCAATGTACCATTCGTATCAATTTTAGGCCATAGATAATTTTGATTTGCATATTTGATGATTTCGATTAAATCTGGGCGAACAAACGGCTCACCTCCCTCGATATTTAATCTAAATACTTTATTTGATGACAATGTATCAATTATTTTTTTGCAATCACATAATGGTACTTGATATGCATACCCATCAATTGCATTTGAGCAATGTTCACATTTGAGATTGCATCTTTCTGTAATTTCCCACGAAACGGTATCTGGAGCTGATAAATATTTCATGTTCTCCTCCCAATTATTAAAACAACGGTGAGAAACAGATATCTGTTCCTCACCGTTGTTTTGCGATTAGTGAACGTTGTCACATCCCAAACTATCATTTTCCATAACAGGCTTGGTCGTCATATTTATCCCTCCTTTCTGTAATGCATTTTGTGAAATTTGTCAGAAAACAAATTTCATATTTATTTAATCACTTCATTTGGAAAAATCTGCTTTTCTGTAACAAATTCTTGAAAAGCTGTAATGAAATGGAGTCGATGATAGCACTAATTTTCTAGCAAGTTCTTTATATCACTATTATTTTTTTACTTCGTATCAAAAAATTCTCTAACACTTGAATGTATGACAGTAAAAAATGATATTGTTGCCGCCAATACTGAACTAATTAATATCAAGTTTTCTGCTGCTATAAATTCACATAATTTTCCTGCAATAATATTTCCTACTGGAGATGCCATCAGAACTAATGCCGTTCTTGTTGCCAAAACTTTTCCTTGCATAAATTTGGGTGTCTTAGATATCAACGTCACTGTTAAAATGTTATTGAAGACAAACTGAAATATAAACGCAACAAAAAAAAGCACAAATATAGCATACAGATATTTACTTAGTCTAGAGGATATTCCAATCAAAAAAATAAATCCAAACAAAGAAATTAAAAAACATCTATATCTATATTTTTTATCTATTGAATATATAGAAAGAATTAACATTCCAACAATCATTCCTGCACTGCAGACACCATTCAAGATTCCATAATTTTCAACCCCTAACAACGGCTCTGAAAACCAAGAAATCAATGAAACTCTAATTATTCCAAAAATGAAGTTGATAAAAAAAGACATCAAAACAATACGCATCAACCCAGCCGATTTAGAAATGAAACTCAGACCATTTTTTATGTCATCGCCAAAGGTTATAGATGAACTTAACTCAGATTCAAAAGGTTGAAGTTTAATAAACAGTTCTGTTACAGCTGAAAACAAATATGAGCATCCATTTATAAAAAACAAGTCTTGCGTTTTTAGTTTTGTATAAAGCAATCCACCTATTAAATTTCCTGAAATATAAAATCCAGTTGTAATCATTTGATAGATTGCCATTGTTTTTGACAGCTCTATTGGATACGAGATTTCTGGTAAAATCGTTTCTACTGTTGGATTAAAAAATGATGTACATATCCCAGATATAATTACAGAAAGAAGCACTAGTCTTATATCGAAAATACCATTATATGTTATAGAAGCAATGAAAAGGACTGTTAGCCCTCGAATAACATCACTGCAAACTATTAAATGTTTTCGATTACTACGATCAATAATAGTTCCAATAAACGGACCCAAAACAATTCTTGGAATAGTTGTTATGGCTATAATCAAGCTCATTAACGTAGTTGACTTGGTTTCGTTGAAAACATAAAAGTTTAGCGCAATTGTATAAATGGCATCGCAAAAAGATGAAACCGATTGTCCTTGGCACAGTAAAATAAAATTCTTATTCCATGAATATCTTTTTTTCACAAGCATAACCCTCATTCATGAAAATTTGCCCTTTTCAATAAAAGCTCCGTCATTTTTAAATATAAACCGCAGCGATAATCAAATGTACTTACCTTATTCGTGTCCCTAGACATTAAACATCCACCTTTACATGTTCCTTCTATGGGGCATCCTTTACATTTTGCTATATTTCCACGTAGATTATCTTCAATAAATTTTATATAGCGTTCATCCATACAAAGCTCTTTGAACGTGTGAATTTTAGTCAATTCGAGTGAGCTATATCCGCAAGGCGACAAATACCCATTTGAAGTTATAACAATACTTTTTAGTCCTAGTGCTCTACAAAATCCATTATTCGATTTTCTAAAATCCACCATATTCTTATATGGTCTTTTCCAGAATCCAGTAATGTTAATTCCATTTGCCTGTCCTTTTTCATAACATTCCAGTAGTTTTTGACAAAGGCGAGTGTTCTCAATGGCTAATGATTTTACCAAATCCGGTTCAATAGTAATGCTACGAAACTCGTTGTTCTTAGCAAACTGTATCAACTCATCTACATCAAAGTCGAAATTTCCACATGTTAAGGTCAAATAAAATCCAGAGCACTCAACTTCATTTCTTCTCAATGTGTGAATCCCATTCATTATATCATCAAATGTTCCTTTTCCATTCTTTCCAATCCTGACTTTGTTATTCCATTGGCGAACGCCGTCAAGACTAGTCGATGGATGAACATTATGTGTCGCAAAAAAATGTGCAATATCATCTGTGACTAAAGAGACATTTGTATTGATGAAAATTTCTATATTTAATTTTTCGGAATACATCTTGTATGTATCCTCTACAATTTCTTTGAAATCATTCCATCTTAAAAGCGGTTCACCTCCAGTAAATCCAATGTTCAATGTCGATTTTTTATTTTCAATCAGTTCATTTGCAAATTTGAATATATAATACTTAATCTTTTCTTTTTCAAAAACATTTTCTTCTTCGATTATCTTATTTGCGCCTGCAATACAGTATTTACACGCAAAATTACACCGATGTGTAATATTAAATCCAATGAATTCAAAAGGAAATCCTTCACAAGCTTTCTTAACAAATTCTTTGTTTTTATTTTGTAAAATTTTTTCCTCATCATCGCTTTCTTTAATCAAGTAGTAAGAGTCTTTCAAATCTTCAATAATAGTACGAACTACAATTCGACTTTCACTCGTTAAATTAAATTCCTCGAAAATGTCTTCTTCTTTTTTTCCTTCTTTGAAATAATCGAGAATTTTTTCAGTGTTAGAATCTATTAGCTTTGCATTTCCGAATAAAGCATGGTAGTATATTTTTTCAGATGAATTTTTAACAATATAATTCAATCGTTTTGAAGTTATAAGTTTGCCCATCGTTAAATCTTCTCCTCCAATAAAATAGCATAGTGGAATTATTCGACCATGTGAGTTAAAAAGTGCTTTCTACTATTTAAAATAAAATCCGCCGTATTTGCGTTCTACAAAAATACGGCGGATAAATGATTAGCAACCACTGCACCAGCTGATGGTCAGATCATCATTTTCTTCAGCACTCGTGGTTTCCAACTTTTTTGTCGGATTAAATTCCATATTATTCACCTCCTATTATTATATATTATACATTAGAATTAGCATCCGTTTCACGTACACTAATTCTAATGTATAAAAATTAGCACCTTTTTCACATAAATTCAATCATTATGTAACAACTTCCTTAAATTTTGTAATGAATTCCGGTCTTTCCAATTTGACATATTCATGATATGCGTGAAAATTTTAAATATTATAGTCGGAACTTGGGCAAAGTTAAAACAAACTTCTATAACCCATTAAATCAGATGTTTCAATAGACAAAATATCATTGGAACAAAAAACTCTCCCTTGATTACAATGATTTCCGAGCGTTTTTAAAACAACATATTCTTTTATTAGCACAAAGACTCGTAATCTTTCAAGAGTTTTAGTATCTTGAACGACTACGAGTCTTTATATTCGTAAAGCTAATTTTTTATTTCCTAATATAATTACTATAGTTTTAGTAAAATGACCTTATCACTTCGTCTAGTATTCGCATTTGTTCTTCTGAAAAGCCATCTTTATTTTGCTTTGATGTCAAGTACTCCATTCTAAGATCTTTTAGAACCGCACGTTGTTCTTGCGTAAGTCCGGTCAAATCAAGTGTTTCTGTGGCTTTTAATCCTAGAAGTTCATCCGTTGATATCCCAAATAATGATGAAACACTTGCTAAAACATCCAATGGAATAGCATGAGCATCACTTTCATATCCACTAATTGTAGACACTGCTTTATTCAATCTTTTTGCAAGATCCGCTTGCGTCCAGTTGCGCTCTTCCCTCAACTTTTTTAGCTTTTCTCCAAAATAATGCTCCATTATGTCCACTCCCATCCAATTAGAGTGTACTATTTGACGTTTCAATATAATCGTATTATACTTTATAAAAAGTTCGATTATGTTGAAACACGATTGACTTGCGAAGGGAGCTGCGTTATTTTGAATGACAAAAAAGCAATTAGACCACGATGGGGGAAGTTAGCTATGAATGTTTTAATTTGTGATGATGAACCAAAAGTTGTAGAGAAAGCAACAACAATTCTCAAACAGTATTGTTCGGACACAGATATATCTGCAACCTTTCACGGATTTACAGATCCATCAAAAGTAAATCCTCTTTCAAAATTTGACATTATTCTTCTTGATATAGATATGTCTAAATTGAATGGCATCGAGTTAGCCAGGAAGTTAAGAGCAAACAATTCGGAGGCAATAATTATTTTTGTGACAAATTTTGTTCAATACGCGCCTGAGGGATATGAAGTACAAGCATTTCGATACCTTTTGAAAGAAGATATCCCCAAAAAACTTATTCCATATTTTTCAGAGGCAGTTCAGCAAATTTTGAGTCATCGCCAAATTGTGACAATTTCAATCAGTGGAGAGAAAATAGATATTCCCATAAAAAACATTTTATATTTTGAATCCAATCGACGCATTATTATTATGCACTTAATCAATGACTCTCGAACACAGTACAGCTTTTACGGAAACATGACTCTTTTATCTCATGAAATGCAAAATTCCGGATTTCTTCGTATACAAAAGAGCTATCTGGTAAATATGGAATATATAAAAAGTTTTCAATATGATAAAGTATATTTGGAAAATGATATATGGTTGCCTTCAAGTGAGAAAAATCATAAAGAATTAAAGCAGCAGTATTTAAAATGGGAAGGAAAAAACAGATGGGTACTTTTTTAAGCTTTTGTTACACTGTTGTTGACTCCAGTTGTTTGATTTTATTTTTTGATAGCTTCGCCCAACGTCGTTGGAAAAATTACAAGTTCTACATTGGAGTATTATGCCTTATTCTTTTAAGCTTTGCAAACATTCAAATATCGCTTTTTATGATGCATAGAAACCAAATTTTCAAAATTGTAATACTACTTTTTGTATATACTATCATCTCTAAAATACTCTATACAAAGATGTCAATTATTAAAGTCGTCTTTTTGGCCAGTCTCGAATATTTATTAACATATAGCTTGTCTTTTACAGTTGGAATGATAAGTAGTTTCATCTGTGGGGTAAACGGAGAAACGTTTCGCAATTCGTTTTTTAGAGTATTTATTTACGGATTGTTTTATTATTCGCTTCAGCTTTTTGTCACTGTTATATTTCGAAAATACATGCAACAAAAAAATCACAAACAATGCCATTCTCGTTTAAGTGATTTTCAATTACTATTATATTGTTTATTTCCGCTTTCTTCATTTACTATGCTAATGATTTTACTTTATATTTCTACTGGCAAAACTATTCATGAATCAACAATAGCTCTCACTTGTGGTTTAATTATTACTGCAAATGTAGCTATGATTTTTTTACTGGAACGTATGGAACGGGCTATGGAACGAGAACAACAGCTATTTTCATTAGGACAGCAGCTTGAAGTTCAGGTGCGAAGTATGGAATCTGCTAGCAAACTTTTTTCAGAACAACGAAAAAAAGTACATGATTTTCGCTCACATCTCAACACCCTTCAAGTTCTTTTACAGGGTCATGAATATGAATCTGCCGAAGCGTACTTAAAGTCTGTTTCCAAGCAACAAACCGAAAGACTTTTTTTGGTAAATACTCATCATACAATTTTGGATGCATTATTTAATACGAAAGCATCAGAAGCACTTCAAGAGGGGATTGATATTGATTTTAGAGTAAATGATTTATCAACATTACCTTTTGAAGCAGCTGATATGGTTGTATTGCTTTCAAATCTTCTAGATAATGCAATTGAAGCTAATCGATTATACCGTGGCGATAAGAAGATTTACGTAACTGCATTATGGAAAAGCAGCTTTTTGTTTTCTATTCGGAACACCTCAAACCCGGTCAAAATCGAAAATAATACTATTCAAACAACCAAATCTGACCCTCAACTTCATGGTTTTGGACTTTCTAACGTAAAGCTCATCCTTGAAAAGTATGATAGTGATTTTACAATGGTCTATGAAGATAACTGGTTTCAATTTACTGGAGAAATCTCACAATAACCGATTTCGTGACATCAAAACCCCACTTGATGGCAAAAAAGTGGATTTATTTACAAACTCAGTGTATTCAATTTATAAACTTTTAGCTACAGGAGCATTGATTGGATGGACATCATTGCAACACATTTGGCAAAAGAGCTTTTAAAAAGAGCGTTGATTGAAGAAACATCTCTCGAATGGTGCATTTATGGAATCGAAAAAAGGTTATCGACATTTATCACATGGACTTTTTTAATATTATTAGGAAGTTATCACTTCGGCTTTCTGCAGACCATATCTTTTTCTATTTGCTTTGTTTCATTAAGAAAATACTCAAATGGGTATCACGCAGAAACATATACTCATTGTTTGATATTTTCATTAATTCTTCAGTCGGCGTCTATGACACTCGTCAGGAATCTTTATCCTGAATTTTTTATAATTATTTGGATATTCTCTGATTTTGTAATTCTCAAAATTGCTCCCGTCAATAACAATCAAATACATTTAACCCTTTCAGAATTATCTATGCTAAAAAGGCTAGTTTCTTATATACTTATTCTTGTTAATTTGACATGTGTAATTTTAATCTTATTCCCAGTCTCAAAAGGACTTTCTAGTGTGTTAAAAGGATTAACGGCAGCCTTGGTATCAGATGCTTTGACGCTGGTAATCTCTGTGTTAAAGAATATATATAGGAGGATTTTCCATGGAAATCAATGTAAAAAAGCTAGTGAAAACATCTCTCGACAAAATGATTAAAAAAGATATGGAAGTCTGGCCGCCTGAGTGTTCAGGCTGGCTATACCAACCGTATCGTCCTAAATCACAGCCTGTTAAAAACAACACTCATCCCCAAGACTGATAATTTTATCGCTCATTTTGTATCTACAATAATTTGCAACGGTGTACAAAGGGAACATAATAAAAAACTTAATAATGGACTGCCAATCTTACACAAAGTACCGCCCAAACGAGACTACGGGCGGTATTTTTGTATCATGGCGGAGAAAGGAGGAACTTCCCACGGGGGCTTGACTGAAAAGTTGAGCCTCTTTTTTCATGCCAAAAAACAGGAGGTAAATGCTTATGGCAGATGATAAAACCAC